>Ga0163217_1033250_pt1 | contig 10162 bp, 6 predicted proteins | sample SynspAceP_FD_185933 | JGI IMG/M metagenome (GOLD analysis project Ga0163217, IMG submission 185933) | Saline lake microbial communities from Ace Lake in Antarctica - Synechococcus sp. Ace-P (PacBio error correction) | ecosystem: Environmental > Aquatic > Non-marine Saline and Alkaline > Saline ...
AGGCTCTAATTGCCGCGCCGGTTCTGAAATCAGTAAGGGTATTTAAAAAATCTATATGCTGCTAACATTGGAGTAGATGGTACGTCAAAAATAACTTTTCTTGAACGTCGATCCTTTATGGGCATTTATGTGATATAGTTCCTTATGCGGTGATTAAACGGCATATGGATTACTATGCACGACATGTCAATTAAGATTAAGGAAAACAAAAAAAAGATTCCTAAACGAGTACACGAGTAAGATGTCAAAAAAATCAATTATCCGTAATAAGTTTTAAACAAAGATAGTTTGAGATTAGTTTTTCTCTTTTAAACTTAGAAAGCAACATTAATGATAAAGCATATTAGGGCAAATTATTTCAGAAGCCGATTGGTAGGACATTGGTAAATTGACTTTGTGTCTACTTGCTAACGACAGTGTGTATTAAAGACAATGATAAATGCGGGAAATCTAGCTTTTTATACTTCCATAACATTATCTGCAGATAACGTGTCATAAATGTTAGTCAGATAATTTCTTTTTGGACAAACGAAAGGATCCCAATTTATGGTTTTGCGAGAACTAACCCTGTTGGAAATACCCTGCTTAAAGGTCGGTGATGCGGCGATAAGTGATCACACAGTGCAATCTAAGCTTTTCGAAGAATTGTTACTCGATTTTTGGAGAACGGTATACCTTACCGAGATTCGATTAAATTCCCCCTACACATAAATAGCATGCGAGGATCCTGGCCTATTATGTATCCTACACCTGTGGTAAAACGATATTATTCAGCACATCAGCTCGGGAATCTAATTAATTATGCTGTTTGGATATCCTTATTGATGAAATGTGTCAGTATTACCAGAAAACACGAGTCACCAGATATAAACGATGATATCTTACTACAGGACGCAAGTCTTTCTAAAGTATCTAAAATTAAATCTTCCTCAAAATTTTGCTTGGCTCCGGTACCTGAGGAAATGTACGAGTAACCCTTCAATTTTACTTTCCCTACATCTGGTAAAATGAGTCAAGAGTGTATATTTGTATTTAGCCTATGATTGCTGGCGCAACATACATTATCAGATAATCATCCAAGATGGTTGTTACTATATTTTAATATTTTATATTTATTTCCTCATCCCCTAAATATAAGTGTCAGATATTTAATTTAAGTGCAGTTAGAAGGATAAACTATAATATAAAGACTCCCACTGTGCTTATCTTGCTCAGCATACTACCACTCTAGCCATTTGATTTGCTGGAGAGGTAGATGAGGGTCATTGGAAATAGAGCAGAATAAAACACCATCATACGCATCACCACACAATAGTTAGTATTATGCCTCGCTTCAGTAATTCTGTTTTGAATATCACTCAACTATGTCGTAATTGCTAGTATAAGTTAAATAATCCTCACTATTGTCTTCGGTAGGTGATGGAGACTTGATGTGGAAACTCCGTTGAAATCAACTCTACAAAGCAAAGAAGGACTTCTCACATCAGATTCATTGGATAACTACCCCTCGTATTCCTGCATGTAAATTAAGCTTTTTGTTAGGATATACAGGAATAAATAAAAATAGTTAATCCAATGGATCACTTATAGTGGTGGTTTGGGATAAAGTATTTGATATAATTTTGATCATACCATTATACAATTTTTTATATTCACAACAGTTAGTCTTGCGATAACTAATAAAGTAAAAAAACCTTTTTATAATCTTTTTCAATGTGAACTTGTATAATCGTCTAGTTTATTCACATGTTGGGCCAGCTGCTCTATCATACCACATAAAGTTCAGAAAAATGCTATAACTATAAGAAGTTCCTGATGCGCATTAACCTAATAATATTTGGAAAAGTATAAATTTTTCCTCATAGGTAAGATGTATTAAGTATGAAATTCTTTTTTATCGTTGGGACACCTCATAGATCTCTCTCTCTTTTTATCTTAAAATCAAGGATTAATCCCGGTAGTTTTTAGTGGTCATAGAGTTCAGATTTTTAGCAATCAATCGGAAAAAATTTTAAGCGCTTCCAAAGGGAATAAAGCTCTAATTTTCTACAAGTAATCATCCACTTTCCCCTACGGGAATATTATAGCTCCATTCTAGGCTAAGTTCAATGAAACATCACGAAACGAAGTTCGGAACTCATTGAATCCTCACATTGATGCCAATAGACTTTTGCCATTGAAAAACGATGAATTTGAACGTAAATAAGTGAGTGACCCTGGGGTGGAATTAACCCCCGGCCAAGTAATACAAAAATAGCAGACAATTAATGAGAGATCTAGAAGCTTATCACATTTGCAATTTTCATTTTTACCGGACACATATACACATGTTTTAATCAGTCTCCAAAATCCCACCTGCTATTAACCCAATACTTGAGGGTAAGACACAACAAATGTGCACTCATTACCTCTACTTCAGGATTTTTAAGCCCAGGGTCATCACGATATATATGCAAATAATCAAAAATGATATTCATAGAAACGAACATTGATAGTGGAGACACGGTATTTGCTAATCTATATCTCTAAGACTCAAAGGCGTATCTAACATATCCCATCCAAGTGAGGAGAGCGAAAAAAAAAGAGTAGACCTAATCTACCAATTTCACAAGACGACTAATCCAAGAATTCAAAAATTCAACCTTGTCACACTGGTATTTGAGAGTATATAAAAAATATCTCCTAATTTTAATACCACTCCACGTTGGGTATAGCAAATAGGAGCACTACAAGTTTTTGAAATGATTTTATCGCATCTCCTGCCTGAGTCTCTATTCTCTGATATATGGAATAATGCCACCTCTCAACCAACTTTACGGAAGTATCGACGGCACACATATAGCGTGCTAATAACTCCTACATGCTGATAATTTTCACAACCTTCGCCTTTTGACTTACCTAAATAGCTGTACCACTATCTTCCGTAGGCGACAAGTACAGTGTACTCCCACTACTGTAAAATTGTAGCCATTGTATGACTCATGCCATTTTTGGAGGCTTTACTAAATTGTGTTCTCTCTTGGATCTCTCACAAAACCATCATGAAATTAAAACAAAGCAGCAAAAAACTACACAGGATAATCCTTAAAAAGGGGCTTAATTCCCACACGCAAATACAACAAAAGTAAAGCTTGCAACATACATCAAACGATTTCTTCTCTTCCCTTGAGAATAAAATTTTCCAATATATATATTCCAAATGGATGCAGGCTTACATAGTTTGTGCAACGTTAGCAGGATTACAGGCTTGGTCCATGGCAATGTTAGGAATATAATCTAGAGATACCAAGTAATAAGAGAAGGTTTAAACTTAATAAGATTGAATTGCACTAAGCTAAATTTCGTGATTCGTTAAAATGTCTATTCTGGAGCCTTCAATGATTCCTTATTCCATCATACAGTTGAGGTATATGTAATCCGATTTGAAAAGACTTCAATTGTGTATCCCGCAACAGCCTCCATCCTCAGATAAGAGACTTTGATGAATATAAATCAGCGATTCTCTCAAAAACAGTAACCAATAGTCAAGGTATGGTTCAGGAGGAATAACGAGGAGATCATAGCCTAATCTCCTTGGAGGAATCGAATTTTGACCTCAATCCGTCCAGTGAGTCTATAAGAAGTTCAGCAGGTGGCAAACGAGTGAAGAATTAAGAGTCCTATTCTTAAAAATATCAAGTAATACCACTCGAACCCTGAACGGAATGGACAATCTTGGAGTACCTCATTTGGGGTTAGAATCGCACTGAGTTGTATATATATATATATATTGAGACACAAAGTATTAAAGCACCAATTTAAGTAATAGGGTGTGTCTATCATCCTCTCACTGAAAAATTGGTAATTTTCGCACATAGCGAATCGACTAATAGGAGATATCTAGAGAGAAATGCTAAAGCGGCACAAAAGTACGATGTCGCTTCGAGAGCGTCGATTAAAGCCTCATGAAAGCGAAAGGATTTGAAGGTGATTGAATTCCAAGTTTTTTTGATTCTTGGATTTACTTTAAGGAAACTGGTCCCCTGAGTACGCATATGTATATTAGTGAGGGACAGATCGTCTGTGATTAGACATTATCAACTATTGAGAGAGGAGAGAATTTTGAATAATTTGACTTATAGAGATATTGTATTATCTCCTTGACGACGGCTACTGTGCCTATAATCACATGAGAAGACTGAGCGCATTCAGTATATATGGGCATATAAATATCAAGAGTCAGAGAGAAGATATGACAAAATCCCCGAGAGCTATATTTTAGAGCTTTCGATAGATCAAATTTTCTATTCTGTTTCCCGATCACATTATCTCAACAAGATTAACTCTCACTGCCCCTTATGTTCGTTGTTCGAATAGAAAAAGTCTTGGCGTGAAAGTCTAGTAGTTTTTGATGTTAAGGGGATTCTGGAGTAAATCTAAAAGTTTGATAGGCCAGATTGTAATAAGAGAGTCTAGGTCCAAATAAAAAAATCTTAATTTGCCAATTTATCCCTTTAATCTTGAGCCTAATCACACACAATATAAAAACATTAATTTCAACACTCAATATTATGCAATAAAAAAAATCACCTTCAAACTCCTTATCATCCATGATTAACAGTTATTTTACTAGTACTTCTTTAATTTTTTCTTATTCCTCGAGTTTCTTCACACAAAAAATAGAGACTATACGCTAAATTTAGTCAAGTTAATGCAAGGAAAAGTGATATTCCCCGATTAAGGATGTCTTTAACTACTCCATGGGCCTGAGATGAGTATTACTATATACAAAAGTAATCTACCCACAAAAGTAGCGAATTACGAGACTTATCCAATACTCTGTTCTTGAGATAATTCGTAACGCATAATGTATATAGTTTTGAGGTGAATATCAAAAAACTGACGAGAATGCAGATCTCATATTCTAACGTGTTTTTAATCTATATACATATATACTTACTCACTACACTCTTTTTAAGCCGGATTTCTGAAATTTGCAAATCAAATCTAACACTAGAGCCATGGTGTTAGAGAGCATTCTTTGTGCGTCTGGTTACCGTTAAACGATTCTTGTTTTCATATGATAAAGTATTGCGGTATACCCATCAGCACGTAATGAAATCCAGTAGCGATGAATAACGAAAATTCCATCCATCTCATGGGAACACGATAAGAGATTTGCAACGGCCTCCTTATACCTCACCATCTAACTCCGCATTGACAAAAAGAGAACACAAGAATTATAGAGAGGTATAGTAAATAAGAGCGTTACTTTACTGTGAATGTTGTATTACCTAAGCACACAATTGAAAGTGTCCATCTACATATATGATGGAGGAGTATAGCGTTATCGAATGGAGAGAGATTTCTTTGTCTGGATATATACGACAAATATTTAGAGTGTCAAATCAACATAAGGAATCAAGAAATCTTATACTATACCTCTCAACTTCCATCGGCAAGGAATAACCCCTACCCGAGTTCTCGGCCGAAGAACCGAGTAACAAATTTCTCTATCCGGGAAGCTATTGAGCACTGTGACCTCAGGCAGATTTAATGTCACGAGTATGCAAAAAGTTAGGCACTTTGTATAAGATACACACTTTGTAGCTAAGACATGTCAATCCTCTTCTAGAAAATGGCACACCCAGAGTTTTTGCACAAAGTTAAAATATCTGTCTGGATTTGGAGGAAACTATTGGTGTCGCTGATCAAGGAGATCTTTTTAACTCAGAATTTTATTGGGCCCAAGGTAAGCTCTAAACTAGACGATTGAGACATTAGTAGACTGGCAGTAACCAATTACGTAAAGTCTATAACAGAAATTGGTGAGCCGGAGCACTTTAAGGCAGATCCCTTCTAACAATCCTTATATCGAAATTTGAACCCAACATTTACACAGCTAATGCGCTGTAGAGAGTATCAAAATGTATCCATATCTCTGATCATTTCCAAAATCTCTCTAGGACAAATATAATCTAATGTGATTATTATCATTTAGCAGTCCATGAAAACCCATGGATCAAGAAAAGGATAAACGATTTTTTACCATCACCAGAGGGTCGACGGCCACCGTTCTAATATCGAGATATAACTTATAGCAGAATTCATAAAAGCATCAAAAAGATCTTCCCTTCCCACTGAAAGATATAGTCCGAAATTATGGTTAACCATTGTACACCCATGTTCAATTCATTTGAGGCATCATATAATTTTTGGTATTGTACACATATATATTCTTATGATATACGGCATCGCTACTACTAGTTGATCTTAGACACCTCTAGTAGCAAGATCCCAGATTTCCTCCTGTGGCTTCTCAAAAAGAGTCAACAAGCTAGTAACTTACTGAGACTGACGTTTTTATTGAGAGAAATAAAGGAAATCTGATAGTAGAGTTCGTGTCGAATATGATTACGGCTTGGGGCCACTCTACTTAGTATTCTCGAGCGGTCGTAGGCAATGGCCACATCCATCAAATTTTGTAACGGACGCAAAAAACGGTGATAGTCATCAGTAGAAAACTACCACCAAATCAATAAATCTCCAGGCCAATCGCTGCGACCTACTAGAGTAGTAGATATATATTAGACATTAAAACGAGCGTAGAATTAACTAAAAGTAATTCCCAAAAAGCTCATAACATTTGTAAGCAAAATAATATTCGCAGTCATTGCGAAATGAGTGAATGACTTACTACAGTATAAATTAAAGTCAGACGCGTACACGTGAGAGCAGGACAACCACAAAGGTTTTCTCTTTATCTCTCTGCAAGTATGTGCTGCATAAAGCACCGCATTCAGAAAATGTGGGGCGCCTCCAGGTCTCACACATGAAATAAATTTTCTAATATTTTTATACTTCGAATGTCAAGGAAAATTACCAATAGATTAATTGCCCCAACAATTACAACTTAAGGGCAAATCTCCAGATGTTATGCACGATCTCGATAAGTTCTGTTGATTTCAGCAATATCTTCTGAAGGATCATCCATATTTGAAATTCTATTCTTCAAATCTTTGATCAGAAGTGCGGAATTTTAAGACTCCTAACATTAAATCTTTAAGTAATTTCACGAATTGATTTATTTAAATCTCTGATTTTATTTGTGGTGCCTGGTTACTTTGTGGTCCCAATGAAAATTACTATGTCTGGAGAAAAGCCCGCCCCAGGTGCTGCCTCTGAATATCGACTTTTTCTTCAACTGAGAGGCGTGGTATATTCACATCAAATTATGGAACAAATATTTTCAATTAAAGTTAACCAAAAGCAGCCCGGATGAAAGATGGTTATGAAGTTATGACACTGGATCTGTCGAAATTCCTAATACCTGCACAGGAAGACTACATCTATATGCGACATTTGCTCACTCTTTGGTGCTCCTTATCAGAGAGGTATAGCTTGACAAGTTTTGTTGAGTCACACCCACCGATGACCCCTTATTAAATTGTATCACTCTTTGGTAGCTGAGCATTATTCCACATACAGTCCAATCATGAGCACGCGAAGGGCATTACCAAATGAATGGAGAAACTTTTCGCGTTCTAAGGAGATCTACTATCAATTTCATGATTTGGCAATCGGAACGTTTCGAACTAGAGGAGTTCGAAAATAGTGAATTTATCATTTAAATAGCTACTATAGTAACTGGCAACCTATACTCCTCCGCTTCTCACAGTATGACAAGGAAGATGAGGAACAATGATTATGAACCAATACGAAAAATACACGTTGTTATATTTTTCATAGGCGAGACAGTCAAAGTGGCAGGAGTGTGCAGATCACGTTTAAAAGCAAAATATTTTGAGAATAAGTTTTGTCAAATCCTTCCCGATCTTCTCCACATTAAATAAACATCTTTAATGACCATCTTGAGAGCACATGAAAGCTCTTCTCTTATCATATTTAAAGGGCGACTAGTAAATGTATATGATATTTCTTGCCGCCAATACTCTCATGCTTTCTTTATAGGGAGCGAAACAAACTTTAAAAGGTCTTATTATCGGAGACGAAGTAGCAGAATTACACTATCCTTAGGGACATGCACAAATGATTTGTGTACGTATGCAATTTCGAATGCGGAATCTGTGAACTATTCTCAAAGGGGCTAATAGACTCACCTAACACTCTATTATCTGAGGAGCTTTCAACAGCGAGTGGAGAGCATATCCGCCAGGCAGAAACCTGGAACGACTGATATAAGCTGTCACATACATCGTCGGAATTGCACACAAGTACAACAGGCACACCACAAAAACTATTACAATTCGCAGAGGAAATTTACACATAAAATTCAACCTGGGCCTCGAGTGAAAATTCCTTTAATATATATTGTAAGAGTCAAAGAGTCTACGCACTTCTTATCTATAAAAGTATGTTATGAAAGAATATTGTTATTGGATAATTACAATACTATAGGCATCATGCCCCCAAATAACCTATCGGAAAGAATTTTCGAGCCGCTGTGGAATTCCGACTACAATCAGAACCTTTATCCGAATTGCGAGAAAGAACGCATGTTGTGTTGCACACTTGTAAGTGAGAGAAATTAACTATCAAATCTTTATTTTTTGTTGTTATTTTTATTTTTTTTTTTTTGTTATTTTCCTGATGCACTGAAAAAGGGCTGATAAAGGCCGGCCCATTTCAAAGGCTTCCAATACGCTCAGAAAAATAAAATTATTGAGCCTGCTTTCTTGGTGGTTTTTTAGTAAGTCCAGGTTCGCCCTGAGGAATTACCCTCTAAATGGGGGTCCTTTTAGGCTTTAATTTCTTACCCAGTTCTTTTTGAGTTCAGGTTTTCCGAGAACATTTACAGATCCACCTGATATAAAACCTATTGAGAAATATATTTTCATTGGTATAAACAGACCACTTGATCGTAATGATAACAGGCCTTGGAGAACTGAGGTTTCGTTGTTCCGAGCCAATCTCACCTGACTAATAACCCTGGAGTCGAAAAGCTTGAGTCCACACTTCTTATCTCACGCACTTTGTAATTATAGACAGATACAATCCAGCTTATCTATCTAGATTAAAGTATGTTTAGTGTCTTTTGTCTTTAGAGCAATGAAGGAAGCTGGTGAATCTCCGCTAAGGGTTTAGATCACTGAGAGCTAACATTCGATTTATCAATCCAAATGATAATCCAATTGACGTTAATGGTAACTTCGACTATTTCCAGGGAAGGGAAGACCTTTTGTGGCTATGAATCTTGAGCTTCAACGTTTTAGTTACATTTGAAGCGGTCTGACAAATATGATAACCTAAGTGTAGTCTTCAAGCCGATTGTGTCGGAGATTTGTGAAGAATGATGAATGATCAATTATACTACATCCTCACACGGATTTTTTGTCTCTCGATACGAGTAGAAGGGCAATCAGTAAGAGCGAATGAAAACTCAACTAGAGTACATGAAGACCAATTCCTTGTAATCAATAACAAATAATGCCAGACTACTGTAATATAGAGGGTAATCTGAGTGCCGTGTCAGTCCAAATCGATGAACTTTTGAACGAGCTCCGTTGACACAAGAATAAGTAAAGAAGAAAATCTTCTACTGATAAACGTATAGAAAGTCCTTCCGTCAGGACCTATTCCTCCAATGCACTCAAAATACTGGCAGCACTAGAAATTTATCTCTATATTTATAACAAAACTGGTTTGAAGAAGAGAGTAATGATATGCTTCGCACCCTAATGAATTAAAAATAAGGAAGAAAAGTAGATAATACTCCTCGACCATTCCGCTTTCTCGCTAATAAAAATTTCTCTGGTATAGTCGATGTCACATTGAAGATTTGTCGACTATGTGCTCTCATTTTGGCTCTGAAATTTTTTGTAATTATTATTTATAATTTTTGGACTTATATTTCAGATCAGGAAGACAATATTCGCAAAACGAAAGCCAAAATTCTGCAAGCAGTAAGTTGGAGGACAGTAATGGGTGTAATCAGATGATCATAATCACAAGTAATCGTCGCGTGACATTAAAAGATATTAACCTATATGCCCCGGTCTCCAATTTCTTTGACTTTCATGTTGGTTTTTTTACATGCGGTATAATAATCGAATTTGTCTATTAGTAAAGAAGTGGCTTAAGCGCCCTAAATATGAGAGTTCCTAGGAAGTATTTAAAAAGATCCTCTATCGCGAGTATAGGTTTACGGAGTCATGTGATATTT
>Ga0163217_1037981_pt1 | contig 10162 bp, 8 predicted proteins | sample SynspAceP_FD_185933 | JGI IMG/M metagenome (GOLD analysis project Ga0163217, IMG submission 185933) | Saline lake microbial communities from Ace Lake in Antarctica - Synechococcus sp. Ace-P (PacBio error correction) | ecosystem: Environmental > Aquatic > Non-marine Saline and Alkaline > Saline ...
GTATTTGGGAAGAAATATATATCGGCGTCTAAGAAATCGATTATAGTGTTTGACCAGGCAGTGATTCAGCTTTTGTATTTTGTATATGGGGTGTTGACTCTAATGATTAAACCGGATTTGAAACAACGTCACACATACTACCGGGCTTCGCAAGATATTAGAGACGGGAGGAAGCGCGCTCGATTACCAGTTCCATTGTTCAAGCTAGGCTCTGCACTTTTTTTTCTACCATTACATATGTTGACAAAAATATTACATAATAAGTTATGTTCGGTATTGGAAAAGTAAACACATCCGCCATATAGAATCAATACCTGAGATCAAACAACAAAAAACAGGAAAAAGTAACGTAGGGGTTGAATTTCGAAGCATTCTTTAATTAAACAATTTCTCTTGAAAAAGCTTGGATAACACTTATTTGTTTCGACCTCTTAAATAAACTTAGAATCCAGCCCCAATAAGAACAAAAGCAACAATAGCCATGAGTGTTTAACTTCCTACATTATAAATTGTTTATTTTTATTTATTAGTTTTTTTGGTTATTCACTTATTTATTATCTGCATATTTCTAGAATCTGCCCAATCGCTATACCCGCCAAAGTGGTTAGCTTGTGGGATTTACAAACCGACTTATTCATGAGAACAGCTAAATATTTACTGTGCCCAGTTATGCGGTCCACAGAACAATCACTTCTTTATCATTTTGAAGGGTTCAAACCTTCTTCCAGTTCTTTTTATTTCATTAACTGTCCCATTATTAACTAAGCTCTGTCAAGGATAATTAAGCGCAATTTGAATGTGCCCTGGTCTAGTGAAAGGTTCCAACTTGACCACGTATCGTTCATCAAAGCTCTCGAATCGATTATCGCCGTAATCAGTTGATGCGAACAGCTTCTTCTTTACTCTTCATGGAACATCAACAAGTAGAGCAGTCCTTTATATTAGACTAGGGAGAAATTAGATGTCAGAGGTTTCTATAAAAACACGTTCGTTATTCTAATTTGTTCTCGTGCCCATCTCTATTTCATATGACCGCACCTTCTAATAGATAGACGTTATCTTTACCAGCGTACTTAATTAGCCGACCATAATCTTCCCCCGCCATTGCTAATTCAACGTCGATGTGGAAATACGACCATTTGAAGAGATATTGCACATTCCCCACGTTGTTTTCATAGCTGTAATATGTAAAATTTCCATATTTTGGCAAAGGATGTAGGGCTCAGATAGCGTCCTATATATTTTTTCCAGTCAGGTGTCTTCCGCATAGAAACAAATTGAAGGCCTTTGATATGAATTTTGTTATTTATATTAGGATCCCGATCCCGGCAGATTGATAAGTCCATTTAATTCTGCACGATTTGCATCTAGGTACGAATAAGTTTATTATCAGTTGGAATTTTATTTTCGTTTGCCTTAAATTTCGTTTGTTGTTACTAAAAATGGGATCGTTCTTACCCTAAAGGAGTCATAATTCTATTAGATGATACAAGTCAATTAGCGATTATTTTACTGTTTATTTTTGGAAACAGAAGGCTTTCTCTATTATCAATGTGTTGCAAGTAATTTTTATCGATTCCTATATTTACTTCGAGGAACTCTCGTATTTCTTTTTAGCAGTTAAGGGCCGCACAATCCATAGATTAGTACTGTTGTGGCGCTGATTTAAAATTCTATGTGGGACTCCAATCTGTGGATTAATTTTTGTTTCCACGGCGATACTTAGGGGTTAACATTGCTTCGTTGGTTTCTCGAATACTTTCATTAACGTGTTGTGAGTTCACGAGTTGCGAAGAGTATGGGGGCACGAAATATTAACTGATTAATAACGCTACCCACATCGCTAAACACCGAATGTAGGTTCAATAGATTAAATAAAAAATGAAAGCTAGTCCTACATATATAAATAGATTGAAAAGTTTGTCTTCCATTTTCCGAAATCTTCCGACAAATACATTTTTGAATTTTTCCATATCGAATAGTTTTCGATTTTAATTTTTTTTCGCCTCTTTCTCTTCTAATGTGTATGTATTCTCGGTACTTAGTGATATTTACCATTTTCCAATAAAGGTTTTTCTAGCGCACGCATTTCAGTGCTGATCTTTATATGAAGGGTTCGTAACAAATCAAAGCACAGTTATGTCGCAATGATGAAGGTATTGTAATGCATTTATCTATAAGGTGCTTTTTTAACATGATTATTGTGGTTAAAATAACGAAAGCAAGTTCTGAAGTGATGAATGAATGATAAAAGAAGGAGAGATGCAATAAAATGAAAATCACGGTGGACAACAGTCCGCATTTTTTTGGGACTCAAGTGCGACATCTTGAAAGATAGTAGAAAGCGATGGTAAGCAGGGAGTCTAAAAAGGGGATAAGTAACTTAATTAAAAATTACGATACGCTGTTTGTCTACAATGCCTATACTTTATCGGGTACATGATCCAGAAGAGCTTTTCCCACAGTCATAGGGGTCCATGAAGGTGGCGAGGAAATTTGGTATGTGGAAATTGGAGATTTGGTTTCGTAGATCTGTGCAACCATATTGTGCCCATGTGATATTCCTTTGTACACACTGAAATGTGGCAAGTGGTGTGGTGTGTACGGTAAAAAACAAAATATTATGTCAAGCTATATCCGTGAACAACGCAAGGAATAGGCTTAATGCCGGATGGAGCGACACGTTTTCATTAATAGGTTCGAAGACACTCAGATTCATTCATTATAACTTTGGAAAGTCAGCGTACATTTGAGGCGTTATTAAGAAGAGTTGTTTTTTTCTTGAAAATCTCTATATAAGCAAAGGTTTAATCTCCTTCTGATGTCACAACTACGGGAATTAGAGGTGTTGATTTATTAGGTACTGTGGTGTAACACTGGCATAGGTTGCAGTGAGACAAATGTCAGCATAAAAGTAAATAGTAATGGGAGTCGATTGCTTTATATATAGGTTTTAGGCTAATTGGTTTAGTTATGTTATTTCAGGGCAGATTTAAAGAAAAAGCGAATAATTATCGTTTCTTGATACAAATCCGGATAAATATTCGGACATTCGCTAACGAAGTTCAGGCGCAAACTGATTTTGTTTAAATACCAAAAATAGAATATGGCGATGGTCCAAATCCAAGAAGATAATCATGATGAGAATGAAATCGGATGACGGGGTGATGGATTGATAGTTTTAAGAATGTATATGGACAATGTAAGAAGGTGAGCTGCGTTCAAGCTTTGAGAGTGTTGCCATATAAGGCTTAGGGGAAATGTCGATTTATAGGTGTGTTGCTGAGGGCTGGTGAGAGATAATCGAAGAACAACTCGCCATTCAATTGGTTACTGGACGGTGAGAGACTGGAAAATATGGCGCGGCTCAGCATTTGGTGTGTAAAAAGGACGCGCGAATTACCAGGAAATGTAGAAGAGCAATGAGGAGGCGATAATTCAATATAGGCGCCTTTTATAGGCACCACGCACCGTTACCTAGGAATTTGATATCAGATAAATGAAGCTTTTGAAATATTTTAATTAGCTCATTTAAGGCGTTAAGTCAATTCAGTACAGTACTTTCTTTAACCTTAACTCGGTAATGAAGTAATTTGAGGGAGGACAATAATGAAGGAATTAGAAGGAGACTTGAAGAACACGTTAGTTTGATGGGAGTACATTACAAAACCGTCATGACACAACGTGTATACCGGATGTAATCCAATGTACTTTATAGTTTGTATTTTTACCGGCCTAATCAGCACATTAGTCAACATGCCACCTATATACATTTTATAGGATGGTTACTTCTTGTGCTTAACGTAGTACACAGATGATAATTTACACATAAAGCGGGTGGCGCAAAATGACCAGCGCTGCAAGATATGGTGTCGCCATGTATTTATGTCCAGATACAAGCCCACGTAGAGAAAAATTTTATCTCCCGAGGATATCAAAAATTATAGATGTTTGGACCAATGGGCAGGTATTTTATCCTTAATTGAGACCACCCAACAACCTTGGGCAAAAAACTATAAATATGTACGAATTATATTACTAGAATGCAAAATAGGTTATCAGTCGCATATGTCTCATAAACTAGTTTAACAGTTGAACTGGACACACGCACTCTGATCTCACTCACAGGACATTATAAATTGGGGAGCGACATGGGGGCGTATGATGGTGTGGGCTTTGCCGCAATCCTGATAGCAAGAGTCAAAAGCGATAGCTCAGCTTTGTGGTCTCTGACCAAGTCTGTAAATGCAGGTCAGTTCCGTGGGGGGCTAAAGGTCTTTTGAAGATCATACTTTAGAGTGAACGATAATTAAAGATTCGCATTGATGGGATGCGTTAGACTATAAATGAAAAACTCACAGGATGGCAAAAAAGGTTCCATCTATTGATCAAGGAAATGCCGGACCGCAATTTTAATGAAAAACAACTGCAACCATCTAGAAAATCGGTCGTCAGTTCCGCAATATGAGGGAAGATTACCCGATTGACGCTTTACGAATGCAAATAAAAAGCGGACATGAGCCATAGTTATACACTATGTCTTTTGGCACCGATAGCGACCTTTTATCAGGAGAAGAGAACATTTGGAATATTCATTTCATCCTCATTCTGGGCTAAATACTGACCACTAAAAGTGTGACGTCCTAATATCTGAAAACAGTTCAATTAATAACGTTTTCGTTGGTGGCTGGGAGGTGAGAGCTTTATTATCTCTTGCGCAAATTATAAATTATATCGTGAAACAAAGTGAATAAATGTTGAAATCTGTACATATCAAACCTGGAAAATGTCATGATTCTTCCTCCAAGATTACTAACCCCATGTCTATTTGTGATGCCTTTTATGACAAGTACTTTCTTATTATTTTGGTGAATGAATCTTTGTCAGAGTAAGCTTTTATTGGAATAGATAAGTCGGTTGCGAAATTTTTCTTTTTGAAAGTATACCCGATCATATTAAGATGAATAAGAATCCCACGCTATCAAATTTGGAAGTCCAATGCATAGGTTGACTGTTCACAACGCCCGCAATAATGATGAATCGAGTTATTTCTGTTCGTCGTGCTGGCTTTATGGTTTGAATTTCTTTCACGTTGAAAAATAGTGCGATTAATCAATGCATACTCATAAAAGAACCGAAGAAGTTATATATATAGTACGATTGTAAGAAGACTGTATACATGGGTTGGAACGTGAACTGAAGGACACAATTTAACATTAATCAACGCCGCTGTCTCCTAGACTAAAACGAGTAGCAACTAAAAAGGAAAGGGTTATAAAAAGAAATAAGTAAGGGAGATTGATAAGTAAATGGGACATAACATTGATTCCTATAGGTAAAGAGAAGAGTCGCCTCAATGCGCAAAGCGTAATGCTCTGAATCTTTTGGGGCACTTTTCAATAAGAAAAAGATGAACATTTATTGATTAAAATCTCGTCCAATGATATAAATTAACTTGGGGTTTTTTTGGACACTTGATTGAATGGCTTCTCCAGAGACTACAGAGGAATGGAAAAAATGGAGTATGAAAAGAATTGCCGATTTTCCAGAGGCCTTTAAATTCCAAAGTAGGAACAAGGAAAAAGCCAAACAGAATTGTAAATGTGGTGAAAAAATTACTCTCAAAGAAGCTGACCAGAGATTGTGAATCGCCATGATAGCGATCGAGAAGGAGAACATATTGCTCGTATCGAATTATTAACCAAGCACAAGGTTGGGCAACAAAGAAAGTCAAGTCATGCGGCCTTTATAGAGGTAAGAGAACGTATGGAATTGCAATTTCAGCTTGGACCAAATTGAATATATGATACTAAAAAGGATGGTTTTCCAGAGAATTGTCAAGAGTAGTGGAGACTAACGTGCTAGCACGTGCTTTTTAGCTATAATCAATTGAAGACAACCACAAAAACAGACAATAAGTCGACGTGGTTAATGTGGTATTCGTGGACAATTTTATTAGCAAAAAGAGTCAAACTCATCACTGCAATCACGTACAACCCAACCGTGTTTCCCTCTTTACGCAATAATCCGAAAGCTTATTCGTCTTTGCGGGTAATAAGGCCATAAATGAAAGCGGGTGATTTCGACCATTGTCGGACTCATGAGATACGATCTCGGCAATGATACAACCCACACATACCCTTTGTATTTCTGTCTGTTCAGATAAAAACCATAACTCTTGGTATTGGCGGAGGAATACATTTTAGGCGAAAAACCGACATTGACCCAAAATTTTATTCCAGAACCTTTTTGAAAAATGCAGGCACTGGTAAAACTGAAAATGGCATGTTTAAGCTAATAACAATAAAAAAATTTTCCGACAAAAAAAGAATTACTAAATTTATAAAAAACATCTACTTCCTGGCCAGCAATCACAGCGTGATTTCTCTATGTGAAAATTAAAACACGTAATCACAACTTTCCCTTAACTTCTTTTTTAAGTGACTTGCAGAGTTTCATAATAAGAAGTACAAAGTAAGTCCATCCAGATCTTGAACACCGTACCCAGTCCCTGTTATTGAAGCAAAACTATTAAGTTAATCCGCGAGTGACTGCCGTCATAGTTACGATTCAGAGTTTTCACATTACTTGGTCAAGCAAAGAATGGAGAGGTTACCGAAAGGTCCTATTGAACTATACCATTAAAACAGGCCGAATACAAGTAAAAACGAAAACGCTATGTAGACGGTTCAAAAGTTTTCAAGAGCATTATGCACTTATTCCACACTAAAAAAGATCGAACAACAAAAAAGAAATTTAGATAAGTTGCGGGTAGTCGATTCAAAAAGACTCTATTTTAACCGTTTTAAAGCGTACACTGGGCGAATGTTTGAAACAAGACTTTAAGTAATGATGAAACAATAATCACAAGTGGATATTAAAGAACTTCCGTTTTTACTATAGTAAAGGAAGAACGGATTAGAAAAAGGGCTGGCGAAACTTTAGAATATTCGCACTAGTCAAAAATTCAGATAGAAAAGAAAGCTCGAGCTAACTTTAGTAACAAAAAAAAATGACGCGGTTGAAGCAGATTTTGTCTGCTTCAGGAGTGTTTTATTATATCGCCGCCAAAGCTTAGGGTACAGAGGTACCGTATACACAGCATGAGAAAGAACATGCGGGCAAAGAATTGGAAAATGAGGAAGAAAAGATTCTACAAAGCAACAGGAAGGAAATTGGACACAGAAGCGACTAGAGCCCAAATGTTCTTGAAACAACTCCAATAAAAGCAAAAATATAATAGATATAACAAAAAAATAATGTACTGTTACTCACCGCAAAAAGGCCCGATACTCTGTCAAGCACAGTAGAAACCCTTTATTAAAGCGTCCTGAGATGACACGCTCAGTGGGAGACTTATTTAAAAAAAAAATCAAAAATGAAAAAAATTTGGAAAAAAGGGGGGAAAAAGGCACACTCAGCGCCTTGCTTAGCCATTATCCAAAAGTTTTTATTCACCATTGAACAGCGTTAGTTGTTTCAAGAGCAACAGAAGTGATTGAAAAAACGAATTGGGTCTCTCATGTAAGTAGCAATATAATAACTAAACAGATGATTGGTAACATGTCCTGCAGTGGTGGACAGTCATATATATAAAATAAGGTAAATTTATGGCTTGGAGCGAGCTACGTGGTGGATTGTACCGTTTACATGCCGCAGAACGTTATGTGGAAAAAAAAGACCTAATCTGATGGCTATGGGCATTCAAAATTTGAATCCATACGAAGAAACGCGCAAGTTTTAAGAGGCTTTTAAAGTAGCACAAAGAGGGAAACCATTTTTCAGCGGTCCCTGATGTTGTGACTGAGGATTAAATGGAGTGTACTGTTTAAACCTTAACGGGCAAAAGTAACGAAGATAAAGAATACAGAGAATTTTTAAAATTAAAAAAAAAAATCATAGATTGAGAAAAGTGATCTGTATTGGAATAGACTACTTTTTTAAGTATGAATTTTTTCTAATAGTTGAAAAAAAAAAAAGTTGCGCATAGATAACGGATTTCATCTAATTAGATAGGGATTAGCAAAATAAGAGAAAGAGAGGTCTAAGTATGGGCTACGAGTCTTTAATGGCAAATGTTGATGAATAGCTTTTATCTGATGCCTAAGCCAGTGGCGTTAAAAATAGTAGAGGATGCTTTCTTATAAAGCATGTATGTTGCTTGCGATGTCTGGAGCTATTTTGTCATTTTACAGACAGTCCTATTATCCCATTTCATAGATTAAAGTAAGGGAATTGAGCTGGTGTAAGCTGCGGGGTATATAAGTAGCGAGTAAGGAAAAACGGGATACTTTGGGCACCATAGTATTCTTTTAAATGGAAAACAAAATAAATCACTCATATTGAATACGATATAAACTCACTTCACTAATAGGACTGTCATTCATGGAAGAAGGTTGAAAAAGGTGAAATGTATTGTTTCTAAGTTTCATGGTGGTAAGCGTACTTTTTAACGACATAAACGAAGCGGAAGAATACTAAAAAGTTTCCACTAACTCTTATTTATTATGAATAGTCGAGGCCGTTCAACTTAAGGACTAAAATGAAAGGAATGGAAGGTAAATGTTTGATACGTTAAAAATATGGGTTGCGTTTTTTTAAATTGACGCCTGGAAAAAAGCTAATACTTTGGTGTAGTTGCTTTAATAGTCTTTTGTGCCATTTTACAAGTTTTGATATCCAATCATTATTGGTAATCATTATTGAAGACCATTTATGAGCGGGGGATACTGCTAAGTTTTTGGGAAAATTTTTACTTTTTTTTTTTGGTTGCGAGCGGTAATACGTGTGGTAGCTGGTGTTGGGTGTTCAGAGGTGTGTAGTGGTGGGTGTAGTTGGCGTTTCGTAGCGAGGTAGGGACTGGTTGGAGCGATGGCGTGGTGGATGTTGGGAATTTCATGACGATTGAATGTCGAGTCCATATTTCGGTAATGCGTGTGTGTTTTCGAGTTTTTTCAGCGCAAGGGGTGATGGAATGCGCGGTGGGTGTTGTTTTCGAAAGAGAGCAACGTACAAGTGAGATGTTATGGGCTGTCGTGCTACAAGATTTGGAATGTTGAGCGCAGCGATACGTCGATTGGGGTGATGTGCTGGCACGTTGCGGATGGGGTAGTGCGGTTATTCTGTTTACGGACGCTTTATGTCCGTTTATAGGTGTGGAATGACATGATGATGCTTTTGCAAGGTGTTTGTTAGTAGTTCTATTGGATGTGGAGGCTGACACTTTTATCTATTTGGGTTATTGGGACCTGTGTGCCGTGGTGGAGTTTTGAATTATTGAGTGTTCCCACTTATTTGGGGAAATGATTCAGTGTGGGGTGGCACGTTACCGTGCGCGTTACAAGGCTTGTTTTTTCTTCGATGAACTAACCCACGTTCAGCGAAGAAGGTGTGGGAGCAAGGTCAATGAAAGTCCTGCAAAATTTGGTGACACGAGCACGCACAGATTTTTCTGGCATTTTAAAGAAGGAGATTACAAAATAAAAGTAGTAGATAAAAAGTACCGTGTTACTAAAATTGAAAAGCGATCGCTTGTAAGAGCTCCAAGGTTACGAATAATCTTGATGGGGTCAACGTATGTAATTCGGTTATGGTTGGTGGGAATGTTGATGTTCAAATTGGATCAGCATTTCAATCGGAGATTTCAGTGGCTTTTATTAGTTATATTGGCATGATGGCGTGGGCCTTTATTAGCTGTTAGGTGGGCCTTATCAACCACTTGAACGTGGAGGTGCTTGCTTTTATGATAGGTGTGCGAACTTCTAAGGCTAGGCAAATAAGACTCTCTATTGTGGAAGCGGGAAAATCCTTATCGTCCAATCTTTAGATGGGGCTAATTTGACTTTAATATTCAATCATTTACCATTGATGACTCAGATGAAGTGTGCATGTCCCGCGTTTTAACAATGTTTCTTTTCAATTAGAAAAAGGAAAAATTTGTTTGAGTGGTTTGGTGTATGAACGGTTTCTGGTAAGCAGCAACGCTTGTGTAGTATGAATCTATGCTAGGTGATTATGATCAATATGAAGGAAGCGATTTCATATAATGTAGTATTGAATTATAAAAAAGAGTAATGCATTAGAATCATTAAAAAAGGGATTGCTATTTGTTTCGCGCAAGAAACTTTTTAGTGTTTCACCAATCCAATGCAAACTATTCGTG
>Ga0163217_1081012_pt1 | contig 10162 bp, 13 predicted proteins | sample SynspAceP_FD_185933 | JGI IMG/M metagenome (GOLD analysis project Ga0163217, IMG submission 185933) | Saline lake microbial communities from Ace Lake in Antarctica - Synechococcus sp. Ace-P (PacBio error correction) | ecosystem: Environmental > Aquatic > Non-marine Saline and Alkaline > Saline ...
TGGGTGCCGCCACCGGCCTGCTCCCGCGTGCGCTCCTGCACCCCCTGCCGGTTTTATCCTGTCGCTGGGCCGTTTAACCCGCCGCGCCTGGGCCTTCTCTGGCCCGGTTGGCCTCGCTCACCCGTTGGCTATGGCTTTCTGCTTTTTCTCTGGCATCTGCGGCGCCTTCTGCTCGCCCCTGTGCTTGCTCACTGCCCGATTCTCAGCATTAACTCGCTCCAAGTTTCTCCTCCTCGGCCGACCCTGTTTTCGCCTTTCTTCGCACGCGCAAAGCCTGGGGGCCAAAGCTGCCCCGGCAACGCTGTTCATGCTGATCGTGCGTCTGCCGTTGCTGTGGCGCTGCAAGCTTCCCAGCCGTTTTGCGATCGGTGCGACTTCCTCCCCGGCATCCGGGCAGGACTCGGTGGCAACTGGGCTTTTGGTGTGCGAATCAGCCTGTTTGGCCCTTCTGTTTGGCGCACACGGCAAATCATCTCCCCCGGGACAGCACGAAAAGGGGCGGTGATTGCCAAAATTGCCTTCGAGTCAACTGGTCCACGCTGAATTGCATCGCAATGGTCGGGCTGTATGCGTTTGTACGTGGTATTCGACGGCACAGGGGCTGGAATCCTGGTTGACGCACCATGCAGCAGGCGCTCCCCCACACTGCATACCCGCTGCAGGAGGCCCTTTGGCGTACAACTGCTTTGGTGTTCTTTTTGCCGCGGCTATTCGTCATGCCGCACATGTATCACATGGCTTTTACCGAGATCTCAACCCACGCTCGATGGCCGTCGCCAGTTTGGGGCATACCCCTGTTTCCTGGCTGCTGATTAGTCTTTGCCGTTCCGCCGATCCTCTGGGCCGGTTTGCACCTGAACGTTGCCGACCATCCTGGAATATTTCACCCTCGGCTGGGGCATGGCGTTGGGGGCCAACTGGTTGCGCTGGTGGCCCTTTTGTCGGCGGTTTTCGGCGGCCAGGCTGATTTCGTCGTTACCCTGGCGTTGTCAGGCATGGTGCTCAACGCATCTGGTGCTGGCGGTCTATCAGCCCAGCGCCGACAACAAAATCTACGCTGGCTATTGTGGACGCGGCGCACAAGCTGATCGGCGATCATCATGGCGAGTTACGGCTTCTATCGCCTGCTGGGTGCCGACAGGTTGGCCACTTGGGCATTGCTTCCTTCGGTTGCCACGTGCCAGTTTCTGCCGGCCACTATCAGTGCTCTACTGGCCCCAGGACCGGCGCGGTTTATCGGCGGCTGTTGCGTATGGCAAGTCTGGGCTACTCACCTGTGTTGCCGTTGATCACTGAACTGACGGCCTGCTAACTCTTTGGTAGGGGGCCTGAGGTTCATGCGACACTGGCATCTGGCGGCGATGCGTCGCTGGCGGCGAACATTTCGTGCTTCACCTCGGTTTCGCTCTTCACCCAGCGTCCGGTGGAAGAGCGAAGCGCCGCTGAAGCCTTGCTCGGGTCGATAAGTAGCCGCCCACAAAGAATGGAGCTACTCGCCACTCGCCGCAGGAGTTCGCCCAGCACTGGGCCAAGCGCTGGGCAACAAGACGCGAAGCGGAGTCGAGCAGGCACTGCGCGATTCTGCAGCTGCCCTTCGACGAGCGTCGGCCTTATGCGCTGCGGCGTCTGCCGGCGCTGGAGGCCATTGTCCGGCCTATGGGCCCGGCCCGTCGCCCAAGACATTATCGGAAACCTTCCCTGCGTTTTCCAACTGGCGCGCGAGGCTTGTCACGAACGACATTCACTTTATTCGAGAACCGGCTGGAGGATTTATCAACTCTGCGGCTCGACGGCCTGGCCGCCGAGCTCGACGCGCTGCGCCGCTTATCACAGGCAAACCTGCAGGATTTGCCGATGGGTGTTTGTTGGCATGGCCAAGGATAATGAAATCCTCATGTGGAACCGCGCATGCAGGCCTCACCGGTAATCAGCAGCAGAGCAGTGATCGGCCTCGCGGCTAGCAATCTGGCCCGACCCTGAAACGAACTGTTGAAGCTTTGTTGCCGATACAGGCGCACTGCACAAGCAACAGTTGGTCGCAACGGCCATACCAGTGGCTCATCCTGCAAGGCGCGATTTGACGGCCGGCACACGCCTCCAGCGGTTGGTGCTGTTGGATCGAAGATAGACCGAACACGCATTGCTGAAGACGAGCTGATGCAACTCCGAGCGGGCTCGGTCGATTGGCCGGCTTGGCCGCCGGCGTAGCCCACGAAATGGAACGGTAACCGCATTGCTGTCTGGCGCAGAAGCCTGCGCGAAGAAGTCCCGACCAGCGAGGTCGCGAATGGCGAACAGGTGAATGAACGACCTCGTATCTTCGCGTATTGGTGGCAGTCGCTGGTCACTTCGCCCTGTTCGGCAGCCGCTAACACGCCAATTGAATGAAAGTGGATCTGGCGCTGCACAATGAAAGGCGATACATTTGTTGTCCATGACCGACAGGGGCGCAGAAGTAATTTATGTTAACTGTTCCATCCGGACGCACGTGCCGCAGGGGATGCCACGCTGGTTCAGGTGCTGATCATCCTGCTGGGCAACGCCCGGGATGCAGCAGCAACGGTACCGCATCAGTTGTTCACCCAGCAAAACGAGCATCAGGTCCTGCTCATGGTCGAGATCAGGGCAGCGGTATCGACAAGGGATCATGGACCGGCTGTTCGAGCCTTCTTCAAACGACCAAGCAAAACCAGGGACGGAACGGGGCTCGGTTTGGGGCACTGGTTACTCGATTATCGAGAGCATATGGCAGATCACCGTGGACAGTCCGGTGATCTCATTCTCAGCGGGCACCCGCTTCACCGTTAATTGCGCGCTACAGCGTTTTGAGCAGGCCGGTGCGGCGGCTGACTGAACGGTCGATGTTCCCGACCGCACGAGGTACTATGTCGCAAATTCTGGTTTTGTTGAAGACGAGACGATCATACCGCTCGGCCTGCGCCGTTTGCTGGAGCGTCATCAGTATCAGGTCAGCGAGCGGTTCAGTTTTGGCGAAGCTGTCGAACAATTTTGACTGAGCAGCTTGACTGATTCGTCAGCGATCTGCGCCTGCCAGGTGAGCCCCCGGTACGGAATGATCCCGCAAGGCGCCCGACAACCCGGTTGCTGATATGACCGCTATGCATGCCTGCGCTGCGCAGTCGATTCCATGAAGCTTGGCGCCGTCGATTACATCGCACAAACCTTTGACCATGAAGGAAATGCTCCAGGCTGTCGCGCGCATCTCAGCGACGCCAGGCCGACGCACCCAGGCACCGAGTATTGGTTAGCTCGCCACCAGACATCGGCGCGCGCGGCAGAAACGGCCGAGGTCGCAACGGTAACGTCATTCATGGCATTCATTGGCAACTGCGCGCCCATGCAGACATTGTTTCAAGCGGTGTCGAGGTAAGGTCGAAGGGACCAGACCTGCTGCGGTGTATTCGCGAGTATTCAATGCGCGGATACGTCGCGGTGAATCAACAGCAGTAGTACTCGCGTGCTTGCCGAGCAGTCTGATGGTTAATTTACGAGCGGTGCGCGCCAGGGCAAGGTGGAGGGCGACGTTATTGTCGGGTCAACTCGCTTGAAGCGTGGCGGATATCCGACTTATTCAGAGAACCCATGAATGGCCAGTCCGGGCTGTTCTTCGTGCTGACCAGGAAATTAATGCTGCAGGATATACTCGGGCGCACGCTCGTGCAGCAGGTTGCGTGGCCCGTGCGGTCGCCGGTCGAGAGCAGTGGCCGCTACGGCGGAGAAGGCTTCTGCTACTCTTCGGAATTCGAGACTGGGTCGAGGGCATATGAGGACCCTGAGCCTTTGGAAGCGGACGGCCCCAGGTCTAGCTGGCGCTTGTCGGAACGGCGTCTGCTGGGATGAGGAACATGGCGAGCGGATTTCGCGGCTCGCGGCAGCAGATTATAGGTATAGGTGTCTAAGGATGGCGTTCAAGTGTGTTACTCAGGGTGCCTGGCACGGATGGGAGTAGCCCGCGCACCACCCAGGATCGTCGAGAAAACCCTGGCCGCCAGGGCATGGCTCCTATTCCGCGCAGCGAAGAAGACTCTGGTTACTGTCTTTATCGCCCTTTATCATACGCTGGATCCGCTAAATGGCGATTTGCCAGATATCAGTTTTTGGACCGCGCTTGCCCTGATGCGGCAGGCGAAGACGTCATGTTGAATGCCCAGGCACCCTGCTGGGCCCGCGCGGGCAGCAAGCGCTTCCATAGCAAGCGGGTAGGGCATGCCTTTACCCGGACGCGATGGATGCCATCCGCCTGTCATACTGGCCAGGACAACGTGCGGGAGCTGGAAAAACGCGTAGAGCGAGCGGCCATTTCTTTGTGACGAGAATGCTATTACGGCCAGATCCTGCTTGGGTATTGACTGGATCTTGCGCAGACTATTAGACGCGGCGCGCCCATAGCACAGAACCGAAGGCGGTATCGGCCTGTGGGGCCGCACCGGCCCAAAGGGAGTAGGGAAGTTGAAACAGCTTGCGAATCATAGGTTCCAGGGCACGCTTCCCATCGCAGACCCTGGGGATTACTTCTTCCGCACGCTCGAAGGTCAGAATCCCGCCTGATCGAGGCTATGCAGCTCTATGAGGTCCATACCCCGAAGAAAGAAAATGATCGACACTGGAAGGGAATGAGCAGATTCTGCTGGGTGCAGCGCCTTTTGCTTATGGCAGCCACGCAGTATTTCGTGGTGGCACCGTGGACTATTTCATAGGCACTGCATAGCAGCGGCCCGCACACTTGGTCCTACCAGGCAACCGTGCACTGGTGTGGCAGCCCGCAATGCCCTGTGGGAAAACGGGCCAAAGCGCCTGGGGGATCCGGGGCAGCAAAGCAGTAAGAGTTTATTAGAGCGGCCAATTTCCATGCATGCGGTTCTGCTACGAGCGGCATTGACACTACGGCAGCGCCGAGGTGGCGCGAGACGCGCACTCTCGCCAAGGGAGGTTAGATGACACAACATCTCCCCCAGACAATAAGTGTTACCCAGTTATTTTTTGATTATTTTATCAAGAGCATTTTGGTTGCTTTTGGGCAGAGGCGACAGTGTCGCCCTAATACAACCATCCCCGGCCCGGCTTTACTGCCAATCACATCGAGCCAAACAGAGACTCTCCGGTCCTTTGGAAGCTATTTTCCTGCTGCAGGCCCTCATTGGGCATTGGACTGGTCGGTTGGCTTAGGGCAAAACTTTTATTGTTCTCGATGTCCATCGAACATCCCTCCGATTACTGGTCCGAGAGCTGGAGGCCAGTCAAACAATTCTCCAAAACTAAATATCAGTTTGCTGTGGATGCTAGGTAAACGAAATCGGTCAAGGTGCTTACCTAATCCACGTGATTGGTTCCCCATAGATCCTGGAACATCTACTTTACTCAGACCTCTCTTCGTCGCGCTCGCCGCTCGCTGTTATTTCCTCATAGATAGAGAAGACTCAGTATACACTCTGTCTCAAGACGCTCCGCGCACGCTCTCGTGCTCTTTTTGGGTGTGCCTCCACCGTAAACTTGACTGTTGTAGTTGCGACGGACATATTCTTGCCTCCGCCGCACCCGCCCGTCCATGCCCATGCTGGGCGTGCGCGGCCTACGCTTCCAACGCCCTCCCGTTTGTTTTTGGATACCCGGGCTGGGTTGGTCATACCGGGCGACACCTGTCGCCTCTGTCCCCCCACAATGCTCTTGCTAATCACAAATCACCCCCTAATTAGGGGGAGTGGAAATCTCACTCCCTTGAGCACTTCCCCCCTCCTGCAACGCCCCTCTAACAACCGTTGCAAAATCCGCTTCTAAATTCCACTTTCTGCGTCATCAAGGCAAGAATGCCCTTCATTCAGTCAGGCAAATCGGCTGCCATAGCAAAAGGCGCTGCACCCAGCCGAATCTGCTTTCAGTATTTTTTCCTGACTTAATGCTATTTCAGCGTATCCTACACTGCGATGGAAAAGCGGTGGAAAGCCTGACTATGATTCGCAAAGCTGTTCAAAAATTCCTACTCCCTTTGGGCGTTGCGGCCAACAGGCGGACTACGCTTCGGTTATCCTGCAGCCGCAAATACTCTGCGCGTGGAGCGCAATGAGCAAGAAACGCGGTTCAACAGTGGTCGAGCGCTGCAGCAAGCGGCTGACAGGCTTCGTCGTGGGCGGATTTGGTGCGCGACTCGCTGCTGGACATGAGCCAAGATTTTGATGTTGCACCAGCGGACGCGGAGCAGGTGCGCGACTTCCGCACGCAAGGCTAATTGGCCGGCGCTTCAAACTGGTCATGTGCATTTCGGCCGTGAATCATTGAAGTTGCGACTCGCGCAGCAATGCTGACGACGCCACCACCGCTGAAGCAACAAGGTGATGAGAAATCTCGTCAGAGCGAGTCGGTGGCTGCTTGCGTGTACGTCTACGGCGCATTTGAAGACGATGCCAGGTCGCGACTTCACTATCAATGCGCTCTATTACGATGTCAGCAGCGGGCAATTCAATGAATTTGACAACCGTATGCATGAATATCGCGAGCGCCCAGATACGCTGATGCGCCCGCAGCAACGCTATAGGAAGACCGGTGCGCATGCTCGAGGGTACGCTTTTGCCGCCAAGCTGGATTTCGAGTTGAAAGCACTCGCGCGCGAACCGGACAATGGCCGAACTGCTGTTTCGACATTCCGCAGCGCGGCTTGCTTTTGACGAGTCGCTGAAATTGCTCATGAGCGGCCAGGGCGTGAAAACTTCGACTGCTGCATACTACTACCTGTTCGAACCGCTGTTTCCGGATACCGAAGAAGCATCGCAGAACCCCGACTAAGCTGGGTGTGGTGGCGCTGATTCGCCAGGTTTGGCATCGATGATCGGATCCGTGAAGGCGTCCCGGTAACACCGCATTTCTGTTCGCCGCGCTCTTGTGGCGGCATTGGGCCAGCATCAAGGCTTTGGACAGATCAAGGCATACGACATTCAAGCGCAGCAGCAGGCGGCAGGATCTGATCACCGAGCATGTCAGCACATTGCATTCCCAAAGCGCTTCAAGCGTGCGCTGCGCGAGGATCTGGGACATGCAGCCGCGGCTGGAAAGACGCAGCGCGGCGGCGCGCCGATCTGCTGCTGAAGCATCCGCGCTTTCGCGCCGCCTATGATTTCCTGCTACTGCGTGAAAGCGGCGGCGAAGAAACCGCATGGGCTGGGTCGCTGGTGGACGCGTTATAAGGAAGGGGCGACGATCAGCGGGCGCAGATGAATTTGGTCCGAACTGGGCGACAAGGGCTCGGCCCAAAGCGGTCGCGCAAAACAAGCCGAAGCGCAAAAACCCAGGACTAGGCAGACTCCTGAGGGTGCGCTGCTACTGGCTGGGTAGCAATCAAGCTGATCCGGCGAGCAGCTCGCGGCCTGCGCGCGATCGGGGCCGAGCTAACCGGAGCCACTGACGGCCCTGCTTCGCACTCTAACAGCAAGCGCCCCATGGGCCCGCAGGATCAGCCTTCTAGTCAACGCGGTGGCCATGCTCAGTACGACATTCTGGATGCGCTGAGCCTTGCCTGGGATGCACTGCAGCGATCGAGCAACAGCAGGGCCGGCAGGCAAAGCCCGAACGCTGGGGCCGCGCACGCTGGGATCTGGATATCCTGCTTCGGTGACAACAGATCCAGATCCCACGCTTGGCAAGTGCCGCATTATCATCTGCATGCAGGGGCCTTCCGTGCTTTATCCTTGGCGGAGTGACCCGGAGCGCTGATTCCTGCCGACGGGAACGGCCGCTGCAGTCCTGGGTTGAAAAAATGCCGCAGAGGGCCTGCACACCCTTGCGACGCAGCTTTCGCACAAGGGTAAAAGATGATCGCCAATCGTAACACTCAGGCTTCAAGGGCTATACTGACTTCAAGTGGATGGATCCCTGAGCCATATAAAGGTTTGCGCTGTGACACGCTCAGCGACCCATACACGACGCTCTCCGGGCCGCACTGTGGAATCTGCATGCCTGATGTAACCCTGACAACGCTGAACCAGCTCAAGCAGAGGGCGAAAAGATCCTTGCTGACGTCCTATGAGCGACCGCTTTGCCAAGCTGGTAAATTGAACGCCGGCGTGGAGGTCATTCTGGTTGGGTGATTCGCTGGTATGGTGGCTCCAGGGTTCCACGACAAGAGGCACCTGGCGGTTTTACTGTCGATGACATGGCTACATACCGCGCGTAAAAACGCGGTAACAGCAGCGCTTCTGCATGGCCGACCTGCCCTTCATGGTGCCTATGCCACCGGTGGAGCAGGCAACCTGCGCAGGCAAGCGCTGTGTGATGAGGCGGCGCTCATATGGTAATTTGGAAGGCGCAGGCTGGGCTGGCGGACACTATCCGCGCCGCTGGCCAATAATGGCGTATCCCGTAATGCGCGCACATGGGCCCTCACCCGCGCAGGCGGTCAATCTGCTTAGGGGGTAACAGGGTTCAGGGTCCGCCTGGATGCACAAGGCAGCCAATGATCGGACGCCAAGGTCTGGAAGCCGGCGGGCGCAGCATGCTGTTTTACTGGAGTGCGTACCAGCACCTGGCTAATGGCATCACCCAAGCCGTGGCGGTGGCCGGTCATCGGGGCTTGGCGCGGGGCAGTGTTACCGACGGCCCGGTACTGGTAGTGCATGCATGCTGGGCTGACCCGCGGCATCGCGCAGCCCGTTTTGTAAAAAACTTCATGCTGGATCAGCAGGACGTACGGCAGCTCTGGCGGTGCTACGTCGGATGCGGGTCAAGCGCGTCGATTCCCATGCCACGCCGAGAACGAGTTCTGAGCACATGAACACCTGCATAGCATTGGCGCAATTACGCGCGCATTGAGTCGTGCCGGCGCTGGAGGCACGCGTATCGGCTGGTGCACATGGCAACCTGCAACGCTGTTGCCACATTACGCCTGGTCGAAAGCCGGCAGCGGGGGCACTGGATTTCGTCGGTTGTCAGTAATTTTCGTCAATCCGCTGCGTTCGCCGCAGGGGGAAGAACTGGATAGCTTACCGCGTTTACTCTGGGAAGCCGATCAAGCGCACGGTGCTGGGAAGCTGGCGCACACTGGTGTTTGGCGCCGAACGTCAATGAAATGTAACGCGCAGGCATGGACGGGCATCAGGCTGCAGACCGGATCAGCGTTGCCGGTCGTGTCCCGAGGGTGGGCTTTTGCGGTGCCAGCCGCCCCGGCTTCGAAGGCGTGGCGACCGTCGTCAGCAAATTTGCTGAATAATAGTTCAGCCGGATCTGGCGTATTTGGCCAGAAGGACTTCAGCAGTTGGCGGTGGAATTCGCAGATGGCCCAGGACTGTGCCTGCCGGTGCAAATCATGGGAGCGACCGTACGTGCCGCGCGGATGGGCTTAAGCCTTTCCTGCGCGTAATGGTACTCAGCGAAGCGAAGCGGCAGACGGCGCGGGTGCTGTATAGGCGCTGCAAGCCATGCGCCCGAATCGCAGTCTGGGACGCGCGGATTTTGCCAATATTCTCGGAGCGCGCCCGCCAGCACTGGAAGCCGCGGGTTGGCGCGCTGGGACTATCTGGACCATGCGCGATGCTGTTCCAGCCTCAAGCCAGTACGAGCACACCACCGGACATGGTTCGTCCTGGCCGCCGCCTATCTGGGTAAAACCCGCCTCATCGATAACCTGCATTTCGCCGTCAACTAGGCGAACGCGGCGACTTCTTCGCCACTCGCAGCCGTATTTAACCTACAGCGGGAGACACCTCAGGTGTCGGCTGATGGGCCTGCACGGCTATCAGACAAAGAAGGGTTGAATTTGCCTGGCCGTATTCATCGACGCTTGAGACATGAGATATTCAGGCATGCAGACAAACAAGAGGAACCCTTAGCCATGTACAAGATTGACGAACACAAGGTATCGGATGTTTGCGCGCTGCGACTCGCACCTGGATGAAGGCCGTTTACCACCGACTTTTAGCAAGCAGTCTCTGGAAGAGCCGGAATACCTTCTGGCCGAGCATGGCCAACGCGTTTTTTGACGGCTGGGACAAACCTTGGGGCAAGGTAACGAAAGCGACATGAGCAAGGGAGGCTGCCTGGTTTTATTCGACGCCAAGCTGAACGTCAGTGTCATTGGCTCGGACCGCCACCTGGAAAAGCGCGGCGACGCAGACCGCCATTATCTGGGAAGGTGGATGAGCCTAGCGATTCAAAGAAT
>Ga0163217_1013788_pt1 | contig 10161 bp, 7 predicted proteins | sample SynspAceP_FD_185933 | JGI IMG/M metagenome (GOLD analysis project Ga0163217, IMG submission 185933) | Saline lake microbial communities from Ace Lake in Antarctica - Synechococcus sp. Ace-P (PacBio error correction) | ecosystem: Environmental > Aquatic > Non-marine Saline and Alkaline > Saline ...
TAGTACGGCGAGAAAGGAGAGAGAATTCTTTTTGCCGCATGGCCCCTTGAAGGAGAAGATGCAAAAACTGGAAGAAGAAAAAATTGATTTGAACACACAAACAATTAAAGATTTAAGTGCCCAACCTTCAAAATCAATTCGATTTTTTGAAAAAAATTTAATAAACGGGAAGGGTTTTTGTTCTTTATGTAGATGATTACAGTTTCTTTTCCCCTTAAGGTGGAATATTTTATTTTAATGGAATGAATGCCATTAGCGACCAATCCTGAATAATTCTAAAGATTTTACAACGGACTTGGCCTTCTAAAAATTTTACGATGAAGAGTAAAACTTATTCGGCGAAGGGAATTTTGACTAGAGATGGATATTTATTTAAAGGAAATTCGGAATTTTGATGTGAATTGAATTGGGACGAGGTGAAATTGCTGCATTGAAATAATTTCATTTAAGGCTTAATGGAATGTAAGATGCGGAAAGGCGGAAACTTAAGCTGGTATTCAGAAATTGGCCTTGAATTGATAAAGATTGAAATGGAATATTTAAAGCATTAACCAAAGACATTAAAAATACTGATTGGAAGAATTGGAGGAAGAGAATGTGTTTGGGAAACTCGTGGGAGGCTTGGATTGGCTTGGGAGGAAATATTCTCATAAAACCAGAAAAGAATAGATCAATCGCTCTAAAATTCCAATTAAGGGGGAAATCTAGACGACACCACAGTTGAGCTTTGTTGAAAGCACTAATTAGTCATATGAAGAATGCTTATTTTGGATCCCTTGCAAGAAAGCAATTCGGATCAGAGATTTCTTAGTGAGAGAAAAGAAGGATAATAAATAAAGAAGAAGTAATACGTTAGTGTAAGTAGTGTAAAATGAGAGGCCCTTTTTCGTCCATAACGAAAAGGCCTTTTGTTGTATGGAAATTTATTCTATTTCTTAATTGTAATTACTCGTCGCCCTGAATCGTTTATGGACTTCGATTGGTCACTATCAGCAATAATCAATTAATATCGGAATGTGTTTTCCCCTTCCTTTCAATCCTTCTACGAAATAAGGTGCCATTTGTTCGATTAAAAAAAGAAGTGGCATTAAATCTCTACCTGCACTCTATTTCCTTCAAGAACAATTCGGGTATTGATTAAGTAAAAATCCAATAGAATTTTTCTCTGCATCTTTTCTCTGTATTACTCTCCTTTTGACGGCTTGTAAATAAATTGAAGCCGTTTCGTCAAATTTGTTTTCTACTCTCTTCCAATTGGAAAGTTTCTTTAAAACATAAGCAGTAATTGTTCTAAATACTTTTCATGGTAAGAGCGAGATAGAACCACACTACGTTATTTCCTCGCCTAACTCAGCTTCTGAAACTTGTTCGGTATTTAGCTAAAATATGGAGCGTTTGTAATCAAAATAAGAAGGAATGTGTTTGTCCTTTTTCAGAGTTGGCACAATGTCTATTCATTGCATCTCAGTTTTGCAACTGCCAATTTCCTAATCGCTACACTAAAATCAAATTGGTTTCACCAAGTCTTTAGTTTTTTGGGAGGGGCCGAGGCCCCAATACTTCTGGGGGTTTAAAATCAATTCTTGCCTCTGAATGCTTGTGCTATATCAGCTGGGTAGATCGGTTAAATTCTCATCTGTGTCAACTGCTTCTGCTTTGGAGTTTCTTCAAACTACTTTCGTGCAGTAAGTAGTGGTCTGTTGGTTGTTCCTTCGCATATTTTTGTTGTAGAATTCCAACACAAGCGTTAAAAAGTGCACTTGCAATCATTCCTACTTTAAATAGTGATTTGTTCATTTTTCCGTTGAATTATTAGTTTAGGTAGATTTATTTCCAAACGTGATGAGAACTTGGAAAATATTTTCTCCACGAACACGATTAAATTTTTCTACTCGATTGATTGATTACACCATCGGTTGGCGATTTCAAACGTTTTCATTTTCATGTGCCTCCAAACCATTATAGCATCGTTTTGCAGCGAAAGTATCACATCGGATACATTTAGTATTAATACCAAACAGAGCATTGGCGCTTTCATTTCTGAAATTTTTTACTGAGTCCTTAAATTGTCCCTAAACTAGTTTTAATGCAATAATTTATCGATTGGTCTTCAATGGTTAGATCTATCCTTTGCCATTTACTTTTGATGGAATATAGCTTTTTGTTTTTTGGATTGGATCAATACTCTATTCGGTATGATTTGTTGTTCTAAATCGCAATCGAAAAACTTTTGCTATTACCGTTTCTATCTGCCATTCAACGACTTGGTCGTCAAGGTTCCTTTTTGGTAAGTAGCATCATTCAAAATTGAACTTTTAATGCGACTTGCCCTGATTGACTGCTGTGGACGGTCAATTCTTGTGTTCATCTAACAAAAAGTAATTTTTTTTTTGGATTCCCTAGATGGTTTGAATAGTTTGAAATCGGGAAAGTTTAGCAACTTTTGACAGTTGGATTCATAAAATACGAATATTTTACAATGAGAATAAAGTCAATGCGTCATCCTTTCGAGTTTGTTTTCTAGCATCTTGTTCTTTGTTGAATAAGAACAAAATAGAAGAAGTGAATTTTAGAAGAAGTAATCGTAACGCCATCAAAAAAGATTAGATTATCAACCCTTCCGAACTAGGATACAATGATTTATTGCACAGCCAAATTTAGATGTAAAATTTGATTGGACGAAAAGCAATTTACATGGGTTGGCTTTAATCTGAACTTTTACAACTTATTTTTTACCTACAGGATTTCTTTGACACTTGGATGCAAGGGTTTGACATAAAGAGTGCTACTGGTGACCAAAGAAGGTGCTGAAACTCCTCTTAAATATACTTAATAAAGATAAATTGTTTTGAAAATTAAGCTCGACAAGACTATACTAGAAACGATACTTACGAGATTGCCTATCATTACATCGCTAAGGCCAAATGAAATTGGAAGAAGGTGGAAGTGCTGCTATTTACTCCGACAAGGGTTGTAACTTTATTAATCCAAATGGACAAGAATCGAATAAACCGAACCATTTGGACACAAGGGGAAACTGAAGCAAGTTCATGCTGGTTTCCAACGCATAGAATTTGCACCGAATGAGAAAAGAACTCAGAAATTTACATGACTGTAGATACACAGTAAGTGCTCTGTTCAAATGGGGAAATTTTAATGTTTCAGAACGGTTATTGGTGATTGGAACTAGAAACTGAATTATTGGGAAACAGACAATTCACCACATGCCCTTATTTAGCGAGATGGCCGTGGTGACTTTTGCAATTGTAAGAGGATTCTTGGAAAACTTGGGGTGAACTATTATTTAAGAGCCAAAAAATGAGCAATAATGCGAAAAGAGATTTTTCCAATTACTCTGAGCATGATAAACTTATTTTTTCAGAAGATTGGGGATGTCCATACCCTTGGAAAATACGATCAGATTGTGGTCGGGATTATGTTTTCTGGATGCGATGGAAAATACCAAGGGGTTATATTTGGGAATTTTGCTCAAAGGTTATAGCCGATATATTAATCGATAATTAAGCTGAAGAATGTATTTTCCATGAGTTGTTTCACCATTGGGGTTTGGTGATTTAGTAACTTTTTTGAATCGTGGTCCAATTTGCTTTGAATGAAGTCTTTTGCAACTTTGGTGAGTATTTATGGAGAGAATATAAGAATGGTAAACATGGCTGAATTTATCACATGCACAGGGATTTAAATAGTTATTTTGAGAGAGTCGAAGCGGCAAGCAAGTGATATGATTCGTTTTTATTACGATGAGAAAGAAGACAATGTATCGACAGCCACAGTTATGCTAAAGGCGGTAGAATCTTGCACAATGTTACGAACTACTTTTAGGTGATGAAGTATTTCTTTTGGAAAGGTTTCGAGAGTTTTACTTGGAGGCAATAAATTCAGGCTGTAAAATTCATCAGTTGCGGATTGCGATGGAAAAAAAAGTAGTGGTCGGATTTAAACTGGTTTTTTTTAATCAATGGTTTTGTCAAAGCGGCAACCGACATTGAAAATGATTAACGCTTATGATAAAGATTTGAAGTTGCATTTGTGACAGTCGAGCAAGACACATAATTAAAAACTACTCTTTATATAAGATACTGTAAAGTAGATATTTATACCGACATGGAGTTAAGCGAACATAATATTTGTATAACTGAGACAGGTCAGATTCTTGAGTTTAAATCTGGAAAGAGCACCAGTATTTAGGGTAAACTTTGATGCCGGAAAAATACTTGCTATGTGAAAAGGAGACAACAAAAAATCCACCAAAGAGTGGGTCAAACTATATGCAAAGTAGGCAAGCTATACGATGAGATAAGGAGAGCCTTAATGGCTTTGAAAGAATCTAAGGATCTATTGCTATTCAGACAGTATTGAAGCGACGAACGATGAATTTTGGGGAGTTCGATATATTGGCGATAGATTGCATGGAGAATGCCATTAAATCAAAACAAGTGAAACCAAAAAACGCTTATAGCAATGGCTTAAAGAGTGATAAAAAAATCAACTGTAAGGGCGAGTGCTAGGAACTTTTTTTGGATTGAAGAATGAGCAAATCGGCTGATTTAACAGAAAGTATACCACGATCCAGGGCTTGGGAATGATTCTTCCTATGTGGTAGTTGTTCTGTCGTTTATGGGTTATATGATCTGATAAAGGAAAAAGGTGGCTGCAGCAAGGCGTAGAAACCTGTGAGAATATAGATGTAATGCACCATTGCTGAGATTATATTCTGACTGAAACAGATCCATTTCTATTCAGTCGTTTTATGAGAATTTCGATGAGGTAAGGTATTGGCTCGATCGTTTATGCGATTTTGAATGGATATGCGAAATATATCACAGAACCAATCCGAATTGTAGCTAAGAAAAGTTCATCGGTACATTCAGAAAATCAGCAATTTATAGAGGAATGCCTGGTGGATGAGAGTTGAAGCTACACGCTTTGATTGTATGAAAATAATCGATTGATGACGGATCTATCAAAGGCTCCAAAAAAATAGATAACACAGTAGACGAAACTGGCTAAGCAGAGTTTGAAAGTCAAAACGCAAAGAACACCAAAGAATACGAAACAAACGTAGACGATGCTTTTAGAGTAAGCTAAAGAATCGAATACACAAATAGTGGAATTACTGAAAAAAGCAATGTCGAAAAACTAGTCAGTGGCTGATTATCTCAAAAACCATTGATCCGGATTTAAGTTATTTTGAGATTGCGTGCCCCAAATGCTAGCGTCGGCATCTTTTCATTTAAGGATTTTCCCTGCATGGCCTTTTACCATTCCAAATTTACATGTTGCCTTGGGATAGATGAGTAAGAAATCGTTCAAAGGTCGCCTGTTTTTCTTATTTTAAAATGGGTTTTCACCACTTGAAAACCTCATCCTTTTCTAATTACGGCAGTCCACAACATATTTTTGAGCGGTGAATAGTTTTAAAACATCATGGGTTTGGTGTTTCAACATTTCCAAGGCGCACGATCGCACGGCCACTCGATATATTCCATTCGATATTAGTGGTGTGGCGAAAACCTTCCGAGACTTCTTCGGTGTTAGGCCACTTAAAAGTACGATTCCGTAACTCCAGGTCGGGATTTTCCCTTTGGCTGATGCATCTGTATAATTGTAATTTTTGGCAAAATGAAGTTTAAAAATCAGTAAAGGGAAATAATGAACACGTAAATCCGGCGGAAAGCAAAGGTGGAAGGATTGGAATATAACGATATTCCATCATTTCTACTAGCTTCAGACAACCATTGATGTGGCATCATAAGGAAAGCCAATTAAAATGCCTGTCTATTCTCATTAAAACCATCGTCAAATTCCACACATGAGGGGAAACAAAGGTGAATTAAAATTCGAAGGGTCTCCAACAATGGTGTAGAAGAATACCTTATGCTTATATAAAAGTGAGAGGAGGCTCCAATTTTAAGGTAAGGGAGAAGTTTTACGATGACCCCTTAAAAAGTATCCCTACATTAAATTTTAGGTGGTGAGGTATTGTGAATGATATTTTTGCTCGGATTTCGAAATATTTCAGGTTTTTCTAATTGGACGAATTCTGTTGTAATTCCATTGGTATGCCATATTCATAAGAAAGGGGTTGAGTGTTAGAGTTCCCCACTTCTTGTATAGTTTTTCTATTAGTGGAACGCCTATCGGCTAATAGCTATGGTACATTAATTGTAATGGTGATGTCAGTTTTGCTATATTTTTCTTTGTTTCAGTAACTTAGGAATGAATTGTTCTTTAAATACATCGTGTGGTACTATCTCATATTAGTAATTGTACAAATTTTGTTCCAAGTTCAATTGTATGTGCTATAGAAATACAGAACAAATAAACGGCAACCGATTGAAGCAGGTATTAAAATGAAACGGAGAGCGAAATTTTTCATCAATTGGAAAATTAATAAACTAACTCGTTCTTCGATTTTTATTATAGAACTATGAGCGTAAATATTTTCATGAGCTGATTTTAAATCAAAGCAGATTATTATATGGCACTTCATTTCAAGGAAGAATGTTTGAATAGAAATTGGCAAAAAAACAGAAAGGGAGAGATGATTCAATACCCTCATTTATGTTGGAGCAATCCGCATGTGTTTACGTTGGGACAAGTCGGAGATGTGAGTAATATTAAAGGTAAAACCTGGAAGTAGAACGCACTTATGTGGCACTAATCGAGGTGGTGACATTCGTATCATGGGCCGGGGCAGAATGGTGGGTTACGTCCGATTTTAGATTTGAACATCTTTGATATGGGCGTATTCGACAATTATGTGGAAATATTGGAAGAATGGTGTGATCCGATTGGTTTTGACACACCTTGGTTATGAAAGGCGAACGATTACTGGAAGCAAGCGGGTGTTTGGTTTTGCGCGTGATTCTGATTTTCCGATGAAAATTTTGTGCAGTGGAATTAAAGTAAGCATGGGCATTACATGCATGGAATTGGCGTTTAATGGTGAATACCAACCTCGATTATTTGATTATAATTGTCTTTGGCGGATTGACCGATTAAGGGAGTGACTTCATTGAAGAAAAAGAATTGGGTAGAACCATTCGATGGAAGAAGTGCAATGCAATGTTTATTTAAAATGAAAGCCCGTTTTTTTATAGAAATTAAAATAATGACGCTCGGCATGAATAAGAGGAAGCGCACCAAAGGAACCACTTTCCACGTGAAGTGAACCCAATTCATTCCGATTGTTTTGGTATTCTGGCAATACATCAGGGTGCAACAAATTCAGAAACGGGCAAATGCTTCTTAGTTGGTACTTTGTAATACTGACAATTAGTTAGAATATTTTTTAACATCTAACAACTGCGCAAGTCAGTTCATGGTTTTAATGATTTCGGATTTGGTTTCTCCAAGACAACCATTATCCAGACTTCGTGCGTTGAATATTCCACCTTTTTTAATCGATCCACACATTCTATGCTTCTGCCAATACTTGCTTTTGAATTCTATTCTTTCGTGATGCGTTCCACCGTTTTATGTTGTGTGAAACATATTTCTTGGGATTCACTCTAATAATGTATTTGTAAAAAGTTTTCCCATTCTCCCTTAAAGTCTGGAATCAAATAGTTTCTATAGTCTTGCTGGATTGTATTTTCGAATCAGTCCACAGTTTTTTTCCATGCAACTTGGGCACCTGAGAGAAGGAGAGCCGTATGGCAGCACCAGGGAGGGAGGCGGAATTTTCAATCTGCTAAATATAGCCCGAATCTACGGAGTAATACAACGGGTTTGTAGTGTTATTATTCAACAGAAGACGCGCAATTTCTGTTAAAACGAGGCTCAAAGAGATGGGGTCTAATTCTTTCTCCTTGCCGTGCGTACGGTTAGCCAAAAACATGGCGCAAGAAACGGGTACAAAGTATTCAGTCGCAGAAAATGATAAAAGGTAGCGCGTTCAGCTCGCAGTGAATCTGCTTTTGGTATCGGAAGCAATTTTCACAGGATGTGTGACGAGATGAGGGTATTGAGAGGTTATTTTCATCCACAGGTTCTTGGAGTTTGTTTTGGTACTCTTCGCTGATAGAGAATTTTGTTGGATTGTACACGACTTTGGTTTAATCCTAGTATTTGACTTGGTGTTGCGGATACGAGGGACCGATCTGTTCGAAGTAGAAGGATGCATTGAGCCTAATGAATTTGAGAGTCAAGGTAACTATACAGTAATTAGGGTGCTAGTAGAGGTGTTTGGGAGTTAGGACAATGAGATAGGGAGAGAGAAATTAAGGGCAAAAGATACTTACTTTGACGGGTTAGTAACAGTTAAGACGGATAATGAATATTATCTTTGTTTCAGAAGAGAAACTGGAGAAAATATGGAAAGGAGAAGAGTGAAAAAGTGCCTCTTGATATACAAAGTATTGGGAAGGCAGGAAGTTAAGAATGCCAATAACTCTAAGATATAATTGATCTTAAGATTACCCGCTTAAAACGGTTTAGAAAAATTGCTGGAAAGTTTTGGCTGATTTTTACAGAAATAAGAATTAATGAAACGGGCCGTAATAATTTTTAATGGAATAATACGGTAAATTCAAACGACGGTAGAAATAATGACTATCATTAAAAACAGAAAATATGGAAAAGCTGAAAAATATACATCCGGGAGAATATTTAAACTTCGAATTTTAGGCCACTGGAAATTTCCTGCTTATGCGACTTTCTAAAGACTGTCAGATTCCGCAGAAACCCGTAATTTCAGAAATTATAAAAGGGAAATCGTAGGATTACTTGGCGGATACAGCATTGCGTAAGTATCTTACTTTGGAAACTCTGCTAAGTTTTTGTTGGTCTGCAGGATGATTATGACATTGAAGAAGAGAGAGAAAAAAGGAAGAGGAATTGAGAAGTAAATTAACAGCAATAAAATGTGGCCACACTCCTTAAATAAAACACGCGCAGAAGGGGGCGAACTACGGCTGTTTTTTACACTAAAAAACTACCTAATTAACTAACTAATCTAACTATTATACCCATGGTTTGGTTCTGAATAATTTAACGGCTATTGGCAATAAGAATTATCCGAATATTTTCCTTAAAACTGCTATTCAGCGGAAAGCACTCGCTCATCAACTGACGATTTTAGCATGCATTACAACGACATATTAGAAATATTGCCCACTATGTTAATAGTTTGCAATTCTGCTCTCAACTGAAAAGTAAAGAGGTCATTGTTCTGCGCCCGGCAATCCCAAGGGCAAAATGCAATCGGCATGAAGCAGTCTCAGGAATGTCGTCTTGTAACAACGAATTCTAAATATTTCTAAGGGCAAAAAGAAAATGCATGAATTTGATCCTGCAATAGAAACGAACTCACGTCGAATGCCGATCAACTCAAAATGGACTCCTCACGATGAATAAAAAGCAATCATGATGAAAGTGCAACGATAGTGCCTTTTCAGATTTTTATCATTTCTAGTTTTATGTCTGACGCAGATCAATAATAATAGGAAACGATCTACTATGTCGATAACAGCAAACAAACCATGCTTGCAGTCGCGAATTTCTCTGATGTCTAATTCATCTTCAGTTTCTTCTTCTCTTAAATTGGCGGGCAAATTGAGAAAAAATTGATATGCAGCATATATAAGTGAAATATTATTTATTTAATAGTCATTAGATCAAATCAAAGTTTGTTTCTTCGTAATCAGCTTTTAAAACTTTAATAGTCCCATCTCCATGCGAAGTAACATGCCTTTTCGGCTTACCTTTGACTGCGAAGGTCTTTCTCATCGAAGATATAATGGTCCGTCAGTCATCGCTTTTAAGCGCACTAAACTTCACATTGGTCTCTATGATTTCACAAAAATTCCGAAATCGCTTACGCCCGAAATCACTCAGTGTAGATTCAACCAATTATGTCTTCATCGAACTCTACTTGTTGTATTTGATAGAAGCTCGGTCTGCCTCGTGGCTAATTTTTCTCTATCAGAAAGCATACTTACACTGCTCAGCCAATAAAGTTCATTCACGCTTTTTCCCTTCATTAGGTAATGCGTGCACCATAATGGTGCACCATCCAGTCGGGGATAACGACGAATAGGGGAAGTAAAGTGAGTGTAAATATTTAAATCCTAATCCATATGACACAATTATCGGTAGAATAAACGTTCCGGACATGGTTCGGATGGCAACTGAGAA
>Ga0163217_1019695_pt1 | contig 10160 bp, 13 predicted proteins | sample SynspAceP_FD_185933 | JGI IMG/M metagenome (GOLD analysis project Ga0163217, IMG submission 185933) | Saline lake microbial communities from Ace Lake in Antarctica - Synechococcus sp. Ace-P (PacBio error correction) | ecosystem: Environmental > Aquatic > Non-marine Saline and Alkaline > Saline ...
AATGCCGTGATGTGCCGGCGTAGAAGTACCAAACTTGACTGGCGGAGTGGAGCACCATGCTGCCAACCCACCACATCACCAAGCCAGTACTGACCGGGCGAGATTGGCAGACGAATGCCTGTTTCCTGACGTTTCCAACACCGGATGATCTGGATCCCCGCGACGCCTGGTCGATTCCTGGAAGGCAGCAAGGACTTGGAAAGCCGACTGGACGCGCCCATCAATTGCGGCAACTACATACACAAAAACCAAGACCTGCTGGGCCCTCTGCCCAGTAACACACCCTGGCCGGGCAACCGGCCAGGCATCGCTGTAAAGCCCGTCATTTCTGCCCGGGCAGGAATGACGGAATCAGCCCGCGGCCCCACCCGCCGAACCGGGCACGCACCACATAATCAGGACATCCGCTTGAGAGCAGGCAGTGCTCCGGGGTGCAGTGGAACACAACTGCCGCGCATCACTCTGGCGTCCACTGCCCTTTTGAGGGCCTCTGGTTTTGATGCTCAATGCTCGGAGCCCTAGCGCCCCCTGCAGCCAGCGCCCAATGAAGACAGCGCCAAGTGCCACCAAAGCGAAGAACCCCTTGAGTGAGCCCGAACGGGCGAAGCACCGCTCAAGGCTGCGGCCTGCTAATGTTTTTGGAAGAACCTTGTGGTCATCAGTTGGTGCCAGGCAATCTGCGTGAACGCGCCGAACCGTCAGCCGCCTGTTTGCGGTAGGACGATGACGCCTCGTTGGATATTCTCACGCGCTGGGTCGATGGGGCGACCTGCTCGCTGACCGGCAACGAAGCCCACCGACGCGTACGGCCATCCGCTCCGGCAACAGCGTGGACCAACGCCCTGACCAGCGAAGACCGATCGAGAAGCGACGATGGCTTACGGGGCCCGGGTGCCGGTCAACACAGCCTGGCGCACCGCAAGTTTGCGCGCCAGTTGGCCCAGTTGAACTTAATGCACGACAGCCGCGGAGATCCGCTACAACGGCGGTGACGCCGCTTTATCCGCGACGGCATCGACGCCCCAGGGCCATAGCCATGCTGGTCGAGCGGCAAAAGGAAGAGGATTCCGGCCTGGTGCTTGCGCCATCGAATAACCGCCCCTGGCACTGTTTTCAAGATCCAGGGTAATTGCATCCGCGATATGCGCCTGGAGGCGATCAAATTCGCCTCAGCGGCTCATTAGAGCAGGAAGCGCGCATCGCGCTGAAACGATGTAGCCGCCACAGACGCGACACCGTGAGCTGCGCATGCCGCCCGCGACGCGCTGGACTCGATTCCCAGGGCCGCATCAAGCTCTATCCGCTTTATGGAAGAATCCTGTTTCTTCGGCCTGAGCTTGGCTTCAGTGCTTGCTGCCTGGCAGGGGCCATCGGGCTGGCCATCACCCTTCGGCGGATGGGGTGATACAACATGGCCCACGGCGAAGCTGATCGATGCTCTGGCGCTACACCACGGGGCGTGCAGTGGCGGTGTTTCCCAACCTGATTCGAGTGGAAAGCCTGTTGATTTGCGATATCCGGCGGCCTTTCCCTTGATTACCGGGCTGATCGGCATTCTGATCGAGCGTGGGAGTGGATCCGCTTTCTCTACGGCCGGCCGCCTGGGAGACCCTGCTGGCGAACTTCGGGTCGGTCGGGGTTGAGGTCTGGTGCTGCAACAGGCAAGTCGCACCCCTGTTCAGCCCGCCTGAAACCGCTCGGTCAACCTGCCCTGACTGATGCAGCGGCACGCTGGTATCAAACCCGGTGCCTGTGATCACTACACCCGTCTGTAACATCCTGATCTTTGCCTGATGGTGTCTTCGCCTGCTGCTGGTATGGAAGCGCACCAGCTGGGCCTGAAGGGTTTCGGCTTGTCTCGCAGAACCGGCGCCAATGCCCGCGCCGTGGGTGTGCGCTCAGCTGGGTGGGATGCAACTGACCCTTCGGCCCTGGGCTTCCGGTAATTGCCGGCATCGCCGGTTGTGGCCGCTGTCGCAGCTGGACCAACGTCGCCCCCGAACCTGGTCAGGCTTACATCATCCGATTCCTTCATGTCGTGGTGTTTGGCGGCGTGGTAATCTTCTGGGGCACAGCTGGTCAGTGCGATGGAGCCTGGGGCTGATCAACAACTTCCTGCGAGCCCCTATGCCGTTGCGTTGTTGGCCAAGGTGCCTGGTGCTGATCATGCTGATTCTGTTCATTCGAAAAGCCAGGGTCTCTTCCCACAAAAGGACGGGCGGCGGCGGAATTGGCATGCAACTCATCCGCCTGCCAAACAAGCCAATGACTATCGAGAGGGAAGTATGCTGACCCCAACGTTTTATTACTCAGCGACCGCGGCGGTAATGGTGGTGCTCGGCCTGGTCGTGTTGCACCGCGATCATCGTACGCGTTCTGCAACTGGCGCTGCCAAACCGATTCACCGGTTCTACGTTTCCAACTTACCGTGGGGGGCCTGCTTCGGCAAGTTTCCTGTGCTTTGCCCTGCTGGCATTGTCTGTTCGACTAATCTGGGGCTACTGTGGGATTCTCTCGCTCGCACGGCGCCTTTTTCCAGCCTTGGGCGGCTACGGCATGGGCATGTCCGTGATTGCGCCCAGATCGGTGATCCGCGGGTGTTATATGGGCCACCCGGAAGCTGATGGACTTTTATGGTAGTGCTCAACTGGGAATACGCTGCCCTGGTACTGGCAGGGCCTTCGACATGTTTCTGGTTTCGCCGCACTGATGATCCTGCTGTGCCCGGCAGCTGCTGGCCCTCTGGTGTTTCGCTGCTGCTTTTTCCGTTACGCGGTCCACCGGGGTGTATTTTCGCGACATTCACCCAGGCACTGAACCTACGCGCTGATGCTGGCGTTTCTCCGCAACGAGATGGGCTTTGGCGGCAACAATGGCCTTGGATGACTTCAAGGACATTCTCAGGCTTTGACCTGGCCGCCAAGACCACCCGGCGTTGGGCTGTTCGTGCCTCGGCCATCGCATTGGTGCTCGCTACTGGCCTGCCGCTATATCGTCACCTCTTTCGCATGGGCCGGGTGAATCACGCGATCCGCGGACGCGAAGCCGCACGGCGCTTTTCCGGCTATCAGGTGGAGTCCTACAAGCTTGGCTTGTCGTGAGGGGCCAGTGCTGTGGCGTGGTGTCGCCGGCGCTCTCTATGTGCCACAAGGTGGGCATCATCAACCCGGGCGAGTTCCCTCCCCGCTGAACTCCATCGAAGGTCCCGTCTGGGTCCGCCACGGGGGCGGGCGCGGCACGCTTTTGGCGCGATCAATCGGCGCCTTCACGGTCACGTTACGCCAAGAACCTTCTTCACCACCTTCTCGCCCGGAAACCTGGCTGTCATGCCTCGGCGCCCTGTTTCGTGGCGGTGCACGCTGCTGCTGCCCAAGGGCCTGGTTTGGCCTGCTCGCCGTGGTTCGCCGCAAGGGAGACAAATCAGAAAAACATCGAGCAATTGGGCGCGAACCTGGCGGCGCGATTCAGGGTGTTTCGATTTCGTCCCCCACGGCCCGGGCCTTCGACAACTCGATCGAACCAAGCCATGGCCCGATTCTCTACGTCGCGAGGAACCGTGAGCGTCAGCTTTTGACGGGCTTCAAGGGCGCCTGAACAATCTGAATCTGTATTCGATGAACGGCGAAACTGGCGCTGCATCATCGGCCAACGGCGCGGCAAAACCAACTATGATGGATGTGATCACCGGCAAGACCAAACCCGACAGCGGGCAGCATCTGGTTCGGCCAGCGCATTGATCTGCTCAAGCGCGCCGACATGAAATCGCCGCGCGGCGGATTGGCCGCAAGTTCCAGAAGCCACGATTTTCGAAGCCCTGAGTGTGTTCGAGAATCGGAAGCTGGCCACCGCCTCGACAAAGAAAAGTCTGGTACCGCTGAACCATGATCTGAAGCGGTGAACAGCGTATTCGCATCGATTGAGTGCCATGACCCAGATCGGCCGAACGAGCAGTTACCCGGCAGGAGCAGGTGCCCTGTCCCATCGGCCCAGAAGCAGTGGGCTGGGAGAATCCGGCATGCCTGCTGGTGCAGAACCCCGCGCGGTGCTGCTTGGTCGATGAACCCGTCGCCGGGATGCGCGGTGAAGAGGTCGAGCAACACCGCCAAATTGCTGCCCTCAATTGCTGGCAGGCATTCAGTGATCGTGGTCGAACATGACATGGACTTCGTCCGCTCCATTGCCCGCAAGGTTGACGGTACTGCACCAGGGGTCCGTGCTTGCCGGAGGCAGCAAATGGATCAGGGGTGCAGAAGACCCGCGGGTGATCGAAGTCTATCTGGGACGAATGACGGTGCTGCGTATCCATCGGTTAACGCAGTTGTTACAATCAAAGCCACATCCTCTGGGATCTGGATCTGCAATCTGAAGAAGGCACCTGCGCTGCCTGCTCGGCCGCAACGGCGTCGGCAAAGACCACGCTGCTCAAGTGCATCACTGGCCCTGCTGCCGGTTGCGCGAAATGGGCAGATACTGCTGTAACGGCACCGACCATCAACGCGCATGTCCACCGAGAACGCGCGCGCAATGGCATCGGGTATGTGCCCCAGCGCCGGGAAATCTTTCCGCTTTTTGACCGTGGAGGAGAAATCTGAAAAATCTCCGCTCGGCGCACGGCCGGATCGAGCGCGGCAGATCCCGAGCAGATCCTACGCTGTTTCCGGTGGCTCAAGGAAATGAAAAAACCGCCGTGGCGGCGACCTGTCCTGGCGGCCAGCAGCAACAGCTTGGCCATCGCCGGGCGCTGGGTTCTGGACCAAACTGCTGATTCTGGATGAGCCGAACCGAGGGCAATTCAGCCGAAATATAGTCCCGCGATATCGGCGATGTATTCGTAAGCTCAACAGCGAGCTGGGCCTGCACCGTGCTGTTGGTCGAGCAGAAAACTGCCCTTCGCCCGCCGCACTGCCCGATGACTTCTTCATTATGGAGCGTGGTAGCGTGGTAAAAGCCGACGGGCCCATTGCCCGATCTGAGCGAATGAGCTGGTGCAGCAATTTCTTACCGTCTAAGCCACGAGTGAATGGGTTGGCCCGCCACCCCATTCACTCTGGATGGGCGTGTGGAAAACGCACCCCTATACCAGCCTGGCCGCCACCAAAAAACAACGCAAACCCCTTCTAGAACAGCCCTGGTCCGTCTTCTGGCCCGACCCTTGCTATCACTTCAGCCACGCAACGGTGTTCAATCACCGCGTGAACTGACCAACAAAGACAAAAAACCTCTGGAGTCAAACCATGAACAAAGTTTCGCACCTTGGCATTCGCTCTCGCTTCCTGCCACTGGCTGCTGACGGCAGCGCTATCGGCCATTGCCGAAGAAGATCGTAACGGCTGGCCTTCCAACTTCACCATCGGCACTGCCAGCCAGGGCGGCACTTTACTTCGCCTACGGTTCGGGTTGGTCCAACTTCATTGCCGAGCAGACGTGTGTCCGGCGGCGCGGAAAGTGACCGGTGGCCCGGAAACAGAACATGGGCACTGGGTTCATACTGGCGACCTGGCCTTTCGGCATGACCGACCATGGGCCCGGCACGGGAACGCAGTGGGAACGGTAAAAGCCCGCTGGCCCCACGGCATGGAACCATAGTGGCTAACGTCTGCGCCATGTGCGAAACGCCTTTCTGCCATGGCGGCGCTGGCCAGCCTCCGGATCAAGAGCATCTTCCGACATCAAGCCCAACACGCGCGCATCGGTTTTGGCCCGGCCGGCTCCAGTTCGGGATGAAAATATTTCCCGAAGATGCTGGAAAACCCTGGCGTGAAGTTCGTTGCGTCGCAACGCAGTTGGATGACCTCGGAGCCCAGTTACAGGAACGGCTGCCTGGATGCATCTGGTTTTGCCGCTGGTACCTATCCCACCGTCGAGCCAGCCTCGAATGCAAAACCAAGGTGAATATCGTTGGCTTCAGCGCAAAGCCGAACTGGCGACCATTCCTGGAAACCTACCGGTCGCCCGATCACCATTCCGGCTGATGCTTACAGCTCGCTCAGCGAAAATTCCCCGCGCGGTATCCATGTGGAAACTTCACAACCGCCAACTGCGAATCTGCAGAAAGCTTTGTTTACAGGTCACCAACTGACCACTGGAAAACAACGACCGGAATGAAATCCATCACCAGGCCGCTGTCACCAGCACACACCGAGCAAATCTGGACAGAATACTTTCGCTAGCCCTGCCACCCAGGTTGCTGCGCGTTATTTCACCGAGCAGGGCCACGAACATCAGCTCGCCCGGCAAGAACTGATCTTTCTTCTAGCGCGTGATCTGTGGGCCAGCACCTAGCCTTGGCCCCTTCACCCTCTTCGGTTACAGGTGCCAACCATGACAAACACACACAAGCCGTCAGCGGCAAGGATTCGCTGATCCCGTCCCATGGCGAGCCGCTGACCCCCATCGTGGTCCGAGGGCGTTGATGAACGAACCGGTCGAAGTCCAATTGCGCCGCCAGTTATGCCGGCTGGATGCTGCGGTCAGTCACGCTGCTGGCGATTCTCTACTCGGCTTTCCTATTCTGTATGTACTGAATAAATCCCGCCTAATGGAGTCGTGAGCTTTTCGTATTGTCCACGTGGACCGCGCACTGATTCTGTGGGTGGGGGTTATCTTGTTGCTTCTCCGGTACCGCGTTGTGTTACCCGCCGAAGACCACCGTCAGCTTCACCGCTGAGACCATTTTCGCCGCCTGGCGTTGATGATTCCTGCCCCTACGCCACTGGGGTGCAGAACAGGTGTGATGTACCGCCTGATTGCAGAGCGGCACCATGCGCATGACGCCGAAACTGGAAGTCCTGGCACATGGCGGCCACTGCTGGCCAGCGAACGGGGCTGGGCATTATTCTCAGCTGGTTTCACCGCCCCGTGAGCGCGCACAAGTTACAGCATGCCGATCTTGCTGTTGAATCATTCTGCTCGCATTGCCGCAGCGAGCTACCTGCTGATCGTCTATAACTCGCCACTGCGCATGAGTTACGGGCACTTCCTTTTTCCCCGGTCGGGCATTTTCCTTCAGCCGCCCGTGGCCGGTACCCGCGCGCGATCATGGAAATTGAAAACCCGGCGTTGTAGCCGGTATGGCGCTGGTGATCATCGCCCTGTGTTTCCTCGCCTATGTGTCAGCGGCCCCTATAAATGCCGGGTTTCCTGGCTACCGCTGGGCTGGTGTGAAGCGGCTTCCTTCCAGCCAGCGTGTATCCGACATTGGTGTACTGGGCCCAACTACTAGCCGGTGTCTCGACCTATAACATCATTTCTGTTCATCATCTTTGGCGCCTTTTGCAGCTGCGAAAGTCGCGAGTACTTTCGTCAACTTCGCCTTGGCCTGTGCTGGCCGTTCACGGGCGGCGGCCCCAGCCAAGGTTCGATTTTCGCCTCCGGCCTGATGGGCATGATCAAACGGCACAGCGCCGGTAACGTTGTGGCGACCGCGGTTCGATGACCATCCCGCTGATGAAGAAGGTCGGGCTACAGCAAGAAGACGCTGGTTGTAACAGTTGAAGCGGCTGCCTCCCACTGGCGGGCAGATCAATGCCCGGCCAATCATGGGTGCCGGTGCTTCATCAATGGCCGAGACACCGGTAATTCCTAATAGCCGAAATTTCCATGGCGGCGCGTTTTCCGGCCATTCCTGTAGCTTCGTTCCGGTGTAACTTCAAATGGGTGGATTTTCGAGCGGCCAAAACCGGTATGCGCGGTATGCGCAAGGATGAGCTTGCCACAAAATTGGCACAGCTGATTCGCCAGGTGTATCTGTTTATCCCCATCGTGATATTGGAATCTTCGCCCTTTTCAATGGGCTATTCGGTTTATCCGCGCGGGTACGCTGGCAACCATCTCTGCGGCCGTTGTCAGTTGGCTGTCGCCGAACAAGATGGGCACTCGCGGCAATACTCAAGGCGCTGGAGCCCTGGCCGGGCCCAATCATGGCGTTCAGATCATCGTGGTCTGTGCCTGCCGCCGGTGTGAAATCGTCGGGTTTATTTCGCTGACCGGTGGCGTGGGTTCGCGCTTTTCCTCGCTGGCTGCTGGGCGTGGCCGAGCCAGCGCAGTTCCTGGCGCTGTCTTTGCCATGCTGATCTCGATCATGCTGGGGCAAATGGGCAATGCCCACACCGCAGCCTATGCGGTCGCCCGCCTCCGGTGGTCGCAACCTGGTCCTGATTCAACTGGGTATTGATCACTGGCCGCCCACTTCTTCGTTCTTCTAACTTCGCGGTTGTTTTCGGCTATGCACTCCGCCGGTCGCACTGGCGTCCTTCGCGGCAGCGGGTATCTCCGAGCCAATCCGATGGAAACCTCGATGTGAGTAAAATTTCAAGATCGGGCCCTGGCCGCCTTCATCGTGCCCTTCTGTTCTTTCTAACACGGTGCACTCTTTGATGAAACGGATACCTGGCCCGGCCATGGCCCAGGCGCTGGTGACCCGCAACAGTGGGCGTGTATCTGCTCCTCCTGCCCGCCGTGCAGGGCTGGTTCGCCAATAACCTTGCGTCATGGTTGTACGCGGGATATTGGTCGCCTTCAAGGCAGCTGTTGATGATCGAGGAGGTGGCCTGATTACCGATATTCTCGGCGTAGCCGCTGCGCGTTACTGGCCCCTTTGCCACTGCAAGAAAAAGCGTGCCCAAGACAGCTGCCATCAGCCCTCTGTAAGCCTGATAACACACCGCCGGCGACACTGGCGGGGTGTTCTGCACCCTGGGCCAGCTTAATCTTTGCGCTGTTATCCATGAGCAAATAAAAATGAAAACACCCCTTCCTTGGATCCCTGTGTTTCGGTTTGGCCGGGCTAGTCGCCTGGCAAACGGAAACGCTGTTCGGCTTCCGGCAGTAGAACGCGAGGGGTTGGACCGAATCCTCCGTTACAAGTGCCAATTGATTCGCAAACGAGATCAAGCGCTTACGACCTAATTGTTACCCTCGCCGCACAGCACCCGCTGCTGCGCCAGAACATTGACCTCAACCCAAACCAGCCCGAATTGATCGGTGACGCAAAACCAGATCTGCAGTGAATTGGCGGACATCGTTGCCAGTTCCCGACGTCTACGCTGATGGACCATCAGGGGCTGACCATTGCTGCAGCACTACCAGCAAGTGCCACTTTCATTGGCCAGAACTTCAGTTTCCGGCCTATTGTTCCAGAACGCCTTTCACATCCAATGAGCCTGCTTCCTATTTCGCTTTCTGGGAACCACCTCGGAGTTGCCGCGGTTTTGGTATTTTGCCGCATGTGGTGATGGCCGCTGACGACAAGTACCGGCCATTGGCGGTGAATCGCGATGAAGATCCAGGTCAGCGAACTGGGAAGCCGCAGTGGGCCCGCCCTGCTCCTTCAATGAGGCCGAAATGCTGATTACCGACGCACAGGCATCAGCCTCCTGGCAAGCCGCCCAGCCTGGCTATAATCGCGCCTTCGAATCACTGACGCGAAGAGGGCCAGGCGACCCTGACACGGAGCAACGCTATGCCGCCCAGGAGTAAGGCCCATCAGCATCAGCTCCCGGCCGGCCCACTGGGTGCGTCGGACAATTCAGAGCGCGGGCCATCAAATGAAACGGCCAACGCCATGAGTATCTGACCTGCAAACCCACCGCTACCAACGGCGACTGGACACTGCGCGTACTGGATCGCCACCCGCTCGGTGTTCTGGACGCAGATACGTTTCATGATGCCGGCCTGGGTGCTGCTGTCGCGGGGTGCTGTTCTGGCGTGGCTCTACCTGCGCGAGCGCTAATCGCCGGGAGATTGAGCTGGCTGAGCGCAAAGCGAGCAGTTGGAGCGCAAGCGTCAAGGAACGGACCGCCGATCTCAAGCCCTCCAACCAAGCTTGGATGGATGAAATCCGCGAAGCGCGGGAACGTGGCCGAAGGGAGCTGAAGGCAACCCAGCGCGAGCTGATTTCAGTGCGGGCCAAGCTGGGCGTGCTCCGGCCAAATGTTCCGCCGGCTTGAATCATGAAATTAAATCAGCCGCTGACCCGCGATTCAAGCCTTATGCCCCGCAACAGCCGCCGCTTTCTGGAGCGCGGCGAGCAGGAATGTGGGGGTGGACGCCAATCTGGCGGAATCGTCAGCCTGTGCGACAAGATGGGCCGAGCTTACCCGGCAAGTTTCAAGGTGTTTGCCCGCAAGTCGAGGGCCTGCCCCTCGCAGGTGGACCTCTGC
>Ga0163217_1033714_pt1 | contig 10160 bp, 7 predicted proteins | sample SynspAceP_FD_185933 | JGI IMG/M metagenome (GOLD analysis project Ga0163217, IMG submission 185933) | Saline lake microbial communities from Ace Lake in Antarctica - Synechococcus sp. Ace-P (PacBio error correction) | ecosystem: Environmental > Aquatic > Non-marine Saline and Alkaline > Saline ...
CCAAAAGAAAAAAGAGGAAGAATATAGTTTTTTTCCCGTCCCCCATCCTTCCGCTTCAAGAAGCAAATTGCGGTTAATACCTTTTTTTTTTAAAAATTCCACTGGGCCCCGGGAAACTTGTTGCACAAGCCGGGCGAAAAAGATTGGGGAATTTCCGGGTTTTGAAAAATGAAATTCGAAATGTTATAAAGCCAAAGCAAATTTGAAATCTCCGGGAATCCAAGGCCTATTGGCGGAAAAATTGAGTCGGTGGGCTATCTTCCAGAATCGGAGAGCAACACTCGCAGGCTTTATCGTTCGAATACAAATGGGATTTGCCAAGTAAGTTGGCAAGTTTGGGGATCACTAATGGGGTATTTTTGGGGGATTGGATGTGGAGCGGGCAAACGCGCAAATTTAAAAAGCCTTGGAAGAAGGATTTATTGGCGAAGGATTTTCCCTGGTTTTTATCGCTATAAGAACACATGGGATGATTTTTGGAAGTGCAGAGAACTTACAATTTTTGATCTGTGCATTTTTGGTAACAAATCGAGGCTTTGGCTTGCGTCGGGGAGATTAGAGGAAGCGGGTTGGAAGGTTTTCGAAACCTTGGTACAATTACTTGCCAATCATCTGAAATTATTCTCTGAGGATGTTGGATCAGCCAACACGGGGAAAGTCAATGGGGAAATTTTCCTCAGCTTATTCCACATTGTGGGCGCTTGAAGAAGCGCTGCTTTCCGGATCTGGACAGAAACTGGAAATAAACCGAATTTTCTTTAATTTTTTTTTCGAATTGGATATCAAATTTTAAAAAAAAGGTAAACAGTTTTTGAAAAATAGCTGTTACCTTTTTTTTTGGCTTATTGTAAAAGAACTAGTTTGGTAACTCAACTACGTGTGGCCGAAGTGTTAACCTGCTTTTTGCCCAAAACAAATGAAAAAAGAGTTTTAAGTATCAAGAGTTTTCCCTTGAACTTAAGGCTTTGGATCCACCCTATTCAAATCAGCCTTTGCGAGCATCTCTTGACGAGCTTACTTGTACTAGGGATTTTTTTGCTTAATCCACCAATGCCAATTAACATAAGTTAGCTTTTGCGCTTCCTGAAGGACTTTCATTCACACTGTGAAATTATTAGAGGAAAGGCTCGAACATCGTTTTGATGAGTGTTTTAGGTTGCCAGTATATGCCGCTGTGCGTGGCACAACTCGAAAATAAGAATACCAGATACTCCCAGAGAAATTAAATAGTTTTTTTCAATAGAAAATTGTCTTGAATAAAATTTAAAATATTGGTTTGTCTTTTTGGACTACAAATTTATCTAATTTTTCGTCGAAAACAGTAATTCTTAGTCAGTTATTATTTTTTAACTAGATTTCTAACTGATTTTGAAAATGCTAAAAATCAGCGACCTATCTTCAACCTCAGTAAATTCCATCTAAATTGAAATCATATTATATTATGAAAGTTCATAAACCGATTATCATTATTTTTTTTCAAATTTTAATCGGTATCTATTTTCATCCTGCACTTCCTATTCTACCGCAAAAAATCAATAATCAACATAAAAAGCCAGGTCAAGGCGGTACTAGCAACACTGGCAGGAGATCCCAAAAACGAAAACTCAAGCAAACCGATACGCTTAAGCATTTCAGACGAATGGATTTGGGACGACAAAATTTTAGTGTCAGAGGCCAAACTATGTGATCATCATCATAACCGCCCAGATTCTTTGCTCAGACCATAAAGACTTTTTACGGCGCTTCGTCACGTGCGAACTCAAGTGAGTTCCCAATTATTGATTGGAAGAGATGGTGAAGTGGTGCAAAAGCTCAATGATTAACCTCAAGAATCTTGGCATGCTGGCCGGAGGAAGAATGGGGAATGATACGGAATCTATTCGCGTCCATCGAATTGAACTGCGATTAATAACGGTTTTGGAGCCTTTTACTGAAAGACAAAATCGAAGCTTGCTAGTGGGTCCTAAAACGACTTAAAAACCAAATATTCTGTTCCTACGGCAAATTTTAATCGGGCATCCGATTATTTGCTCCGGGTCGAAAAGTTAGATCCGAGTCCTTATTTTCCTTGGGAAAAGTGGCCGAATGAAGGATTATGGAGCTTGGTAATGACGAGGTATTAAACACTCTGATTTCCTTGACTGAAGGACCGCTTCCCGGAAAACTTCAATTCCATCGATGCGCCCGAATTATCGGCTAGAATGTTCATGATTCTTCTGCTGCGATCCAAAATCCTTCAAAGTTCACTTATCCACGAGATATTGAGTCTCCCAATGAGTGATTTGGATCGATGATTCTTTTATAATCTGTATAAAAAAATACCGGTAGTATTAGGAATTAACCCGCAAAGTGCAAAAGGTTCACAAGGGACGAAAGGATTGCAGCTTCCAGAAGCTCAGGATCACACGTTTTGTAGCCCAGGTTTCATTCAACCCGGGTATTTTTTCAGAACCGAGTTGTTAGTAATTGCCGGCCCTGCTTCAACCGATTGATATTGTATTCGCTTGGGTATAGGCATAGCCAACCCGAATCGAGTAAGCATTTTTTGGGCATGGCTTTTTGAATGTGTCCTCATCCGTCCAATCATTCTCCAACTGCCAAAAACGAAGTCATATTCCTGATCTTTCATGATTGCCGTGGCACGCTCTTCCTTTTTTATTGATATCGGGGCGTTTGATTTCCAAGTAGCATATTCCCTCCAAAACTTGAGATTATGCCCTGCTAGCCATGTATTTCAAGTGATGAAGAGTTCCGCATCCTGAAAGAATTCAACCCAAGCCCGCTTTCGACCTTTCGATAATGCATACAAGAGAGTGATGTTTTTCCTCGAATAAATGCGCCGGGAGTTCTGAGCACAAATAAATGATTCCATGATTTTTACGATATCTTCTTTCCATCCGTCTTCGATTCTGCGTCTAGTTTCCAGTCCGCCTTCTCATTTTTCCGCCTTCACCCAGACCGCCATGTTCGGCGGATGAGATCTACTTTTTTGATCTTTAAACAAGTGGCCTAAAGTATCCTTGTCTTTTCCAGAAAATGATGACCACCTTGTGCTATTGGGCTTAAGTCTTTTGAAATACCTTTCAGCTCCCAAATCGGGTACGCATATTGAGATTGGTAACAAAACCAGTAAGGGTCCCATCGTAATCCAAGAATCACACTGGATTTTTTGCTGTTTTAAAAGCAGCTTCACATCCTCCAAGTCAATGACCTTAGCGTCTACATCCTTTGAGGTAAGCTCTATCTTGCTTGCGTTTGACATGGTCGAGTCGATTTCAATAAAGACCTTCCACCCATTGGAAAGACATCGTATTTTTTAGACTTTCTGCATGCTCACCATTTCGAGCCCTTTTGCTTCTGCAGGTTTTCATACTTAGCGAATTATAAATTGCACAATGAACACCCACCTGTCGATCATTTGGATTGACCAGAACAGCATCCCTGCAATCTTTGGAGGCTCCAGCCATTTCAGATAATCAGCACTCCGGTTTGATTGGTTTTACTTGCTACAAAAATTCTTTGCAGACCAGATTCCATACATCTCGCAATGGGGTCACTAAGGCGAATGTCGGACATGCCTGTAGAAGGCTCTCATTTCCTGAAAGGAAACTTCGGTAGAAATAGTGCACTGGGACCCAGGTCAAAGTAGAATATTCCGAATTTGATTCTCCACTAGCAAGTCGATTTCTTCTTTGAGCTCCTTTGTACGATTGTACTTTTGGTCTCGACTTGGCACCACAATCCATGATCCATAAAATAGGCAACTTTGCCATGCAACTCTTTGTGTTCTTGAAGAAGTTGTGCGATAAGCCTGAATCCGCTGGGGAATACCCTTTCGAATATAATCCCCAGTCGAATCAATGGGTAATGATTAGTTTTTTTTGAGTCCTCACCCAACTTGCTTCTGAATTCAGAACAATGTTTTTGTGTTTTTGCTGCTTTTTGCTTGATTTGCAACTTGTCATATCAATTCCATCGGGAAGGAGTGCACATTGTGATGCGATTTTCTGCTTGGATATACCACTTTGCCGAGGAAGACCAGTAATTCTACCCAACAGCACTAAGGAAGTGACGCATGTCCATCATGCGTATGAAAATCCAATCAGTCTTGCACCAACCATACCTTCAAGTAATTGCTTCGCCACGGAATTCATCCGGATGATCTGTAAGGAAGGAAAGGGGAATCTGGAAAAATGCGATAGTGGCATTGGGTAATTTTTTTCAACGAAGCAATTTTAGGAAGTAAAAGCAACTGGTAAATCATGCCACCCCAATAGTGTCTTCGGGACCCGGCTTTCTTTAGGATTTGCTTCGCAATAACTTTTCATTTACCCGCACATAAAGCCTCCCAAATGAGCCGGATTAATAGCATGTAATGTGAATAATGGAAAAGCGCGGCCAGAGGTTTTCCGTTGGAGGAAATCCCCTCGTAAAATTCTTCTACATCTTTCTTTGGGGTCAGAAACCACCGGGAGGCCATTTTGATCTCATGAGTTCCTAATATTTTTCAGCACGCTGCTTCAGGGTCCTTCTACTGTATTTCCTGGCCATACTATCCAGAATATTTTCCCCTTCTTTAATGATGAGCCCAAACCTGTAGCCTAGGCCGGCCGGCACTAGGTTTTGAAATTCAAATTTTCTTTCTATGTCGAAGACTTATAGGAAAGGCGATTGGAAACGAATAATCGTTTTTGACATTTTTTTTTTACTAGATGAAAATAGAATTGGAGAATGCCCAATTCAAAAAGGGGAGTAAAGAAGGTACTGAATAATTGAGCCTAATCAAACCAATAAACCTGTAAAAGGGCTAAATCTTAACCAAAAAATATACTTCTGATGATAAAACACCTAAAAAATAGCTGTGAAATGGACACAAATGGAACGAAATAGATTTCTTCTCCAGCCTCTGAAAGTAGAAAAACAATTAAAAAATTACTGGAATCCCTGCTTCCGAAGAAAGTAGAGATAGCGTAGGAAAAAGGGCTAGATCATAGGTTTTTCTTTGCGACACTTCGGAGCATGCCTTTTATGATCTTAGCATTAATTAAGTTTTAGTTCTGCTGCTAGCTTTTCGGGTTTGGGGTGCTGATCTTCGACCAGATAAATTCTCCGACCTGCGTACCCTGAAATTACAGCCGTCTTTTGTAGCAGGCATGTAGTGAAATCCCTCTAAAATCGACTGATTGCAGTTCTTTAGCTGCTCGCTATAAGGAATCAATTCCCGAATAGGAAAGCCCATAAGCGACTTCAGAAACTATCAACCAGAATGGAACGATTCCAAAAAAGCTTGACACTAAAGTGTAGGCGATGCCGCGGGAAGCCACAGAAAATGTCGGAAGTAATGCTCGGGGAAATGGAGGCGGTCTGCAAAAAAGTGGAAAACCCCACGTCCTCGTCAATGTATTTGATTGGATGTAGTCCTGGTCGGATCAGCTTGCCTTCTATATTTCTCATCCCAACCAGGATATGAATGCCTCGTTTAGTGAGATTCCCTGTCAAAGCAAATGCTTCTGCTGTTCCTTTTCCAATCTCTTCCTGCGGCTTTTGCAGCGATAGCGCGAATGCTCATCCAATTCCACCAGGAGTGAATTTTCTTGTTGCAAACACACGTGACTTTTACATTCACTTTATATGGATTGGGCATCCCAAAACAAGGGCAATATTCTGCTGATCTCATTGCACTCCAAAGCATGCTTTTATAAACCTCATTTGCCATCTCGTAAAAGGGTACCAGCAGTGGTCGAGAAAAGCTGGAGGAGCTAGTGGCTTGAAATTGGGGCAAGCGGAATCCAACACAATGGTCGAATCTTATTCCAATGTGGCTCGATTCCCTTCCATATAGGCAGGAGGTGTTTGCTGCCAAGTTTTCCCTAAGATCACCTGTGACCGTGTACTTTGGGAAAGAGCGGCTTTGATGGGTAGTTGTCCTTAGAAGAATAGTCTTTTACTGCTGCGGCTATCTCTTGACCAAAGGCAATCGAAGCTTCGAAAACATCATCAGGAATTCCTTGGTTTTTCAATTCTTCATAAGCGGCATCCCGGATGCTCGTTCATCATTCCTCCGACCAGATCATTGCTGTGGGCCCATGGTATAATAAGCTGCTAAAGAGGCAAGTGGAGGGTAAACTTTTTCTGAGTTTGGTAAAGACTTTCTTTTCAGCACCTCTTACTGTCCCAAAAGGTGAAGCATAAGCTGATCTGTCGCAGCAGCAACTTCGTATGCCAGCTATGGAAGAATAAGAATAAAATCCGGGCTGCAACCGGTGGGAGAAATGTCATGAATGATTACTTGAGTCCTCGATCCTGAGCTTGATTGAGGTAATGCCCCATGCCTGTGATCACATTGGGAGTAATCCCACTGGCTCTTGGCAAGAAAACTAGCAGGATGATTCCAAGATAGAAACAAGTATTTTAAAAAGTACGCAATAGTGGGAAAGGTGATATGTTAATGCAAATTTAATGAATCAAAGGGCTTAAGGAACATAAAATCCGTGATTTCAGTCGGAGTTAGAGTTTCAAAAGCTAGCCGATTTGAATTTACCTTCAAATGATATTAATCAGTTAATACCAGAATACTTCCGCGTTATTGCTGACGGCAATTCTGATAGTTTTTGGTTCCTTTCACTTTTGATTGGTTTTAGCTGACGAATTTCAAGTCTGGTTTGGAAATCGAATTTTTCACTTTGGAAGTCACCAAATCCATCCTTATATTGGAAAAGCCTGAATGCCATTCCGCAGTTTTTTTTCCTAAATCTACTCGGAAGTCAATTAAAGTTACCCGCAATGAAGACTCGCATGTTGGATTCGTCCCAGGCCAAGTCTTGATAGGGCTTAGCTGGGCAAAGAAATGGGAAGGGCGAAAACAAAAGGAGCCGTCGGTCTGTTGAATATAGGTTTCCCAGATCGGAATTCAAACGCGCAGCCCTCTTGTCAGCTTTTGCCAAATATTCAGCTGAGAAAGATCAGCGGGTTTGCTGCTTTTTGCATAGCGCGGTAGGAGCTATGCTTCGCTTTGAGGAGGGGGAATTTGGCTTGATCAAATCACTCTCTTGTTCCAAATGGAACTAAACTTTTCTCATGTAATGAAAGATAAGTGGGTCTGCTTGACCATTTCCAATCAAAATCTGCATGATAGAGCCAAAATCGGTTTTTCGGCACTTGCTTTCAGTTTTTGAATTCAAAGACCGAGATTCCCTGGTCAATAAATCCATCGGGCCATCTCCATTGACACTCCGCAGCTTGTAAACTTTTCGATCCAGCCAGCAACTTTTCAAGCCCGAATAGTTAATTTCTTTGGAAGCTACATCAGATGCAACTTCAAAAACCCGAAATGGCTTGCCAAATCTCCTGTTAGGACAATTTCGAGTCGGTCATGCCGCCGCTTTAGGTTGTCAAAGGGCGGATTTGACATTCCAAAATCGTATTTTGCCCCGAATCGGCTAAGTTTTCATCTCTGAATTTGACCATTTCCCTGATTGATCAACAGTGAGCTTTTAGGGCCTTGCCCCATAATCTACCCGAGACAATACTGTGCTCCCACGCAGATATCCAAGTCGCCATCTTGATCAAGTCCACGACGCAATAGTGCTCGTGTTTTCAACCGATTGGAGGTTAAGGCATTTGGGGATAAAGCTGAAATCCACCTTTGCCATCGCCAAAATAAATCCGATCAAAATTGAAGAGATTTCCCAGCCTCGTAACTCATTTCCAACCACTGCCGCGATGTATAGGTCAAGATTTCCGTCCCGGTTGGAAATCCCGCAAACGCTGCTACTACGGGCCTTCGGCTTTGCAAGCCAATTTTGGAAAATTGGGCTTGGATTGGAATGAATTCCCCAGCTTCAGTTTTGTAAGAAAATGGCTCCTGCTTGATCCTTTTGCGCCCACCGGGTAAACATCAAGCTAATCCATCCGCCATTCACATCGCAATAGCAAAGCAGGTCCCGCTGTCGCAAAACTTTTGGAATTCAGGTATTCCGCTTGGTCCCTCGTCGATTTCATTGTAACTCGCATGCTTTCCAATCGATCGTTGGAAAATCTGAATCGGTAAAGAGGTAATTGTTTTAAGCGAAATAGAGTTTCCCTGTTTCCCTTGTATGAGTGGTTTTTCTGGCCTAAATCAGTCCAGAATAAGATTCCAGATTTCCCATCTGGCCATCGGACGCTTACCGAATCTACTTTTATTTATTTTAAACCCAAACCAAAAAACCAACGTGGCTGGTCGAAACCCGACTGGAAACCTCGAGTTCCGAAACGTATTGATGCCAAAGAGTTCTCGCAGACCAAGAACAGAAACCTTTAGCCCCGATTCCGAATGGGTTTCCAACAAGTTTGCCTTTAATCAATTGAGAGGGAAGTATTTCCAATTTTCCCGAGTGATTTCGATAGATAAAGGCCGGCTGATCTAGATTTTGATGACCAGATCTAAATCCTCGCATCGTTGTCCAGATCTGCATAGGCCGATCCGTTGGAATAGCCTGGGCTGGTCAATCCCCAAGTGTTGCTTTCAATTTGAGAATTTGAAACGATCAAGCAAACCTTGCCTAAAGCATGATTGGTCGAGCTTTAACTGTCGGGAAGTAAATCAATCCTGAATTTTTGCGTAAAATCAACCATTTTTTGTATTTGGATCGACTTCCCTGCTGTATTGGATAAATCCAAGTCATTCGGGTCGCTTTACGATTCCATTCGTGACATGAATGTCCTTTTCCGGACCGTCATTATCCCATATCAAAAATCAAAGGCGCAGCAGCTCCAATCTGAAAGCAAGAAATTCTGCATAAAGTGCAATCTCACTAAAGCCTTTTTCAAACTCTCGATTCAATTGTAAAGTGATTACGGAACGTATGATCGTTGTAGCCAAATTGGCTTCTTGATTTGATACACTTAAGTCTTTGTTCCCCTCACCCACAGATTTCAATCCAGATGCTCAGGATCTTCCGGCAGCATGTCCGTAAGTGAAAATCTCCGGTAATCCATCTCCATCAAATCCCCAAGGTCGTTCCCCATGCCTTATCCGACTGGTATTTGGAAAATCAAAAAGATCGGCGATTCTTTGAAATGTTCCGTTCTTTTTGGTTCAAATAGAGGTAGTCATTTTCGGTAAAATCCATTGGAAACATAGAGGTCCGGCCAGCCATCATCATTGCATCATCCACCCCAATTCCCAATCCAAACGCCGAGAATACTGGAATAAATCCCTGTTGCTTCGGTGACATCGACAAATCCCCGCTCGCCTTCGGTAGCCAAAGTTTTTAAACAGTCGATCCCCTTCTTCATTGCGGATTTTTCCGGTTGATCGCTCTGGCGAAAACTTCGGGTGACTTCACCGAAATGATTCAAAAGATACAGATCTAAATCTCCCTCCCGGTCGTAGTCGAAAAAGGCTGCTTGGGTGCTAAAACCTTAAAAATCTACGCCGTAGGCTTTTCCGCCAAATCGAATAAAGGTGGGAAATGCCTTGATGATGTAAAGCTTTTAATTTTTTTCGCGCGGATCTGCTTGTAGTCGCCGACTTGGCAGACATAAATATCCAAGAGTCCGTCCTCCATTGACATCAAGCCATGGGTTGACGACCTGTCGACCAACCTCCATCACCGCCGTGACTCCGGCTTTTTCGGTGATGTCCTTCAAAATTGAAAAATTGCCTATGTGAGGTTAGAGTTTTGTTGGGGACTTGGTTGCCTGAAAGTAAAAGAATCCGGGTAGACCGTCGCGTTTGATATCTCCGATTTGACACGCCACCACGCATTGTTAGAATAGAGGGTATTTCCAAGAATATTCAAGGGAATCTGTGGAGGTAGTTTTGTTTCTCAGAAACAACTCCAGATTCTTCTGCCGGAATCAAATTCGAAAAGGGTAGACCCTTTTCTCTCTTCCTGTTTTGCAGGAATAAAGCGAAGAGAAAAGCTAATGCCAGGCTAAGGAGAAAGGGTTTTGTTCAAAACTTCCAAAAATTTCAGCTTGGAGCACTATTTTCACAAAGAGCAAATTTTGCGCTGGTGCAATCTTGGAAATCGCCCGAATATCCCAGAAAGCTTCAATCCAATTTGTTCAAGCGATTGGCCGTATCGGAAAGGTTCCGTCACCATTTTCCCAAAGGAGTACTTGCACGCATAACTCGCGTCGTAATTTCCGCGACTTCCTGGCTTGGCTTGAGA
>Ga0163217_1055269_pt1 | contig 10160 bp, 6 predicted proteins | sample SynspAceP_FD_185933 | JGI IMG/M metagenome (GOLD analysis project Ga0163217, IMG submission 185933) | Saline lake microbial communities from Ace Lake in Antarctica - Synechococcus sp. Ace-P (PacBio error correction) | ecosystem: Environmental > Aquatic > Non-marine Saline and Alkaline > Saline ...
ATGATCAACACCCTCATTATAGTCTAAAGTTTTATTTTTACTGCTACTTTAAATCGACATTTGATTAAAATCACATCGAACAGCCAACCATCCCAACTAATTCGAAATAGCATCGACACGCACACATTTGCAACAGCTACCAGGTATGAGGCCCTACCATAAGCAACATATAATCCTCATAGGTTCGAAGCAAATCAAATAATCTAAAAACGGCAAGGTAATTGTAAGGCAAAAAGGTTTTAACGGGCAAGTCAAAACTCCAATGCTTTTTAAAATCCTTTTCCCATGGCGGCTGTCCCCGGAAATACGCTCCTGACGGATATAAGACTAAATCTAACCGAAATCACTGCCTCCAATCATACCGCAATAGGCATTAAATCTGCAAGGCCTAATGAATTACAAAAACCCGTCCCCACGGTGCTTATCCGTTCCACGTGTAAATGTTGGCATGAAAGATCACAGAACAAATGGTCATAAAAAATTCGGTAAGTCCGTAGTACTTTATTGGCTCTAATAATGGTTTAAAATTGACCGAACAATAAAATCTTAATTACCCTGCGCTTCCTCTTACAAACCAACGAAAAACAAGGTCATTCTGCGCTCCACCTGTAACTAAAGTATGGCTCCTGTATTTAATGCACCTCTAACACTGCAATCAATACACGCGTCATAACTCTACGATTCCAGGTCCTCAATCAACTGTGTCATGCTCACAAACCTATAACACATGTACCGCTACATGATGAAATTCTAATTTTTGGACTATGAAAATCCAAGTTTGGCAAGTTACTAAAATAAGCAATCACCATCAGAAAATCCTCCGTGAATACTAATGTGTTTTAATTTTTTTGCAAGTCATCGGTCCTTGCTTAATGATTATAGCCAAATTTTAGTTGTTTGTTTGTGGTTTTCGTCGTCTGATGTAGTCAAACAATTTACTAAATCCACACAACACATTTATAATTTTAATTTATGAAACAATGAATCAAGTGAAAAGGGTATACAGTTACAATACAAGTACATCACGACAACCAACAACTGTCAACCCAATACATGATAAACTACCACATCCACAATCTGAACGCCATGTGACTAAAGTGCCCCACTCAATCGCACACCTAAACACAACGGCTCTCATCTTCCTTGGTATCCCTGTTTTGTAAGCCGTATTGGTAGTGGCCATCGATAACAATCGGGACATTTAATAACCACATGCGAAACGGCAAAGCGACAAGACTTCCTGGCGCTAAGCGCCCTCTCAACAACTTACCGAATACGGAAAAAATAGTTCCTAATCTCTCTCGCAATTCATAATTTTACCAAATTCAAGGTCTTGGGTCGTAGTACGACGGCATTAGTTCATTTAATATGTTTAGATGATATTATGTTCTTTTTAAACAAAGGATCCCAGCCAGAGCTTCGTCTGCTCTGGTAAAATTCCAATATCCAAAAGGTGCCCTGAAACAATTGTCGCATATTCCAAGCAAATGAAACTGTTCAATACACTGGTAAGCTTTCGTGGAAAACATAACCTATCTAATTATCTGATGTGGGTATTTCAGTTCCCCATTTTCCTTCTTCAGTAATCAAATACCAAACTCTGGGGGCGTCCATCGTCATTCGCGCAGCCAACTAACACGTAAGGTTGTTTAGTCCCATAGTTTTGTTGTCGATTCTTGCGAAAAAGGCAATCCACAATGTCCGCGAAAACCTCAGCATCTAAATTTTGAAATTTCAAGTTGAATGTCCTCAGGTGAAGATTGAAAAATAAATTCAGAATATGTCCCAGGTGCCAGCACGTCACCACCCCCATTTTTTTACCTACGTATCAAAAGGAATATGTTTGGTAAGCCCTTCCATTAGTCGACGGAATCTTTCGAACAAACGCGAACGCGCAAAGGTACCAAAATTTAAAACGAACCGTCACACGGACTGCCTTTCGGTAAAGTCAACACAGCCGCAATCCTTCTGCCCTACACTGACTGAAGTTCCTACATCCCTGCACATACATGCTCCCCCTTTAAAAAAGCCCGAACAGTTCTTCTGCCAGCACAATACCCACAACTAACTCCCGGTAACAAATACAAGGCACAATAATATTCTTGGGCCAATACCATACAAAGCCCCTAAACGCCTGTAGGGTGCAAAACACCTCCAAAAACCAATACCTACCTTCTAAGGCCTAAATAGCTTATTTTTATCCAACAGGTACAAAAATAATAGGAGATACAGGAACAAACCCCAAAATAATTCATAATAAATCACAATATTTCCACTATAACCCAAAATAATGTAGGGAAAAAGATAACTAACAAAAAATCCAAAAAACATCCACAAAAACACTTAGATGGAAACTATTTAGTCTTATCCTCCAAAATGAAAAAAGGGTAAACCAATAACCATCGTCCGCTAATGTTTGTTGCATAAAAAATTTCAAGCCATTAGAAAAACAGAAGGACCTAAAACAGCCATAACGACCATAGACCAAACGACCGAAATTAAGCGAGTCCCAATTTAAATCAATAGCTCTAATTTTGAAAAACGAAAAATAGAATCCAAGGTTAAGCTTGCCGAAGTAATCTCATTGAGATAAAAAATAACCTCAAAAGAATAAAACGCCAAACCTTTCCAACCCTAACGCTGCCTGCCCTAGCCATCCTTAGCGCATATACACCCAAAATACTGAATAGTATAGTATACCATACCCCCCAATGCACAGCCCGCCCACAGAAACTTTGAAGGTGTTAGGCTACTCCAAAAAAGCCTCATCTGTAACACTGGAACCGTAAAAGATACTCTAAAATGTAAACATCACCAAAAGAGCGGTTTAGAACCCATCAAACAGGTCCAACTACCGAAAAAGCAACTCATGTACGAACGGATGCTTTGAAATAAAAATAACCCCTAAAATGACCAATAATAAATAGAAAAGAACATGTACGACGTCTTAAAAATACTGCGCCTCATCCCGCCTTTTTTAATGACATAGAGCCAAGTGTACTTAAAAACGTAAAAACCAAAATAACCAATCATAGGCCACTAAACCGATACCCAAAATAAGAACCCGGAGGATGACCATGGTTAAACTCCAAACCTCAAATAAACGAAAAACATCAAATAGAAAAAAACAGCAAACGCACTCCTACCAAATTTAGAGCTTAAAAGGAATGCGGTGAATTTCCTTATACCAATTGGTAAATAAGAATCCGCCACAGGACAAAAGATAAATAATACCCAGCATAACACACCGCCCAACAATCCCGGTAATCTAATCCATGAAAAGGCACAACTAACTTTTTTGCAAAAAATCCACGAAATAACCAAGCCCCCATTACATAAACCCACTAGCGCTCCCTCGGCTGCTGCTTAAAAAACTATGGTACCTTTCTAAAGGACACTATAAATAAAGACCAACCGCTGAATACATAATCAAGCCCATGAACCACGACCCAAGTCCCCAGACCTCCAAAAGGGTAATGCCACTAATTTCGATAAAAGAATTAACTCAGTAGCATTATAAAGCTTTAATTGTATAACACCTTACGTCCCCGCAAGAAACTAGTCTAAAATTAAATTTAAATTTAACTCGCATTTTCAAGTTTTCAAAGGTAGGTTTTCATCGGATATTGCATATTAAATCTTTCAAATCCCATTTACTTCAATCAAAATTCACAGAATTTCATCCACCAAACCTAACGTCAATACTAATTCCACGTATCGGCTGCTGCTTGTATACAAACAGCTTGCAGTGCCTCTCTCGCGGAATTAGGCCATCCGAACAGGAAATTAAATTCACATTAAACAGCAATTGTTTCAAGACGTGAAAACTGTCTTGCCGTACTCCAATCCAGCCTTCATAACCATAATCAAATTGAAATCCATGACTAATATTTGCTCCAAGCGTGTCCAATATCAGAATGCCACGGTATGTCAAAAATCCGCAGTAAATCAGCCCAATTAGTTTTCAAAACTTGTTTACTCCTATTTCATATAAATTTGGCGTCTGCCAAGATAAATTCCCTTGGCCCGCTCGCCAAATAAAAAATGGGTTCCAACGTCCCATGAAATAGCGCGAGCCGCCCGTTCCCTAAAAATATTCCGTAAGAAACAGCTAATGAAATAGCCGTTTGTGAGGCACAACCATTAAAAGGTCCCTCAAAGTCAGGTCCGAAACTATCCCAAAGTCGAAACAGGCTATCGGATCATTAGAATCTTGTACAACCTCTCGTTTCAAGCACACAACAAGTAAAATCGCCAATTCCGCAAACAGCTAATCATAAAATTTAAGTCGCTGTCACTAAAACAAAACCGCATTTTGAGAATTTTTCCTCGAATAAAACCTTTTGCAAAAAATTCTTGGGAGTGTCTCTACCGCCATCATCCGAAATACGCATAAGCACTTTAATCTAAACTGTTGCAAACGAATCTCATTATCCCTCTCAAAAAGATCGTCTCCTTCTAATGGTAACTAACCCTAACCTATGCCTATGCCTACCAACCTTGGTCAAATTACCCACATAAAGGCCATTGCCCTGTAGAAATTTCTGTTGAGCGTCATCTGAGTTACCGTTCCGTTCCTTTAAAAGCATCGATAGCGGAAACATCAGCCAAATAAATGTCTGGTTTAAAGCTGCCGTCAATGGCTTTCAAAATCAGAAGCCCCTCATAAACGCAAAAGTTTGAATTCACATACGCAAGTAAAATGATTTCGTTATCCCGAAAATTATAAAAGAAGGCCCAAGGATACCCCCTAATTGGAGAGTTTAAAATTGTGACGAATCAAAGAGGTTAAAACTAAAGCGGTGTAAGCTGCCACAATAATTACTCGGTAAAACTCATAAACACGTTCGCCATAGCGTAAATAACTTGCGCAGTAATAAACTAGACTGAGCACGGCGCATTGGTTGGTATTGATCAATCAATCTTGTGCAGATAGTATCACGGAAGCTAAAGAAAACCTAAAAACAAATTTTCTAAATATATATTATTCAAAATAGACTTTCTAAAAAAAACCCAGCTAAACCCACACACGGTATGCATAAGACAGTCTTCCTAACGCCACCCAACAAACCCTGGACCTGACCGATAATGCTCGGAAAAAATGAGATCTCCGAAAGCAAAAAGATTCTGCGATTAATGACATGTAACGGCGCTCGATAAAAACTCAAAATCGAGGTATAGCCCCACACAAATTGCGAATTAAAAAATAAGCATCATAGGTATTATTTTCTCCTGATCGATCGTAAACTGCCCGGAATAACTCGCAGACACAGCCACGTAATTTTGTTCAAAACAGAGCATAAGCCGCACCAAATTTAAATCACACCGGCGGTATAACCTGGCTTCGGTCCCTAAAACGCTGCCGCAATTCCCGCCAACATACCGCAGGGCCATTCAGATACGAATCCCTCCTGCGCCAGTCGAGTAGAAAGCTAAATCCCACACGACTTTTGATTCAAATGGGGAGTTGAACCTCCAACAATAAAACAGATTGTAATTCCTAATGTTGTAAAATTAATCCGTAAAGTTACCGCCCCTATGTTAAAATAAAATCTCCATCTCATTTTAAATACCCGTACCATACAATCGCCACCGACCCCCTTCCCCAACTTAAAAAAGACCCGTTGTTGGCATCAAATTCTGGAACGCCAGCAACGCTCCGCCATCTGCGGTAAAATCTTCAACGCAGCACGAGTGCTAAAAAATTTTAACGTACATCCATCTAAAATATTGAAATAAAAGAGAAATCCGCTAAATTATACCCGTGGAACGTACTCTCCCCATTACCACCTGTTAAAGCCCGAGAAAGCCAATGGCAATGAAACATTGATCCGGGTTAGTGCAGTAATAAAAATCAAAGCGCCAATGAATCCCCGAAAAACTAGGGGCCTGGCTCCACTCCAAACGAAGAATACTTCAGTCTCAAATTAGGTTTCGCAATGGTATTGAATTGCTAAAGGGGTTGCCCATAAAAGGCTTTTTCTAACGAAAACCACCGTGTGTGAACGGATAGTATCAATACCCACCTTTGCCAACCGCGCCTCTAATTTACAAAGAAAAAAGCACGAGACATTCCCAAAACTTCGGGACAGAAAAAAACTGGAAGAACCACAGAAGGTAAAAGAAAGACGGTTTATCCAGAAGAAAGTGTTCCAAACGCACTACCATCGTTCTCCAAAATACAGTAAAAAAAAAGTTTTTATAGCCAAATGCAAACCCATAAAAACTATTGACGCTGTTGCGTCAACTCAAAAACTCAAAGCCAAACACATGAATAATCGAGAAATACCAGTTCAAACACTGTTGTGGATTGTCCCGTAAAGCTTGATCTAACGTCCCCGTGAAACTCTACCTTAAAAACAGTAAAAACCTGTACATACGTAAAAAAAATCCAGTAAAATTCACTAACAAACACGGCCCAGCAATACCAACCATTCCGAAGCGGGTAGAACAAAATTTCTGTCTTGAAAGCGTCGACTACAAATAATCCATCCTACGGTACCAGCTTTAGGTGCTCGTAAATTGGTAGTTGCATAAACTAATTAACCAAACACACGACTCTAAATAAAAGATGGTATTCGAGTAGGGTAAAAAAAAAAGGATGTCAAAAAAAGTGTAAGTAAACAATTACTTTGGGCAGGCCCTCTAAAACCTGGTTGGCCATAGTTCTTACGATAGAATCGGCAGCAGGCGAGGTCCCCAACCCACCAAAGCAAATGCACCATTCTCGACCATAGCCCGGCTGGACGTGTCGCTTGGGGGGGGAAATTATATATCACACTGCGTTAATCCAAAATTCTCCGTAGGGGGCAAATTCCAATCGGCGCACGTTGTCGATTAAAAATTTACGCCTGAATAAAGACCTCACTCAAATCGAAACGAAGACGTAAACCTTGCAAAACCTGGAGGAAAACGATATAATAAATGTCTTCCCGTATGGAAAAATCTTTAGTTATTGGGATGTCCGAAATAAAAGGTGTAGTGTAATCGCAGATAACCCTATAGCAAAGCCGATCACGCCCGAGCAACTACCGGTGCCACAGTAAGGTAACCGGACCTATCGAACTGAGAAAAAAAACCCTTGAATCAATCGGGAACCCCCAACGTACGATAATGTCATAACGCCCCCACCCAAACACCTACAAATAGGCAAATCTGACCTAATTGTCTTGTCAATGTTTGAAAATCGAATTGAAAAGCGCTGTCCAAAAAAACTGAGTTATTGTAAACTAATCCAGGCCTTTACTTTGAGCCGTGTTTAGTTTCGATAACAATGCACTATTCAAACATTTCCGTTGAATGCTCTTGACGAAAGTGCGCAGCAACAGGCCTTAAGACAGATAACTCTGCGATTCATCGGGATTACTCCATACGCCATTCACCAAAACAAATTTTCTTGAACCAGCAGCAGCCATTGCAAAAATTAAAAAACTGAATAATGTTAAGGCAAACTCCCATCAACCACAAAAACGATATATTTAAAATGAGGCTCGCCACGAATGTAATTGAGTAGAACCAACACCTGTGCACCCTTTAAATGCTACTCTGCTCAACTACCACTGAAGAGTCTAAAAAATTAAACTGATAAATCTCCGAAACTCCTGGCATACATACTTGTACCACGTAACCAATTCTGGGCTCCCGTTACACCCAACCCGGAAAATACACCGCCCCAAGTTACGACTTTCACAATACAACGGGGTAAGTGTGGTATTTCACCAAACTTCTACTGGGTTGAAACCCTAAGCGAAAAAAATAAGGGTACGGTCCCTCATTAAAAACAATCCAAATCCGGCCCGTGTAATAAACTGCCTTGCTTCTTTAAGCACACGGTATAAGGGGTGTCCATCAAACGACCAAGAGGTGTTAGAAACCCATGCCGGAAAGCAAATAGCAACCACCGGGAAAAAGAATTCAAATGGTTCAAAGTTTTATCATAAACGGATAAGACAAAAATTTCTTTTCTGAACAAATTTTGATGCTCAAAAGCATACTAAAGCTAGAAACCCTATGAAGGAAATTATGAAAACCGGGCCTGGAAATCGTAACAATAAAAAAAAGAACGCGGTCGTGAATCCAGAACAAATTCCTTTATAAGATAAATTTACAAGCCGAGAAGAACTAAGAAAAATAAAAAGACGCGGAACGTCCTAAGTAATCAAACTCAAAGCGCAAGCAGGAACGAATATCGTTGGACGATCCACCACAAGAGCCAAAAATGTTTTTTGATGCGCGCGCACTCGTATTTGCCAAGTAATCGGATAATGGTTCTCCTAAGTCGTGGGAAATTCCTAATAATAAGAACCCCCACGGAAATATCTTCCTACGACATCTAACAACCCGTGAGCTCAAAAACAAAAGGTGTGATTAGGAATGGGGGCGTACGTTAGCCAATAGACGACCTTTGAAAACCGCCCTTTGCAAAAACGGCTCGTATGCCGTTAGCTAAAGCCACCGCCGAAAGGCTCCAACTTTCTTCCGAAAATGAAATAAGGAACCCGTTTTTCAAACGGTCTTAGGCGTTTGGTTAGCGGCATCAAAACACAGCTTCCCTTAGGAAGGATTTGTTGCGCTCCTTCACTTCTACCTTTCATATGGCTCCACTCTTCCTCCCCTGACGGAATTAGCAAAGAATAAATGCGTTTTAAATTTTGCTAAGCCACATAAAATATGCCACATAAACATAGTCGAAAAAACACCTGTTGGTCGAACCAAAGATATTTACCTTAAAAAAACAAATAAAAAAGTAAAAAACAATTCCTAATGCTTCACAGATTATGTTCGTTGTTTACAAAGGCATCGAAAAAACACCGAAGGCCACATCACCAAGACTAATTGTTTCAAATAAATAACAGAAACAATTTGAGCATTGATAAAAAAAGAATAAAAAACCTTAAGCACTTTCAAAAGACATGGCTGTACTTCCGGGTGGGTGTCGTGTAAGCACATATTATTGGTGTACTAACCAACGAGAAAGAATGAGAGCAAAAACTACTCTGGAAGTACTTGTGCCCTGGTAGTTCTTTATACGCCAATCAACTCTAACGGAAATTGACGTTTTTAAAAAACCCCTCTTCAAATATAATTTTTTAACTAAAATGAAACTCGCTAAGACACGACGGATCGGATATTTTTAAACTTATTCCTTTTTGAAAATCTTTTGAAGCCTAATAAAAAAATATATTGTGGTGGCGACCAATGGCAAAAAGCGAAGAAGAATTTTTCGTCATGTGAACCTACGACCACTTGGCGTCGGCTGCTTTGCCCCATTTTTAGCCTGTGAGTAAAAGTCAATAAATGCTGATGCGGTCCATGAATACATTTTCCGGACAGAACGTACTAACAAAAGCTTCAGATTATATTCGGCAGTAAGATCCGTGATGCCAAAAAGAAAAAAAAAAACATCTGCACACAAAAAGACTACAAAAAAAAAAAAAATTCATTCACAAACAGTTCGTACGGGTAAAGATTTAATGCTTCACAAAAAACTAAATTAAGACTGTGATTTTCTATTCCCACCTAGTGAACTGGAAAACAAGGCATTAGATCGGCAAGAATGATTAAAAGCCTAAAACCATGGTATGCATCAATGCCACAGCTTGAGCGGGCACCGTCGAAATAGTCATGTGTATTGTGTTCGCAACCTGAGGCTTAACATAATTCTCACAGAATAACTAATGAATTCACTACTTTACTCCATTTAAACCGATAAAACAATCTGATAAAGTAATCTCCTTAGAAAAGTAGTGAATGCCTAGACGCAACATAATTTACCTTCAAAGCTGCCGTAAACGGATGCGCCTGAACAGTTAAATAATCCCCGCAATTTCACCATCCGTTAAAAATTATTTTTTACACGGCGTCCCTCGGACACGATCAATACAGCTACCACAACGCCTCCTGACAAGAGTAAAGGAGCATCAATATTTTCTTTTAAAAACCGCATCTAACACCAACATTTTTTACCATGGTAAAAGTAAACGTCTCATCAAATAACACAAACTCTGCGCTTAACCGTCAAGCTTCGCCACGAATCAACAGTCCTCTGATTAAATTAATTCAAATGGATTATCTTGGAGTACCCGCTACTTTAAGGATCAAAACCAAATCGATCATCTCCCTCGGACCACAAAGTAAAAGCATCAAACAAGTATCTTTTA
>Ga0163217_1001115_pt1 | contig 10159 bp, 5 predicted proteins | sample SynspAceP_FD_185933 | JGI IMG/M metagenome (GOLD analysis project Ga0163217, IMG submission 185933) | Saline lake microbial communities from Ace Lake in Antarctica - Synechococcus sp. Ace-P (PacBio error correction) | ecosystem: Environmental > Aquatic > Non-marine Saline and Alkaline > Saline ...
GGTTGAGCGCAGGTTCATCATAAAAATTGCGACCAGATATTCAGGTATCGATACAGAAACGATTCGTTGGGTCATGAATGATATTTTGCCCAAAGTAAAAGTTTCCGTTTAAATAAACCAATTTTTATGACCAATTCAAAAATCATAGAACAAATGGTTCATTTACTCTTGAATAGATAAAAATCAAATAGTAGCCGTAGAAGCAGGTTTTTATTAGTTAATAAACGTATTGAAACGGTTATAGTAGGCAAGAACTTTTAGATTTTTAACCTATTTAGTCCATAGGTAAAATAGATAATAAACTTAGTACAGATTATTCAGTACTAAATACTAGAAAAGAATGCAGAGTTTTAGAACAGAAATAGAAAATCAAGTAGTTTGCAAAGATATTCTGAATTAGAACGAAAAATTCATGAGTTTCATGGCGGCAAATTTAGATGAGGGAAAAGTTTAAGGAGCCTTCGTTTGGCACGTGGTGTATATGGCCCAACGTCAAGAAGGGGTCAAAAATGATTCGTATAAAATTACCCTATGGTAAAGGTTGGACTTCTTAAGCAATTGCCTGCGTATTTGTGATGTGTCTGACGAGTATTCTACCGGTAAGATAATAGCACAATTACGACACGTCAGATATTCAAATTCATTATGTGGATTTGACCAGCACCACTCCTGAGCTTCTGGTCACAGTTAGTAGAAACCAGGATGAATATTACGATCCGAAGGGGACAAAGCTGGTGGTAATTGACGGTTCGTAATATAATATGCCGGTACGTGAAACGGCAGGAGTTGATGTAGATGAGCCTTTTGATGAATATCATCCCTATCCGTATCACTAAGCCGCATGCCTATGTTCCAGGTATTTTGGGGTGTCTAAGAATATCCTGTGAGTCAAGATAATGGGAACGCAGTTCCAAAGTTTTCTTTCCCGGTCTGCAAGTGATGCCTGAATGATAGCCTCGTGACTTTCATACATGCATGATATTAGGATTCATACGCTAAACTTCAAAATGAGAGCCCAGGCTTAAGGTAATGTTAGGTGTGGTGGTTGGTTCCTCAACCTAGGCAATGCTGATTGGGAAATTAACAGTTTTTTGAACCTGCAGGACCAATTATTCCTTTAATGGAGTAACGGTCCACGTCGGAGCGTGTTTTCTGAGCGCGCTTATGGGTCGCAGCTGTAAGAGTAGGGCCTAGAGGCCATAAAGGGAATTGTTACTCTAAAAGGAATTTTAGGGTTAGATTGCTGGCACCTTTCAAACAATAAAAATTAAGGCTGCGGAGAGAATCAGGCGGGTTTGCCTTTAAATTCGTTTTTCCGAATGAGATTTGCTAGATGCGCTATCCAGATAAATCAACGAGTTTCCGTAATCTAGCAACGTTAATAGCGCGAGGAGATTACAGAATCGCTTAAATGTAATTTGAAGGCAGGGTGGAGGGAGAGCTAGCGCAAACGTGGTGCCCACAGTGAAACAACATAGGCTTATTTTAGGCATATCTGGTAGGGAACCCGTAGTTTAGTTAAGAGAGATTTTTATACGGATAAAAGCTATGACTTATTGTGTCACGTTTGGTTCAGAAATATGCTGCCTCGGAACCCGGAGGAAATTCCGATTAGTCATTACGCTCCAGAACATATATTACTTAAATTCCGATTTGTAGGAAGGAATGAGAATATAGAGAGTTTGTTCAGTACTGAATTTGAAAAAACAAAATTGGTTCACGAAGCCGCATGCGTTCTATAACAAGTGCGCTTTGTGGATATTTACCGCCTTGCCCAGGTTACGATACAGGGGTTTAATTTTTAGTATTTTCAAGTAGTACAGGTATGCAGAAGAATTGGAACGTGTGATTCAAAACAGAATATCCAGTTATATTAATAACGAAGATGTCGTTAATTAAAAATTAGCGATGTATGAATGCTTGTGGTCAACACCAACATGGCCAATCATAGGTTTTCAAGGAATGTCTGTTCGTAGCAAAAGATAAATTAACGTTGCACCTGCACTTCAAGTATTATTAGAGGTAGCAATGATTGGCAAATGGTGCAAGGGCGTTTTGCTGATAAAGTAGTAAAAGTGCCAAGTAAAAGGAGGCCAGAAGGATTACGTTTTAATCTTGAATCTTTTGATGCAAATGGTGGCGATTTATCGTTCCGTGATTTATTACGCGGAAAAGGTCAATGTATTTCTATGAATTTTCTACGCCATTATCTTCCGTGATATTTAATCGGCAGAATGATTCTTTATTGACTGGGGAAATTCAGAACGATATGAACACGAGGCAATTGGTGTGCCGTGTAATGGTGCACGGAAGAAATCTGTAATTGAATTTGGGATTGCAACCCTACTTTTTGAAAGTGAAGAAAAAATTTCAGAATATGCATCATAGATATAGTGGTCTTACGACGCCTTGAACCAAAATGTGTCGGCAAGTTAGGTATATTCCCCTGGGACGGGGGCATTTGGTGTTCTTCTATGGTTGGCAATTCTAGGCGAAACGCCCGATTGTGTGTCTGGGACTTACAGAACATAATATAAGAGGTCAATAACACACATGCAGAGCACATCAATATACCAGATTTTAATGAGAAGACGCCTCACCGAATTGCGGAGTCCGATGGAAGACCATATTAGTAGGCAATGTTAAAACAAATGTTCAAACAAAGATTAAATGAAATACGGGATGAGTGAAATTAACTGAGCTGCGTCCCGTGCGTTTCGGAAATTGGAAATGAATGAAACAGCCTAAGAACAGTGGCGACATTTTTTAGACTGGTATTAAGCCAAAGATTAGATATAAACTGCCAGTAATCTGCCTCGTGCTGATGAAATTTTTTTATGACAAGAGATATGTACGATGTCTTTCAAAGACTTGCATAAAAACTGAACACAAGCAAAAGATAGGGACCACAATATTACATAAAAAATAAATGCTGTGGCCATCGTTTAAGTGGTAACGCTATGCCCCCGGTTAAAGCGCCACAAAAGGGGAAACAGCCGGCCGAGTTGGTTTAATTCCCTTGCTCGACTGCAGCAAAATTCACGCTGGTTTTACTTCTCATCGCAACTCGGCCATGTTGAATGGAAATCTTAGCACCGGATATGGGTAGGAGGAGACTGGGATTTCGGAGATTATCGATAAATAGGGATAACCCATAAACTATTTTTTAGTCACATTCACGCAATGGCATTGTCCGGTATTCCGGTACTTCCTGTAACCGGAGAATTTTAAAAGGGCATTTGGGAGCCGAAAAATATGGATCACGTTATTCCCACTGAATGGGTGGTCCAAGGCGGGCTAATAATCATTCGTAGAACTTGAAACCTATGGTATTAAAGCTGAACTAACGGCCAGAAGCGTTGGTTTTTCAATACAGATATACCCTATCCTGAGAAGGGAAAGGAAAAGTATTTTCTCCTTGATTTGGGAAACCAATACCTGGGGGGCCAAGTGGCACAGAAAAGGGCTATGCCAAACGAACAAGTCCGGTAAAAAATGAGATTGCCGGGTATGCCTTAATGGAGGCAACGCGAAGAAAGGCCTAAATGCGACCTATGGTATATATCCATCAAGTTTGATACCCCTTCGAGGCATGCGGGGCATGGCAAAATGGGAAATTATTTGGACAAGACAAAAAATCGAAAGTAGTGATGGTGTGGGTCTATGTCAATTTTAAGGGCAAGGAGCACAGACGTGCAAATGAAGGTAGCCATATCCTATGTAGTACGGAACAAGCTAGACTAAACTATGCTTAAAGTGAACTCCGCATGGAATTTTGACAAAGGTGGGGGCTGAGCCTTCAATGAATGAAATAGTTGGTTGGGCCGTATCGAATTGAAAATGGTGGTAGAAAAACAACAAGTCTCGTTTTTAATAAGCGATCTTTTGGCATCTCTGGCAAGGCCGGGGATTATCAGCGGATTTTTAATGGGAAATATAGTGATATGACGAGAATCTCCGCGTGTTGGACAAATACCATTGGATGCCAACATGGAAAGCCGAAATTCAAACCATTTATAATTCTGAATTCCTTTGGGGTGGCACAATGGACCATTAATACCTTATGGCATTTGGTGTATCCAGAAGTTTCAGAGGGATTTTGTGGAACTCTATCTCATGATGTAAGATGACGGTGGACCTGATCCACGGGGTTCCGCATCAGGGGGAAATTACACCTACGTAATGACCGGGGCATCGTTACACCTTTTATTGCTAAGTGCGTATATGAAAGGTATTCGGGGTTTTGATATAGACAAGGCTTAATGAAGAATGCGTAAAAACGCATTGCCTGGGGCATTATGGGCAGAGCCGGTTTATGAACACAATAAGATATTAGGCGGTGGTCCTCACCTATTATATCACCACAACGGATGATGTTCCGTTTTCCCCCACATCCGGATAAAGAATAACGCAATTCCAATAACGAGGGAGCGGGCCCCCCCCAAACCTTGATATGCCTATCAAGATTGGTGTTTGTCACAAATGGCCAAGGCTTTGGGTAAAAATGAAGAATGCGTCACTTTTTTCCCAACAGGCCAAAAATTATCAAAAATGTGTGGGGACAATAGTTCAGGCTGGATGAGGCCGAGGAGTTTAGACGGTAAGTTGGCTCGAGCCATTCAACCTATTTTGAGCTCACCATTGGTTTTGTGGAAAGTACCGCCCCACAACAATCTACTTGGTTCGTGCCTCACGATATGCAAGGCCTTTTTGAATCTGATGGGCTGGTAATGAAAAGGCCGCCTTAAATTGACCCAACAATTTCAGATTAGCAATTCTCACGATTTTATTTCAAATTCCCTTTAAAATCGAACAATCATTTGTTAGCCAGAGCGCTGCATACACAATATCTTAATTACGGCAACAACCATCCATAAGTCGGTTTTATTTTTACCTATTGCGGGAAAACCCTGGCTGACACAATATTGGACCCGTGAATGTAACGGAATAAAGAATTTACAGCATTAGACCCGCAAAAATGGATATAACGGTGATGAGCGACCAAGGGCCTTGATGGGATCCCTGTCTGTATTGTTGAATATGGGATTGTTTTGAGAATAGGAGGGGCCGCCTTAGACTAAGTTACGAAAATTGGAAGTCCAATTTTCGATAAATAACAATCAAACCTAGATAAAGAGTTTTTCCCAAGGAGGAAGTTTATAATGAAACCAAAAACATTCTTGCAACAAAACGATATATCCAATCTGCAAATTTTGAATGGAACGTCTTGGAAAAGACTTGGTTTTCATCAGATGAATTGATAAAGGGTGTAAATTTCTCATTTTAAATATGGGCCACGGAACCTAAATAAAGTTGGGGTAGTGATCCACAAACTTACCTTAAATCCAATGTCTATCAGAGTCAACTAGGAAGAATAATAGAAAGTTTTAAAAATGATGAGAAAAAAAAAAAATGATGGGCAAAAGAATTGAAAAAAAGGTGTAAATACGTAAGTAGCATTTGAATTCAGGAATTTACCAATTCCGAGTACTCCCTTGAAAATGGCCAAGTTATGTGGTTAAATCAGCAGAAAAGCAAACGGAGGTAGGATACTTCACAAGACCATGGAAATACTGTTTCTTTTAAAGAAGTATAAAAATTTAGAGAAAATTAACTGCTAGCTGTCAATTGCAATCCGTAAACAACCAATGAGACTTTATGGAAGCAATGAAGCTTAGAAAAAAAAATCATCATTAATTTGAAAGTAATTCGAAAATTGACCGTAAAATCAAGGATAGTATTATATAACAATCATGAAGTTTTTACTATTATTCTAGCTTCTGGCTTCCTGTCAGTCTAATGACCCAAAGGGACTTTTATTTTTGGAAACGGAAATTAAAATTGGGAGGGTTAACCCAAATCAAAAGCCCATAATTTGGGTTCGTTTAACGGAAAACACCTCAAACGAGTTGGCAAATGACGCCCAAAATGCCAATTGTAAGATACAAGGATCCCAAAACTGGAAAATGATAGTTCTTCGAAGGGGAGGCCTGACATCCAGTCCGGTGGTCGATTTCAGACCGGTATAATATTAAAACTATTTCAAGGGGCAAGAACACCCGGAAGCCAGGGAAAAAGTTTCGCTTAAAATATAAGCAAAGGAGGAGGAGAATTGGATCAAAGGGGAGTGGCAAATTGGTGAAGCCCAAAAGCTGGCAATTTTCCCACACAATTTAAAATTATCCAATTCTTTTCCCCCGGAAAGGAATATGAATTATTGGTGAAGCTGGGTCCGTTAAAAGGTAATAAATCACGCGCATCAATGACAAGGGTAGCTGTTAAAAACTTGCCGACGCAAAGAATGTTGCTCTTGCCGTGTAAATTTTTAACTAGTAAAACAAACGGGCACAATCTTATTCTGATGGTGGACAGTGATAACCGGTATAAAATTTATCCAAGCTTCATTAAATTGGAGTCCTGAGTTTTTTTGTTTCACGACCGGAGATATAGTGTATTACGATGATTTAGGGAAACGCGGCAGACTTGGCTCGTTGGCACTAGGATAGAATGTATAGTTACATAGCCAACTAATATCGAATATCATCGGCAGGTAGCAAGTTAATTTTTAAAAGATGAATCAATGATACCTGGATGAATGATTCTTCCGTCTCGCAGGACTGAAAACCAAATTTATGGGGGAATTTACACTATGGCAAGGCCACAAATTTTTTTATGATGAGGTCCTATGGGCTGATGAAAACATACCGGACTATCGCTGGGTAAAGACCTACAGATTGGGTTGTCCGAGGGGGGGGACTGATATGAAGTGAAACACTAATGCCAGATGGCCCAGAAAAAACGATATGGGGAAAGAAACAAATGGAAATTGGTTCAAAAAACTGTTATTGATCAGATGCTACATTTAACAGTAGTATTAAGCCCTACACCAATTGTTTGGTCCCGATCGGAAGGCAAGAAAAATGACAATCATGGCGAATATCGGTTTCAGTCTGAAAGGAGATGCATTAAGATAAATTATAGGGGAACAAAAGATATGGTTACCGTCTGGTGGTGATCGTCATGGCAATACGTATCAAAAGATTCAAAACGAAGAGGTACTTGAATTTAGTTGTGGCCCGGAGGTAATCAACATGCCGAGGATGGAGCAAGTACTTGTTACCGGAACATATTTACTTCGATGTTGCTGGGAGGATTTTTAGAAGGCACAGTTTCGCGTGAAAATGGGGAAGCCTACCCTATTTTTCCGTCATTATGATACCAGACGGAAATGTTAAATGAATATAATAATAGAAAAGTAAAATCGAGAACATGCATCGAAGCTCTTTTTATAAAAACTACCTCGCGGAATTTTCAGCTATGATGATCGTCCCGGCTTGTGGTTTGTCCCACAAAAAGGAAATTAAGCACTCCTACAAAGTTTAGGGCTTAACAGACCAGACCCGTTCTTTTCTCTTTCTTCTGGCCCCGTAACTTGTGTAACTCCCAATTGACGGTTTTTTTATGTATCATGACTTTATGACGTTTGTTCCTTGGAGCCCTGATCAAAAATTCTTTTAACGGTTACAAAAATGTACATAACGCAGGGTAAAACTCGGTTTGGGGATATCCGGCCGAAGTTTGCGTGATACGATCTTGAAAATGAGACTATTCAAACCGTTATAAGACCAAAGCGTGGTCTTTCAATTGGGGGCCAATGTTCAATGGAGGAGCACATCCAATAGATACCTGTATTGCAACGACCTTATTGATGATAGGCCGGTCTGTGTTCGCATAGATTTGGAATCAGGTGTTGCCAAAGCTTTTTTCTGGAGCAAAATATGATATTCCCCCGATGAAAAATCAATAAAAGTCCTAACTTCTGACCTATGAATAATCCATCAATACGGATATGGCGTTCCAGACCGGTATTTGGAAAGCCGGATACTTTCACTGAAGCGGATATAAAAACTGAAGGTTCTATGGCAAACGAATGGATACCATGAAACAAAATTAACTTGGTAGGAATTGATAAAATTTTCTTGAAAAGGGTTTGAAAGGACTGCAGAGGACTTTTCTTATTACAGTAAAGTATCCCTATCTATTCCATTCCAAATTTACAAGCAAAACACTCGAATATTAACAGGTTTATAGAGGGCCTAATAGATGATGAGGAAGAGAATCATGCTGTTTTCCTTGAACATTGATGGAAGTAATCTGAAAAGCCTCTCCGTGAGCATTGGAATCAAAAGGCCCCGTTTTGGAGGAGGAGGTAAACAACCCAAACTGGCACCGCTGATGGCGACAATTATTATTGAACTGTATTCCTAGATGGATGGGTTCATGAAGATACTGTTGTTCTGTCAATCTTAAATACGAAATGGATCGATTTTTAAAGGTGCTTTCTGCAAAAGTGCATAGGGGTAGTGGAACCCTAGTGTCAATGCCGTTCAGTTTTATTGGCCGATACTTATCCCAAAACAAAAATGGATTTCTTTCTCCAAGGCGAGGTTCCTATTCGATTATTAGATCTTAATACAGACGAAAAGAACAAATGATCTGTTTTCCGTGGCTACGAATGTGGGCAATAATGGAAAGCATACAAATAAAGGGGAAACGGGAAGTCATTACAAAACTATACCGCATCCCGTGGTGGAGCCACAACTTTACGAATCAAGTTGTTTTTAATGGTGCCTCCCAAGGAAAAAGACAAGTAATTTATTCGCTGATTTGAAAATGTTATTTAAAAATGAGATTTGAGAAGGTAGCATGTAACCCAAGCACCACAACCAATGAGCAGACATTTCTTAGTTTAATATATGTGTACTGCTTTAAATTAAACTAAAATGAAATTGAAAGATCTTTACAAAAGGAATACTATTAGTTGTGCATTCCCCTTACTGTTTAATGGGTCTTCAAATGCTCAAGAATAGGCCCAACGTAATAAATAATTTATAACGGATGACCGGAACGGTAAGAATCTGAATAGCTATGGTGCTACCGATTTTGGGTAACACCAACATGGATAATTAGTTGAAGGATGTGGGTAAAATTCACAGTCCAGTTTTAGCTTCCCCGATCTGGTTCACCTTCTTAGAGGCGTCTTTACTTACTGGAAAACAACCACAAACCCGACAAAAGGGGCCCAGGTGCTCCGGGAAAATGCGGGTTGCTAATCAATAGTAATTAGACGGGCTTCCCGGAGAGGAATACCACCAGGGCAGATAATGTTTACAAGATGCCGGCTATGCACCGCTACCACAACATTGGTAAGTGCATTTAGGATATAAACCAGAAATGAGTCCAAACACACACACAGCAGCTCTATTCGCATATAATTCATTTGGACACCCTAAGTTGGCCTGCATTCGATAATTTTTCCTTACTTGTTACTTGAATGGTCGCAAACCGTCAGATCTCAACAAGAACGGGAACGAGGTTTTTTACGATGCGGTGCATTTTTTCCTGGACTTAATGGTAAAAGAAGGCCATCATCTTTTTAGAGCAGAATACAGAAGCAGCCTTTCTTTTATGTATTTTGGGCTATGAACTTGCCGTCATTATCCATATCAGGGAGATATCAAAAATGGGCTCGAATTATTATCGTGGGAAAAAAAGAAGGAGTTGCCTATCCACGCGATTTATTCTGCAATTTCTTTCCAACGCAGATGACCGTAATTGGTCAACTTATTAAAAGATCGAGGAATTGGATTAAGGGACAATAACTATTAGTGTTTTTTTTCAAGTCGGTCTAATGGAACAATTCACAGAGGAACGCGCTCAATGGGGGGGGGAAGTACAAGGAATTTATCGAGGTGACAAAACAGTGTTTGTTCGAGGGGGTATTCGGAGTGCCTGAGCAATTAAGCTGGCCTGGGAAAATTTCTTCAGGCGAAAGTGCGCGAGCAATTCCGCTTTGTAATACGGATTGGATCCAACTCTTGCCATTGTTGTGAATTCAATTAGCATAAACCAAAGGGAATTAAGAGATGGTAATGAGTTAAGTGCCCGTTAATCAGTAATGGCAAATCAATACGCTACACACTGGATGGGTATTGCTGGGTCAATTTAAGGACCATGTGGTTGCCGCAAGGGAAAGTGGCATTATAGAAATCCTTACGATACCAGTCCCAGCGGCGAATATCTTTTTTCAGAAAAACTGTTTTTGGGTGCTTTGGAGAAAGATCCTGGTGAGAGAAATAATCCTAGCGGGCGAAGTATC
>Ga0163217_1015928_pt1 | contig 10159 bp, 12 predicted proteins | sample SynspAceP_FD_185933 | JGI IMG/M metagenome (GOLD analysis project Ga0163217, IMG submission 185933) | Saline lake microbial communities from Ace Lake in Antarctica - Synechococcus sp. Ace-P (PacBio error correction) | ecosystem: Environmental > Aquatic > Non-marine Saline and Alkaline > Saline ...
CCGTCCGGCCCATCTGATGATTGGGCAGCGCTGATTTGGTTGCTGGTGCCCGTTGGCGTGGTCGGTACCGGCCTTTATATCTGTTCGACGAATTTGATCCCATCGCGATGGTAGAGCCTGTCCGTTCACGTCGGCCCTCTGCCGATACGTTGTTTCTGGCTGGTTGGCAAGCAGTTCCAATCCCCGGCAGGCTTTTGGCGTCGGTTGCTGGGCGGCGTATTTCTGGGAAAGCCTGTGCGGCCAGTCTGTTGTTTGGCGTTTGGCTGGCAGAGTTTCGAGACCCCACAGACCGGCCGCATCTGGCCGGTGCCGCGCTGATGGGGTGTCGGCGTGTAACTTGCAGGGGGCTGTAACGCTGGGTGCCGGACTAATCCGGCGTGCCTACGCTGTCGCTGGCCTGCCATATTGGCTTATCGTCACTGATCGGCATCGGCGTGTTGGCCATGCATGCCCTATTGCGGCGCAACCCCTGCGGGCAGCTGACGCTATTTGATCTTGTGGCGCAAACCGGCGCAAAGAAGACCCCAAACGAGGATCACTCACGAACAGGCACAGGCAATGGCCGTCAGCGTGCCCTGCCTGATCCCGCTACGTTCGGCCAGCGGGTAAGAGCAATATAACCCACCAGTGGGACACCGGCGTAGTAGCTGATGGCGACGACCGAGAGCCTTCGCCGTGTGCTGCAGACGCAGCTGCAAGGGTCGCGAGCGGTTTATCCATGCTGGCAGTATCCGCCTGGTTTCTGCGCCGACCTTTCCACATCCACCCGTGTGGCGCCAGCAGTTCAGCGGCGCGGCTTGGCAGGGCGGACATCTTGTTCAGGCGTGTTTCCGACGATTTCACCGTGCGCATGCAGGCTCGTAGCGGCGCATGCATGAATTCATCAAAAAACCTGTCGCCGCGCTAAAGCGGGTTTCCGCGGAGGGCCCCGATCCGCTGCGCGACAATGGCCTGATAGGCCCTCTGTCGGCGCCAAGCCGATAAGAAGGCATCCGCCGAAAGCGCCATCTAGCCGACCGAGATATCCAGCAAGCGGTGCAGCGTGTCTTCGCCATTAGCAGAGGTGCCTGCCATGCCCGCCAATCAGGTCATCAGCTCTGCGTCGAGCCGGTCAAGCTGTTGGCGGCGAAACTCACGCACCTTTGCAAAGCCGAGCATGGACATCGATTTATAGGTTCTCGTATCTCGGCACAACCGTTGCACGATGGCCGCCCCAGACGGCGGCTGCCGTGCCTTCCGATGGAAGACCGCCATGCGCATGTGGGCCCGCCGATCGATGCCGAAATCACTGCGATGAACTGCAGCAAGTCTTCCAGCACAGACGCCACTGCCAGCTTTCGGGACGAACGCAATCTTGGCAGCGCCTCCGCGAATCTGCGCTCCTCGGCAGGAACGCGGCACAGCCGCAGCAGGATCGACGTAATGCGTTTCTGCTTCAGGCCAGCGCGCCAGTTCTCGGAAAGACATCAAAACCTCTTGCCGGATCGAAAAAGGGGCGCCTGGGCCGATCTGGTCAAGAAACACGGTATAGGGTACGAATTCGGTAATGCTGTTCCCATTTCAAGGGGTATAATTTGCCCATCGGCCCGAATAATGGGGTGCCGCGTCCTCCGACCGGGAGGGGCGCACCGTAAAGTGGGTCAGCAAAGGTACGTAGCTGCTGTAGGTCAACCGACCGGTCGCGCGTTGCGGGACGTCCCTATCGTCGCTACCGCCAGAAGGCCGCCACATGGGGCGCGACCAGCGATGGAAAGGGCGCGCCGTGAAGCTCGCTATTCAGGGTATAGCGCAGGGGGTGATCGTCGAGAGGCGGCACGTGAGGGCTTTCTGGCAGGGATATGATCGGGGCAACCCTAGCGCGCTTACCGCCGTCGCCAGATATATTTTACATATCTTTCCCATATGGGGAGGTTTATCCGTATACCGCAAGGATACGCGCCCGCAGTTTGCATCGGCCTTTAGAACCCGGTTGAGCGGAAATTTTCAGATAGGCGTGGCCGTTCTTCCTTCTGCGTCCGGCAAGCGCCCTGCCCTGCAGGTTCAGCTGCGAAGACATGCAACACCGGTCCGGTAAGGACAGCGTCCTGTGTCCAGTGCGCCTCGGTAGTAGTCGACAAAGCGGTCGAGTGACACACGCTTCCGATATGCGCATTATGTCTGCGCTGTTCAGCCACGCTAGATTCACCCACGTGGGCTGCGGGCGATAGTCCAGTACCGTAGTCAGGCGACGAACAGGCCGCGTCGCATCGGGCAGTGCAAGAAATTTCTTGTAGCGACTGATACAGCTCCTGCGCGTACCACCGGGGAAATCAGCGCGGGCGGTGCCGAACATGGGCTGCATAAAACTATCGTGCACAAAGGCGGCATCGCGACCCCACCACATAAGGAAAATCGACCCCAGCGTATGCCCGGGGACAGCCTCACGCGGACGGGGGGGGGGGGGGGGGGGGGGGGGGGGGGCGGCAGATCGCCGATGGTAAAGGTATCACCCGTCGTCAAACAGATGGTCATAAATCGGACGCGGGGGTCCAAAGGCGTCAGGCATGTGTTAAGTAGTCCGCGCAGGCTCGGCAAATCTCGGTGATTTTGGACGCCGATGCATTGGGTTTGTTCAGGCCGGCGTTTCAGATCATGGGGATGCCATCAGGTGATCGGCATGGGGATGCGTGTCGAGAATCCATTTTTTCGGATCTGGTACCTGCCGCGTCGGCATGGCGCAGGATCGTATCGACATTCTGCGTATGCAGTGCGGCGCTTTGGGCGGCTGAAAGCCCCAGAAAACCAGTTGCAATCACCGCCGCTTTGGATTGTGGCGGGATCAGCGACCAGATACTGGATGCTGCCGTATCGGTCGTCCATAAAGCCGGTCCCTCCGGCCGCGCGGGCCGGTTTGCGCTGGTTGCGCGAAAACTTCAAATAATTCAAACCCTCCTATATGACAATTCAACACCCGGCAGGCGTTGGGTTCCATGGATCACCCCAAATGTAAAAAGGGCGGCGCATCGCTGCACCGCCCTTTGGTTTGTCATGCTGTCGCCGGATCAGTAGATCAGCGGCAGCAGCTTGTCAGGCTCGCCTTGGCGTCCGCATAAAGGCATCCGCGTGTTGTTTTGGGAGAACAACGGGTTTCTCGATACCGGAGTAGCCATCCCCTGCCCGCGCTTGGACACGATGACGTTCTGCCTTCCAGCCATTCCAGCACGGGATACCGGCGAATCGGGCTGTTTGGGATCATCCTGTGACGGCGGGGTTCCCGATTGTCCGTTCGACCGATCACGATGCACGTCGGTGATTTTGAAATCATCGTTGTCTCGTCCATCTCCCATCACGATGCGATAGGGCACCTTGGCGCCTCGCCAGCAGCACGTTTCATGTGACCCGGCAAAAACGACCCGCAACGGGTGAATGGCGAAAACGGCACGTTGCTTTGCCCTGGGCCGCAAACTTTTTAACCAGCTCGCTGACCGCTTGCTGTGCCTGAGCCACGCGCCATCCCGTAAGCCGGGATGAATGATGACGGCTATCGGCTTCGTTCAGCATGCTCGGCCAGCACCGTCGACCTTCGAATCGAGATCTGTTCGCCCTCGGCTGCCATCTGTGCGAGGACCCAGAGGTGCGCCCAACAAGCCGCCCAAGATGTTCCACGCTGACGACGAACGGTTCTCGCTTTTTACACATGATGTAGGGACAGGATCGCACCTGACGAACCAACCAGCGCCCGACACGTCAGCAGATGCGTTGCAGGCTGAAACCGATCGCCGCTGGCAGCCCAGCCGGAATAGCTGTTCAGGGCATCGACACAACCACGGGCATATCCGCGCCGATACCCATGATCAGGTGGTAGCCCAATGAAACAGCGCCGCCAGTGTCTGGATGAAGCAGGCGGCAGGAACCTCACCGGTGTTAAAGTACCAGACCAAAGCAACAGCAGCGATACGGCCGAGCGGTTGCGTTTCAGGACGTGGGCCACCGTGGCAGTTTGGTTGCCGAAAGAGTTTCACCCGACCCCGCCCAGCTTGGCCATAGGCAATGACCGAACCGGTAAAGGTGATTCGCACCCGATGAACACACCAAGGAACAGCTCGACCGCAGGATTGGCCGATCTCGACGCTGTCTTTCTTGGCCAGAAGGGCGCGGAAGCCCTCGGTTGCCTTGCGGCGGTGTCATCCATCGCCAGCACGTTGCCCAGTTCGATATGCGCCGTTATAGCGGACGAAAACCGCCCCAAGACCACAAGGCTTGTGCATTGGCACAGCAACCAGTTCGGGGCATTGCGTCATCTGTACTTTTGTCGCCCAGTTGATAACCGATGGCACCGCCACCCGCGATCAGGATCAGCGCACAGCACCCAAAAACCAGCCCCCGGCCACGATCATGTCGCAACCACGGCCAGGCCATGCCCACGATCGCGTACCAGAGCGGCAACGCTTTGCGCTTTCCTGCCGCCGACAGGCCCGCCAAGGCGAGGATGAAGAGGATGGCGGCGACTGACGTAACCGCTGTTGTAAAACCAAAATGTCGCATTTACTGAACCCTTTACGATTTTTGGAACATGGCAAGGCATGCGCCGTGTCACGAGGAATACCCACAAAGAATGTTTGATCCGCACATAAACACCGACAAGCGCGGCCGAATAATCACCAAAGAACGACTCCGGACCCGATCTGCATGACGCGCCCCAGAATGATGATTGACGAAATCGCGTTGTCAGGCCCATCAGGCGGGGTGTGCAGGCTATGTGGCGAGCGCCCCAGATCACCTGGAAAACCAATGAACACGGCCCAGAAACGAACACGATAAAGTTGCTGCATAAAGCTGGCTGTGCGACCAGGCCAACCGCCAACAGCAACACGCCACCAATGGCCAGCAAAGCGACCTGATTGCGCTCTGGTGCTTTGAACGCCGCCGTCTCTTTGGCACGCTTTTTTCTTCCGGCCGTCAAGTTTCCTTGGGCTTGTCCTTTTTTCGGCGCTGCCGCAATCGCCCGCTACCTTGGGCGGGGGCGGCGGGAAGGTGACTTCTTTGTCGTGGGTTATGGTTGCCCACGGGATTCACGTCCGTCTTTCCAATGTTGTGTTGATGCACACCGTCTTTTTTCCGGTGTCCGATCGGTCAGCAAGTGGCGGAATGTGGTCATGAACAGCGTCGACGCTGCGTTGCCACTCCGGCTTGGGAAAATCGGTGTAGCCGATGATGGTTACACCATTCCTCGGTCAACGAATTTCTCGTCCATCTTGGTCAGCCTTGCAGTTGCCGCCCTTTTCGCCGCGATCGATGATGACCGACGCCGGGCCCTTCATTGCGGCGTACCATATCTTCGGTCCGAACAGCTCCTGGCGCTTTCGGCGTTGGATGCAACGCGTGGTGATGACGATATCAACTTCGGGGCCAGTTCGCCGGGAACTTGGCCAAGCTGCGCTTCGCCGATTCTCGGGCGAAGAAACAGAAGCGTAGCCCACCCGAGGACGGAGCGTCCTGCTGCTCTTCTCGAATCGAGGTACACAAATTCGCACCCATCGATTCGACCTGCTCGGCGACTTCGGGACGTACGGTCAAAGGCCAGCGTGATCGCGCCCAACGACGTATTGGAGGTCCCGATCGCTGCCAGACCCCGGCAACACGCTGCCCGACAACCAGACCTTGGCCGGAGGACTTTGCCCGCGCGCTGTGATCGCCCGGGTAAAGAAGCGGCCAAAGTTGTTGCCGCCTCGATCACCGCTACGGTAGCCGCGATTGTTCGCCATCGACGACAGTGCATCATTTTCTGCGCACGGCTGATCCGAGGGATCAATCTCCATCGCGACAACAGTGGTCTTTTTCAGCAAGCGCTCTTTTCATCTTGGTCTTTCGTCGGCCACAGGGCTAAAGAAGGAAATCAGCGTCTGGGTCGGGACCGCAATCATCGCCATCTCGGCGGTGCTCGGGACACGGACGCTTCGCCAGCGACATCCGCCGTTTCCCCAAAGCTCAGCCGCTGTTGTTCGATCACCTCTACCCCGGCTTCGACATATTTATCTTGAAAAACGCAGCGCGCCTCGCCTGCGCAGCTCATCAGACAAGGTGGACCGAGCTTTTGCACGCTGAAGTTGCTGGTTCCGGGGGTCCATCGCAACGCGAATTTCCGCCTTCAAATTGTTTGCTTTGGCGTCCCGATCTTCAATCCAGAGTCCCCCGTTGGTGCTTCTAGCGCTCCGCGTGGCGCAATAATATTACCCAGAGCGATAGCGCTTGGGTTACTATAGTACAAGAGACGGACATAATTAGAACAGCGATTTGGCACCATCAATAGCGGCTAACAGGCCGGCATTTAGGGTTTTTGCGACGTTGCGTGGAAAACCGCGCGCGCCCTTGCACTCTGCCCCTCGCTGCCGACAGCATGTCCGTCATCACGTTCCATTTCATAAGGGAAGAGCAGAATGGACGCTTACAGGGAAAGACACGCACTGATCACAGGCGGCGGGCAACCGGCATTCGGGCTGGATATCGCACGGGATTTTGGCGGCACGGGGCGCGCACTGTAACGATCACCGGCCGCCCGCCAAGAGGTGCTCGACGAGGTTGCGGGCGACAGATATGACCCGGCAATGGCGGATGACGTGCGCAGCGAAGACGACGTGGTGGCCAAGATTCGCCGCAGCCGTCAAGCGCCACCCGGCCCGATCCGAGAGTTGTTGCATCGCAACGCCGGTAATTGTGCCGAGGGCAAGGGCCGTGCATCAGACGGATAGTGGAAATTCTGGCGCAAACATGATTGTCCACCAATGCTGGAACGGTGCGCTTTCTTCGATGCCGCGAATCGTTGAAGACAATGCGCGACACCGATGGGGCCGGGTCATTGCGATCTCCTTTTCCAGTGGCCCGGATTGGCGCGGCCTCTGCGCCGGCGCGGGCGGCCTACTCTGCGTCGAACACGGGATGATTTGGAGCTGATCTAAATCACTGGCCCCGAGCGACTGATCTGGGGGCACCCTATACGTTCAACGCGATCTGCCCTGGCTACGTGGACACCCCAATCGGTATCGCGCAACACGCGCGTCAATCTCGGAACGTCTGGGTATTGTCAGAGACAAAAGCTAGCGCGCCGATCAATGGTGAATTCAACTACTCTCGCTCCGCCGCCGCATAAGACGTCTGATGCGAGCGTGTCCGCGGTCAGCAGCTGCCGCCACATGGCTTAACAGCGGCCCCGGTTCGCAAAGGATCACGGACAGTGCATTCAGGTCACCGCGCGCAATGTAACTGTGCGTTGCCGGTCCATATTTGTTAACTTTGGGGGCGGCTTAAGGGTCGCCCCATGCATAAAGATCACAGCCCCCCCTTATATCCGGCACCGCCGGCCGAAATGCCGCCAGCTTTCGCAGCTGCCGGATAAAGGCGAGCCGTCCGGCAAGCGGACTCAAAAACACTGCCGTGCAAGCAGCAGCCGATTTCACTGGAAAGAAGACGACATCATTGACGGCACGTTATTTTTCTGTGCAAACCCCGGTACGAATCATGGTACGCCGATCAGGCGCATCTCACGTTTAGTGTCAGAGGGATCAGGTAGCGCTTGAGTAGTTCGATTGGACAGCGCTCTATCCGCACACTCGCGCAGAGTGCTGGTGGTGTTTGCATTGCTGTCCTCGTAGGATAGCTCCGCGAGGTGAGTCAGATATGATTGTTAGATGAGCATGAGTCTTGCACGAGTGTTTTAGGAACCTTTCGAGGAAGTTGCATCGCGATCTTGAGGATCAGGTACTTCATGACGAGTACACGTCAGTCGAGTGCGCGAAATTCCAGCGTCCATTATCGCAGCTCTCGCGCACGCTTGCTCCGCAATCGGTGATTCATAGTGATAGTCGAGCATGTCGCGGCGGCGAGTTGTCCTGGACGCGGTGGTGTGGCCGCGATCGACTCGGCTCTGTTGGAATATCACGCGTGTGGCGTCCTGATTTGTAGTTATATTAGGTAATGCCTCTGAGCGTGCCATCCTAGTGCATCGCAGACACGCACTGAGTAAGGTTTCGTACGGAGGAGTCGGGCATACATCTGTCGGATAAGGTTCAGAGCACGCGATATGGACTCGGATTCTATTGAGCACGAGGCGATAGCAGCGCTGCTCGCTGAGTGCATGCGGCGATTTGGTCTGAGAGTCGATAGAATTGACTGTCGTACCTAAGCACCGCGGTTAGGACACCACTCGCAGATAGTTCGTACGCTAGGCGCTGTGTTGGTGCCCACGATCTTTGGTGCGCACCCAGGAAGCCCTCGTGAAACACGCCGCCTTGGGTAAAGGTCACCATCGTGACGCAGCCTCGAACTTCTGCTCCCATCGTGCCATCGGCGGCAGTCGCGGTGGTTCATCGCGTTCCCGGCCATTCCACTGGATGCTCAGGGTAGAGCGTCCCGCCCATGGCCACATTGACCTGCCTTGGAACCCACGGCACCAGCGCAAAAGAACGGCTGTCCGCGCTCGGACACACGGCCGCGCACCAGCCCAAGGGCAATGGCGCTCGCGGGCACGGTCAAAGTGCCATGCGCCTCTTGTCGCGACATTCGCCATAATTCTTCGGGTGCAGCAAATTCCGGTCGCCGCTCGGTGTCCAACAAGAGACCCGTCGACAGGTTTGGCAACGCAACTACGTCGACGACGAACCCACCAAGGACGGGTGCGCTGGAATGATCACACGCGGTCTAAAGCAGCAGAGCCACGCTGCGCCAACCCCGCGATGTGTGTTCATTCGTGCGCCGGCCGCGTGGATCGGGTATTGGTCATTCGTAACAGGCTGGTGTTGTGGCCGACAAAGTCCGATAGACAACAGGGACGCGCCATTAGTATCAGCCTCAGATTTTGGATTTCACTCAAAGCCCTACCGCGTCGCTCATTTCCCTCGACTACAACCGACAGGCCAAAGCCACGCCGGCTATTCCCTCGCCGATCGAGCCTCTGCAGTCGCCAATTTCCCGGCCGAGCGCAGCCAAGTACATCATTGTCCGATGTATTCGCCCGGTCCACGCCCAGCGCGCCGATCACAAACGCCCGCGCGTCGCGCAGCAGCAAACCGCCCGGTACAGGCACCACGGCCGGCCGCCATAAACACGCGTTCACCGCCGCCATTAAAATAGGCTTGCTGCTTCGGCCCGCGCCATTTGGGCCGCCCGCCAGGCATAACCCAACATGCACCGCGCAATAGGCTTTGGTCCGTGGGCGATGCGAAGCCCGGCCAGGTGGCCCGCGCCGTCTTCACGCTCGAAACGCCTGCACGCTGGCCGCCTGCGGTCCAGCACCACGGCTTGACAGGGGTTTTCAACCCAGCTTCGTGGGGCCCTTTTAAAACGTTTCGGCGATCATGGGGGAGTCCGCGCCCTGCTCTAAATGTGACTGTCATACCTATCCTCATCTTTGCTTCATTTTGCCAAGTAAACTCCGGGAGCAACGAGGGGCTGGCCCCGTTCGCCTTCCGGGGTAAACACGTTCAGCCCTTGTTTGCGGCTTTCAGCTCCCAACCGGCGTGCGTGCAGGAACAGGTTTCGGTTATAGTCGTTGCCGACGGCTGCACGCCGGCCCTTTCACGAAGCACCAGATCGCAAGCGGTCCTGAAAAGGCAATCCCGTTCAAAGCCGGGGGCCAATCCGGCTGGTAAAGCGGATGCTCCCCGCGTTCTGCCGGTCGCACGACGGCGGCCATCTTTTTCAGCGCTGTGGTCACCTGATCCATCGGAACGCACAAACCCGTGAGTGCAGCCAATTCGCCAACGCTGTGGCGAGTGCGGGCAGTCGCGCATCTTGCCATCAGCCGACGTCATGGATGTCCCGGCACCTTTGAAGCCCAATCGCTGATCGACCCAGCGCAACGACGTAGCCCAGAATTCCCTGAGCGCATTGTCTCTACCTCCTGTGGCGATATCGGGCGTCAGACAGGTTTGCGCCCGCAGAGTAGCGGGGATAGTCAAGCAGGGTCTTCCAGCGTACCACGGCACGCCCGTTTGATCTCGTCCCTGACGCGCCAGAGACATCGAACGGTAAATGATAATGCATTTTCGCGTGCAACGTCGCGCCGTATGCGCGGGGGATGTGGGGCGGATGGCACCCAAGCGCAGTTTGGCTCCTGCTTTGGGATGGGCCGATCCTTGGCCGTCCAGCAATGGCTTTCCAATCAGATACAGGCATGGCCCAACAT
>Ga0163217_1020430_pt1 | contig 10159 bp, 8 predicted proteins | sample SynspAceP_FD_185933 | JGI IMG/M metagenome (GOLD analysis project Ga0163217, IMG submission 185933) | Saline lake microbial communities from Ace Lake in Antarctica - Synechococcus sp. Ace-P (PacBio error correction) | ecosystem: Environmental > Aquatic > Non-marine Saline and Alkaline > Saline ...
ACACACGAAGAGAGATTTAATGGCCCAGATCTCTTTTTTTGACGGCTCAGCTTTTCAAAAGCTCCCAACTGCCCTTGAAAAAGCAAAGTTCCCCCGCAATAGAAAATGGGTTCTTTTGGTTTTATTATTTATTTTTTAAATGCCAGAACCCGTTTTTTCCCTTTCCCATGAGAAATAAATTTCCCTCCTTTTGTATCCCCAAAATAGGTCCGAAATTGGAACCCCCCTGATCAAAGCCCGATGGATAGCTTTTTACCCTGCAATTAAGTAGGATAGGCCTTTTTTTGGACAAACGAAAACTACCCCTTTCCAGAATTAAGTTATCTCCCGCTTCTTCCAAGAATCCCCGAATTAAAGACAGTTATTCTATTCAAGGCAAAGTTTTGAATTACTTTTTCTCTTGAAATCCCGAAGAAGTCCCAAAGCTCATCATGCTGCTTTGGCAAAAAATAAATTCTGCTCCAATCCATAATAGTAAATCTCCCTTGGTCATATAAGGATTCCAATTTTTAAAAATCTGCAAGTTCTCCTACCTTAACATTTTCCTTCTTGGATTATACAAACCAATTATCTTTAATCAACTTTACCCCTTCTCTGTTCGGAAGGTTTGAAGTTTCTTTAAGCTCAACCCACAATCATAAAATCTCTATACTCCAAATTGGGCGGGGCATTTCTGAGATTTTCTATTGGAACTTGCTTCCTGTTCGACTCAAACAAGTTTTTTTATCGGCATGGTGCTAAATACCGCATCACAGTCCCAGTTTCGACTTCATTACCGGGAGTAAGGTGAATTTGGCTCATACCTTTATTTACTCATCCATTCTCATGTGAAAATTTAGATAATCTGGACTGAAAGAGAATTTTCTACACGCAGCGTCCCTGGAAGAACATCTGCCACTTTTTTCCCAAAAGCATCCCAGGGCCTTTCTTGCTGGATACAAAAACTTTTCAATCATGATCGGTTATTTTCTTTTCTGGGCACTTCTCGGGTAAATATTTTTCTTAACGCTAATGTCTTGACCAAATCCCTCCCTTCAGCTTTTGATTCGCTGACCGTCCACTCAGACTCAAATCCGTAGCAGGACTTACCCCAAACCTTTTCGGTGTAATCTTTAAAAAAAAGTTTGATATAGTTCTTTACCCAAAAAATTAATTGATGAAGAAATCCTCCAATTATGGTTCCTCTTTTATAGGAAAATTCTTGCGTAAGCTATTCCTTTAATATTCTGAGAGATTTGAAACCCCAAATCGAACAGCAATTGAACATTTTTTTTCAAAGGATAATCAAAAAGCCTTTTATTGAGTAAATCCTGATTCAGCTCTTCCTCACTAGCATGCATCTTCAGAATTTTTTTTGGAAGAATATTATCTTAGGTTTTGGCTTTCAAATGATACCCATCTTAACGTGGTGGGTAGTATCCAAAATCGGGAGGAATTTCACCCACCAATTCAACACCTTCTCTGATTTTGGAAAAAGAAAATCGATGGCCCTCCTATATTCGATCAAATTCCCTTTGAATGTTGCTGTTTTACTAATTCCCCCGACTTGATCAATCAGCTTCCAGTACAGTTATAAGGTTTTCCAGTTTGTGATAATTCGTAGCAGCAGTTAATCCCGCAGGAACCTGCAAACCTACAATAACAATCTTCTTTTATTCATTTAATATACTGATTCAATGCATGTTTTTAATTGCTGTCAATTCTTTGTCAAAAGGAAAGTAAGGCTAGAGCGCCTCCTTAAAATTGAAAAAGTCCAGAAAGAACCCCACGAGGAGCAAAAATGTAATAAATATGATATTGTAGACTACTACAGGTGGCAATAACAAATTTTACTCGAAAGCAAGGCGGTAAAAGCTCACTTGGTTAACAAAAAATCAGAATAGTTTACGGGAATCCAAGCCCAAAGCCAAGTCCAAATAGCAATCCGAAAATCAATAAATCCTAATGGTAAGCAGGTGAACATGCACTATTTTTTCCTAATGATCAGTAATTAATGATTTCCTGCTCGCTTTCCATAGCGGACATCGGACTGTCCAGGCTTGGTCTCAGAAAATATCCGTCTTCAATACCAATATAAAAAATCCACGTTTTCAGATGCTTCACCTGAAATTACGCTGCGTTAATCGGACAATATGACCCCGATTGGCCAGACGACCATGCCCAGCCTCCACGTCTTCATACTTGGTAAATCCAAATTTTCATCAAACCCTCCTACATCCTTCAAAAGCCTTCTTTTGACAAGTGAAAAAAGCTCCCCAAAATACACCTGCTTTACGATGATTTCTTTGATGATGAATGTGATGCAAAATATTTCGGATTTGCGAGACAAAACTAGGAGCAGAACGGGCTTTATATAGGGAAGAACCCATCAACCATCCTCACCGGTTTCCCTTAAACTATGTAATGCTATCGCCAGGGGTGTTTTCCTTTATTAACACATGGAATCCACAAAGCAAATCCAGGTTCCTTTTGAAATTTTCACACCATAATTCCTACAAACTGCCTGGGGCCAGATTTTGGGTAAGAAATAATTCGTACCCCGAGCATCTTTTTTCGCAAGCTTGAAGGTAATCGACAGATTCCCACCATCAATTGACGACAACCTCAAAATTATCTTAGGGTACTCGCAAAGAACAGCATTCAAGCAAGCAACTATTGTCTCGTCTTTACTTTAACAGGAATAATCACCACCCAAATCCTCCCGAACGATATCTTGAATATTTCCAATCCATCTGATTATGGCTTGTTTTTCTTTTCCCTTTAAATAGGTATCTAAAGGGTTTTGAAGTAAAATTTCCACGATTATCGCTCCCCTTAGCTTATCGACTATATTTAGTATATGAACACTATTAAAAAGCATGCCAGCATAGGCTGTATTACCCCAGTTAACAACCGCCCGACCCTCAAGTCGTTGTCTTGATTCACTGAAAACTCAATCCCTGTCCTCAACACTTTGGGAGTGAATTGTGGTCAATGATGGAGGTTGGTGGATTTAGAAAAAATAAGGATCAAGGCCTACGGAGGAATTTTCGAATTTTATCGCGCAAGGCGAATGCTGTCAGCTCAGGCTAGAAACTTTGGTGTTTCGTAGCTAAATATCTCAAAATTATACTTTCTGATGATGTTTGCCGAAGCTCACCCTTCGTGGCCTGGAAAACATCTTAATTTAACAAGGAAGGTGTCGCTTTTGGGGGGGGAAGGTAATCAATAGCTACAGAACGCGTACTCCGAAGGCAGTCAGCTGCCTCATTGATTTTTTATACCATCTAATCACACAAAAACACTCCAAACCGATTTTTCACTTCCAATAATTTTCTCCATATATAAAATCAGATTTTGATCGTTTTTGGAGGGTTCGGGACAGCCTCGTTCTCCACACTTCGTGAGAGGACAGAGAGTTTTGTGTTCGACTAAATAAAAAAGGGATGAATCTAGTCTTCAATCCACATCCATAATCCGACACCATAACCACTTTCTGGACCTTTGGGAAGTTCATGAAGACTGCACAACAAAATACGGCAAGGCAGCGGTTTTATTCCAAAAATCGGCAAAAAAACAGGACATCAGTATTGACAGGAAGGCCTAAATTGAATTTCTACAGAAAGCTCTTCTATTATCCTTTCACTCTTGAACAATAAAACCTTCTCTACCAGGTAGCCTTGAGCCTTGTTTTAGCTCTTTTCTCAATTTTGTATGGTTTGGGTTTCCTTGAGGGCAAGCGGATAAATTTCACCTTATTCTTCCTTTGTCATTTCTCCGCAAGAAAACTCCTCCGGATAGCCCAGTTGATCAAATCTTTTTCCCAACTAACCATTCAAGCAAAGCATCGATTCTTCCCCAGAATCCTTTTTTCTATAACTCGTTCCTTTACAATGTTGACCTACGTTTTTTTCCCAAATTGGGAAATTCCGTCTAGTGCCTCTTGAAGTGCTTTTTGGATATTTACTACCTGAATGACCGGCCACCACAAAACCAGAGTTTGAACAGCCAAAAAGCAGAATCACCTACTTGGGTCACAAGCGCTGCTTCTCCACATGCATAAGCCTCAATAAACTCAGAGGAGTTTCCTTCTGCAGACTACACAAACACTAATAATTGATGGTTTCGCACAGATTTCACTTACATCGGCCACATGTTCCCCCAAAAAAGACTTCCTTCTAACCCGTAATAACTGACAAGATCCTAAGATGTTTGTTCATCAGGCCAGTACGCACTAAAGGTAAGTTAAACTTAATACTACTGAAATTTCGGGCGGAAGAAAGAGCCTGTAAAAACAAATCTTGCCCCTTTGATGAGGTCTCCAAACTGCAACATAAGCCCATTTTTGGAATACTAATGATTTTGGATAAGACAGGGTTTGCTTTCTAAACTGACTTCAATGGGTTTTGTATACTTCTAGCTTTGGGATTTCCCATGCCAAGTATGACGCAGGCCATCTATAATTCTGGTAAAGGACACAAGAAAAGCCTTGACAATCCTCATCAAACGCTTTCTTGATTCTCTACAAATCTTGATCTACGCCATGTCCCATTCCATTAACGCTGAGAACATGAGATAAAAAGGGGATTCGGTTCTCTTTACAATAAGAAATAAGGTAGGATTGATGGTGCAAATAGTGGATCGAACGGTTTCGCCCACTGGAGATTACGACCACTTTCCGTTTCCAAGCTTGAACAGCTCTCCAATCCATTGAAGGTTTTATCCATTCCCAATCGAGACTTAAGTTCTGAACCAACGCTCTGTAGGCAAATGGCTGCTGAATTATAAATAGGAAGGCGCGGCCTTTGATGAGAATTGCTCCTTGCTCTTTAAACTCGGTCAAACTTTTGGGTTTCGCTTCTGTGGGTGAAAACACAGACACCATCACTTCATGACCTTCAAGCTAGGCGCTTTCAAGGCAGTAATTTCCAGAGCTCGTTCAACTCCACCCCAAGGTGCCAACGTTAATGCTCACTACCAAAATCTCGCATTAGCCTATTCCTTAATTTATAAACAAAATAATCTCTCGTATGCATTAAATATCTTTCTTTTGGAACGTGTCCTAACTTGTCCATCCCCCCAAAATTATGCAATCACAAATCGCTGATAGTATGGCGGATTACTCATCCTGCTCCGCTCCATCCTGTTCGGGAATATTCCAATAATCATCCACATCAAAGGGCTCCTAATGCTACATTGGAAACCCTTGTAATGAACATGCTCATGAATGCAGCCCCATTTCTTAATCGATAAATAATCGCATAATGATCCTTACCTGCAAGGCTTAACCATTCTGACAGACTATGATTAGAGATTTTGAAAAGTTAACTATAATCAAAAACTGTGGTCTTGAAAAATACTACAGTGAATGCCACAGGTTAAAACGCAAGGCAATATTTTTTAAAATTACCCAGAAGTTTAGGTTTTTTTTTTTGGGGATTTTGGGGAAAAAAAAAAAAAGTAACTCTCTATTGGCTTTCAAAAGTAATAACTATAACCCAAAATCAAAGGCGCCAAATAGCGTAAAGGCTGATTTGAATTCCCTAAACAATAACAAGGTTAAAAACATGAGTTAAAATCAAAATAATCAAGACTTTGAGCTTAATTCGACAGAAATTTTAACTTTTTCGAAACCAAAACTACCCAGATTTAAGGCCACCAAGATTACGCCTAATGGAAATATGAAATCATCAAGAGCCTAGACAATAAATGATATGATTCTTCATTTCCTCATTCACCAATTCAACTAGAAAATTTGCTCATCGGCACTTTCCGTGAGTTTTTCCACAAATCTGGATTCATTACCGGTAAGTAATATTGGGGGCTAATGGATTATTAAACCTCTAGCTGATTCGGATCATTACTGAACCAGCAAAAAAACAAGGGGACCATTGGCAAAGTAGAGCTACTTTTCTGGATTTTTCCCTTCTGAACAATTCATAACATAAGTAGGCAAAGCGGTAAATTAGGAGCAAACCAGTTTTGTAACTTTATTAAAAGGCAATTGAAAATATCAGAAATACCCAGTGAATTCCTTTTGCGATACGTTCTGTATAAAAAGAAAAAATGCCTGCACATCATAAACATAGGTGTTTCCAGGTATCTATTTTAACCGGTTCCAACAAGTAAAAAAAGTGGCCTTTAATTAATAAAACAGTAAGGACGGCAGCACTTGGGCCATTCTATGGAAAACAAACTTCTTCCTGCGGTATAATCAAGTGAAGTAAAGCAATAGCTCTTCCTATGGCATCAAAAAATATACCCCTGAATTCCGGTAAACAAAATGGAATAGTAAACACATATTCCATCCAAGTGGCATGAGTGGTAGTTGTCAGGTAAGGGTTGAATTGATCCCTTTGCGAAAATCCAGGCCAACATTAGGCAAATAGAAAGCTCAATCCATCATCGCTTAAGCGTGGATCCAAAAGCCGGAAAATATAGGAAGAAAGATGATAAAAGCCAACCAAATAAATGGGTCTGACCATTGAATTAGACCTAGACTCTTACTATGGTATTTTCGCTGAGTCAGTAATTGGCCATACAAATAGGAATACTACACGCATACCACACAAATGCTGGGTGGAAAAGTAGTGAAACGAAAAAAGAAAGAGAATAGACCAACACCTAGCGCGACCTTTAACATGTTTCAATTAATCGAACGTAGTCCAGTAAGAATCGCAAGAATATTCCTAAAAGCAAACAGGCCAACAAAAGTAAAAGTCGCTGCAAGCACAGAAAGTACATCATCTCTACAAAACTCATGCTTTGGGTATTGTCCCTTCGAATGGAAATAGACTCCCCACCAATGCCTGAATTTCGAGTATGTCATTTGGAAAGAGTAAATAAACCACGGAATCAACAAATAAACCCCACGGTGAAGCACACCGAGCATTCCTAGTAAACGATAGGAAGCAATACTGAATAATCAACGTTGCCCATTCAAATATTCGCATTCGGTTCAATTGGCACTGAGAAGGAAACGGTGTTTTGATTCCAAATCCCCAATGTCAGGAGAAGAATATATAAATAGTAAATACAGAGCAGAAAAATGAAGAAAAATACAATTCGGATAAAATAATAAGCCTACTAAGGGCAGTTATTCTAAAAGCAGTAATGGCCATCAACTCTTTTTAATTTATCAATTGAATAATCGGGTAAAGCAAAGGTTTTTACCCCGACTGACTTTATCATATTCAAGATCTAAATATTGATGACTAAGAATGCCTCTAACACCATATAGTACAGCTCGCAAAACTATGGATGTAGTGCCGTCAATCAACTGATTGAATCAAAAACTCAGATAATAGCGCAAATATCCCCATCGCTGGGAAATACATGGGCTCCAAACGCATCTGCTAAGCACGCCATAAACCTTTTTTTTCAAACGAATAGGCGGAAAAAGAATATAAGTTATATATAACCAATAGCCCCACCAAATCTGGGACCCAATGCAATACAGACCAAACAAATAAGCAAAAAACAAAATTAATTGTTGCTGAAGGTGAATATAAGTAAAGCTGTTTAACCTTGAAACCTCTGAAGCTTTATTCTTCTTGCTGCTTTAAAATCATCTTCTAATCAGTAAAAATCATTTAATCACTGACATAAACTGCTCCACATTGAAAATCGACAGGAATTAATATCAATAAATCCGATGACTGAATACGAGATTTCATTGCCGTACAGGTAGATAGCCAAAAGTCCTATTGAAATAACTAAGGTGATTTTTTGGCTCCCACCAATCAGTCCGTACGAGTAAACTTTGGGCGCAATCATGATAACAGATTCTGAATTTAACGACAGCTGATACATCTTGTATTATGAGAGCTTCTAAAACAAAGCTTGGTGGAAATAGCATCATCTCCAAATCCTGAGGTCTTACTGGGTTTCCCATAAATATATCACCCACTTTCCCAGAACCCTCCGGATTTTGTGCATTTAAAAGAATATTGGATGGACTTTTTCAGGAATAATCCTTGGTATATCGAATGTTGATTAATGGCAAGAACTGCCATGGCCGTTTTCCAGCACACTCCCTTAAAAATTTTGCCCGTCAAGATTTGACTCGGCTTGAAATTCTTTTTTTTTTAATAATTTCTTTAGCGGCTCAATTGGGAATTCTTTTTTGTATATTTTGCTAAAAAAATAGTAAGCCATTAATATTTCTGTTGAATACCATTTTATCGCAGGTTTCCTCTCTTCCTTCCTCAAGTAACTTGAACCATTAAATCTAACAAACTGCCTCTGTATTTTCTCCTCTCCCAGATTTAAAAACAAAAAAAAAGCACATTGCATTGACAACTGCGTCGATATCGCGCTTTTCACAGGCACTCAATTTCCAAAAATAATATTGACCGATCGGATGTCGGTATTTCCTCATTATAGACATCCAGTATTTAACTGTTGGATACCCATCTGAGGCCGAGCGTAACCCAAGTGTAAAAAAGGCCATTTTTTGACCGATTTGGACTTAAAAATGCTGTAGTTATCTGGGGCTTGGGAAACCCCAGTTTCCTTTAGTACAAAAGAAGCAAGTGAATGATTAATCGCAAGTCATTTGGAATAACTTGGCTAATTGGTGTGCCCCTCTATAATGCCGCCACAATACCATAGTGATTTTGTTCTGACAGCAGAAAACTTGCCACTCTGATCTAATATTTTACGCGCAAGCAGAATTAATCTTTGAGGTGCAGCAGTGAAAAGTCCCAATAAGGCTTGCAGGAAAATTGTATCGTCCTCTGCGTGAACGTTTTGATTTTTGACTCCATCATCAAACTCGCAGTAGATCTTCAGCAATAACAATTCAGTTTTGTGCGAAAATGCAAGGGATCCGCCATTTACCCAACTGTTCGATCTTTGAGGAAAGTAGCCCTTTATCTATTCGAAAATCCAATTCATCTATACTCATTGTAAAAAAGTCCCTTTTTTGCAGTTCAAATGTTTCTTTGGGGTCAAGTAAAGGTTATTTTTCTCTTTTCGATTGGATAAGTACTTCATTGAATCGCTTGCCAACTTCTATATCAATCTGATTGTAAGCAAAGTATGCACCGTGATGAAGAAAATAGCCATACCTGTCCTTGAATGAAGTACAAACACTACAGCTGTCAGAATCAGTACAGAGGAAATAAAATTAAGGTGTACTCTTGAAGTTGCATCAGCTGATAAAAGACGCTTCAGGTAAATCCAGTGGACCTTTACGTTCAAGTGTCCTCAACTACTCTCGGCAAGCATTTCCTCGCCACCAAGGTAATAGTCATTTTGTTGTTTACCAATAATAAATAGTGCTTCTTTCGACGCTTATAGGCATAAATCACTTTCTACTTGCACCATCTCTGCCTGAGTTATAACTCTTCAACTCGGTCATCCAATTGGAGCTAATATCCGGTTTTCTACTTTTAATGAGTGTTCAAACTAATGCTTGGATTTCAGCAAATGATTTTAGGAATCGTAATCATGTTGCCACTACTCAATTGTCAGGTATTTAAATTTAAAATGAGCGCCAAATACACTCCTCTTCATTAGATGGCAAGAAGTTTTCCAAGGTCCTAAATATCCAGTAGCTTCTTTCTAGTGCATAGATTGACGTTAGTGAAATTGTTGACTGATCTCCACTTTAACTTTTTAAACTCATAAAGTAAACCAAACCCAAGATATGGTACGATGAAATCAAGCCCACTTCGGCTGAAGCGTTTTTCCTAGTTGCATTCACAATCGAAAGAATTGACCACTCAAAAACCCATGATTTGCTTTAGTTTATAAATTCTTTATCTCCGACTCTCATAAGAAGCATGCGGGGTTGGGATTTTTTTAGTAAAAACGTTAGTTGGGAAAATTCAAGTCAACTCCAGAGACTTGATAATATTTGAAATCCGGGTAATTCAAAACTCATCGTATGCGGAATTCAAAACAAATTAATACCAACAGCATTTTGAGGTGATTTGGAGGCTGGAGAAAGCTTGATCTTCAGTCATCGAAATTCAAAATCAGTGGAGTAGCATATAATAAAGCCCGAAAAAATCTGAGAGAGGTTTTTTCGATGAAAAAGCCGGGAAATCTTTAAAATTTTTCGCTCAATTTTTCACAAGTCTGAACGTAAACAAGTTTAAGAAAAGTAACTTGCTCACAACGTTCGATTCGGTTTTGCTTCACACTTGACCTAGCTTGGTTGGAATAAAAAATA
>Ga0163217_1012729_pt1 | contig 10158 bp, 13 predicted proteins | sample SynspAceP_FD_185933 | JGI IMG/M metagenome (GOLD analysis project Ga0163217, IMG submission 185933) | Saline lake microbial communities from Ace Lake in Antarctica - Synechococcus sp. Ace-P (PacBio error correction) | ecosystem: Environmental > Aquatic > Non-marine Saline and Alkaline > Saline ...
CCACCACTCCAACCACACCTTCCAGTCCGGCACTAGCGGCCACGGCTTCCACTTACAGAACATCACCAATTCCACGCCCCCAGCCCACATCACCAAATGAACACCCTCACCTCGTCCATCAGCCGCACCACCGCTGACCGCCGCAATCCGACACACGTGCACCCATCCCGACTTGACCAGCAAAGGACGATCGCCATACCACCCACCCGTATCACCCAGCGACGCCTCAGAGCACCACCACCGATAGACCTCAGACGCAAAGCTCTACAGGAGCTGAATTGGACGATTGCAGAAGGCCACGGCAATGGCCAACCCCGCCAATGTCCGTCCAGCGCCCGGCAACCCTGGCCGGGCCTGCCCATCCGCTCCGCTGGGCCAGATGGGTTAGGGGTCAGTCCTTGGCATGCCCCCCCGCTGAGCCCACCTCTGCTCTACTCCTTGCGATTGACCGTAGGGCGCTTGGTGCTTGCGCCGTTGCGGCCGCCAGCAAGACCAGCAACCATCGGTGTGGAGTCCACTTCACTAGGCCGTTGCGCGGAGGTTGCTTCGGGACGGTTCTTGCCAGGCGTGGCGGCAACAACGGGCGGGCAGGCTTGAGACCCGGCGAGTCCTTTCGACGGCGCTGTTCGTTGCGCCTCCGGCGGGTCGCCGGGCCAGCGCTTTGCCCTGCCGTGGCTGCTTGGTCGTGCTCGAGGCGGTTCGGGCGGCCTGCCGTTCGGTTGGTTGGGGGCGCCAAGCCCTCCCAGCTCTTTGGGCTGGCGCCGCTGCGCCACACGGCTGCGCCCCCTGGGCGGGATGTGGTACGGGGCGCCGAGCGCGTCGAACAAGAGCAAGTGAGCGCGGCGAGTCAGGTCGACGACACGGCCGGCCGGGCAGCACCTTGGGCGCGGCGCGCCCACTCGCGGATTTGCAACGGATGGCCCTGTGAACAGGAGATGGCCGCCTCGTCGAGCTTCGCCAGTTTTGAACGGCTTCCTGGCGCGTGTCCCCGATTCTGATGTGACCGGGTTCCAACGCGTGCACATTTCCAGAACGGCGCCCAGCCGCGTTTGTTCCGCCAGGGCCTTCCTCGAGGCCGAAAGGGGCGGCGCGGGGGGGTGTCAGCCTGATAAGCCCTGGCGCAGTGCTGGCGGCGCTGGCGCGCGGCCTCCAGACTTCTGTGCCCGGCCAGTCGATCTCCGCTGTCCACCACGGCCCCTGAAGCGCCTGCTGAAACAAGAAACTTGGATCGGACGGCCCGGGCTTGGCTTGGCCTGGCACCCCCGATTCTTGGTGCTGGCTTGGCCACCGCCGACTCCCAGGCCGAAAGGCGGGAGCTGGCACCTCCCGGCGAGGCCGTCGACATGTGCTCATTTCCGCCGCCGCGCCGATTGAATCCCGCCAGCCGCGACGAGCGGTCCACTTGGAACTTTACTGACCGCTGAGCGGAACGGCGTGGACCTTCGGGCAGCAGGCGGGGCTCAACATACACCTTCGTGCCTGACGATAAACCATTTTCGCAAAGATTGGGTATCGATGCCCGAGACGAACTGGAGGGTGGGCAGGATCACGTTGCGTCGGGGTGCGTTTACGGTCCGGGGAGATTTCCAGCTTTCGAGGCTCCTTGACCGGGGCCGCTTGATAACCGTTATCGGGCTCGGGCCCTGAAGTTCCACGACCGCTTGAGGGGGCCTCTGCCAGCCAACCGTATTTGAGAGCCTCCGCCGCCGCCTTCGGGCGCCTTCCCCGCTTGACTTCCGCGTTGGGGACTTTTGGTTGCCCCGCGGTCGGGGTATTTGCCATGCGGAGAGTTGCGGTCAAGCTGGAGGGCACCTTCGAAGACGTCACTGGCGCAAGCGCCGAGCAGTCCGCGTTCTGCCCTGCGACGCGATTGCCCTGCGGGTGGGTTTAGAGGCGGTCATCGGAACCGGGCTGGCTGAAACGAGTCCAGGCCTGGCCGTTCAGGCCACGGGCCTCAGTCCACAGCCCTGATGGGCGGTTTGGACTAGCGATCCTTCAGTGATGTCGTCCTGCAGACCAGTTACCTTCGGGGCAAGGTGAACAGAATGGTGAGCCGAAAAGGCCTCGTAGCGGCTGCCTGGCTCCCGGCGTGTAGCCGGTAACTCGCCCCAGATGCGCACCAGGGCGGCAAGCGACATCAGTGATTCTGATCGGTCCGCCGTTGGTCGTGCAGACCGAAGATTGCGTGCCCCCGATCGAAGGACGAGATTGAAATTCCACATAACTGTGCCGCGGCGGTAGGGCTGGAACTGCGCGTTCGTCGCTCCGCCGTCAGGCACGGGTTGCCGCTTTCTCGACGTATCGTCGCGTAGCCTCGGGCAGAAAACCGTGCCTTGCAGGCGCTTGGCCAACTGGAACAACTGCTTTCCCAGCTTCTGGTCTGCGGCCCGGCAGCGTGCCGGAGAGAGCTGCGGCCGCAGACTGGGGATCCTTGAACCCTTGGGGTAGAGGAATCCTGAAGGGGTCATGGTAGTGCGAAGAAAATGCCGCCAACGCGACACGGTTTCGCGCTCGCAGGTGCCAGAGCAGGAAGTGACTGCGTCACACCAGGGCCGTTGACACCGGGGTAATAGGCCGGAGTTGATTGCCGGTCCACTATTGGCGTCCCTCAAGGTTTGCGTGAAAGGGAATGGCAGCGGTCCGAGAAGGGATTAGAGTGAGGGCGTCAAGGTCAGCCCCCGCGCCGACACACCAACCGCCCGCTTCGAAGTAGGCGGGTAATTCAGGTGCACCGTTGGCACATAGGGGATATGCGTGTTGTGTGCAACCGACCATGCGAGGTTGCCTGTGTGGCGAAACCAAGCGCCTAGCCCTTTCCGCTCCGGACGCTGGTTTGATGGAGTCTTGCCGGAGCAAGCCGGTCCCCCTCTCAACTCCTCGGAGAACTTGACAACCGCCCTTGGCTCAGCAGATGCGGCCGCCCGTCATCACCTCCCTGGAGTCGGTCGACCCGCCTCCGCTTCCGCCGCCTACCCGCTCTGCCGTCTTGAAAGACGGCCTGTCACCATGCGAGGGCTTCGAGGTTCCTGGCGCCAAATGCTGTCTGCCAGGCCCATCAGTAGCCTGCCTGGCCCGACTGGCGGGTAATCGGGCGCGGAGCCTGATGCGGCGTCGCGATCTCCTGGAGCGTGCGTGGGTCAAGATCCGTGGGTTGTTTGTTCGGGCACTGCGAGGCTGAGCTCCCTAACGGGGGCACTGGAATCCTGTTCACTTTTCGCATTGCCTGCCTTACCCTGCTACAAACCTTTCGAGAGGACTCGGTTCAATGCGCGCGCGACCGCGATAGGTGATTGATTGCACCTTGGGTGGCTCAAGGGGATGGCCTTAAGTCGCGTGATGGCGGGCACCTCGATGCCTTGAAAATGCCCTGTGGTGATGCCGTGCAGTGGCCGCACCCCTGGCGGGCTTGGCCTGGATCATCCAGGGTTCGGGTATCAGGGCGATCTGGGCCGTGTTCCTGCCGTTCCTCGCTCTTTATACTTCGGGGCTATTTGGCGCAGTCCTAAGTCCAGCGCGTTGAGAAAGAGATTCGCCGGCTTCGAATGCCCGGCTTAGCGCCCTGCTGGCTCGCTTCCGATTGTGATCGTCGAGGTGCAGGTCGAGCCTGGCCCAAGCCCGAGCAGAGCGCGTTACCGGCCACCAGCTCGACTGGACCGGCGTCCGCGTGCTGTACCATCTGCCCGGACGCTGTCGGAATTGGGAATCCCGGACTGTCGGTTCGGGTGGGATGCTCTGTGAGCAGCGCAAGGCGGGGTGCGGCAATTGAAGCACCGTTGGCCTCGTTGAACTATCTGGCCCTGTGCCTCTGGGCCCGGCGAAAGGGCCTTGAGGTGGACTATTCTGTAGCATTGCTGATTAATCGTACTGGGCTCCAACGTCCGACCCATTGCTTCTGGTGGTGGTCCGTGCGGAACCCCTGGGTGCGCGGCAGACCGTGCGTTTACCAGCAGATTCTGTGAACCCCGATTTGAGTCTGCCGGTGTGCGCCATTGGGGTCGATGGGCCTAGTTGACTGTCAGAGAGAACTCATATCCGGTGGTCTGGGCGCGTGGCCGGAGTGCTCTAGGAATGCAGAGTATCATCCGCTTCAACTGTTTTCTCGTTTTGTGTGTTTTGGTGTTGTGGGGTGTGTTTGTTTTGTTTGTTTGGGTTGGTCGTAGGGTGATGTGTGGGGAGCTGCGATGTGCTTCTCGTCTGCGAACCGTGCCGCTCGGGACGGGTGATGTCTCCGCTCATCCCTGTGCCCAGCCCGTTCCAATATGGCCGGGCGTGAATGTATCACCACCCCCCAAAGGTGTCGCCGTGCAGAATGCCGCCGCGACCGTGAGCGATGTTTTCCTGTGAGATGGGGGGTGTCTTGTTGCTGGAGAGTTGAATCTCGAGAACGTTATGAGCGGGGTCATTCCTCAGTTGGCGGGATCGCCCGAAAGCCACGCTACTCCATTTTTTGCTCCGTGCGGTGGAGCGTCTGCTGCGCCTCTGAGGCCAACCGTGCCCATATTCTGCTTGCCGCAGCGCCCGCTGGAGTATGTTCGTGGTGGAAGGGCGTTACCGGGGCTCCTTCCCTTTGTGGTGGCCTCATGCCTGAAATTCGCCGAACGCTACACGCCTTTTTCATGGCTGGCTGGCAGACCCTTCTAGCGTGCGACCGCTCAAGCCCAGCCCCTGAGCGGCATGGCTACATGCTCAGTCTGGTCGGCGCAGGGTTGGTTCTCTGCGTCTCACACCCGCTTTCCGATGAATAACGTTCGGGGTCAATGGAGATCGATGTCATGGTGCTCTGTGGGACATTCCCCTGGTCCTTCCGCCTGTTGGCGGGGTATTCTGATCGCCAGCACTCATCACGCAGGCCGTATTAAGTCGCCGATGGTACCAGCACTAGGTTCTCGGGCGGCGGTGGGGTGGGCTCTTCGCCCTTGCCTGTTGTCGCCTGCCTGCTGGAGTGGCTCAAGACACTTATTTTAGTCTGCGGATCTAGTGGCCTCTTACCGTGGCGTTCAGCCTGGATCGCTTGGTGAGCTGTGGGGTCACTCCGCCCTTGGCGCCCAGCGCTGGATCAGGATCGGCGACTTCTAATGTGCTATATCTGTATATTCATGCCAAAAACTGCGGCATCCTGTGCTGGCCGGGGTGCTGCACCGGCTTCCGATCAGAACGACACGATCTGACCTGCTGCGGCCTCGGGGTGATCTGATTCCCTGTTTCTGGTGTATTCATCGCAGCCTGACCTGGGGCACTCAGCTGGTCTGTCGGGGTCGTGCTGCCTCTGTGAGATGTTGTTCCTGGGCCGCATTGTCGCTCCAGTGTGATGCGTGCTCAGTCTGCTCATCGCCGCTGCCGGGCGCCGCTGCTGGCCGCACGCTGCCGCCTGGCGCTGCTGGGCCTGGATTCCGCTGTATGGGTTTTGGCTGGCCCTAAGTCCGCTGCCCCTGCCCTGGCGCTGGGCCCGGTGTGGGCCCTGGCGTCGGCCTCCAGGCCTGTTCGCCCTGCTCACCCCAATCTCTGGCCCATGCCTCAAGACTACCAAACCGAGACCGCCTGGTGCTGTTCCTTCTGATCCGTCCCAAGATCCCCCTGCGGGTACCACTGCTGCAGAGCAAGGTAGGATCGGCTTCCGGCGGGTCTCGTGGGGAACGGGCCTGATGCAGATGCCAACGCTCACCAAGCTCAGTTCATCCCGGAACAGCAACAACCGACTTCAATCTTCATGCCCTGGGCGAGGAAACCGGCTATGTGGGCTCATGCTGGGTGGTGGTCGGTTTCTATCGCCCTGATGGGGCGCCTGCTTTGCATGATGCTGCCAGCAAGGCCCAGCTACCGATCTTCGTGAGTCACTGGTGGTGGTCAGGCATCGTGCGCACAAATGGTGATGTCCGTGGTGGTCAATTATCTTCATGATGATCGGCCTGCGGCCCCGATGACCGGCTTATATCCCCGCCCCGCGATGAAGTTAGGTCCGTTCCGCTTATGGTGTGGTCAACTTCGATGCGCACTCGGCTCTGCGCCTCGGTGCGCGTCGCAAGCCGCTCCACCGCCAGGGGGGCTGGTGAGCGGCCGCGACCCTGCAGCGTTACGGCAACAGTCTGGCCAGGGCGTTTCCGCTCAGGCCGCAGCGATCAGATGACGGCAGTACGCCGGCCAGTGTGGGCAGGCCTTGGTCCAACCCTGCAGTAGATTTCTGCCTGCGGCCCGCTCCCCCCTCAAAGGGTACTGGCTTTGCGCCGCCGCTTGCGCAGCACGCTGCACGAGCTCCGGCCCATCCTGGCGGGAACTGCAAGGTGGGTCTGGACGACCCCAAGGGCGCGGAACTCCGCTGGAAGCCGCCCTGCGCCCCTGCTGCCGGGGGCGTTGGCGCAAAATCCGCATGAACGCCGCCACCCAAGGGCCCCCAACACCAGATTCGACGCCTGACCCTCTGAGGACGCACGACGGCACCTGGGGGGGATCCGCGCTGTTGGTTTGCCTGTCACGTCTCCCCATGACTTGCAATAGATGGATGCGATGGCTCCTGTGAGGGGGGAGCGCTCAACCTTGGGTCGCTGATCCGCGCATTGCGTACCGCGCACGTATGGCGCGCCTGCAACTGGTGGAGGAAAGCGCGCATGCAGTGCCCGCTAGCCGCAGCGCGAGCCCGTCAGCTCTGCGCCAGCCGCCATGCAAGACTGCGAGCCTGCGCAGCTGAGAGAAGACTGCGCAGGCCCTTCGGCCGCGACGTGGTGCGAACGGCTCGCCGCTTATGTGCGGCCGAAGCCTGTCACCGCTGCAAGCCCGTTAGGTACCATGGCCCGCCTCCTCCTGCCAGGGACAAGCAGACGCTCGCATGCCAGTCAACGCGAGCTGGCCCTTGCTTGGAGTTGCCGCTCACCAGCGAGGTGCGCACTAGCCGTGGCCACGATTCCGACCTTCTGACCGCTCCCGCTAGCGTTCCTCGGCACCGACCGCTCTGCCTGTGGTGCGCCTACCGGCGTCAGCAGATAAGACAGGCAATCCAGTGAACAGTGATTCGACAATCGCCTGATCAAGGTAGGCCATTGACCCTGCCGAACTGCATGCGCCGCCCCCGAGCCCCAGCAGTTCCCGCTCGAACTCGATTGGCGAACTTCCTGCTGGGCAAATAGCTGCATGCCCGCTGTGGTGCAGCGGCAGCTGGTGGCGTGCGGGGATTTAAAGTTTCCTGAAGTCTGGAGATCGAGGACATCGTTACCGTCCAGTGATGCAGTGCACCTTCAAATCCCTGCTCTGACACATTGCTCGGGGGGATTTGATTACGATTTCGCTTCAATCTTCCGCAGCGGCTGTCCGGCAGCAGCCGCGTGTTTTGATCACGTCTGTCTAACCGGCACCGGTTTCTCTCGGCATGAGAACTTGCAACGTTCACGGCCTCAGCACGCCAGGGTTGGCGGCAAACGCGACTGCGGCCCTGTGCCCACGGCGGCCCTCTGTCCGTTGCTTTGTAGTCTGTGGATCCCCTCACCGGCACCCTGCGAGCGGATTCCGTGAGGCACCGCAGCGCCGTTCCATTAGCCCCGGCCGGCCGCTCTGACCGAGGAAATGCAGGCATTGTCCGGACTCTTACCGGTCCTATCTTCCTTGGCCGCAGCAGCCGCCGGGAGAGGGATCGTTCAGATCAGGAGTGAATCTGAATTATTGTTGACAGGGGTGAAGATGAGGGCACCTCCATGAAGATAAGGGCTTTGGAAACCACTGTGTGTCTAGCTCCCAGCCGAAAACGGTCCGGACAGCTCTGCCGGGAACGCCCACTCCCGCCTTCCCACCAACAAGCTCATTACAGCACGGCCGCTGAGCGGTCACTCCCCAAGTAACATCGCGGTAGCACGGAGGTTGCTGAACTCATGGGAGATTACCACGAGGAGAAATACGTCAATGCAACCGATCGGACAAGCGCACCTCCCAGTGTTTTCTGCAACTTCCCAACGCGTGCGGGGCGCCGTAGGATGAACGAAGGTGATGAACATCCAATGGTATTTTTCGCACGCAAGTAGCTATGTGCCTGGCCCTCGGCAACTCAGTTGCCGCACCAAGTTCTAAGCCTCCGCATTTCGTTAAGTATTCTCAAGATCTATCGTGATCTTTCCCCCGGGGTTGACGACCCGAAATTCGCACTCCCAAGCGATGGTGGTTTTCCCCGAGATAGCGTCAACGAAGGCCGCTCCATGGTGGCCTTCAATTCCGGTCGCATCGGCGATAACCCCAACCATCCACAGACAAGTTCACTCGGTCGCATACACCTTCTGACTCCTGAGCGGCAGGCAGGTCCTGAGAGACCGAACCGATCAACCATGTTAAGGAAAGGCGGGGCCCGGGGGCCCCGTTTTTTGCCTGGCGTCGCCGTGAGAACCTCTCCCTGATCACGCTGCTTCCTTGCTTTGGCGATGCGCTGAGCAACTAATTCATTTCCTGATATCTGCATAGTCGCTTGGCCCGCCGAACTGGAAAACGCCCGCTATGACACTCTGTGGCTTGAAGGTGGGGCTGCCAGTTACACGCATGCGTCTGCTCGATTTATCCCGAGTTGAAGAGAGGGAGCATCCTGGGGCGCATGGAGCTACGTGGTGCCGATCCGGCTTCTGGACCCTGACGGTGCGAGGCGAACGCGCCGAGCAGAGGTGCTGTGCGGGAAATGCACCGGATCTGCCACTGTACCAGGGAAATCCATTGTCGATACTACTTCGAGAACGCCTCAGTCACATCCTCACTCCACCCCGTGCCGGGTCCGGTACACGGTGGGTCAGTTGTTTTGGCTTCCTTCTGGGCTACGAAACTGTCCGCTGGATCGGAGCCAGCGTGCCGTCAGCGCCAATGATCCAGCCGGCCTGCCGCGGCTGCTTGGATTGCGGCCGATCAGGCTCTGTCGGGTCTCGACCAAGGTGAAACTGGCAGTTGATCTGCTGTGGCTATGGCGATCTCGCAGCGACGGCAGCAGTGCCTGAGCAGGCCATAGGCGGCCAGCGCCGAAGCCAGGATCCAGCAGCGCCGACAACGCATGACAGAGCCCCCCTGCCCCAAGGTGTACAAAACCTGCGCTGGAACGCCGAGTCCACCCAGCGCCGCTGGCCACCACCTATGCCAACCGCAGTCAGGCCGACTAGACGTAAAGCGGCCGTGGAGGCGGCCTCGGGGCCACAATCTGCCTGCGGTGACCGATGTGCCAGACCTGGTGATCAACGCATACGCTGGAAACGCCGATCCAACCGCGAATCCCTTGGAGCTCTACCGCAGCCCTGCGGATTGTGAATCCCTCCCCGTAACATGCCTTCTCAATACTTCGGCCGGCTGGTATGGCTGAATCGGTTCAAGCCCTGAAGTGATGGGCAGGGCCTGAGCCGAGCGAAAGCAGAGGCGTGCTCGGCCCTTGGCTTCGGCCATTGCCGGAACCGCCCCAGGGCCAGAGCGATGGCGGAGGACGCAGACGCTGGAGAGGACAGCTTGCTGCCGATGTCCAAGGAAGGGAGAGCATGTGACGCTGGTCGATCTGGCCGCAACGGATCTGGCCGGTCCCTGCCAGACTGGCAGAGACGTCTGCGGGTCACCGACTTAATTGTGATTGAGCGCTATTTCCCACGTCATGCACACGTCAGCCAAGGTGGGAGGGTCTGCTGGCGAGCTAGACTCAAGTAGACATTCTGGGACCTGCCCCAGGCCTCTTCTTTCCGGCAGGAAACGGTCAGCGGAGCGCTCCAGTAAAATCAGAGCCATGCAGCTGATCACGAGCTTCGAAGCCGACGCCCGGGGGGCCTTACGCCGGCGTCTTCTACGGCCGCCGTCCGATCTGGCGAGCTCGCTCTCAAACACCAGCCATCTCACGAATTCGCACCATGGGTGCTGCTGACCCAGCGGCGGCTGCGCGTGTTCAGAGTGCAATTGGCGGCTGCCGGTCTAGGTCGTCCGATTCGAACCGGCAGCCGAAATACCGAAGATAACCCTCAACAATAGGCCCGTGGCCTGCTCAGGCCCGCTGGCCTGAGCCTTGAGGATGGGAACGCCAGGAGTGCCGCTTTGTGGCTCGAACGTGGGGATCGAGGGTGGAAGCCTGTTTCCACACGCAGGCCAAACGGCACTTGTGGTGTCGGGTATGGCCGACAGGTGGCGGCGGCGCTTCCTGGCTTCGTGACCGAGCCGGAATCACCGCAATCTCGA
>Ga0163217_1023506_pt1 | contig 10158 bp, 11 predicted proteins | sample SynspAceP_FD_185933 | JGI IMG/M metagenome (GOLD analysis project Ga0163217, IMG submission 185933) | Saline lake microbial communities from Ace Lake in Antarctica - Synechococcus sp. Ace-P (PacBio error correction) | ecosystem: Environmental > Aquatic > Non-marine Saline and Alkaline > Saline ...
TGCTAGAAAAAAAGGGAATCCGACACCAGAAAAAGGGGAAATTGCCTCCCCCTTGGTGCCCGGTTCCCCCCGCGGCCCCGCCTTTTTTTGTTTGCCTCCTTGCTCTGCGCCCCCTCGGCCCTTTCTTGGCCGCCTTTGTGCTGGGTGCTGCCCGGCCGATTCATGGCGGCGCCTGGAGCTTTGGTGGCCCCAGTTTTTCTGCGGGCGCAGCGATTCACTCCCCGTGTTCCGTTTCGACCCGCTTAGCTGCTGCCGCACCGCCTGCCGCCGCCCCCTTGGCATCACCGTGGGCTAATCGCCTCTGCTCTCGGTTGGGCGCTCCAGCTGGCCCTTGGGCTGTGGTGGGGTGCTCAGCTCACGCATCGTCTTCTGCGGAAAGCCTGGCTGGCGTTGCTGCCCGCCAGCGCCATGCTCGGCGGTTTTCTTCTGCTGGCGGTGCCTGGCCGCTCGATCCACGATATTTGCTCTGGCGGGCGCTGTTGTGCAGCGCCTGGGGTGAAACCGGCCGTGGCGTGCTGGCCATCGCCATCCCTATGCCGGCCGTGGTGCCGCGGTGGTGAATGCCGACTGCTCGATTGCCTTGCCCCCACCGCTCCGCCTCCAGGTCCTGCGCAGCGGGTCGCGGCCGGCCGCTGCCGCCTGCTACGACGCGCCCTGGACCCGGCCCTTGCTGCCCGGGCCTTCAGACTACGGCGGCTATTCGCCCTGGATATGCGCCTGCGCAGTGCCACCTCTCGGGTGTTTCGGGCTCGTGGGCTTGGTGCTCTGGAAATTGGCGGCCTGAGCCTGGCAGTCGTTGCCAATTTACGACTCTGGACCGGCCTGCTGCTGCTGCTGCGTGATGCTGGCGTCTCGGAAGCCCTGCTGCGCCTGCGCACGCTGGGCAATGCCGAGCCGGTCCAGTCTGACACAGCGTGGCGTGGGCCTCACGGCCGGGAACATGCTTACTGGCCCTGCTCGCCCTGCCTGCCCGTGCTGTTGCTGTGCGATGCCTGGAGATCAGCCCGGCCCGCAGCTGCTGGCCTGGCAAGCGCGCTGCTGCCACTTGGCATAGGCCAACTGGCCCGGGGTGCTGGCCCTTTGCTGGCCCGCCCTGGTGGCCACGCACCTGGGCCGGACCTGCTGGCCGCTCTGCCTGGGTGGCGTGGCCCCTGCTTGCTTGTTGCTGCTGTGCACCCCTGGCCTGTGGTCGCCTGCCTTGCGGGCCGTCTGGGCCATGGGCCGCTGTGGCCGCCACGCCCACCGCCGCTGCTCCTGCGTTCGTGCTCAAGCCCGGGGTCATCACCGGCGTTGCCCTAGGCTTTCACAACCCTCGGGGTCGTGGCCGCTGTGCTGCTGGAGGCCGTGCAAGACAACCGTGATTCACCCGCGATCGGCCGGGAGCCGAAGTGGGCCCTGACTGCTCGGCTGTGGTCGCGTCTGGCCCGCTCTAATCGGCCGCTTCAGTGGCCTGGCGCTCCTACCTGGCCACGGCCTACGGCGATGTGAATCCTGGGGAAACGTGGGTGGGTCGGCTGGTGGGCCGCCGGTCGGCAGCCTGCGCCTGAGGCCTCAGTTCGTTTGCCGTACGATGAGCTTGATTGGCCCATCGCGTGGTATCCCTGCTGCCCCTGCTGGAGAAACTCAGGCGACCGGGTCCGACAGCGACTGCTCGGGCTACCCCCCTGCCCCGGCGATGCCGAGGCGATTCCCCGAAACTGGGGTGCTGGTGGACCAGCATGCCACCGCTGGGCGATCCGGACAGAGGGTCTGGTGCAGCGCTGCGCGGCCACTGGATCAGCTGCCGCGGGCCGGTCTCATACACCTCGTGTGCGCGCGATGACTGCGAGCGCTGGCTCGCCTCCCAGGAGGTGGTTGCCCTGCGGCGAACTGCGCCGCAGCTCCCCCAGGGCACCTGATCAACATCGCTTCACACAGCGCTCCGGTCGGCGCTCCCGAGGCCGCCACCAACTGCCTCAGCTTCCTCTTGGCCTGCAAGCAACTGTTTGCGCCAGCAAGGCCCAGGCGCCGGCTGGTGACGGCCATCGTGCTCGCCGTGGATGGCGGTGGAGCCCTATGCGCTGCCTCTGGAACGAGCTCGCCGCTGCCCGCTATAGCGCCTGCTTGAGGACCTGCTCGAGAGGAAAAACGTGCCCTCTCGCTGCTGGAGCCCCGCTGGCGATCGCACTGTGGGCTGACGATCGTGCGAGGTGTGCATCTCAATGAGCGGCCATTCTAGCGTATCTTTGAGCGGGGCGGTAGTGTCCGCCCTGCTGCCGTTGGCGGGCCTGGACGCATGTGGCGTGCACGCCATTCGCCTGAAGGTGGGGCTCCCCGAAATGGGGAGAAGAAACCCTTTTGGGATAAGCGTCTGACGGCCACTTCGATGAGGGGAAACCACGGAACTCCAACACCTCAGGAGACTCCAGCGAGCAGCACCACCACCAACCCCGCCCAAACCACTGCAGGCAGAGACCACCTACGCAGCCTCAAACCACCTTCTGGGCGCTATCACTCCGCAGTGCGACCAACACAACGCAACAGGGAACTCAACTTCCCCTGTTGCGGAAGGTGGCTGATTCGCCCAGAGCCGCAGCACATAACCTGCCCTTCCGATCTATTACTGCAATTGGCTGCTCGCCTGATCAAGGCGATCGAAAGTCTCGCCAACTTACCGGCAAGGGCGTTGCCCTGAGCACACGTGCCGTTCCCTACATCCGTGGGCACTGCAGCACCCACCTGCGCGACCACACCCGCCTCCTGCGCTGTCACGCCTGGCGCCGAGCTTCCACACCGCTGCGCCAAGAACCTCTGCAGCAGCATCTGCACAGCAGTTGCCCGCCCTCGGAGGCAAGGCCTGGCGCAGCGCTCGTGCCAACGGAGCGTTGCATGAGGCTGCGCCTAACTGGGCAACTGCAGCTTGCGCAGCCTTCGATGCCCCCGTGGCCACGTGAGGGGAATCCCTCTGCCTGGTCGACCTTGCTCGAAGCCGGCAACCCCCCACCCTGCCGCCCAACACCCGGCTGAATGCCCTGCTTGTCCGGAACCCGAACCCCAGGACTGGCTGCGGCTTGCGGCTGGCGCCTTCGACTACCGACCCCAACGCTGGAAGACGGGTGTTTGCGGACGTCTGGCGCGAGCTCTGGCCGATCTCTGGGCCCTGAAGGCCCGGGTGGCCCCAGAAGCGCTTTGAGAGTTGGTGGCCAGCCTGGGCTCGAACTCGGCGTGAACTCGGCGAGCTGTTCAGCCCCAAGACGAGCTGCAGAGGCTCCCGCTCGGATCGTGCCGGGTAGGGCAGGCAGCAGGTCCAGCCCGATCCGCCAGTACGCGCGATCAGGGTTCCTCAGACCCGTTGACCAGCTCGTTGCTTCCACCAGCGATACCCCCGCAAGTGCGCCGATCAAGGCTCTCGATCAGGGTCGCAGCTAGGCCACAGGGTAGCCAAGCCCACGGCGCCGGAGAGAGAGCAAAGGCCAGGGCCAGAGCATCAGGGCCATGGCACCATGCTGCCATACCAGGCTGGCCAGGTCCCTTCCAGGCTGATTGGCCCGCCTCGGGCCAGCCGAACCGCCGCAGCTGGTGATCACACACGGTGTGGTGCGTCCCCAGTCGCTGCCGATCGCTGCCGCAGGTGTCAGCCACTTGGCGGCAAAACTGCGCTGAAGCCCAGCAACAGCAAGGGCACCGGTGCAGCGGCGTGGTGAGCACGGCCAAGGCCAGCGCCGGTCGCCGCCGAACCCCAAGAGCGTCTCTGGTCGCGCCGGCCGCCGCGGGCTTCGGCCAGCCCCGCTTGCGTGCTTGCGCGATGCCCAGCTGTCACACGACCCGCACAGATGAAGCAACCACCGCCAGCCAGCCTCGCCACGGTCCCCAGGAGCAGGCTGCCGAGGATGCCGGCGAAATGCGAACCGCAGCGCAGGGTACAGGGGCAGGCGCTGGGCCAGGCGCATCAGGCGGCGTTTGACCCCAGGGCTAGAAGCCAGTGCACAACGGTCTGTTGCAGGGCAAACGGCACGACAAGGCGAAGGCGCCTGCTGTCATGTCGATGGCTGGTGCATGGCGATGGCGGTTGGTGGCGATGACTGTGTGCACAGCCGAGGCCTTGGCACCAGCCTCGCCCAGGCGGATAATTGGAGACTCGCCTACCCTCGCCATGTGTTCAACCAAACCTGCGTTCTTCCTCAACTTGACAAGAACACCGAAGACCCTCTTCTGTGCCCCCCGTGCCCCAAAACGACGCAGCCAACGAAGGGCCAGTCCGGCATGCAGCGATGCGCGAAACCTGCAGTCTCTCGCGCCTGCCGCGAACCGGCTCGGCGCCGCCAGCTCCAGAGTCTGACCACCGCAAAGTTTCTGACCACGCACGAGTGATCGCGCCGAGCTCGCTTCAGCCAGAGAACAGCCCCCGCGTTCGACGGTCACCTTGCGCGGAAACAGCTGATCCCCTCCGCTCCCTGCCCCGCCCCCGCTCGCCTGCGCCGCCAACCTGGCTGGCTTCAAGGCGATCGCCAATTCCTACACGCTTAAACAGCCGTTGATTCAGCGGCTAACTCAGGCACTCCCAGCGGGCCCCTCTCCACGCGCTGATCTGGCCGCAAGTCCGGCGACGGCTGCGGTGGAAACGTGCGCAGATTGCGCGGACCCAGTCCACCGCCTGCCAGCCCGCCGTCGATGGCCCGCTCCTCTTCATTCGGCTCCAACCCCCTTCTGGCCCGATGGCAGCTTTAACGCCCTGGGACGTCCCAGGGCCCGCGCTGAGGAGTCGGCCCATGGGCCCCAGAAGCTCGCAGAGGCTGGGCAATCCGCCTGCGACGCGAAGTGGCGCTCAGGCCAGGCCCGCCAAGGCTGGCGCAGCCCACTCTGGGCTGCACGGCCTCGCCCGCTTCGGCAGCCCAGCTCGCTCGCATTGCTCGCTGGCTCGTCGCAGAATCGCCGTCCAGCTCGTCCGCCCCGCCTTGAATCCCCCTGTGCCGCGCTCTGCCAGCAACGGCTGAGCCGTCACCCCCACTCCGCAGGCCCATCCGCACCACACGTCGCCATCGAGCGAGCATCGCCACGCCAGGGTGAGGGAGGGCTGCGCGCGGGCTTTCAAGGGTTGGCCGGGCGTTGCCTCCAGCCGGCGGTGCCCGATCGAGCAGCACGGCACTATCCAGAGCGGCCAGCGCCAATCAACATACGGCAAAAGCGTCACCGTGCCGACCGCACACGCGCGTGAGGTAGCGGCTCTCCTCGCATTGAGGGCCAGCGCCGCCAAGCCGGGCGGGAAATCGACAGCAGGTGCGCAGTTCGCGGCCATGGCAGGGGGGCAGCGGGGTTCCTGTTCGGGCATGCCCGCTTCAGTTGTTACCCACGAAGAGGGCGTCGCCTGTTCCTCACGGGCCAGTCTCGTTGACACCCACCGATCAGCAGTTGCGCGATCTCGACGACTTCCTTGTCGGCTGTGCAGGCATTGATCAGCACGTCGAGGGCCACACCATCGCTGGTGCCGAGATCCCACCAGCAAGCGGCCGTCGTCCTTGATACTCAGCTCATCGCCATTGTTTGTGCATCAGCCGGCACGACTTTTCCGCGCCCTCGCTGTCGTACGTCTCGCAGCTCAGATCAGCGCCCTCTCGTACCTGCAGGTTTCAGCGTTGAAGGCCCAACTTGCGAGAAAAACAGACATTTCAAACACCCGTGTTCAGATAGCTGCCCCTCCTGCCGGTTATGCGAACGGGCCAGATCCAACATTGAACGGAATCCACGTCCCGAATCTGACGTCCATCGCAGCGCTTCGCATGGTCCCCCCATCCAACACGCCACTGCAAGCTGTAACGACTGAGGCCCCCCATGCTGGACTCCCAAGCCCCTGCGTTACCAGCCAGCCACCGCCGCTGAAGCGTGCCTCAACGCCTGGATATGACGCTCAAGACCAGGGAGCCGGCCCTGGGTGGCGGCGCGCGGCTCGGGTAAGACCACTTGATGGACTGATGGCGGCCTGGCCACGCCCAGTGGCGCACGATCCGCTGGAGGGTCATCCGCTACACGTCCCGCCAGCGCCGCTGCTCTGCGGTCTGGTGTGTTTTCAGTTTCCTGACGGTTCACTTCCCTGGGTTGAGCGTGGCCAGAATTCGAAACTGGGTAAAGCGTCGGCTTGCGGCCTCTGAGAAGCTTCGAGCGTGCTTCTCAACCAGGTGGGTCCCTAGGGCTTCTATCGCGCAACAGCACCGGTAAGCGGCTCAGCTGGCGGCCAGCCAAACGGCGCCTTGGCGCTGCGGTGCAACTGGTGCGCGAATCCCCCAGCCGTTCTGCTGCTTTCGATGAACCCGCCGCCGGGCTTGGATTTGTCGTACGCCGAGGTGCTGGCAACTGTTGGCCAGCTCAGCCGGCGACCGTTCTGCTGGTGGTCACCCACGAGCGAGCTGTTCCGGGCGTGATTGATCGGGGTTGGCTGTTAGAGCAGGGCGCGCTCGCCCCCTGCCCTGCATCCTTACGAAATTGCCTGAAATGGGGGGGGCGCGATGCCGATCAGTTGGTGCGCGGCCACGGCGGCCCGAGGGCTGGGATTTCGCCTGTGCATCAAACCACCGTCACCAGTCGCATGGGCGCGCCGGCGGCCACAAACCTCGTATCTCACCACGGCCCTGCTCGCGGGCGATGAACCCCACGCCCTGCCTGCTGGCCCAAGCTCGATAAGGTGCCACGGCCGGTGACCTGAGGATCCATCCGATGGCCCGTTTCGCTGCCTGATGGTGGATGCTCGGCCGGATGGCAGCGTCCGCGGCCATGTGGGGCGCCGGGCCCTGGAGCTCGACCTGGTTGAAACGGCGGAGGACGGCACGTTTTCGATTTTCGCAAGGCCCAACTGCACCGGCTACTCCACGTCGTGCGTCGACCTGGCAAGGCGAGCCCTACAGCAGCCACCGTGGAGCTGTCGCCGGCGGCATCGGAGGAGTGGCCTCCTACGGCCTCACTCCGAGCAGACGCCCCCCGGCCCTTTCGCGGGAGCAATCGACAACAGCGCGTGCGCTGTGCGGCGTGTGCTGTCAGGTGCTGCCCAAGCGGCCACGCGAAGCCGGCGCTGGTGCCTGCCCTGGAGGCGCGTCGTCGGAGATTCACCGCTTCAGCGCGCCTGCCGCCTTGTGGTGACGGCAACCTGCAATCCTGCTCGAAGACATTCTTTCCGGATCTCGATCCCCACCTCTCGAACCCGAAGCCTAGCAGAACTGACCTCCACGCCTGCACCGGTCGCCGCAGCGTCGATGCCTGCGCATGCTCGGCGAGGCGCAACTGAATGCACCTCGAGAGGTACGGCGACTGAACTGACGCTCCACTTCTGCTAACGAGGTCTAACGTGGAGGAAGGAGCCTGCGGGAGGCTGTCGGAGCTGGCCCTGTCCTGAACCGAGGGCATCCAGCCTGAGCTCAGGTACATCAGCTCCCCAGAGCAGCAGCAGCATGGCGCAAGCTTCTGCACCTGCTCGGATCGAGGGGCAGCTCCGAGCGGAAGGAGGATTGAGCAAGCTGAAGCAGAGACCGTCCACCCGAGCACGCAGTGCCGACGCCATGCAAACGCGAAGCTCAGCCCACGCCCGGATAAGCGGCCGTTGCGGCGCTGCAGATTTCACTCACCGCTCACGCCCGTGCCAGGGCCAACAGCACTTCGGCCGAGCCGCGGGGGCGACCAGAGCAGCAAGAATTCACCGCAGGCCGCCGGCGATCAGCGGAATACCAACCGTCTCCCGATTTTCGGCCAACACCAGGGTCGGCAAGGCCTCAGTGACGGCGACTTGAGCTTGACGCCACCTGACTGGGCGGTGCTTTTGTTGTCATGGCAGCAGCGAGGAGCCGAGAGGGCGGCGGCTCGCCACGGCCGGCTTGAGTTTCCTCGCGCTGGAGCCGTCACCGCCGCACTGCTGACTTGCCTTGCTGGGCGCTCGCGCAGCCGTTCATCAGAACGCGTCGTAGGCGGTTTCCCACCTGGAGCACGGCCTGGGGTCGTCGCGACGCGCTGAGGCGATCCTGCGGGCTGCCTGAACGTCATCAAACTGGCATCAGCGGGCAATGCCGAGCGCGCTTCGAGGGGCTGGCCGCCATTCGCTACAGCACGGGAATGGGGCGTAACCGTTGGTCATGGCTCTCAATGCAGCGGACAGAGTGAGCCCTGAGCCGTATCGAGGGCGGCGTCCGGCGACTTTCAGGGAAGGTACCTGAGCAGATTCCAGAAAGGCGGTTTTCGTGTAATGATTAGCCATCCTCGCTGTTGCAGATCACGGCGCCGGGTCCTCGCTTCTTCAGCCGCCAGCCAGTGGCGGTGCTTGAGCATGGGCCAATCGTTGGGGCGGCATACTGGCTGCCTTCGTGCACTTCGACGGTTTCTGACGGGGTAAAAAAACGCAACGTAACCACAGCCTGCCCGTCAACGCAGGACGCAACCAGCCAAAATGTCGGGCAGGTTGTTACTTTCTTTGTAATCGATTCTGGCGAGGCCCGGCGGGTGCTGTGGCTCAGCGAGACGATCTTCTAGAGGGCGATTCCGGTCGACCACCTGCGTACACCGGAGCCACGGCGACTGAGGCCGAGTTCTGGGTGGTCTCGTTGAGTGCTGTTGAGGTCCAGCTGTCTTGAACAGCAGCACGCGGCCGGCCGCCAGGATCGCGCACGGTTCTTGCAGTTGACAGACCGACCGGACAACCTCAAGGGCTTCCCGCCACCGGTTTATCCCACGAAGCCAGGGAGAAGCCGCACGTTCGAGCCGGGTTTTCCACGCCGAATTTCGTCTGCAAGCCGGTAATTGCAACCACCTCCAGCTGAACTGCCGAGCTGCCGCCAGGATCGGTCCCCCGCTTGCTGAAGTCGGTGTCGTAGAGCACTCTGCTAACGGCGCCTTCTCACGCAGCTCATTCACCCCTTGCGGAAGCCTTGAAGGGCCGAGGGTGGGTGCGCAGTCCAGGAGAAGATTCAGGGTGACAGGGAATGCCCTTCGTACTCCCTTCTGAACCCACATAGAGAAGTGTCGCGATGCCCGAACATGCCGGGGTTGTTCAGAGGCGATCAACTCGCCCGGGGTTGGCGTCTTCGACACCTCGCGGTCTTGGCCAACAATCTGGGGCGCGAGAGCCGATCGAGCGCCGTGCGGTTCGCTGATGGCCACGGTCATGCCTTGGCGAAGTGGCCGAAGCGACCCGCACGAAGGCGATACGTCGCGGTGGCGCGGATCCATGTTGGCCGGAAGCTTGGAACACAAAGCCGCTGAACTCGGCCGCAGCGGATCCACCGGCGTCCTGGCTGTGCGGGCACCGGCGCTGGGCCAGCTCCGGAAGGCATCGGGAAGGGCCGCCAGCCGAATTGGTCATCGCCGAGCCGAAGAAACCGGGCTCAGCTCGCTCGCATGACCACTTTCAGATCGAGCTCGGACCGCCCATCGACACTCCCAGTTCGTCGAGCGCCTGCCAGGGAGTTCGCGGCTCCCACCAGTTTCGGCAGTTCGCGGGCTGCGCGCAGGTGCCCGCTCGCGCTGCCTGCCGCCGCGCTCGCTCGCGTATAAACAGAATCAACGTCACGGCTGCGGCGATCGATTCCACACCGCGAAAACCGTCGCCGCTACCCGATCGGCCAGTTCAACCGGCCCGCAGGTTGAAGCCCAGTCCTTCGCTTCGATCTCTGTCGATCAGCTCAGGCGCTCACGCCCCGGCCGGTCCATCTGTTGATGAAGGTGAAGACGGCACGCGCCCGCATCCGTGCAACCTAAACAGCTTGCGGGTCTGGGGCTCCAGCCTTTGGCGGCGGTCTTCGAGCATGCACACCGGCGTTTCGGCGGCGGCCAGGGTGCGGTTAAGGGTTCTTTCTGAAAAATCCTGGTGCCCCGAGTGTCGAGCAGGTTTGATCGTGCTGCCGGCGGTAGTCGAACTGGAGCACGGTGGAGGTGATCGGAATGCCGCTGCTTCTCGAGCTCCCTCCATCGGAGTGACTCTTGCGTTTGCTCGCCCTTGCCTTCACCGCGCCCGCCTTGCTGAATACCCGCGTAGAGACAGTTTTTTCGGTTGAGGGTGGTCTTGCCCCGTCGGATGGGGAATGATCGCGAAAATTCGGCGCCGGGCACCGCTTCGCAGGAGCTCAGGCCGTGCGGCTACTGGTGCTGCTGGAGCTGCTGTTCGATGGAAGCAGCCCCTGCCTCAGCATGCTCACCCGGCTTTCGCCG
>Ga0163217_1066603_pt1 | contig 10158 bp, 9 predicted proteins | sample SynspAceP_FD_185933 | JGI IMG/M metagenome (GOLD analysis project Ga0163217, IMG submission 185933) | Saline lake microbial communities from Ace Lake in Antarctica - Synechococcus sp. Ace-P (PacBio error correction) | ecosystem: Environmental > Aquatic > Non-marine Saline and Alkaline > Saline ...
CCCCCGAAAAAAAAAAAAGGAAAGGAAGATTTCCTTCTGGGCTTCCCAAGGGAGCGAACGGGCGGGCCTGAAACGCTTTGCAGTGGGGTGGCCAACTCCCATACACAAAACTCAAACACCACCACACCTCGGCACCCACACGTCCTTGGCCTGACGCCTGGTTTATCCAACCAGCAAAACACTCCTGGTAATCCAGCCTGGGCCTCTGCATCATCAGCCGAAAATCATATCTGGGGTAAAATCAGCAAGATTTCACGCAGCCGCCATGCGCCGGTGCAAGCCTCCTTTCACCCATCCATTCCAGATTCCCGAACCAACAACCTGCGCCAACCAGCCATTCCCAGATCTAATTTCGTATCACGCTTTAATTATGCGTTTTGGGGCTTGCTGCTGGAGAAGTTTTTTTCTGGTTTGCAGAGACGAAAGCGGTATGTTCCCCAGCCGAGCTCTTGCCTTACAGGCAGCACCTGAGCCGGCGAGCTTCTGTAAACCGCCGTCAGCCGTCCACCAAGGTGGCCGCCTCCCCGGCTAGCGCCAAATAAGGCAGTCGTAGACCGGGTGGATTCAGATGGCAAGCCAGAGCCAGGGCTGTCCACCTGCAAAATGGCGGCTGGCCTCAATCTTGGAATCGACCAGATCGCCGGGTGCCATCCAGCGGGGAAGCCAGTCTGGGGATCGAGCCCGCTTCAGGGCCGCACGATTGCAACTTCCAAAGTGTTGTTGGCCACTTCGGAGAGCATCAGCCTCTGGTGCAGCACCAGAGCGCCTGCTGCAAGGACTCAAGCCCCAAGCAAGCAAGCGCTGGATCGCAAAGTGGATGACCCTCAGCGCCGCCGAAGCATCGAGCACAGCAGCGGATGCATCAGCGTTCTCGATCGGCGCGGATTAAGGGCCTCCGGCAGTTTCTGACCACTGCAGGGGTGAATCGCTGGCGGCACAACAGCCTGTCGATCCGCTCTAGGGCTGCTGACGCCGCTGAACGCGGGTCGCCACCTGCTGAAAGTACCTCAAGGTCGCGGAGGGCCTGTTGGCTGAGGCTGCGCTTTGTGTTCGCGTGCCCGACGCTGCCAAGCAAGACGATGCATAAGGGGCTTCGGTAGGTCTCGGATCTTGCAGAGATGGCATCAAGCCTGGGACGGCGCACTAGATAATTTACTCCAAACTGCAGGCGTTTGCCGCAGCTCACACCGTCAGTCGAATCCATTGGCAGGGAGAGGCTCAGGGCATCTGGCCAGGGCTGACTGAAAGTTCAGGCACAAGGGTCGTTTGTGCCGGCCAAACGCCTGGCCTGGTTTTATCGGGACTGCCCTTCTGTCCATTGCCCAGCTTGCTGCCAGTCCGAATCTGATTTCGGCCTCCTGCAGGCCCTTGCCGGAGGGACCGTAAGGCGGCCGAGGGGGTCCGTTACCTCCCGTGGTTGCTTCCTGTTGATGGCTGACTGGGCATCCTCAATGCGGCTGCCGCAGCGCCAGGGATCTGGACGTTGCCAAGCGGCATCACCAGGCGTTCGGCGGCGGCGCTGGATCTGGAAGTTGCCCAAGCAACTTGCCGAACTCCACCTTCCTCTACCTGTTTCGAGCGCGTGAGCTGGAGGAGCTCTTGGGTTGCTCAAGGGACTGGAATCGCCTCGCTCAGAATCGCAAGTCCAGGACGAAGGCATTGTTTCGACCAGCTGATCTGTGAACGGCAAGACCCTGCGAGGCTTCAGGCTGCTCAGCTGATGCGCTGATGGGGCGACTCGGTTTGTCACCCAGGTCACGCTCTACGCCCGGGAGCCTGGGCGTGGCGATCGCCCGACCTCCTTCGATCCGGTGAATCCCACGACGCGCCGGCTCTGAAGCCCTCTGAGCACGCTGGAAACTTGAAGGGTGTGTTGGATTCAGGCGGAATGCGCTCCACAAACTCGCCATGTGGTTTTTCAACTCGCCGCGAGCAGGAGGCGCCGGACTTGCTCCCTGACGGTCAAAAACAACCAGGCCGTGCTTTACCAAGATCGTCCTCCAGTTCCGCGGCCACCGGGCATTCTCCTGTTTGAAGTCAAGCTAATGTCGAGGCCAGCCAAATGGCCGCCAGTGCGCTGGCAGCTTCGACCCGCAATGCCACAAGACAACCATCCGTGAGCGCATGGGCGGTGCCAGCTGATTCATCGAGCTGGTGGTGAGCAAGTGGTTTGCGCGGACGGCAAGCCGTTTCACACGTCCACTTTGTTCATCACCACCCCTGCGCACCAGCCCAAAAGCAATGCTTGGCGACTGGTGGCGGCAGCGCTGGGCAAATCGAAAAAGCCAGTGGCACTTGGCCCCGCCGACACCCAGCTCGGTGAGGACGCTCACCGCTACGCCTCAGCGCAACGGTGTTCAGGTGCTGGCTCTGCTGCGGACCTTGGCTCTCAACTTGTTGCGGCTGCGAACGTTTTTCCGATCGATCCGGCGCTGGCCTGATGCCGTGGCGCATGACATCAGCCGCATGCTCGTGGGTCGTGCATCAGCCTGGCGGAGACGGGATGACTGGCCTTTCCAGTCGGCCCTGGACATCGGCTTGCCCCTGGCCAGGTTTCGTATCAGCTTGTGGCATCAGGAGAATTGGTGCCCGCTTTCGCCAGGGCACAGATGCAGAGTATCAATGGTGCCTTCCTGGTAAGACTGGCTGTTCTTCCGGGCACAAGCCGGGCCACAACCCGGACCGCGCGGGTTGATCTGGATGCGGCTTCAGCTTGCCCCAGATCTCTTTCAAGATCCAAGCTGCAGGCCTGGAAACTCAGGGCCTGCCTTCGGAAGATGGTGGCCTGTTTTCCTTTGCGCTTTGCGGGTCGCCGTTGGCCGATAGGCGGCCATCTTGCGGGCGCAAAGCGGCTGACGCCCGGGGCCATCCATCGCTGGCTGGCAGCGGGCGGACATCACAGATTCAGGCGGGTGACTGCACGAACAACCTACGGGCTGGTGATCTGGATGCCACGGACGGCGGTGAGGAATTTGCGCGCAAAGCTCCGCGAGCAGCTGGTTGCACGGGCCAAGGGAGCCGCCCGGGAAACCACAGCGCCTTCATCGCCTTCAGCCCGTTCCGCCGGTGATGCAGGCCGGCGATCAGCTGGCGGTGGAGATCGATCGCAAACGCACTCAATGGGCCCTGGCCGCCGACCTGCTCGGCCTCTATGAGATTCCCTACGAATGGGACCCACGTTAAGCGGCGCCTTCTTGATCGGCAGCAGCGAGATGTGGCCCCTCCGACCGTACCGCGACGAAGTCTGCAGACCCGAGCGGCCAGCCGATGTCGAGATGGCGCCTGGCTGGGCGCAGTCGCGTGATCCTGCGGGTCTGGTGATCGAGACGGCCTGGTGCGGTGCTGGAATTCGCCGAGGAAATTCGGGCAATCACGGCCTCTTTCTCCCTTTTGCCTTGGGCGAACGCCCGCGGCGGCCGAGGGGTTCGCCCCCGCCCCAAGATCTCATGCCAGCTCAACAAGCTCTCAATCGGCAGGTGTGAGGCCGAGGCCGGCAGCACAGCGGGCCAGGGAGCGATCAAAAGCTGATCAGGGCACCGGCCAGCCCCTCGCTGCGGGCCAGATGCAGGAGTCGGCAAAGTCGAGCCCCATGGCGTGCCACTCCAGGGCATTCAGCACCTATCATCAATGCTCGAATGCACCTGCCGGGGATGCATCAGGACCTTCAAAGGCACGTGATGACCACCTCGGGCGACAAAGCGATAGGCCACGCAACGCAGCACCCATTCCAGCTCAAGCGTCCACGTGATCGGCACAAAGCAGGCGGAGCTGCCCATCGATCAAGATGCGCTTGGCCCGCTCGGCCCTGCTCTGGGATCATCCGTTGGGAGCAACCGCAACCAAGGACGTTTGTGTCGATGCGCCAAGCGGCATGACTCATGGGTGCTCTGGGCGCGTTTGGCGAACGAAGGCTGGATCCATCTGCTTCAGGGAAACGGTGGGTCCGTGGTAGCCCGCAGCGCCGATCAAGGGCGCGGGGCAGAGCCGGGTCGCCGCTGCCCCTGGGGTGTGAGGCGCAGACCATCCGGTTTTTCCAAGCTGAGAGCCAGCGATCGCCGGCTTCAAAGCCAGTAGCTGACGCAGCCCGGGCCGAATCACCACTGCCCCTTTCGAGGAGAAGTGGTGAAAGCATGCGTCATGTTCCAACTCCAGCAACGTCTTCCAGAGTAAGACTAGATCATGCCGCCTCTGCTGATCGCCTGCGGCAGGCCTCGCGCCAGGCTAACCCAAGGAAGCCGCCACTGCTGCCCACGGCGGCTGAGGCAGCCGTTGCGAGAAAGCGTGATGGTTTGAAGCGAAAGAATCAACGCGGGATCTGGGATCTTAGCAAAGTGGGGTGGAGTGGAGGAGCGGTGTTACTCGCGACACAACCCAGCTAACTGTCTCAGCCGCGCCGGAAATCACAAACGACCCTTCGCACAAGAGGAAGAATCGCATCCACTGGAAGGCCCTCGCCGAGCTTCTTAGTGGGGCGCGGGCCTTTGTACTGTCGCGTTGTCCTCAGAACCGGCGGAAGCCCAGGCAGACACACTGGGGGAAGTTGGTCTTTCTGCAGCCATGGCGGAAGCGGAAATGTGGCGCTGGCTGCAACGCCTGGAACAATGACTGCCGCGTCTCTGAGTGAGCTGGAGGAGCAGGGGTTGATTCAAGCCTTTGAATTCCCCATGAACTGAGCTGGCAAGCTGTTGGAAAGAACTGTCTGGTGGACCAGGATGTGAGTGGCATCAGCGTTCCGGCGGGATGCGGTGCGGGAGCCGTGGGAGGGAATCTGCTCAACCAGGCAAAGCAGCATTGAGCGCATCCACAGAACTGATCGGAGATCGCCATCCCTGTCTTCCGGCGATCCGACATTGAACCTGGCCTGGAGCCCCGGGCCCTGGGGCTGGGCGAGCCTGCTGCTGGCTCGGCCCACTGATGATCTTCCTGCTGCCCTGTGGCGGATCGATCGCCAAGGGCAGGGGTGCCTGCTGTGGGAGCAGCCAAGCAGCGAATCGCCAAAGGAAAGCTGCACTCCCCGAAGCGCGACGTCACTTAATAACCCAGAACTGATCAGGCCCTGCTTCCAGGGAGTGGACGGGCGCTGACAGCTCCGTTCCGCCACAACAATTTGCGTGAACTGGGATCAGCCACCAGATGCACCATCTTCGATCAATAAAGCTGCTCCAAGCCACGGCGTTTCGCTCCTGGAGGCCTCTGCTCAGGCAAGCAACCTGAGACGCCTGCCTGCAGGGCTCCGGTAGGTCTCGAATCTGCCGAGAATGGCATAGAACGGGGGCCTACGCCGCAGCTCACGCCGTCAGTCCGACCACTTGGCAAGGGAAGGGCTCAGGCATCGGCTCCCTACCAGGTTTCGATCAGCTGTGGCGATCAGGAGATTGTGCCGCTTCGCCAGGGGCCAGAATGCAGAGCATCGCCGCTTGCGTAAGCGCGACGTGGCTCTGAACTCCTGAAGCCATGCGAGCCTGAAAGAAATCGCCGCCACGGGGCTCGATCAGGATCAGCCGTTGCTGACGAAACAGCTCTAAAACTCAAGCAGAACCCAGGTGACTGACCCAAGCGGTTGATCGCCCTGAAGCAGGAGCCACGTCTCAGCAGCGCACCATAGCCGCCATCGCCGAGGAAAGCGACAACAACCAAACAGCTATCCACATAGGTCGGTGTCCTTCTCATCCCTCCTCCCGCAGCTCATCCACCAGAATCCACCGCACTGAGAGCCAAGCGGGCGCCGCCCGCATGGAATGTCTGATTCGCTCAGGGCAGAGATGGTGGCTTCCCTGGTAAGACTCTGCGCTTCGGGCACAGCCGGGCCCCACCTGCCCCGTCGGTGATCAACTCACTCATCACCTGCTTCACTGCATCCAGCAGCGCTGACGGAGCTGAGCCTTGGGCCTCCGCCAAGCCCACTGTTTCGCATGGTCAACAGGTCAGCTGGTCATCAGCAGCCTATGGATCGGGTTGACCTGGGATGCGCTGCGGCTGCTCCAGATCTCTTCAAGGTCCATGGCGCAGGCTGGAAACTTCAGGCCCTGCTTCGAGAGGCGTGGCCTGTTTCCGTGGCGCTGGGGGGTCCGCGCTGGCGGGCCAGATTTCGACGGCCCGTTCGTCCGGGAGCAACAACCAGCCAAGGCCGAGCGCCCCGTTGGCTTGATACGGCCATCTTGCGGCGCAGAAGCACTCACGCCGCGGAAGCCCTCAGTTCACTGGGCTGGCCAGCTCCACCACCAGATCGGGCAGAGGGGCGGGAAGCCCGTGGCGCTGTTCGGCAGTGAGAGCCTGCCAGCGCTCCAAGGCGCAACCAAGCGCCGCATCAGGACTGAGATGGCTCCATCAAGGCACGGGAATCCTCCCGAGCTGTCGAGACGGTCCAGCCGCCTGCTGATTCCGCCACACCAGCGAGACGCCATCAAAAACAGACGGCGAATTACGGACGCTGGTGTCACACCTGTCGGGGTCATCGTGAATCAGCTCCGCATCCGGCGCTGAGTTCGAGCAGCCGACTCAGGGTTGGCGGAGCAGATCCGCTCAATTGTTTCAGGTGTGAACCGCAATCATCAAAGCCTCCGCAGCGGCGCCAGGAACGTCCATCGCAGCTGAAGATGATGAAGTGGCTGGGCGGTAACCAGTGTCATGGCCGTACTCGGGCCTCAATGGCTCCAAAAGTAAGGGCGATCTGGAATGCAGCAATCCAGGGGCTTTGGCGAAGCCCATGAGCTGAAAGACCAGCCACCGCTGTTGCAGGTAACCTCGTTTCAACGACCTGTTTGGGGTCCTGTAGATCAATCGCCGGTGGCGCTGAGCTCGGCACCTGCCTTCAGGGGTTTTTTTAAAAAAACCCCCCCCGCGCACACCAGATCAAACGTGGCAACGCCTCAAATCACGCTGACGGTGGCTATGGAATCCATGCGCACTGCTGCTCCTTGCATTGGACCTTGTGCGTATTAAGTACATAACTAAAATACTTTATCTGACGGATGCCCTTTGGCCTGTAATTCCAAATTTCCAGCCTCCTCCTTTCCGCGCTCGCCCACGCTGATGCCAGCCACCATCTATCTGCACTGGGCCCGCCACCCCTTACCCTGGGTCGCTCCGGCCTGTACACACATCGATCAGCGGCGATGGCCGTCTGCGGCGCTGCAACGCCTACACATCGTTACCGGCTCCACCACCTGGGCGACGCAACAGCATAATGCGGTGGCCCCTGTCCTGCGCCTCATGGTGCCGCCCCGATACCCCTGGCAGCAATTCCCTCCCACCGAGCCCAGCTCAACGCCAATGGTGCCCGAGAACGCCGCGCCATCGCCCGCAGCTGGGGCTGGGTCAGGCCGATATCACCATCGAGAAGGTGAATGACCACGCCGAGCGGGGGCGGCCGCCCAACCGCGACGAGTCGCTCGATGCAAATACGACAACAGTACGGGCCCGGTGATCTGGGGTGGTAGTGGCGAGCCGCTGGGATTTTCCTGCAACTCACAGCTAAAAACGGCCGCCACAGCGGGTGGCGGATGCATTGGGCAGCACAACGCATTCGGGGGCTTTTCCTTTCCCCCTGGTCCAAAGCCACAAGCCTGGAATTTTGCGCCGCTATCGCCTTTTCCGGTCCCCATCCAGCAGTCCGTTGCCCGCAGCCAGGAGGGTGGCCTGTGGAGATCGACCGCGCGCAAGTGGGTCTATTTGCTCCTGGGCCCTGGCGCCGAGCTGCGTGCTCTCTACGAGAATTCCCGTATGACTGGACGCCAATGTCGGCGCCGCATCCTGATGCGGCACCTCGAATGTGGCGCCCACCTTTCCAGGAAGAACCAGTTGCAGCCCAGCGTCATCGGCTGGCCTTGTGTTTGAGATACCCTCCAGCAACGCTGGCAACGCGCCGGTGATCCTGCGGGCATCCTGCGCGAAAACCGCGCCTGGTGCCGCGTGCTCGAATTTGCCGAAGAATTCGGCATCAGCACAAGCTTCGAGACCCCCTTCAACCCTGATGCGAACGTCGCTGGCGGCCTGAATCAAGACACACGACGTCCGAAGTCGGGGCGGTCCGCGATCAAGCGGAGCTCAGCGACTTCGATCCCTTTTGGCGTCTAACAGCTGCTCAGGCTAAACTGCTGGCTTGCTGGAATCGCATGGACCGTGCAGCAATGGGCAACCCTCAGCAACAGCACCGCCAAGCCTGCTCGTGCAAAGGGCTCCGTGCCGGGATGGGTTTGCTGAACATACTTCCAGGGCCCGCCTGCCAGCCCATGCGGCGGCTGTGCATCCACCAGGCACGCCACCAGGGCGAGCGTTCCAACGCCGGCCACGCAATGGAGATAAACCGGCCATAGCCCGCGCAACCGGCTCAGTTCGCCAGCACCACAGAGATCTGCCGGCCGTGGGGACGCAATCGTAGTGGTGATCTGGCAGCGGTAGGCGAACCCACTCGAAACGCTCGAGATTCCGTCGCTCAGCTTTGATCATCCTCAGCTGGCGCAGAGGCTGATTACGGCCTTGAGCCCTCCTGCCGAGCTGATCGAGATCTTCCGCTGCTGCAGGGTGCCTTCCACGGGCCAATTCATCGCTTCACAAGCCAGGAGGTGATTCGCATTGTCAGTTTAATAATTGTTGCTTGGTCGGCAGGCGGAACAAGGTCAAACATTGACCAATCCGCTCAGGGGCTGGCTGACGGCCCGAATCGCGCATTCCGCCGCTGATCGCTAGCGGCCTGGCGATGACGATCACCGTGTCCGCCATCCACAGCAAGCGGAGGGTTGCTGCCGTGGAATAATCCCTGGTTGTAATCATGGCGATATTGGCGGCGCATGGCCGAGCCCCGTTGCGGTTGATCGCACCAGTTCCAGCTGTGACTGTCTTGGCGCGCCAGGGTTCCACGCCCGCGGCCGCCAGGATCGGCCTGCAATCAAGGGCGTGCCTGGCAGGAACCCTGCAGCCGTCCGGTGATTTCACTTCGCCAATCACGTTTGACGGTGATCTTCCGTCGGAGCCAGGGTGGTGGAACTGCCAACTTGGCCGAATTGCCTGGCATCTTCCTGGGCTAACGCGCCTCCAGCTTGATCGTGTCTCCCATCGAAGAGCAAGGATTCTGGACTGGTCAACCGTCGCGCCACCAGCGCCAGCAGGTCCCACACGGGTTGCGCTTGAAGCGGGAGTCGGCATGCACCGGGGCAGACGCCGCTGCAGCCACCACCCGCTGCAGGTTTGGGCCACGAATGTGATCCCACCCGCCTTCGGAATCGCATCCACCAGCGTGGGGGGCCCAACTGATCGACACCCGACGCCTTGGGTCGTGAGGCTTTTCGAAAGGTGGTGAGGGTGTAGAGACGCAGGCGCTCCCCACCTCGCCGACCACAGGCGATGGCGCAGGGGTGCGTGGACGCCACCCACGCTCAGCAAAACAGATCTCGGTGCGCTGAGCTGATTTTTGTAAAAGAGTTTTCCAGCCAGAGCTGGCCTGGGACACGGGTCAGGCCCGAGAGATTTTCACGCCTGCCCAGCAGCGGCAGGGAGGCGGTGCCCGTCATTGAGGATCTCCCAGGGTCCGCTGAGGTCTCTACGGCCAGAAACCTCAGGCCTCAACCCATCGCCAGCAGCCCAGGATGTAGGCGTCGTCTGAAGGTTTGTTTTCAAACTCCAGTGCGGAGCTTGGACCTGCGGCTGGGCGGTCGCTTCACGCCGCAACTCGCGCCGCGCATATGGGAAGGTGGGCTTTGGAGAGGCGCTAAGGCCAGCAGGATGGCAGCGGCGCGACCCAACGCTTCCCACTGGTTTTCAAGCGCAAGAGCGTCATTGAGGCAATTGACAGTGAGGCCGGGTTTGGGTGCCATGGGGCAAATGTTGCCAATGAACCGGTGTAAAAAAGTGGGTGTAAATGGGCCAGTCATCAGCCTGTGCCACGAACGAATACATTGGCGGCAACTTAATCGCACGGCCTCATACGTGTCATTTTCGGGCTGTTTGCGTCCAGACTTCACGCCTTGGCTTCCAGCCTGCTGCGTCGCTTGGCGGTGGTGGGCGGCTCCGCGGTGCGGAAGCCGATGCTCTGGCCGGCGAACTGGGCCTGTTCCCCCGATGCGCTTGGTGAGCTCTGAATCGTGGTATTGCGAAGCCCAGGCTGGCGTCTCACCTTTGAAGGGCGTGAATCGAGGTAGGCCTCGCTGTCGCGCAGTTCAT
>Ga0163217_1095467_pt1 | contig 10158 bp, 10 predicted proteins | sample SynspAceP_FD_185933 | JGI IMG/M metagenome (GOLD analysis project Ga0163217, IMG submission 185933) | Saline lake microbial communities from Ace Lake in Antarctica - Synechococcus sp. Ace-P (PacBio error correction) | ecosystem: Environmental > Aquatic > Non-marine Saline and Alkaline > Saline ...
TTCCTCCTCCGAGCACAAACCAAGCACGCGGATCGCAGAGCCGCCGAACTCGCCCAACTGGCCGTTCGCCCACGAGTTCAAGGTTCACGAACGCTGCCGCTGGACCCGCAAGGCCAGGCAGTGGGCTAGCGCTTGGCCCTGTTGAACTCCACGCGGCCTGCTGCTCGCAGCGCAGCGGCAGTGTGTGGCCGAGGGCCGCTGAATCTCTTCGCCGCTGAAGCCTGGTCAGGCCCCGCTGGCAAGGGTCTGGCCGGCCAGGGGGTCATGGCGGCTCGTCGAGCCGCAAGCCCGCATGGTGCCGGCAGCCGAAGCTGCAAAGGCATCAGCAAGAATCGGCAAAATGGAAGGCCGCAGGGTCGTCCCCTCGGTTGCCCTCACCCTTGGCCACCAAGCGCCGATCGAGCTTTGAGGGAAACCCAGAAATCAGTGAAGGCGCCCAAGGTCTGAATCCGTTGCGCGCGCGAGGTGCATCTGTGTTGGACGGTCCCTCAAGGCCTCACGGCCGGTCGCGCTCAAGCTGGACGGCTTCACAGCGCGTCACCCGCGCTCGGAGCCGCAAGTCGCTCCAGACACATTACGTGAAATACCATGCAAATTGGCACCATCGCTGGCGTGATCGTTCGTTCGTTGAACCGTGCTCTTGGGCACGACACCCATCAACCACCTCCCAGGACGGCCACAACTTCCTGGTCCTATCCCAGTCCATTAACCGCGGTTCCTTCGAGTTCCAGCTGCCACTCCTTGGCGCGTGCGCAGGATCCACTCCCACGGACCGCCATTCACAGGACGTAAATCAGGGGTGATCAACATCATAGCAACCGCTGGTAGTGCGTGACAGCCAAGCGTGGCGCTTTGTCGCGGTGGCGAGCTTGTTGAAACGCCACCGCCACGATCCGCAGCCATCGATGTTCGAGGCCTGGAATCGGTTTCATCGAGAATCGCAACACCGGCTCCAGCAAGCATCTGCAGAATCTCATTGCGTTCTTCTCGCCCCGAGAAGCTTCCGTTGACGCTGCGCTCCAGGAAACGAGGGTTCATCTGCACCACTCCAGCCGCTCACGGACCAGATCTTCAAAGGCGAACCGTCAAGTCCTTCTTTGGGCCACTCGCTGCGGCGGCATTGGTGCGCCAACCCGCAAAATTCGAGATTTGCTGCTTACGCCAAGGAATCACTCAATGGATACTCGAGAACCAAGGACCAAACCGCGAGCCGGGGCCCTGCTCGGGATCGAGCTCTCACCTAATCCTGGCGGCGGGTAGCGCGACCCGATCCCACGGTAACTGTGAGGAGGGTGCCGCCTACACCTTGGGAGTGGTGCTTTTGCCGCTGCCGTTGCCTCGTCCCACTACAGCGTGGAATGCTCTCCCTGCCCCTGAATCGTCAGGTCACGCCCTTGAGGATAGTGGTCCTCCACGCGGGCAAAATGGATGATCAACGTCTCAACAGCAGTCCGCTCGGGACTGATCACGGGAACGGGAGAGGAAAGAGCGAGAATGCACCTGTCTTTTGGGGCGGCAACAGAAAAGAAAGGATCAATAAGCGGGAAGAACCCACGTGAGGCGTTCAGGCGAGCGAACTTCAGAGTTTGGAGGCGGCGAAATGCAGCTTGTCGCTTCGCGGCGGCAAGATTACCATATCGGGCAACTGGTTAACACACGCGAGCAGAACAGCCACCAACCATCAATCCGACACGCCGCTGCGAAATGCCGATTCCCCGGCCTGCAGGTAGAAGAGCCTGGTCGGCCCGAAAGAGAATGCCGACAGGTACTGGCTTCGTGCTCCAACCGACCGTCCGGCTGCTGGGAAGCGATGTAGGGGTACGTGATTTTGGCGGCGGCCTGATCGCCGATCAGCATCGAGAATCGCAACTGCTGTACGTTCTTCGCACCCACCGCTTGGCCCGATCCTGCAACAAGGGCCGCGGTAGCTGTTGGAGAATGGCCAGCGCTGAACCCCTTGCTCACAATCGTCGAACGGCTGCGCGGGCCGACATGGATCCATCTTGGCCGGCTGTCAGCCCTGCTGCACGGTATTGTTGTGAGCGCCACGGATAAGGAACTCACCAACGGAATCAGCTCCGAGCAGCACAACACTGGGGTACTTCCAGGTGATGGCCGACCCGGTTTCCACCTGGGTCCCAGCTGATCTGCTGCGGTCGCCATCGGCATTGAAAACCCCGCTTGGTCACAAAAGTGGTAAGATGCCCGGCCTCAGTGTGCGTTCTCATCCTCCGACAACTCGCAATTATTTGAACGGTAGATATATTTAATGCGTGGTCGTCGTCAAAGTCACTCCTAACTCCAACAAATCGGCGGCCTGAGTTGGGTGTTGGTGACAAACTCATTCGGGATCTTGTGCAGCCCTGCCTAAATAGCCCTGACAGAAGGCGCCTTCCTACACACGATCAAGGTACCTCAAATTGGCCGTGTCCTCGGAGTTGATTCGGAAGTAGGTAGAGAGTTGCCTAAATCGGGCACCCACACCTTTGGAGAAAACAAAGAAACCATCGCTGAACACGGCAAAGAATTCAGGGCCGTGAAAAATGTTGTCAAATTGCGGAGCGACTCAACCGAACGAGGGTAGCGCTTCATGCGAACTCAGGATGGTCTTTGACGGCCTTCAGACACTCGATTGGACAGATAATCACCACCTCCGTGCCCTCGTTCAGTTTTTGTCGTGTATGTGTGGTGGCAATGCGAAAACACGTCTAAAAAACAGCACTGACAGCCCACGTTGCTGAAGTCGCTTGTAGCTCTGCTCGCCGAAATAACCAAAGCTTGATCGAAAAGTTCGACGCAGCTTCGGATCCACTCATCGAGCTTGCCACTTACTTGTCCGCGTTGCTTGGGCGAGGCCACGTAATAAATATGCTCTGATAATCCGATCACCGGAATGACTCACCCGCTGACGCCAATCGCGCTCCTCCATCTTCCAAAACACTGGCGGAAGGCCCGCAGACGGAATTCCTAGCACGAAGCTGCTCATTCTCTTGCAGAAGATCAGACGACCACATCCTCAGACAGGCCCTGTCATCTTTTCTGTCGATATCACTGACAAAGCCGTACTTGTACGGCGGCTGACCAAAGTCACTGCGTGGATGCCGGTGCTCATGGGGCTTTCAGCGTGGGAGCGGCAGTGGTGGGAGCGGATCTCCTCAAGCCGTGGATGGCTTTACTTCGTGCCCGCGAGAGAGGGTTAGTCTTCCTTGTTAAGTAAAAAGCAGGCAATGGCCATTCCTTGCGCTCACCATAGGGCACGGCAAGGAAACATTTCCAGAAAGCCTGGGAAACTTCGCCTCTTTGTCTCGCAATGCCGGCAAGGCAAAGGCCCCGCCAAAGCTCCTGCTTTTGGTGGCGGCCAGACCCGCGAAGAACACTCACTCCTGGCGACTCACCCCTGGAATCCGCTGCAGAAGTAGTGCATTGTTGGGGCCCGTTTCAGTTTTTTTGCGCTTGGGTCGTAGGTTATTTCGGCAAACTGCCGTATACTCCAACGAGATTCCGTGATGGAACCGCGCGGCGGAAGGCTTACAGCACATGGATTTCGTGTCAGGGTGAAACCGGAGCCATCAAGGCTAGGGCGAGGGCAGGGTGCGTGCTCGCCTTGGGACGATGCGCATGAACGAGGCCGAACGGCGACTGGCTAGAGAGATCAAATGTAATGGAGGCAGCGGGACAGAGAACGGCCCACGAGCTGCCTAGACGGGCTGCTCGGAGTGGGCGAGAGGAAGCTCGGGCCAACTGCAACCTTCAGAGATTTGAATTGCGAAAACTTTTTGCGTTTCCTTTAATGGATACCTGTGAAGGCAGATGGGCTGGTGATGGGGGGCGAACACACATAAGCAGCCCACACTTTTCAAACGCCAGGCGTGGCAGGGTGAACAGGAAGTTCGTGTCTCGCAGACCGACCGACTTCCCCTGATAGGCACTTCTAGCCCAGCCCCGACCCGTGAGTCGGCGCTCACCCTGCTCTGCCGTCAAGAACAGCTGCAACGGCATGAGTTATCCGACACTCCTACGAGTCTCCTGTCCAGGTCATGAGTCGTCCCACCTATGCGCAGCCTTGAAAGAGGAAGTCTGGTGGGATAACCAGCGCCAGCTCGTGAAGGCCCGGCGGCGGCCCGAACCTATACCAGTGGCGGCTCACCAACGGCGGACCGCGACAAGTTCCCCCGACGGAGGCGAACAGTTCGCCCTCGACTGCTGCATTCGATGGCCGCCAGTCCTGCCGCCCGAAATGGTGAAGAACTGCTGCGAAGCAGGCGAGACCAGGGGTCCTGTGACCGCCAAGGAAATCGTGAGGGCACTTGGAACCGAACGCCTGAGGCGGGCTGGTGAACTGCGCCCGCCAAGAGGCTACATGTCTGAGTTTCAGCGCGATGGCGACGGCTCTTACCGGTGCATGAGTGAATACCGCTGCTACCGTGGGCCGCCTTGCCGACAGTTCCCCCAGATCTTGCGACCAGGAATTGCACGACAGATGCCGCCACAACTTCCCTGATTGCAGCATCGGCGGTGCACTGCGCCTGAGGAAGGGCACTCCTGCGGCTTCGTCTCACCCCGAAGGCGCAAGGGCCAGCGAACCCGTCCATCAGTAATTGACGCTCGAAATGAACAACAACCAGCAATGGCTGAGATCAATGGCTAGATCGGCCGCTCAGCAGCGACGATCTCGCTGCAATTGGAGTGCCAGCCTGCTCGCCCTGCCGGTCCTGAGCGATCCAACCACCTGCTCTGCTGGCCCACAGCTTGCCGCGCTCACGGGCCATCGCCGCCAGCGCCAGGGCCGGTTCCAGCCCACAGCACTGGAATCCTTGCTGGGTCAGCCAGATCTCTCCTCTCACATACCGATCCACCCGTTTGCGCAGGGCCTTTCTGGATCAATGCCAGAGCCGGCCCGCCTTCCCAGCTGACAGATCGCCGCACCGCTGGGTCTCGCTCCGCTGGCCTTGAGCTGAGCGACCTCTGCAATGGCCGAGCCCAGGCCCTCGCCCAGGCGTCGCCCGCCAGCAAGCGGGCCTGCCAAGCCCCCACCACCAAACTGACGCCAGCCGAGGGCCAGCAGGCAGCCAACCAACGCCACGGCCCGACCGGGGTCTGTCGCCTTCCAGCCGCGCGCAGGCAAAGGCCATCACCGGTGCCGTGCGAGCAGCGCCAGCGCCAAGCGCCCGTAAGGGCCTCAAGCGCTTTGCTGAAGAACAATGCGGCGCTGTGTGCCCAGCAATGTGGGCCAACCAGCACCGCGGCAGCGTGATCGGGCCAGCCCGCGGCCGAGCCCGCTGACCGGCGGGCTGGCGAAACAACAGCAAACAACACCTACAGCGCGCCCGCCAGGCGCACGGTGGCCGATTGGCAAGTGGTCCAATAGAGGCCGCACCGCAGCGCGGGAAGAGCAAGGGCAACCAACCGCTGCCGCAGAGCAGGGCCGCTAAGTGCCAGCACAAACCCATTCGACTGGGTACACGTGAGCGATGGCAGAAGCGCCCGCAGCGGGTGTTTGGGCTGAATCGTGCCACCCCTAAACCACCTGACGAAGCCAGAGAATTCTAGGTCAGGCTGGCCAAGCCACGGCTGGTGGCACTCGGCAAGAAAAACACACCACCAGCCAACGCGTGATCGCTGTCCAGGCGCGGCCATTCAATCGGAGGGTGCGGCGCGTTCCCAGCCGGTCGCAGGCGGCCGAAGTAGAGCACCTGTCACCACACGGCAATGTCCAACCACACCGGTCTGGCCAGCAGCAGGCGAAAGCCCGGCAGCACCCGCCACCCCTGGCCGAAAGACGATCGACAATTGGCAGAGCGCAAGGCACAGCAGGTTCTTTAACCAATGTCAGCTGCGGCGCTTTCAAAAGGAGGGTGGGCAGGCGCCGCCAGGAGCGCTGGGGAGCCGTCCAGCAAAAAGGCTGCAGCCAGGGCTGGCCAAGGACTCCCGAGGTGGGCACCTGGAGCGGGGGGCGTAAGAACAGTTGCGATCAATCGGCTAAAGCCGTCACCCAAGCCCGTGAGCGTTTCGATTGCCGATGCCATCAGTTTTTTCAGGCTTCTAAGCTGCGGCGCCTGCGCTTCCAGCCAACCAGCCATACTCTTGCAATCGCCGGCGCCGAAGCTGGAGCTCGCTGATCGAGGTAGTGGATAGCCCGCCGCGATGATCCCACGGCTGCGGCGATAGCCCACCCTGCAGGCCAGGAGCCCCGATCAGCTGGTGGGGGCTGCCAGGTCGCTGGAAGTTGGATGATGCCTGGACAAAGCCGGCGAAGACCACCAGGGCGAAATTCGGTGTTCGGCCTGATCCCAACCGAGCACGGGGCCGGAGGCTGCTACGGATCGCGGCTACGCCGAATCCTCACCGTAGCTGGGCACTTCCGCATGACGACGCGCTGCCCTGCGCTCTCCCACCGCCTACGAGACCCATGAGTTCGCTTGAGCGGTTCGGTTCCCCTCCCCGACGATGTGAGGCCTGCCCACACAGCACGCGTCCCCCCCCCCCGGAGAGGCCCCCTCTCGAACACCGGCCCTTCGTCTTGCCGTCGAAGAAGACCGCTCCAGCACCGACCATCCCCGCCTGCAGAGGTTCAGCGACCGCGCGCTCCCAGACTTGGCGTGCGCCCAGCCCCTGTCGGCCTTTGGCTGGTGAAGCCGCGACAACCGTTACGGACTGTGACCCTGGCCTGGGCGCCGCGAGGTTGCCCGAGGCCCCCTGTCTACGATCGCAGCGGACGGTTGACGACGCAGCGGTGGCATCCGCTCTGCGACCTACGCACACGTATCGACCCAGAACTCGCGGTCAAGTCTCCTTGCGCATCGGCTCCGAACGAAGACCCACAAAAACGGTCTCGATTCGACAGAAGCCATCGACCGGAAGCCCAGAACTTCGTGATCGATGACGTGCCTACCGCCAATCTTCTTCACCTTCAAGTGGATCGCTGACACGATCCTGGAGTCGAGCTGCGTGTACGGCCAGATCACCGTGCTGACTTCATCCGGGCCCTCGCCTAATCCGTACACCTTCCACCGCAGTTTTTTACAACCTCAACAGCAAACTACAGGGTTGCCCGCACACCCGGGTTGCAGAACTGCTGGGCGGCCAGGTGACAGAGCAAAAGCCGCGAGATCGCCTGGTTCCCGCCGCGTGATCCATGACCAAGGGCGTCGCCGGCGCCCGTCGACAGTCCTGAGCAGCCAGAATTACCTCGAGAACTTTGGCTACGCCACGTTCCCTCACCCCGAACCGTGTGGTCGGGTCCCGCGGAGTGGGCGAAACCCCCTTCAATATCACTCACGTACCGCGCTACGGACGCGTAACCACCGTGGACCTGGGCATTCCCCAGTCATCTTACACAGGAACGGTCCGCATCCCGCCCGCAACGGCCAAGCAACGCGTGTGCTTCCCCGAGATACCTTTGCCCTGGGTTCGCAGCTGCCGCGGCTCTGCGCACCGGAGCGGGCGCGGCGGCCTCCGGCAATGCCGGCATGGATGACCCTCTCCATAGGTCCCGCTACCCGTCGCATAGCACTCGGGCCGTGACGCCTTCATTGCTCCTTGAAGCGCAGTTCATCAGCTGGCTCAACGACCGCGGTTCATCACCGGCCGTTTGTGTGTCTGGGGGCACACTTCCGGAACTAGGCGTCCACGTGTTGCGACGCACAGCATGCTCTCTGCACCGAACCATCACTTCCACAGCAGAGTGAGAGGAAGCATCAAGAACTAGCGCACAGTGACTATCGCCCTGCATCTCTTGGCGAGAAATGACGCTCTGAGGCAACTTCGCCAGTTCGCCTAGTAGCGCGTGGTGTCGCAATACAGTCGATAAGCCATAAAAACGAAGCTCACAGAGGAGATCAGCGCCAATGCAGACCGGCGACCGCGCTGACCTGAGGCTTCCGAGGTTCTGCAGTCTCTGCAGCCTGGCCGAACTGGAAGCAGACTTCCCCCCGCACCCTCCGACCCGGTCCGCAACCAAGGTGGTGTTTCCTGCCCAGGATCGCCACAGCTGGGCTACGTATTCCGGAGATCGCCGACGGCTGATCGTCGCCAGGCGCGTCCTCAGGAGCCAGCCAGCTTTGTCTGCGGGTCGCCCTATCGTCATACTCCACCGCCTTTAACACGGCGGCGCCAACCCACACCCACACCCTGCGTGAGGTGCTGTCGACAAGCCAGCCACCTGAGTGTACCTCCCCTGTTCGGATGATGATCGGGTTACCTGCTTTGAGATGGCTATCGCAAAGGTGGTGGGGCTGGATTCGCGGCTTCTCCGCATCGGCCGGGTTCCCGCCCTGCATCCCAGCGACAGATCCTGTCAGTTCGTTCTTCTCGCTGGAATCTCCCACCAATGCAACAAGCAACCAGCCCCCTCTCGCCCCTGTCGAAACGGCCTACAGCGATTGCTGAGCGGCTCTTACAAGAAAGCCACCACTGCCCTCCTCGCACCTGCAAAGCAGAGCAAGCCGGCCAAGACACGTTTCGGACCGACCTAGTGAGCCTTCCATGATGCGCCGGGGATCTCTACGGCCCCGTCCCACCACTTCCAGCCATGGCCTGAGCCGATTCAGCGAATCGTGTATGGGATCCGCTAGGGGCGGTATACGAATCCGTGCGCCGTGGTGTGCGCCCTACTCCGAGACCGCTCCTTCTGGCTGGTGGCCGAACGCCCGAAAAATGAATGTTTAGGCTCGACCGATCCCTCCGCCAAGCTTGTCGATCGGGCAATGAGGATGTGCCTCTCCCCCGAAAAGGCACCTTCCGCATCCAGGTGCCGTCCGCGACTGGCCAAGCAGCTCTTATCCGATTCGAGGCCAATCGCCGCCGAGGAGCAGAAGCGCAGCATCACCCTGCATTCGGATCGATCCACTCCGGAGGACAACAGCAACCCTCCAACCAGGCCATCGCCGAGTGGTTCGAGTTAACGCACATTCGCGCCTTCACCCCACTGCAGGCCCTGATTTCTGCCGATTCTGGGTTTCCGATTTGATGGTGCGGGTCAGTGTCGAGCAGGTGTTGCCTTACGCGCGGGCCAGCTGTTGTGTTCGTGCTAACGGCTCCGCCACCGCCGAAAATGCCCGGCGAGATCAAACAGCGAGGTCCAAGGCTCAATCACGGGAACCTGAGAGAGCTGTCGTTCAGCAGCGCTTGAAGCGTTCCTCTTGGTGACCCCAGTCGATTCTCCGCATCCTGGCTGCCAGGGCCCGGTCTGTTGGCCCTGCCCTGCTCTGGGGGGCTGTGGGTGCACCCGCCCCGGATCGTTCGGTCAGGGTCCGGCGACCTGCCGCTGCCCGCCGGAATCGAAGGTGGCCTCATCACCCCGCAAGCGATCGGCATTACACAAGCCCGATCCCGATGGACGCTTCCCGCCAACGTGATGACCCTCGAAAGCCGTCTCTGGGAGACAGCGGCCGATCGGGAAAATCCGGTGGTCGCCGTTCTAAGATCTTTGCCCTTGCCCTCGGTGGCCAGGAGTTCTCTTCGATCGCCAACACTCGGGCCGGCATCGCGGTGAAGGTCGTGCTTGAAGACTACAACACCCTACCAGGCCCCAGCGGGGTTTCCCTGGAGCCATCAGCACCTCCACGATGCACCTGAACACCCCATTATACAGCGCTTGCGCCATTCCGGGCTGATCGGCTGGCGATCGCGAATCGGCGACGGTGCCCTCAGGCGAGCGCCGACTGGAACAAGGGTGATGGGCGGTGGCCCATCCCTGCCAGCGGGCGGTGATCCCCCTGATCGACGACACAGTCGATTGCAAGTGCCGGCAGCAGCCCTGATGCACACACCGTTCTGATCCGCCGAATGGCCGCTGGCTGGTCACCGGATCAGCCACAGCTTCACCGCTTCCGCAACCCACGTGATGCCGAGCCCAGCCCGCACCCGCGGCAACCGTGATCCCCCTCTGCGATCGACAGCCTGCGCTGGCGCGTTGTCGACGCCCGAATTCCAGCGAATGTGGGTGACGGCCCGAGCGAAGCTGATACCGATCGGCATCACAAGGAACATGTAGTCCGTCACATACATGTGCTATAAAGTGATACGACTAAAGCGATCTTGAGAGACTGCGGGCCGTTTCAACCGATGGGGGTACGTTGGAACCCTGCGCATTCAGATGCCTGGCCGACTCGTGTCTGTCGAGCGGTTCGCTCCCTCGGATCGGCCATGCCCGCCACC
>Ga0163217_1005318_pt1 | contig 10157 bp, 16 predicted proteins | sample SynspAceP_FD_185933 | JGI IMG/M metagenome (GOLD analysis project Ga0163217, IMG submission 185933) | Saline lake microbial communities from Ace Lake in Antarctica - Synechococcus sp. Ace-P (PacBio error correction) | ecosystem: Environmental > Aquatic > Non-marine Saline and Alkaline > Saline ...
AAAAAGAACATAAACTTTCCCCCCCCCAAAGAAGGGCTCAAAAGGTGGGCCCCCCCCCCCCCGGTTCCCCCGGGCCCCCCCTTTGTTCCCCCCAGGGCTGCCTAAAACCTGCCCCGCCAGAAAATGTCCCCCCCCCCGGCCCCCCTAACCCCGCCGGTTGCCCGCCGTCCCCGCGGCCTTTTTTCGGGTTTGCTGGTGGCCGGGGCGCCGGATCGCCTTTTTCAACCCCGCCCTTGCCCCCCTGCCCCCCTGGCCCCCAAAAAATCCGGTGGTGACTGGCCGAAAAACGGCCCAAAGCGGGCAGTGGCTGCCAGCGATCAGCGGGACCAGAAAAAGGGCCCGAAATTCAAAAAACCTAGGCCCCCCTGCCCCCAGAAAAGGAAGGGCGCCAGCCGCCCGCCTTTAAAGAAAAAAATAAAAGTATCCCCCCGAAATTCCAGCGGCCAAACACCCCCGTGCCAATAACAATTCGTTCCGAAAAAAAACCATCCGGGAGTTTTCCGAGCCACCTGGGCCCAACCGCTCTAACCAACGGCGTGCGGCAACCTGATGAAGCCCTGCCCCCCAACGGCCGTATCTCCCACAACCACAAGCCCGATGGAGAAACCGGCTTTCCGCCGACCACGACCGACCCCTTCAAACAAGGACGAAAAGCCCTTCCCAAACGTGCTGATGCAACCCGCAAACACCGCGCGAAACCCAAAAAGCGCCCTCATCGCCGGTGTCAAGCAGCGAATCTAACCTACCGCCAACCACGGCCCTGAAAGCCCTCCCATCCCCCCCCGACAAACCATAAACCAACGACATGCCCCCCCAACCAACCACCGGTCCAGTCGTCCAGAAAACCTTCTCAGGCGTCGATTTCGACGACACCCACCGGGCCACAATCGGCCACAACCTCGAAACCGAAACCGCGAACCTCTCCCCCCAGCGCCGGAAGCTGTTGCGCTGCCCACCCTGCCGTGGGGACTGGCAAATTCGCGCACCGTGCCGCCGACGGTCCCGGGAGCGCGTTATTTCCTTGCGTCCCTACCCACTTCGACCCCAACGCAACCCAGGCACTTCCACCCCTGTGCGCCCGGCCCCTGCCGATCCCAGGCGGGCAACGAAACTGCCTGACTGTTTCAACCGCCAACCTGACCACAAACGCCACTCCGCCCCCAGCTTAAAAAACCGCCCATCCGACCCTAATCTGCCGGGAACATCACACGGGCCGGCCACCGCTCCATGCTCGAGGATGGACCGGGCCGCCAGCAAAGCCGCTCCCCCCCGCGCCCATGCATGCGCCGGACCCGAAGAATAAACTTCGGCGCCTCTGGTTCATCACTCACCGTCAAAACACGCCACCTCAAACAAGTGGCCGCCAAACCCCCCCGTTGCCCGCAGTCCAATCCCGATCGCTACTATCGAACAGCCCCCCCTGGCCCCGTCCCGCGCGGCACAACGGCAAACGACCACCCTGTTGTTCGTTGCCGACGCATGCCCTCCTCGAAGGGATTCCGCCCCAGGGCGCCAACCAAAAACGGCCAATCGTACCCGTGCCCTCCATCCCAATCGTCCCACCCAAATAAATTAAGCGCAAAACGCGAACGCCCCTTAAATCCGACCCGGCAACAGCCCTAAAGCCACTCCAAGAGTGCATCAAATGCCCGCTGCCCTTCCAAGACAACGGGCAACCCTTGGGCGCCCGCCGGAAAACCCCCTGTCGTCCCCAACCGCGGACATGGGCCCTGTCCGCAGTTCCATCCTTCCCCATCCGTCCAGCCCAAACGCAACAGCGCGAATCCAGTCCGCAAACCGGTCCACCTACCTCCCGACTGGAGACAAGCCGCGATTAGTTAAATGCCCCCCTCAAAAGTCGCCGATCAGAGCCATAGGCCTCTCCGACACTGACTACCCAAAAGCCTACTCCCATTCTTGCACCGGGAACCGGCAAGCGCCACGCCCCAATGAACGTGAAAAAACCAAGCACCGGAGCACCCTTCCCGCAGATTACGTCCACCCTGCCCGGCGTAACAAGAAAAACCAAACAAAAACAATGTCCAATCGGAACCCCCCGATAACGAACCCGCACCTTCACCCACAAAACGGCTCCGAGCGGCGATCCGTAAAAAACCAAACGGCCAGCCCGGGGCGTCCTACTCCAAAAAAAGAATAAACAGAAAAAACGGCGCAGACCAAAAACGCCAGCCTAACCCCAAAACCGGACCCGCGACGTTCGAAACCGGGCAGAACGAACTCGCACTGCCCGTCGGACAAAACCCCAAACAATCCCACGCTGACGGCATCGCCCCAATAACGACCGTTCCCTCGACAAACTCACCTCCCGATACTTACCGGCAAAAAAAGCACACAGGCGCCGAACACGAAAGGCGCATCCAAAATCCAAGACCACCCCGCTCCTACCCTACAAGCAAAAAACCCCTGAAAGCCCCCGTCGGAGTCAAGCACCTCGCCACAACCGTTTTCGATTCCCAACGGCACGACCCGGCCGGTCGGGGCCCCGTTACAAGACACAAAACGGCTGGCTCCCTACATCGAATCGTCCAACCCCAAACCTCAGAAAAAATCCCCACATGGCGGAAAAAATTAACCTATCAAACTAAACTCGGATGTGTGATCCGCGCCTTCCCTGAAACATCGACCACCCTCGTAATCGCCGGTCGCCCGTGGCAAACTGGGCTTTCAAACCAAGTTCCGTTTCCCCAACGGCTAGCAAAATCATCACAAAAAGTAGCCGGAACGCTCGCTAACCGAAATCCTCACCCCCCTCCAAGCTCGGTCAACCCCCCAGCCCTTGGCCGCGATCAAGGATCCTGCTCCACCACTCAACCAATTCAGGAATCCAACCAACCCCCCTGGCAACCACCCAACACAAGCCGGATCAAGCGCCTCCGCCCCAGCCTCCACCGCGCGGGCCTTTCTGCCGAACAATTCACCCGTCCACGAACGTTGCAATGCCGAATGAACGCCCGGAAGTCCCCCCCGAATGCCGGCCTTAGTCCCCTGCCACCAGCCCCCGTGAATGAAAAACGCCTTCCATCGAATCAACCGTCGCCGTGCCAACGGCATCGTCACAAGCAAAAACGACCCGATCTACCTTCCCGCGGACCAGGAAAAGGGCCGCGTCCCGGCCCGCGAGGGCCAAACCGACCCAAACCGCCACACACCGGGCCCGAGTCGCCTACCCGCAGATAACGTGCCCCCACGACAACGGCGACAACAGGTCAGCCTCGCCTCAGGTATTTCGCGCCCCACGTCCCTACCCCCCTGAAGCACGACGACCCCAAACCGGCCCCGAATGCTCCCAAACATCCAACCAGGCGGGTCGCGGCTCGCCCCGGCGTCCCGGGGGGAAACGGCCCAAACCCAGGGTCCGCCCCGGAACCCGGCCAGGCGCACACAACTGAACGCACTCACCTTCCGGATCCAACGCCCACGATCAAGGAGCGAAAAGGCACCGGACAACATCCCACCACCCCTCAAATACACCGCTTCCAACAACCACCCTGGCTTGGAAACCAAAAAGCACATTCGCCCAGGTCGAAAATGAAGGGTAACGGCCGCCAAAAGTGCGCCAATGGTTCGCCCGAGCCGAAATCGCTAATGGCCAAAAACTACTGACGCCCTTATCCCCCCGAGCCACAACACGAAACCACCCTGGCAGTGAACCCTGGTTCCAGACAAACCCCTACACACCGGTTGCAATCGAGACAACAAAATCCGAGCCCCCAGACCCAATTGGCCCGAAGAGAACCCCAGGAAACCCCACGTGCTGGAAGAAGCCCCCCGGCCCACCTCGATAAAGGGCAAATCGATCCCCGAATCGCCTTTAACGTTAAACCGCACCATCCGTGGCAAGGTAAACCCCCCAATGAAACCGACCAACCCACAAGAAAAAACCGCGCGCGCCCATCTTGCGAGAAAAGCCGCTATGTTCCCGGACAACCTCCCTAGGTCCGGGAACAACGACCCTGGGCCGGGCGTTGTCACGTGCGCAATCTACACCCCAACGCAGAAAAACGCCCCACCGGCCAACAGCGTTGCCGGTTTCCCAGTGGCCTAGCCGCCAACCAGTGGCGACAAAAGCCCGCCCCGGCCCACGGCCAACAAGGCAACAATCAGCCCGCATCCTCCGCGCGAGGACAACATGCCAACGCCCCCGGATGCACCCCGATCGACAATTCGTCCCCACCCGTTGGGGGTTCCCCTCCCACGGATGAGTGGCCCAGTCTTTCGAATCCTGATGGTGGCCCCCCGCTCGTTGCCCGCCTCAAATGGTTTCCCCCCTCGACGAGAAGCACGTCAACCGAAACCTCCAAAAAACACTGTCAAAGAATAACAGGGCCTGGCCGCCCCCCGACCCCGCAAGAAGCTGGGTACCAACCCGATAACCCGGCAAGATCCCAGCGTTGGATGCCACCTGCGAACCCCTGACCAGCTCACCGTGGCTATCCCACATCCTCAAAACCAGTCATTCAACCTTGACCAAAAAAAATCCACGCCCCCCCACCGGCCCACCCGCTCGTCACCCTCACACCCGTGGCGCAAGCGCAACCAAGGCGGACAGCGGCCTCGGGAGATGAAGGCTGGCCTGGACCCACGGCGCTGCTACAAACCCTCAAAGAACGCTCCAACCGTCAAATCCGGCACCGACACGCCCAAGCCGCAACGAGCCCAACCAAAACCCAATCCTCAAGGCAAGCCCCATCCCCCCCGTCCCAGGCCACGGCCGGAGTTCTCAAGTGCCGGGATCGGAGCTTGGCCAACCCCTGGGTCTAAATCCGTCCACCCGAAAGGCCACCCGACGGGATCTCAAAATGCAGACGTCAAACCCAGCGAAGCCACCCCCAACCGTCCCCACCATGAACTCACTCGCTCGCCGATAACACATGAAAACCCAGCCCCTGATCCCCCGTTCCACTCGGGACGTTCCCCACACCCCGGCCCATGACCAACAGCCAAACTCCTCAATCGGGGAGAACCCACTTCGGACAACGGTCAAATCACAAAGCTCGCTCTTCCCCCGAGCGGGATCCCAGTGGCCAAACGCACGCTTCCCCAATGCCAGTTGGGGCCCGAATCCAAACCAAGCCCCCCCCGAAACGATCAACTACCCGCTAGCGCCCAACCCGACTACGGCTTTCCAAAAATCGATACCTTCCAAAACTCGGAAGCCAATGCGCAATACAACGGGCGGGCACCGGGGAGTCTGCGAGCCTGGCGCTGAAGCCCACCGGGAAACCGGTGCCCGGCACCGGGCATGAATCACAAGCTGCGGCCCGGTTCCCATGTGAATTAAGAACCCCCCCACTATGGTGCGACCTGCTACAAGCCCCGCTGCGGATTGAGCCAGACGTTAGAACTCCAACTGGCTATGTGTGCTGGATAAAGGCGTCACAACAGAACACCTCACCTACAGCAAGCGCTCAACGGAAAGATGAAAATGGCTGAACCGGTGGATCAAATCACGCCGAAAGAATCTAATTAATAATGAACCCGGGCCCAGCACGCGCCGAACCCTCAAAACCGCCTGAGCCAAACTCAGAAATCCCCCCGACAAGCTACGTGCAACATCGCCCAGCCAAAAATGCCAAAAAACGCCCAAGTTGACAAGCGCCGCGCGGGAAGCACAAACCGATCCCACCGATGCCCGCCCAGAGCGCTCGACGAATCCCCGCCCACCGAACGCCCAATGTCATTTGGAGTGCGGCCGGCCACCCACGACACCTCAACAAACCCTTTAACGCGGGTTACACCGCAAAACGTCCGGCCCGCCCGGCCAGGGAATCCTCGCCCCTGAAAAATCAACCGCAACGGGAAAACGGAAATCAAAGAGCCCTGGAAAAAACCCGACGAACAAACGGCCGCCGCGGACCCCGGGCCACAAACCGCCCCTCAACACTCACCAACACATGGAGGCAAAACAGCCCTTCGTCAAAACCTGCCGCCAAAAACGTTAACTCCGCCCGCCGGTACGTGGGGGGCCCCAACTCAAACCCAAAACCAGTCACGGCCCCCCCAGAAACGGCGACGAGCCCGTCCAGCCCCTTCCCGCACATCCATCGCCCCTGAACCGGCAAACAAACGCAACAACATCAACCCGGCCAAAAAAGCGATTCAGCGCGCGAATGGAGTTAGCAGTCTCAAAAGGAGTGACGAATTCCAACCCGACCTGGCTCCAAAAACCGGCTTCCCCACCTGCATACCCGGTCCTCGCCCCACCAGGCCTTCGACCCCAACTGGTCGAGTCCCGGCCACCAGCGCACCCGGTTGTTGCCCGCCCCTTCACCCGACTTCGACGTTGCCAAATGGCCGGTTCACGTGCCCTGCCATCGACCAAAAAACGAAACCCGCCAATTAGCCTGCCCACAACAAACAATCCTTCAACCGGGCCACCCCGTGACCCGGACACCACCCGTCCCGACATGGCTGGTAAATCACTAGCCTCCAACAAGCCCGTGGATCGCAAGATCCAACCTAACCTCCGACCGGGGGCAGCCGCAACCCTCCCGCCCTGCCCGACGTCCCAAAATCTTCCACGCACCCCCTAAGATCCCACGAATGGGTGTGGGCGCTCAAAACGTGCAGCGGCAAACACGAACCGCACAGGCCGAAACCCGGCAAAAGGAGAACCCTCCAAAGCGAACGGCAACCCGGCATCGAGCCCAGAAGTACCGCCTGAAACCCTTGGAAAAGAAAATGGTGCCCTGATCATCCCTACATCCTCACCACAGTGGCCGGGGTGCAGAAACACCCAAACAAATCATCATTCCGTCGGCGTCGCTAGCTTCACAGCCTCCCCCCACCCTTCCCCGTCAAACCGTCCCAGTCCTCCAAAACTGCGCCCGCCAATGACCAAACCACCCTTCCCAAACCACTCAGATCTGCCGCACGCTCCTTTGAAGCAAAGGCCCCCGCTCGAAACGGAGAAAATCGAAACAAGAAACGCTGCGCAATGGCCTGGGCACTACAACACCACGCAAACGCGGCCAACAGCAAGCGGAAATGCGTGATACTCAAGGACTCGCCCTTCCCACTACGCCACCCAGGCGCTGTGTCGAAATCTCGGTTGAAGGGACTCGTAAAATCCCTGCGACAAGGCGCCTTGCTCCCAGCAGCCGGAAGACAAAATCAGAAGCCCCCGATAGGAAGCGCACCGCAGTTAGATCACGAAGGAAACCGCCCACAAACCAAGGTGAACGACAACTGACGAAAGAACAAGCCCCTGCCGTGCGGTGCCGTCGCAAATTTCCCAACGAGACGACCCGCTCAAACTCGTCTGAATATGCCAACCCGCCCGCCAGGGACATTTTCCCCCCAGGGGGCGGCCTGTGGGGCCCAGCGGCTGAAGGCCAACCCCCAGGGGAGAAACATCGGAACCCTGGCCGGACCGTCCAATTTCCCGCGAGTCCGACGGGTCACGACATCGATCTCCCCACGCCCCCAAGCCCCTGTCACACGGCTCTGGCCACCTGGAAACCGGCTAACCTGAAAGACCCCGCCGGTCCCTGGTGATGGGCTCAGAACTTGACGTCGTAGACGACGGCGCAATTATCCCGGCATCCCGTCCATGCCAAAAGGCCTTCTTTCGCCCAACGCGTCCCCTCGCCGCGGAACCGTTTCTACGCACGGCAAGAGCCCCTTCCTCGCGGATCGGAGGACGGAATTGAACCCGAACCCCCGGACGGAACGAACGCGGCGTCCCCAAAAAACCGTGGGTGTGCCTCACCGCTCACTCGAGGCGCCCCGCTCCCGGGCCCCAATGCAACCGCTGCTGCCCAAACCACTGGTGGAAAGTCCGTGAAAAATCTATAATCTCTCTCTCTCAGTCGCACGGGGCGAGCCCGCACCCAGCACAGCGACTTCCCCACCTGGTGTGGTCCAACGGGCGAAAGTGGCGTGTCGTTTTCCACAAAACCCTGAGCGTGTCCCGATTCGCCCCCCAAAGCCCCCCGGCCGTTCCGCCACCTGGCGTGAGGCCCAGGTGTCCCGAAACCGACCTTCCACCTGCAATAAGGTCAAATTTCGCCCGGGGAAACAGAAGCCAGAAAAAATCACGCCGGCCGATTGGTCGTTGCCCGAATGTGACCCGTTCCAGCCCCGATACGGTATGACCCAGGTTCCCACGGGGCCTCGTCAAGAAAACGTGAGAGAGCCCCCACAAAGAGGTGATCTTGCGACTGGCTGGTCCAGGTCTTACCGAGCAGTGATCCACCCCGGAGGCAAAACCGCAATCGCCCCAGAACAACATCAACCTCGAAAGGCCCCAGCGCCGGACGGCTTGTGGTGTCCTGGGCCAGTCTACAACCCTTCCCCCAATGCCCCATTCCTGTCAGTCCAGGAAAACCGAGTCACAAGAACTGCCGAAAAGCCGTCCCTGTCAGACATTGGCGCCGCCGTCGCGCCGGAGATCCCCGCAGTGATCAACGTAAAGGTGCAGATCGCCCTCGCCGAAACCCTCAAACCCCCAAAGACTGCAAAAATGGTTGGAATCACCCACCGCGAAGAAATTGCACCGTCAAGCAGGACAAACATCCTACCCCTAAAAAAAAAGAAAAAAAAAAAAAAATAAAGCGATGCCAGCAAGCAAGATCACAAATGGCCGAGGTGAATCGCCCGAACTCGCCGGGATTAAATCTTCACCCCCCCCAGACCGGTGGCATCGGGCCCAAGCCCCCACCCCTCGAAAGCAAGAGGCAAACCCCAAGATGTTTGAGTCAAGGCGGCACCCTGCCCCTGTCCCCAGGAAACCCACGAAAATCAAACAAGACAAAATGTTCCTCTGAGAAACGAGACGGCCCCCCACATGATCGAGGCCCGCCACACGGAACTGTTTAAGGACATCTTCCCCAAGAACCGCCGGCATAATCGGTCACGGACCCCAAAGAACGACACTGCGGCGATCCAAGGCGCCTCGGCAACCCCTCCCCTGTTGCCCGACAACAAGGCTCTCCCGGCTACGCCCATGAGGGCCCAAAAATCACAACCCCGGCAGCTTGACCAGGCCCTGACCCACCGGGAACGCCGAGGGGTTTGTTGAGGCGTGGAACGCCCTAAGCGGTTCCTTGCTGCGCCCCGGAGAATAACTCCAATTCCCTAGCCCTCTGCCCCGACTCGCCTAAAGTGCAACAAAATCGCGCCCTCGTATCTCTATAGCGGACCAAACCCACTCAAAGAGGGGGAGTGACAAAAATATTCTGAGGCATGGAAACTGCTCGCACCCACTTGATTCCCCCCTCACAACCTTAGACACCACCCCCAGATAACGTGGATGTGGAACGGTGCCCGACAAGCGCCAAACGAATCCGAGCACTGGGGCAGCCCTGTCATCTGGAACCCGCTGTCGCCCGTCACCCTCTCTGAAACGCCAGCCCAAGTTCCACCCACAACTGGAAAGCGCAGGTGCAGACGTGTTCCGTCCAAACGGCGGGATCTGGTTGCCACGACCCAGAATCCCTTGGCAAGGAGAACGCCAATTGTTCAAAAACCTGCCCTGATCTGACGACGAACCCGTCCGCCCCATAATACGTGACCCAATGGGACACCCGCAACCGGGTTGTAAATCGCAAAAGCCCCGCCACCGGGTGTTTTCCGTCGCCACCCCGTTTGCATGTGAAAAAAGCGCTGGGCGAAGGGTGGGAGGCCCCGTCGGCGGCCCAGGGAACCCACTGCATCTGCAAACACGAATCCCGCCCTGCGCCCTTAAACAATGGTTCCACGAAATCGGCCTCACCCCGCCGCATGGCAAACTGGGTGCAGCCGGTATGCCCCGGGGGGGCCCGCTGTGAAAAGCGCCAGAAAAAACTGTAACACCCGTCCCAGGCCCGCCCCCCGGACCGAGACCCTGAACCGCCGTCCGCCCCAAGGGGAATCGCGGCTCTGCCGCCAAGCCCGACGCCCAACAAGTTCCGGAAACTATCTGTCACCGGCCGGGAACGAAACCACGACAGTCAAACCACCGGGATGACCCAACCTGCCTCCGGCCGCAACGGAAAATGGGTCCCAACGAACGGCCAACAGAACGGCCGGTGAATCCACGACCCGACAACCCCCACCCACATTCCGATGCTATTCGGACAACCGCGCAGCCGCAACCCCCAGGAGCGCCCAGAAACCTACGCGATACTGCAAATCCCGCCAAGGTGCAAAGAAAA
>Ga0163217_1038567_pt1 | contig 10157 bp, 5 predicted proteins | sample SynspAceP_FD_185933 | JGI IMG/M metagenome (GOLD analysis project Ga0163217, IMG submission 185933) | Saline lake microbial communities from Ace Lake in Antarctica - Synechococcus sp. Ace-P (PacBio error correction) | ecosystem: Environmental > Aquatic > Non-marine Saline and Alkaline > Saline ...
GGAGTAGTGGATTTCTATGGATGAGAGAGAATCAGTTTACTTACTGAGTTTTGGTATACAGTTTTATTGAAATGATAATTCACTCAAACTTAGCACAACTCATTGATATTGGTTTTTGAGCGGATTATAGCACACAGAGGCCCTACCAGTCATGAATTGCTCCTGAGGACTTTCTAATTTGTCCAATGTGAACTAAGGAATTCCTGAACGCGTGATTCAACGACTCCCAATTTAGATTTTGATTTGCATTTAAGAGTTAGCCTCGCGAGGCAATTAAAAGGAATGATTCATATAAAGATCATTATTTTTTGGAGCAGTTATTTGCAATTGCGCCAAATTGAACCTAAATTCGAACTGTGACAGTTCAAAACACACCACAAATTTAAACTCTGAATGAAAATGTAAAACAAATGTTCAAATTATGAATGCTACTAGAAAAAAAATGAATTTGCGCCTATTACCCAATCAGTCTTGGGGTTGGTAGTGACGAACGCTTTTACCTATGTGTCTTTTAAAAATAAGAAAGGGTCTGCCAATGAAAAGAATAAATCGTAATGAATGACTGGAGTTTCCCAAAAGAGATAACTGGCAACAATCTTCCTTAACGAATATGGTTCCTGTAAAACAGTACTTTTTGGATGGGACAATCGGATGAAGACATAGCCTTCACTCCAATCTTCTTGAAACAAACAGATAACTGTCTGAATTTTTTATGGATAAGTATGAGTTCCAATAATAAAAATACAGACAGTTTTAGAGTCTGTAAAAATTGGTGACATGATAATGGACTTCCAACCACCTTAAAAAGATCCACCTCAACTAATAATAACAATTAAAAACTGACACTACGGTGTGGTCGACTAGTTTACCTATCATTAATAGGAACCCCTTTTGATGGAAGTTTTAATTTTGACCACCCTGCCATTTGACAACTATCCTTTGTCGGCAAATTACGTATGACCAAGCGAATCAAGTATGACTGAGGGAGAACGTATTTCCAAAATCTAAAGAGAGACGATTCTATATTATTGAATCTGGACCAAGCTTAGATTCCTCAGAAGCGAATGGGAATATGCTGCCAAAAGGAGGAAAGGGATTCCGCTAAATACCACATGGGAAGGTACCTTACCCTTTAAAATAAAAAGGATGTCTGATGCCAACTCTCAACCGGTAGAAGAAACTATTTAATATGATTGAAAGAGTCGCTAAACCGCTCCTTCGATGTTTTTTGCACCAAATGGCTTGGACTTACAACATGTCAGGAAATGTTGCTGAATGTACGTTGATGCCTATGCTACAACTTCATAGAATTATACTTGGATTTTGGAGATCCACTTTAATGCATCCAACGAGCCAAGAAAGTAGTAAAGGGACCGAAGCTGGAAAGAACCATCGCTCATTACATAGAAAACATACAAGAACCTAGCGAATACCAGACTGAAGTACCAGTTGCTATTTACCCAGCACACATTTTGGATACCTAGAACAGCCATGACATTATTTGGTAGAAATCAGCCGATCCGAGTAAGATCTGTAAAAGCACAAGTAGAAAAAAATCAAATAGAAAACACACCCACTACAAAAAACACCTTCTAATACCCTTAATTAATTCTTAAGTGAGCGTATAACAGTAAAACTCTTCCTCAGCTAGACAATTCCATATTTCAAATATCGAGCTACGCGCGAAAACCTACGCGTGTAAGCTAGGCGTGATTAACTTGCACGTCCGTAATCTTGTGTCACATGATTCACGATCTTGATTGGCAAGCGACTAATTGAAAGATGACTGCGGAGATGAGCATGCCGAGCAGAACTGCTAATAGGACTTGAATGACTATTTTTTTCTCTATTCACTGCGCTTTCCAACCAAAGCAAAGAGAAAAAGTAATCTGTCATAAAGTATATCCAACAAGCAAGCTTGACGATCTACCACTCTGCTGGTAAACGCACGTGGTCGTACAAAATCCAAGTGATCTGGTGAATAAAACACTGCGTCTTCAAAAAACCAATGATAAATGCTGCCAAATGCTAAGTAGGTCCAGAATTAATCGAAAGCCTAGGAAAAAGGAACACAAAATCTTTGGCTTCACTTGAAAACATTAAATATACGAATGAAATATTCTGCAGATAGACCAGTAAAAACTCTGGACTGCGACTCAATGAATAATGCGAACAAATCTGAACTGCAGCTAAAAATTGTAGACAAGACATGACCCCTAAAGTAAGAACTTGCATGCAGACCTACCACGAAAATGTCACGTAGCTTCTCAATGATCCAAGGCATATCATACTCAAGTGTAATCTGTCACGAAAAAAATCTTTCTCTTTATATACTGTGAAATAACGACAATTGAACTTAAGGATGCTAACTAAGTCATGTGACACTAGACTTTTTAACTACAAGTTTAATTCAAAATATACCAGCACGATGGAGAAAGCTCTTAGTGAGGCTGTAAAGAAACAAGAAGCATTTAAAAACTAAAACTGAATTCAAAATTGAATCAGAACGGTCATTTCATTCGAGAGAATCACTAAATATACTGACATGCTTTCCGCATGAAAAGGTCATATTTCTCTCAAAGTGTGCATTATACAATTCTGCTAATCCATCATATCAGAACTTAAAAAACGTTCAGGACGCTTATCACGAGGAAGACACTAGACAACGGATGATTGGTATGATTACCTGTTTTGACATCCTTATTGGCTCTCCAGGTCAGCAACCAAATCCTTCAGAAATTTTATATTGATCAAATGATCGAATGAGCCGTCTCCAAAAGCTTCATTGGAAAAAACGTACTACTGTAAGGTCCCAATCGCTTATACATCAGCTATATAAGTAAAAAGAATTGAATGTGGCCTACACGGTACAGCATCAAAAAGAATAAAAGAAAGCCACAAACGAAGGTCTATGATTACCTTGTTGAGGCTATTAAAAAAACAAGATTTTAAGTAAGTGCAATCAAAAGAGATCTAAGCTATGAGAAAATTGAAACAACGTCCATGCACACATTGAAAAAAACACAGAAATTACTGGAAATTGCTCTTTGCAAATAATGGAAGAAGATAACTGAAAATCGAAGGAGTGAAAAGTTAAATGCTTATCTATCCGAAATTTTCTCAATACTTTTCTAAGATTGGGTTTTCTCTGTATTATGCAATTCCAATGACAATTATACAAAAAAACACTACATGCCGAAGGTATCGATTTGCCAAAGAGAGAAGTAAAAGAATAAAATTTTGGGCGCTAACTTTCGTTAAATCACCATTCGGTTGCCGTAATGCATAATTTCTCAATTCCAGAAATGAAAGTTTTGAAACATAGAAAGTGAGTCTCCACTTCTAGAAAGCTATACAAAATTATATTGTTTCATTCTTCTTCATAAGCGGATGTAACTGGAAACACGGAAATTGCAGCGCTTCACAACGTTTTTGCGCAGGTACTAAAATTGAAGGCAGATATTGTTTATACTTTCTATTCTACCTCTACAGCAACAGAAATTTACATCCACACCAAACTCATGAGAATGAATGTAGATCAATTGAAGTTGATGCAAAAGGCTTCGGTAAAATTTGAGTTCGTGTCACCCCGGCATCAATATGATGACCGATTCTTGAACAAAAAGAATTTCTGAATAAGGTGAGATATCGAGTGCTCAATCAATGATAGGAGAGCAAGATAAAGTTCTTCCAGTTGAATACGAATATTAATTCCGTCAGACAGCCGGGATTACCCCATGATAAAAGTACTCATCTGAGGTGTTCAGCAACCTTTATGCAGATTGTGCTAACAGCGATTCCATTAATAAACCGAGAATGTCCTGCTATCTACAGTATACCTACTTCTCAACTAATTCTGTGCAAGTTTGCCGTCAAAATGCTCGAAATCCATTAAAAGCGGATATAACCTGGACAATTGTACTGGTAATTTTTCTCAGAGTGCCTCAGAAAAGTTGAATATTGGAAGTAACAGTAGATGCTTTTGGAATGCGAAATAAAATTGCGTGGAAGCTCGGTCACTATCTGTTATGACACTTCAAAAGTAGATCAGGTTCCTGCCCCACAGAGTTCCTGAACTTCAAGTCCAACAGGGAGTGAGCTAGATTTAAGTTAAGCTCAATGCAATTACAAACTCTAACTGCATAAAACTACTAGCAAAAAGGCAGAACCTACTTTTTGGGTTGACACTTAGGACAATGGCAAAAGATCTATTTTCGAGGTGACTTGAGGGAAGATCCAAGATTAGTGTTGAGACACAGAGAGAATTTGCACTCTGCAAGCGCCTCAAAATCTCTTCCAGGCAAATTTCTGCTGCAATGCGTTCGTATATAGAAACTCTATAGAGAACACCACTGGAGCTGAATGAATTATCGTCCATATCCGTTTTTGAAATTACTTATAGACAAGTAAACTCCAATGGTATACTATTGAAAGCAGGAAAATAAAATTCCTTCAATATAAGGCAAGTAGTTGCCAATACGGATTAAATAAAATTTATGTGTTTTTTATGAAATACCAATAATTATGAAAAAGTTAATTCCAAGTTTATTATTGTCCCTGCTAGATTGCCCATTGTTTGACTCCCATTTAAATAGTCAAAGCACAAATTGCGACTATTTCAACCCTCTGTAATTTGCGATAGCGCAAATCGTAATGGATACTGTTTTTTTCTGCTAAAGAAAATCCGTGAGATGATAAAATGTATCAAATCGTTTTGGCGTAGAAATTGACCTTCGTGAGAATTATAATCATTTCCACTTTATGGCTCTGAGACACAAAATCCAACGGATTGTGAACCAGCTTACAATAGCCCATTGTATAGATGAGAATGCGTTAGAAGTATTTGCTGATCCTGAATTTACTCAGCCACTATCAATCGCTGAGTTCCAAGAGAATTACTGGTTTTAACGCCACCTGGATAGTATTTTCTCCAAGCAGCTGTAAATACTTAGATTTCAAAACGCGCGACTTGATTGAGTATCTAAACAAGGCACAACATTTCAGATATGTATTTGATATCAAAACATAGAAAATGGTGAATGCCCTTCTGCTACGCGAATTCTCTAGCCAATCAACGAGTCAAAGATAACTAATGCCTATAACATTATCCCACTATAAAAGCCGATTATTTCACGTGACACAACAATCACTTTCAGAACCATCCTGTAATCCGTGATACAACTTCAAACAATTTAACTCAAAGTTCTTGACTTAAGATGAGCGTTGGAAACGAGGCTGTTTTTAGGTCTGTTGTTAGAAGGTTACAAACATCGCCCATAGATTAAGCTCGCGAATTGCCTATCTTATTAGCATCGACAATCCTACGTACAGAAGACCAACAGCTTTACATTAATGCGTTGGCTTTTGAGTATAAAATTATTAGAATTGAAAACTCCCTATGGGATGGTAATATAAAAAGGGGCTTTTTAAGCCCATTTATTTTTTTTTCTTTCCATTCGAATAAATCCTAGCTTTGCTGGCTCCCTAATTATTTAGAAATTTCGGTCCTCGCTAGCCTATTTATTTTTTCAAAACAGATTTAAAATGACTTAAATAATATTGCCACCGTATTTCACCTATACTTTGGAAATAGCTTGTCATTGGGTGCCGAAAGCCATTTTTGCTTCTTAACATTTCGATGAAAAGTATTGCAACCGGTGAGCTTCGTCCTCTAATCCGTTGACAAGTAATCGGAGAATTTCTCTGCGAATTTTTTATCAATATGAAATAGATAAGAACACCAAATAGATTTCCTCAAGTCCTTTAGCAATACCATGAATTGGCATTTGACCATAGACGACTAACTCTTTGTAAGGCTTCAATGCCTGAAGATAATTGCCCTTTCCCAGCCGTCAAATTACCCTACCATGGGCATTGGCTTCCCTCTTCGAGTAGCCCGCTTGTAATCTTCTCCTTGGGGGCTGAACTTCTTTCATACTTGCAAAATCATCTGGCCATGTACTCGTTTAATATGAATTAATGCCTATAACTCTTTTTACAGCCGTTTTCCCATTTAGAAAGCAAATCCATCCCTAGCGACGGAATTAGTACCCCTGAAATATTTGAGTTATCCGAAAATTCGATATGATCGGGAATATCTTGAAGACTCAGTCATTTTGCAATTCGGACCGGATTACACGGTCCTTTTTTGAACTAGAGTCTCTTAGGAGCCAATCAAACAGGATGCTTTTCTTCATTTGTTAGTATGAAAATTTCGCATTTTATACGCGAAAGCTTACATATTAGCTTTTCTTATCTCCACTTTAGACGTGAATACACTTCAGCCCCTCAATTTGCTCTAAGATATGGTTCAGATAGTCACCAACTATAGAATCTCTTCCGCACGTCACTATAAAATTGGATCACTGTAACCGGTCAATCACAATGCTTGTAATTAAGCAATATCCTCTGGCCTTTCGTCCAGATCATTTTATTTCTTGACTCGACATTTTTTTGAATTAATAAAATGATCCATTTTTAATCCTCATTGTAAATTCACTAAGCAGTTTTTGCTCTCATCGAGTGACAATTTGTACACATCCAGATTTATCTTAGACTAAGATGATTAAGTGATTTCCCCTGAAATATTCTCCATAGTGAATGCGAAGCACTTTATCCTTCAATTTTCTGAGCTTTCTCAATTCTAGAATCTCAGCCCTAGAATTTGAGCAGCTCATATTTGAGTATGCTCTTCGCCCTAAACCTAGATTCTCCCTTTTAAAAGTATTGCTTGCCTGTTCCAAAATAACGTTAAAATACTCATTTTCTTTTTGGTAAACCGACACATGTCCTTTACAGTTGCCAATATGATATTTTCCAAACAGACTTGTATTGCTTTCTGCGGAAACTTCTATACGCCGGGATAGATTCTAGTTTGCATTCGATGGTGAAAAAAGCTCACGGATTATGTCAAGACGTTTCATTGCTTTTCACAACTTCGAAAGACCCGAGTAATAAGTCCCACTCCTTTGGATCATTTTCGTGTTCTGAAATATCCTTTGGGAAATTCTCTTGGTAACCAAAAAGATAGGATAGGTTCTTGTCATCCTCTAATAGGATGTTATACCCTAGCGCTGTGATAATTTTATAAATTATTTTCAAGACGGAGCGCATCAAAACTCACTATTGACTAGTGTACTCAAGTTCCGAATCTTTGACCATTCGTTTTGTTTTGAAATTGACACCCGTGCTTTTCACTTGAAAAACTACTTACACGCTTCTTTAGGCTTTTGCTTACCTAGCGTAGATGCGTTCATTTCCTCATTGAAATACTTTAGAACCCCAGTTGGTCTGAAGGCCTTAGTGTTCGCTGGAAGATAGGAGGAGACTGCATGGTTAAAATTAAAAAAACAGCCCTTTGATAAGGCTGTTTTTTAAAAATAGTTCATTCTTAATATTTCTTAAAAGCTCGTTTTTCCTTTGCGTCAAACAAAATCTGCGAATCGCTGACTTTCTTTTCGTAACATCTGCAAATTTTATTCAATGCTAAGTGGGCGCTCTGCCTTGGAAAGCACCTTATGGTATATCCAAGGCCTACCATCAAGCATAGACTTTTTTCCATAAATTTTAGCCCAAATAGCGTGCGTACGTCCTCCTGTTCCCGCAATCCAGCTTCTAAAGTGTATGGCAACGTCAATCCTCCACCTACCCAAGTTCCACTTACCAAATCCTTGCTGATTCCCATATACCAACCGCTGAGCATTCTGTCAAGTTGTCCCCTGTTTTTGGCACCGAAAAAGTTGTTCAAATTCCCCTTCACGTATTGAATAAGGCCACGCCTGACTCGTAACCGCCGCGCTCTTCAAAATCCGCCTCTAACATATAGGTCATCAAATAAGCAGTTCTTCCGCTCATAGCAGGAACGTTTTTTAGCCGTAAACTGCTGATTTACCATTTCCAATTTTTTTATCTTCAATCCGAATCGATGTAAAAAGAGTTTGTATGCTCACCTTTATGACAAATTCCAAATGCACCCACCATTGTCGCGAAGATCGACAACATCGTTCAACGACCTAAGTGCTAAGGAAGGTAACTTCCTCCAGATCACTGTGATTCTAATCTCCGCGCCACGGTGTTATGTCTATTACTCTATTTGGGCTGAGTTTATCTCACATCATAACTAGGTTCATGTGAAAATAGAATTACAAGATCCAGCATAGCGTTGGATCTAATGGTCCATTATTTCTCATTAAGCAGAGAGCTTTAACCATGCAATGAGAGATATGAGGAAGAACTTCCAAGCTGGTTCCTCTCAGAGAGTCACCTAAAAACTTCACAGGCTATCTATCAACGTGCTGTAGCAAGACTGTACCAACATTTTCAAATAGCGGCTGCATAGACAAACGGTAGTGAGCACTTCTAAATGTGTGATAAACTGACCCGCGCATTTCTTTTGCCTCGTTTTACGTGATCAAAATTTGAACGATACTCTATGATCAAGACGCCTACCCATGCTTTGATTTTTCCCGTAAGTGTCCATGCCTCAAAATCCTGTCTGTAGGATTTTTTTATAATATCGAAGCGAATCCATAAGTACTCATTAGCGTAATCTATTTCCCCGTGCTACCCATAAATAGACATTTCATCTACGTTTCGTCATTCCCAATTTGAGAGATTGACCGAATCTGTATCATTTCCCCAAATCTAATTTTCCCCAAAAAGTCGATAAGCTTCCAGTTCTTTCTTCACGAGCAATCTATCGATGAAAAATTCTCGACTAAGCATATCTCCATCCTACCATGGATCTCGCTTTCTCCATCTCAATTGAGAAAGCTTTTTGTAAAGAGCACTCTCAGTGTGATCATCCCCACGGAGTAAACATTTCCTAGTCATAGCGTTGCATCGCCTATCGCGACTAGTCCATAAATATAGATTTTTAATCCGTCCCATAGAGTTCATAGCCGTGCCAATCTGAATTTGAGAATTTTTCTTTCGTCCATCCTGAAGATTACAATCTGAATTTGCAATTCCCGAAAGTAATGTGTGGCTAGACTTTATTTGTTCGCAAACACTGACAATCAAGTGCTATGGAAGGCTGATAAAGAGTCAAACCTCCACTTTGAGTGAGATGATCATTTTCATCAATTTGGATACAAAGAAAAGATTTCTCCTTCTTCATTGAAGTGAATTATCTGAGGATTTGTATAGACTGCGACTGTAAAATAAGTTTGGAGAGCTTTAAATAAATCCAATCTCTACTCACTTAACAACAACCGCTACGACTGCCTTCTGCTACGGATAACTGCTCGTCGGTAAATCCAACCGTTGAGAAGTAACGGACTGCATTGATCTGATCTATAATCCGTAGGGAGACTAACGATTACATTGGAACGTTTCTGGATGGAAAATGCAATCCTGCAAACAAGAAGTAATCCAAACCATTACGGGTAACGGATACTCAATTCCAGTTATTACCACCAACGGAGAACCAAAATCTGATTCCAAGCCTGGAATGGACTTTTGGTGAGCACACTTACGGCTACTGCTTCCATGCTAAGAAATGCTCGTTGGTAATCATATAGCTGAAAGTGATGGCTTGAAATTGACTGATCCATATCCCGTTGGCGAAGACTACGATTACTTGTAATGTCCGTCACGATATCCTCAGGAAATCCCTGGCAACAGAAGTAACCCAAAACCAATAGGTAACTGGAATACGGGCAATCCAGGAATTCAACCCAACGAACCAGAATCCTAGAATTCCGAACCGGACTTTGTGAGCAAACTTTAAACGCTACTGCTTCTGCAAACGGATAACTGCCTCGGTCGAATCCAACAAGGCCTGAAAAGCGACGGAAGGAACTGAATTGACAGATCCATATTCAGTGTGGTTGTGAGACTATAACTATTACTGGAACTCAAGCGATATCCATGAAACCAAGCACAAAGTTAATCCAAACATACGGTAACCGGTACGCAGATTCCGGTGATTATACCACCAACGGAGACCAAAATCTGGACTTCCGAAGCTGACTTTTGGAGCAAAGCTTTAAACGGCCTACTGCTTTCTGCTATAGATACACTGAAGGACGCTTAGCTCGGAAGTTGGGTATTCCCACAATAGCAGTGAAGAGTGATGGACTAGAAAAATTGGACAGACGCATATCCGTTAAAGGAAGAGAAGACTACTATTACTGGAAACGCCAACGATATCCATG
>Ga0163217_1064548_pt1 | contig 10157 bp, 10 predicted proteins | sample SynspAceP_FD_185933 | JGI IMG/M metagenome (GOLD analysis project Ga0163217, IMG submission 185933) | Saline lake microbial communities from Ace Lake in Antarctica - Synechococcus sp. Ace-P (PacBio error correction) | ecosystem: Environmental > Aquatic > Non-marine Saline and Alkaline > Saline ...
GTCTGGCGTGGCAATTCCGTTGTCAAAGCCGAAACTTGGGTTGGAGTCGATCGCCCGTCGACTGGAACCTCGCAATCGACGCTTACGAAGTACGGCGAACGCCCGAAAAACGAGCCCCATTTCAAACCGAGTAGCCTCCACCTCGAACAAAGAGTCCCTGACTCGGATGGGCCCACAGGCTACGCTCCGGTCCCCAGCACTCAAACGGCTCGGTGGGATTGAATCCCATGCGGCACATAAACCATGAGCAGGGGAAACGAGCGAGCACCTTAAGTTGCCGTGGGATGCTTGAACACTGCGGCACTTTCGCAGCCTCCTGATCTCTGCTTCTTATTTACGCACAATCCGGTGATACCGCGTCACTGCAGCGATAGGAGCTTAGAGATCGAGTCATACAATGGTGGTCGAACTGGCTCATCGATATTTTTTGGACAGGCGGTATTTGTACGGTTTTGCCGAGGACAGTCTCTCGTGAATTAGATACTGATTAGACGCAATTCGAAGTCCTACCTGCACCAACTCCGCCGCTACTACATTCTTCGTCCGCGACCAGTGAGAACTTTATTCGCCGACCGCATTCCATTTTTGCTGACTTGAATTTCCAAACGAACTCACAGCGTCTTATGATTTTGGCTCGCACTTTCCAAATGGATTGAATGGTCAGTTTGCAAGTTAAAAGCTGAGGTGCGGCTGCGGTGTGAGGATTACCTCACATTTTATTTGGCAGGCGAATAGGGGACGCGTGAAAGACCAGTTCAGTTTCGAAACGTTTTGAGGACGGCCTCATGAGAAATCTTCACCAATCGACGTCTAGTTAAACGGGCCGATCGCCAGGGCCCAATCAAATGTGTTCATGTCCCTCAAGATTATCTATCTACCAAGATTGCCACTTTTGTTTTGCATATGAGAACTAACAGTGTCGTGGTAGAGTCCAGTATTGAAGGCGGCCAGTTAGCTTTCCACCATGTACAATTTGACCACAGGGGTTTGTCAGAAACACAGCGCCTGTGTGAAAGCTGTCCGGATAGCTAGAGCTCGGTGAAACACTAATATGTTTCCAACCGAGTGCAGACATAAGATAGGGGCCGAGACACACGCATGAGCAGAAAAACAATAATCAGTTCATGGGAAGCGGTTTTTTGGGTTTTTGCTGGGAGCCGGATATATGGTCAGTTTCCGTAAGTAGAAGTGCGTTATTCCGGTGTGGGTGGGCCCTGTTGGTTCTACAGGTCTAAGACGATGGAGTGAATTTGTGTTCGTTAGGCAATATTGGGTGCCCTCTAATTCTGTCTTCGGAACACTCCTCTTTGCAAGGAAAAGGAGCGCTCATGACCTTCGGTTGCCGAGTTCTTGTGTTTGCGCGGGATTTCATTTGTATAACAAGGTGGGAGGATCACGAGGAGTAGGTGCCGTGCTGATCGGATTGAGAAGAGGCGGCCGAATCCAAGCCAAAGGCCGCGTCGAGGATTTATCCGAATTCGGAAGCGTCGTACGGGAGGCCGCGTGATGGAAAAAAAGACCAAGAGTGAGTCGTCCTCTGGAGTCACTTGTTTAGAACATAGATTTTCGACGTGTGAGCTTTGAGAAGTCTCGATTACATCACACGGAAAGCGCGGAGAGGGTAAAGTCGTAGAAGCTTGCGGCAACGTGGTTGCCGAAACTATGCATTGATTAGCCGACGCATGTGGGCCACTATGGAGACGTGCGTGGGGGTCCCCGCGTCTTTTCGGCTTCCACAATGCGTTTAAGGTTGGCAGTATACTACTGAATTGTTTCGTCGCCTTGTTGCGAGGATCGCAAGAACGGATTCGAGCGAAAGTTTTGTGCGAATCTGCCGCCCCATAGGCTGTCCTGAGGAACTTGCGGAGAAGTGGGTCAGGGCACTCGAGACAGAGATCCAAACAGAAGACGCATCGGCAGATTATGAAATTGGATATCCCGGGCATCTGATGATGAAGAAAGGGGGTGCCAGGCAGAAAGAAAAAGAGTAGCACACAGGGTTCCTTGCAGGCAGAGGTTTTGGGAGCTAGGCGACGCACGGGTGATCACGCATCGCCCAAACGGCGATTTTGAACTGAGAAAAAGATGCGGTATACCATGAGTGACACGTGGGCGAATGGAGGATCGGCAGCTCATTTTCACGCTTATCACTAAGGAGAGTAAGGACTACGAAGCGTTTTGAGAATATTCTTTTCGACAGAGAAGGGCACTCTGATTCAGGCTATACTCATGCCAATTGGCATTCTCTCATCGATAAACAGCATTGATATTGGCGAATCATTGGAACAGTCCGTGACCTGCAACAACGGATTCAGAAGAGATGAAGGAACGAGCATTATATTTTACGATTGAGGTCCATACCTGAAAGGATACGCAGGACAGGACTCAATAGCACAAATTACCACAGCTCCGCGGGAGGAGGGATATGTTATCGCAGGCAGGATTCTGAAAATTTCCTAGTCCAAGATGACGACCATTATGGGTGCCACGTGTATCTCTGCCGTGATACGGGTTAAAGGGTCATCGAAAGCATGCACAAGCGAGCAAGTTTGGTCGGCTGCGGCAAGAGATTCGGCGGTGGGGGTCTCTGTACCGTTGGGTTCAGCCCGCAGCGAACGTTTTGCCACGGCGATTGTCCCCCGTGACCGTTGCGCTGCGTTCGGCCACTGGATGTCTGCCGAGTCAACGAAGCAGCTTGAGCGACAAGCCACTCGTTGCGCTTCGCTGAGGTCGATCCGGCGTGGCAGTCCCGTTCGGTCAAGCGAATTGGGCGAAGTCGACCGCCGTCGATCGCCCATACGACTGGACCTCGAATCAGACGTCTAAGCGAGCACGCTAACAAAAAAACACACTGTTACCCTTTGGCGAGAACTGCCGAAAAAGAAAGAGCCCAATTTCACTCGAACCCAAACACAAACTAAAAGAGCGTTCTGACCAACTTATCCCTTAGCAATACCATATGCCGTCGGTGGTTTTACAATCTTAAAACATCGAGTTCAGGGGCTTTTGTTCAAATCCATCTCGAAACATCGGAGCTCATGCTTGAAAACCTTCTCGGCGCGTATCCTTTCCGACGGATAGATTTCTAATCTTCACATAACCACTTAATCCTTTTAAATTACAGTTTTTGATCACACGCTTCAAAACTGATTGTCTTCAGACAACCATTGTATCTTTTTCGCTGGGCACTTAACTCATGCCGCAACTTTGGTCAAGAATCACAATTGATCTGTATTCGTCCTTGAAAGGTACGTGTCGCGAATGCACATGGTGCGTGTATTTTGAATGCTTTGTTCAAACGGCATGGCTTTTCCAATCCCACTCTTCCAAGACGTTCAGGGTAAACCAAAAAAACAGGAGGATCATCTTTTGTGAGGTCGCTGATTCAGCAGCGGAAGCTTTCTTGTGTCCTATAGATTCATCGGAGATACTTATCTTACTTGGACCGGTCACTTCGTCTTTCATTCATCAAAAGGAAATTGTTCTTGACTCGAGAGTAGAAATAAAGAGAAAGGATTGCTAATAGGCTGAGCTAGCTAACTGCACTTACAATTTCGCAATAAAGGATATTTTCGCACAGCCTTATTATATGAATGAGACTAAGTAGGGCTGGGTCTGGGATTTTGGGTCGATTAATTGTAACAGTCAGCGGGTCGATTCCTCTTAAAAACCGGATTCGAGTGGGCTGTCTCAGGGAGATGCTAAGTCATCATGTAAGCAGCCACGTGGAAAAAGAATTCCCCCGGGGCGCTGCTCACCCGTGGGGTCGCAATTCGCCTGGGATCGTGCCCCAATTCCTCAGCGTGAGAGGATGTATTGGACAACTGCGAGCGGCATCTGAGGAAAGGTTCCTGGGAAAGAAGATTGTGGTCACATACCAGGTAATTAGCAAGTAAAGGAAATCCGATTTTCAGGCAGAGCATTGGCAGACATGATCCACCGAGTTAATACTTTATGATTATGTCTCATTCCGCAATTACACAAAGCTCCTCACCGCCTGGAAAAAGAACAGAACAGGTGGTAAGGACTTTTCTGACCGAGAGCATTCCAAAGTCAAGGGATGTTTCCTCCAATGAGGGACATAAGAGATTGATCAGCGAGCACCAACTGTTTTTTTGTTGGGCATTTCCTTTAGCCTCTTTTTGCTGAGCCTGTATTACGTGTGCCCTTTTGCACTTTCATTGAAATGCCTTGGACTTTTCTGGCGTCGTTCCAATAATCACCATCAGAAAATCAATAGTTTTCCCAGACGAGAGTGATGCGTGATCTGCCTGTGCAAGTTTTTCCGTCGTTTTGCTTAAAGTTATTTGTTGCGAACATTTGGACACGACGTCGAATCGTGCGACATACTGAAATATAGCAAATAGAAAACAGGCTTAGCATGTGGTGAACAAAGTCGTTGTATTTCTCGTTTTCAACATGGTACTGGAATTAACTTTGGAGGTCGGCGATATATTTTTTAGACTTAAAAGAACCGATGGGGGTTAAGCTTCGTCTTCGAGCACTGTCCCTTTTTTACTTGGTTCGTTCTTTGCGAAAAAGCCCAATCGATCAGTTTCTTTTGCTTCGCGTTTCGCTTCCAATTGCGGTTTCGGTGTAACCGGTACAACCAGAACATTGTTGACGCGTGTTGTTAAGCATATTGAGTTTTTTTTCATATTTTTTGAATGGGAGTCTATGTTTGCAACAAATGCCGCCAAGTCCTGAGGCGATCGACTCGAGCGATTCAAGCACATCGATGTCCAGTCCGGCAATCTGTTGTGGGTGAAGGCGTCTCGCAAAGCGTCTTTCTAACCACTGGCGAGCGCAACTTTCGCCGCACCAGCCACGACGAGCAAGGTTGTCCTCGCGGTTTCCACTTTTATACATTCAGCGGAGTGGTGATCTCCGAGCAACTCGCAGCCGGTTTCGCACGCGGCAACCGCACCGGGCTCACGCTACACGGCGGCCTCTATAGCCTTACATGGGTCTTACAGGGTTTCCATGGTGCGTGAGAGATTCCAAAGCAACCTTCGGATCCTTGGGATCGCTCTCTCGATAGACACCACCGCGAAGTCGCTCATTATTCTAAACCGCGATCCGAGACAAGGATTGTCAACACAAGCACTGCGCCGAAAGTATGTTGATTCCTGTTACGTTTTTTGCCTGCTACTCGGTCTCCCGCACCCAGTTTCCGTTTGACGGTGACCGCTGCCAGGCGGCATTCCGTGTCCGATTCCGGAGAGTCCCTGCGAACAGCGAAAGCACGAGAGACGCTCGCAAGACCTTCTGACTCACAAGGGCGGACATCGCTACATCGGATCTCGTTAATTAAGAGCCTCGACGCCCTTTGTGCAAATAGAAGTGACTCCGGTTTACGCGTGACACGCGTGACGTATTGTCCGAGGTCTACTCCTATGGTGTGATTCACGACAGAGGCTCTATCAGCATGCGCTAGGCGCGGCCATAAATAAGGCACCACGGGTCACATTCTATGTCGTGCTCTTACTAGAAACCGCGAAGCCGAACAGATTCTTAGCGACCACGAACAATCACTAAACTCTCTGGGCGGTTCGCGCAGAGCATCCCCGAAACTTGCTCACAGTCAGGCATCGCGAACGGGTTGAACTAGGCCGCGCTCGCCCTCGACGACATCAGACACGGGAGGCGACGAGAGCGGGACCATGATCCCGTTGCGGGCTCAAGGGGATAAAGATGGAATGTCCGTGACCGGGGGCAAACACGTGACGCAGTATGTCATGGTGATCACGTTGTACATCGATAGTCGCGTCTCGCGTGATCTGCTCGCGGGCATCAACGAACCGAGCTGTTCCTGACCAAACGAAGAGCAAACGATACAACCGACAGTCTCAAGATACGTCCGTCGTTCAAAATCGACGGCTCTTCGGGCATCGAGCAAACCGCGGTTTCTTGCATCTTGTTCCGTCACAACACGATGGCCACGCTGATGTCTCGAAGCACGAGCCGCACATCCTCGTTACATCCCAAGCGATGCTAGACCAGATCGCAGAGTCAGCGACATACGAGGAAATGATAACTACTCAAGTTCCATCCACGCGAAACTGCGAGACAAATCCATCATAACTCGATGTGATCACACACAATTCCTTGCTCGACACCACGACCGAGAAAGAACCCGACCCAGTAGTACTGGAAAAAGCCACTGGCGTATAGCGAAAGCGCAAGCTCTCGCACAGCATGACTTGCGGTTCACGCCCCGCGACTTCATACGCGTTATAAACACTTCTTCTAGCTTTGCTCGTGCTGCGCCCTAAGGGGCGAGCTAAAAGAAAAACTGTTCTAGCGGCATTGTACCCTTGCAAGGGCCCCAATCGCAGGCCGCTGGAGTACCAATATCGTTGATATACTTCGAACGGTGAAACCGCTTCGACGACCCGCGGCCTGCATCTGACTACGAAAAATCGTGCCAACTACAGCGTCACGGCGCGGAGATATCTTTGACCCGGTCACTTACGCGAAGCCGAGCCGTCGCGGTGGAACTGGCCCGCAAAACGCGAACTGTACAAACCGACGCTGCAACTTACGAAGTCGCGACGATTGGAATCTTTGTGTCGCGAGAGCGAGTGTGTGTCGGCGGTGTGTGGATGGCTATAGCCGGATACACGGCATAGGTCCTTTCGTGGTGCCTATATTCAATCGATTGTGTGCACGCGATTGTATCCCGCTGCCAAAAGATAAAAAATAAGCACAAAAAAAGGTGAGCGCTTTTCACAGAGGCGTGATTGGTTTCTGATCTTCAAAGTACCCGCTGATATGGGACTTTGGGGGTAAGGAATTAGGTAGTTAAGAGATCTCAGGTACTATGTAATTTCATGGTGTTCACTGATTGAGTGGTAACTACTCAGGATAAAGTATCGCCATTTAGGGTGTCTAGCTTGACTCGCACTTTCAAAATGCCAGCACTATGAACGGGGGACACTACGGGAAGTAATTTCTTGGGCTTCATATCCGAGATCGCGAAGACGCTCTCGGCGCTCAGAGCACGACGTTCACGCCTACTCACCACTCAACGTGGCAGACTCCATCGTATTCGGAGATTAGCGCAGTTGCCTCGCGTTCTCGCCAGTCGGGAAGTCGACGTGGAAAATACTCGTTTCGCGGACGATCGTGCTGACATTGAGAACTCGCCGAAAGCGGCGATGGGGAAAGCCGCAACCAACACGGATTGTTGTTCGTCATCTTTTTGTGATCAGCGATGTGAGACAGATTCTTGTTACAAGTCTCACGTGATCGGTTAAATGCTAACTCAACGCACCCAGTGGACAATTTCGCCACTCGGAGACCGACCCGCCTAGATTTCTTGTGCGCAAAATGACGATTGTTGTGCTACTGCTCATGGTGTTATGACACTCCTGCGTTTCGCTGCCTGGGGGCCAAGAACATATCCCAACGTGCGTGCTTTGAGTCCGGTGTGCGATGATATATTTGAACTACTTGACGTATTGCTCAAGACAGTCGTAAGTCTATCTTTTGAGGAACCCGACAACATTTTGGTCGTGGGTGTAATACTAGAGCTGGTGCTTCATACAGGGCCTGCTTTGATGAACTGGCGGGCGCGGGGATTGAACGGTTCCGGCCGGGCCGTATTGCCAGTAATCAGGGAGGCACGTTTTGCGGCCCGATGCAGAGGTGTGCTGCGTGCGGCATCCGCATACCTTCACGCCCTTGCAATCGACGCGAGAGAATAAATTGTACAACCTAAGTTCGGACATTTCGCAAGGTTCGACCGGGAAAACGGTGTCGTGACCGCAGCATTCAAGAGAAGCCGTGGTTCTATTTGAGAGACCTGGCGAGCGGGTCGGCAAGTGTTACCAGATGATAAAAGTTATACGACCGAGGGCGAAGTGCTGGGAGAATCGCTAGTATCGCCACGAGTTTACGAGAGAGAGGAATGGTTCTTCTATATTGCTCACACCACACCCAGGATCCCACACTTGTCTTTTCACGGCTCACGGGTATTTCGCCGCCGTATATCTAAGTTGTTGTAGAGGGCACGATGCGAATCAGTATCTGTGAGAGAGAGAGGCAAAGCTAGGAGGCACTTGTAGGGGCAGGATAACTTTTCATCGGATCGACTCAGTGCACCTCACAAAAACTCGTAGAGCCAGCGTAGCCTCTCCGCTCATCGGCGACCGATCAGGCTTGTACGGGACCGCTCCGCGCCAACAGCGCGATGTAGGATCAGGAACAAGAACGCATTCTGCAGCATGGCCGATCGAGTTATTTCGCACTTGCGGCTCAAAGACTGCACGGCCGTCAATCGTCTATGCTTGTGTTTCCGACTGGGGTGGGCTTGCGGCATCCTGAGAAACACTGCACGATTCCATTTGAGCGCGAGCGAGCATGGTACTTCTTCGCGATGGCTTACCGCGAGAGGACTGAGATTGTTGAAAGTTCACGCGGGCTCTATGCTCGGCCGGTTTAGTAGAGAGAAACGATTTCCACCGAAGCCCTCGCAAGTACACGAAAAACGCGTTTACACGGGAGCGTTGAGTGCGTATTCGAGTTCTGGCCAGATTGAGAAACGATTGCCCTCTGTCGCTCGAGTCTAGAGCTGCCAGCGGCGCTATCATAGGCTCATGCAATCTCATTCATCGATGGATCGTCAGAGTACGCAGTCGTTCTTCTGCAGCGCTCTCACTCAACAGAGAAACGGATTCCGGCGACAATACGGTGCAATGCAGTGGCGGGGTTAGGGGCGGGTAACACCACGTCGTCAAGCATCTGTTGCACCGCACACGAGTCAATATAGCTCGATATTTGTATTGGGCGCAAGTGAAGGAGCGATTAAATAAAACATTAGGTACATGGAACAGAACCGCATCCATGACATGAGAGAAGCGATTCCGAAGTCACTGCGGCATCTCGCCCTGACGATACCTAGCAGTTTTAGTACCGCACACGTAACGCGTTAAAAGTGACGCTAATCCCTCCTGCAAATCTCGCCTTCGCGGTAGCAAATGGTTTGGTAAAATTTGCGCCAACTGCTGATTTTAACGATTCGAGATGTTGACTTGAGGCTCCTCCGTTATGAAACTCACAGAGCCTTTGCCAGATAAAGGAAAAGATCGCCAGATCTCCGCATTTGCAAAGTATACCGGACCGCGCTCAAATTCGTTAAGGTTGACAGCAAGGGCTGAGATCGAGCCAAGATGGAACGACGTTTCTGAAAATGGGCGCAAGGCATCGCGGTGAAGCACTTGGCATAGCCATAACCCGCTGTGGCCGCTTTGCACGGATAGCGGCCAAGCTTGGCCAATGTGTCGAACACTCTACCGGATTCCGCAGCAACAGGAAACTGGCCGAAGGCTGTCGGCGAACCTTTGCAGACACGTTTCTGTTACCAATTCGGGAAGGAACTTGAACTGGGGCAAGATGGCGCGCAAATACTGGTACGACAAAAGCCAGCTGACGACAGAATATCATCACTTTAAGCCTTTCCATCGTCTTTCTGCGGAATGCTGCGGCAGGGTCCGAGAAAATGGTCAAGGGCTTCGGCCCTTGTTGGCCGGATTTGTCCATCTGGACTGGGCGAATCACGATGCTTTGCATGCCGCGATACAACGAGCGACGCGCCATCCTGAATACGGACAGATCCAGGTGAAGGCGGGATTTTCGCCGCCTGCCTGACTTGCCAAAGGCTTGCGCGCATTGTGCGACGAGACAGGAACGTCTCTGATCCTCGACGAAGGTGCAAATGCGGAGGCGGAATGCATTTTTTGCCATGGATTGAGGCGGGTGTTACCGGAACTTAAATTCATGATGGTTGCCAAAGTAATCGCGGGGGTTCCCTTTGGGCGGTGCTTGCACTGAAACGCGCATCAGGCATGACGCAGGCAGCACGGGTCACCTAGGGCAACCCGCTGCCTGCGCCGTGGGCTCCGCCGTATGGACTTCTGATTGCACCGGATTCTGGACACTGTGCGCCGCCGCGCAGGTCGTTGCGCAAAAACTGGAAGGCTAATTGGGTAAGGTAAAAAATATTAGGCATACTGGTACTTGATATGGAAATTGTTAAAGTATTGTTTATTATTAGTTTAATTGGATAAAACTTTTAATAAGAGGTGCAAATTTAGAAAATTATTTAGGGTTGCACTGCAAGTAAAATGTTGTTTAATTTTTTTCGTGATTATTAA
>Ga0163217_1067287_pt1 | contig 10157 bp, 14 predicted proteins | sample SynspAceP_FD_185933 | JGI IMG/M metagenome (GOLD analysis project Ga0163217, IMG submission 185933) | Saline lake microbial communities from Ace Lake in Antarctica - Synechococcus sp. Ace-P (PacBio error correction) | ecosystem: Environmental > Aquatic > Non-marine Saline and Alkaline > Saline ...
GTAATCTTCCAAGATCGACAACCGAAGGCGGGCTTGGTTGGCAATGTCATTGGCGCTTGGCGCTTTGAAGATCGCGGGCCGCCTAGTCGAGCGTCGTTGCAGTTGGGCGCACGCAAGTTTGTCCGCGAGGCTCTGCTGCTTCCGCGTCCAGAATCGCACATCTTAACCCTGAATACACTGGCAAACGCGGCGTTCTTTTTAATGAGCCGAGCGACGTTGGAAGACGCCAAAGCCGCCATGCCGGCGCCGCGACTGGACGCCGACCAAAATCGAAACGTGACCATGGCTGACTCTGCCCTGCAAATAACACGATGGCGGATGCCGTTACCTGGTCCCGTGGCCGAGAAAATGCCCTGAAAACCATGTCCCGATTTGGGCGCGTGGGTGGCCGCAGGGCGGCACGGTCAAACTGGCGCCCTTCGACCGAATTTGTGGTCGTCCCCCCGGTGCTGCCGGCCAATGCAAGACACCTATGGGTTCGAATCTGAATTCTGATCAGAACGGTTATCCTGTCCGGCGGGGAACGGCTGCGACCATCCAAGCCGCAGCGCGCGGTTACGTCGGTGGTGAATGCGGCGATGGTCTATGGCACCGATGTGCGTCGGCGCAACCGGGCCTTGTGGTGATGGAAGACCGACAAAGCGTGCGAGCCCCGTCCCTATGAACCCGCCCCCGATCAATCCGCGCCGGAGGTGCTGGCCGGAATACCCGTCCATCCCCCGAGGGTGCGAACCTCGACTTCTGAAGGGCTTGGGACATGGCACGGCCTGCCAAAAGCGAAATGGTCGTAATCCAAGTCGGTGCGAACCCGCAGAGGCCGTGGCGCGTGATACCCTCACCCAAGCCGGGGTGCTGGACTGATCCGCGGCACAAGAACCGTTGCAGGCCCTCGGGCAGCGTTTTTCTGCGCCGGGTGTTTCTGTTTGCGATCCTGGGGGCGCAGCACTGCTTGCCCCTTTATGACATGGGCCGCGAACCGCATTGTCCGGCCGGGCCGACGCGGTTCCCGAATCTGGTCGGTGGTGTCCGCCCGGGACAGACAGCGCTTGGTCCTGGGGCAGTCTTGCTTGGGCTTTGCACTGGGTGTGCCTGCGGGGCGTGCTGGGCCTTCGAATGTGGGGCCCTCTGATCGTGGTTGGCCGTCTGTTATGGCTTGTCATTCAAGGCGCACTCTGTGCTTGCTGAGTGGCGCTGGGATTATGCTCGTGTCCTCTCCGCGGCGGGGTTCTGTGTGTCCCCTGCTGGTACTTTGCCCTGCTCATGGCCGATGCGAATCACAAGCGCTGAAACCGGGGCCCTACCAGCGCGCCACTGTTGTTGGTCGCCGATTGGCACTTGGCCAGCGGTGCCTGGATCAGGTGTGTTGTCGCGCCGCTGGTCCGTCATGCAAGGATTCTCTGCCGCCGCGACCTTTTCGCCAGCGAGGCAACCCGTCCATCTTTGGCTTGGCCTCGGCCCTCGCCTTGGGATGGCTGGCATTATCAGGCCTTTCCCCCCGGCGTTGCTGGGTCACCGCAAGCCCCGCCCTACGTCGCGCAATACTGCCGGTGCTCAGTTTTGCTTCAAACCATGCCCATCGCTCGCCATGTCGGGCTTGATGAACGCTGCTGCGGTTGGGGTCGTGCCAACGGTGCCCGTGCACGTAGCATTGGGGAATTGCCAGGCATCGGATTTGCCCCTGCCTTTTGTGGCGCTAGTCCTCTATTGCTCTGCTGCCTGTGGATCGGCAACAAACGGGCCGTCTGGCCGCCATACGCCCGCACAGGCGCTTGGACGCCGCACGCGGAATATGGGATGACGGCGGGGCAGCGTTGTGGCGGCGTTGAACTGCCCATCGCCCTGCCCTGATCCCTGACTGGGTCTGCGCATCGTGCTGGTGGCCAAAAATCGGCTCGGCGGTGATTGCGGGGCTGATCGGCGGGCGGCCGGCTTTGGGATCTTTCGTGTTCCATGGGCTTGAACCAGACCGGCCACTGACCTGATTCCTGCTCTCGGGCGCGCTGCTCCAACAGATCGCCGCTGGCCCTGACGGCGGCCTTGTAATGGATATTCCCTGGTCTACCTGACCCGACGCTCCCCAAGGAGACCCCATGATGAGATCGTGACAATACAGCCAAAATCTACGACAGCGCCCGCGCCGTCGATGGCGTGTTCGAAGAACGATGATACGGCACGATCACGGTCATCGCCCGGCAACCTCTGGGCTCGGCAAAACGACGCTGGCTGCGGCTGATCAACCGGCTGGGAAGAACCCACCGTCGGGCGAGTGCGGGATCAACGGCAATCAAAACGCTGATCGGTCAAACGCATATCACTGCGGCGGCCGCATCGGCTATGCCATCAGGGCCACGGGGCTGTTCCGCATCACACGTTTCGCCGCCAACATCGGCGCAGTGCCGGCAACTGCTAGGCCCTGGACCCGCGACAAGATCGACGCCCGCGTGATAACTGCTTGATCTCTTTTCCATGGCCCCACAGGATTTCCGCAACGCGGTAATCCATCGAGCTCTGTCGGCGGGCAGCAGCAAACGCCGCTTGGCGTCGCACGCGCGCTGGGCCTCAGCGCCCGCGATACCTGAAAATCCTGATGGATCGAACCTTTCGGCGCGCTTGACCCGATCATCCGCCACCCGTGCGCAAGAGGACCTGCGCCCGCATCCAGCCAAGCGCCTCGGGTCGACATCATTCCTCGTGACCCATGATATGGAAGGAAGCCATTCGTCTGGGCGACCGCGTGGCCGTTGATGGATGGCGGGCAAGCTGGTGCAATACGCAAACCCCTGCGGATATCTCACCCATCCTGCGACCGATTTCTCGCCGATATGGTCGGAGGAGTGGAACGCCCCCTGCGGCTGCCTTTTCCTCACCCTCTGGCGGAAATTGAATATGAGGACGGCCCGCCCAAGCGGCACGCCCCTCCCCCCCGATGCCAAATCTGGCGCGACGGCACTGTCGGCCTGTCTGTGGACCGGACCGCAAGCGCGGTGGCCGATCAGCCGACAATGGCAAGGTGATCGGCCGCGTTGACGCTGGACGCCATCCGCGCGCGGGCCGAGTACACGTCATGACAGCGGGCAAATCGCTGCGTCTTGGGTTTGCTGGGTCTGCTGCTCGCAACTGGTCCTGCGTCCCCGACTGGGTTCGCCGCTCTTGCGCCGCTCGCCCCTACGGGCGCCCGTGATCTATGCGCGCAGCTTCTCTGCTTGTCCACTATCTCTCAGCCCATTTTGGGGCTGGTTGGCCCCTTGCCTTCACCGTCGCGGGGCGAAGCCTGGTGGCGGTGACGTTGGCGAATCTTTTGTCACCGTCCCGTTGCGCGTCTTTCCTTCCGCTATGCTGCGCACGATCACCAACATTCGGGCAGACCTTCCCCCCCGTCGCCGTTGTGGCGCTGGCCGTCGCCCTGCCTTGGGCTTCGGGGCGGGGCCGACCTGGTGGCGCTATTTTTGGTACGGGGCTGCTGCCGATATTTGAAACGCGATCACGCCCTATCAACCCTGCCCCCGCCACGATGGAAGCCGCACGCCGGCATGGTCCCGAAACCGCTGGCAAACGCCTGTGGCGCCGTGGAGCTCCCGCTCGCCCTGCCCGTGATCCTGACCGGCATCCGACCTGTCCTGGTCGTCATCGCCCTTGCACAAAGCGAACGAATCGGGTCAACCCGTTGCCGCACGCACGTTTTGGGCGAGGTGATCATCGCTTGGCGCTCCTGGACCATAACATACCGCTTACGTGCTGCAAGGCGGGCTGATCGTGGGGCTCTTTGCCGGTGCTGACTATGACGCGATGGCGCAGCCTTGAACGCTATCTTGCCGCTCGGCATGGGGGCTGGGATCTGCGGCCGCGAACAGCCACCCGATGAAACAGCTTGCCGATACCACCCCCGCGCAATTGCGCCCCCCTGCTCAAGACTTGTATCAATTCGCCCATATCCGAACCAGCTTGCACCCTTCTCTCATAACGCTTCTGGGCCGCGCCCCCTTACGTGCGCCAACCCTCATGTCTTTATTGACACGCAGCTTCCTTGTCGCCGATGCCAGGACAGCTGACCCATGTGCGGCGTGACATGGCAATATGACGCGCTTAATTCCTGTTGGTAACCGAGGATATGGGCCTTGAAGCTGACGGTGACGGCATCCTACCAAGCGGAACTTGCCGCGCTGAAACAGCTTTAATCATGCAAGTGGGTTTGACGGTTTCAACGGCGAATCTGGTGGTTCAGCACCGAGGCCGGTACATTCCGCTTTTCCGGTCCAACCAGAGATTGCGACGCAATTCGACGCCGACAGATCACCACCTCGCATGCTGCGTGCGCTTGAGACGCGCCTTTTCAGCCGCCACAACGCGATCACGACAAGACCTATGATGCGACCTAACTACACCGCCTACGACATCACGACTAAAAATAGACATCGCGCAGCCCCGACTGCCCGCGCCCTGGGTCGAAATGCCAACGTCAGCGCCACAATGGAGGCGCTTCAAACAGCAAGCTTGCCCAGCTTGATGCCAAAGGCGATCTGCCGCCGGACGCAGGCCTAACCGGATTTGGCGCGCAAGATGGCCCCAACGTTGCAACGTCTCATGCGCCGCGCACGACGGTTATCGCGTCCGCCGTGTGATCGGCCTCGCCGCGCTGTGGTGACTGGCGGGTTTCGACCAGCTGGCGCAGTGGCCGCGACCATCAGACGGAGTTTTCAAAACAGCAATCGCGCTATGCTGCGGGCCGTGCGCGCAGGCCACCAGAGGCATGACCCGCGCTGCTATCGGCCTGGTTTGCCTATGGCCGTCGTGCATGCAGCTGGCTCCTAGCACCGGCAAAGTCCTCACGGCGGTTTGGCGCGGCCAACGCGTCCGATGCGCGGCCCTGTCGGCTGATTGCGCGCTGTCGTCGCTGGGTCAGGCCGTTACGAGCGGTGGCCTGGTCTATACCTGGCGTCAGCCTGCTGCAAATTAGGCGCGAAACCGTATGATTTCGGTGACAAGAGCGATAATGGCGCCCGTCAGCTATGGCGCGATGGCCTGTGTGGCTGTGCTGTTCTGGGCGTGCTGCGCCATTTCCGCGCGAGCATAATGCTCAGCGTCACAGGGTACCATGACACTCTCATGAGTCAAGAATGGCAAATCTTGCGCCACCGCGCCACGCGCATGGGCCGACGGCAGAACAGGTTGCAAAATGCACCACGCTGCGGCGAAAACGGCTTTGTGCTGATCGCCTCATCGCGATCCGCCCCTGCACCGGCGGCGTTTGTTTTGTACTGAATTATCGTACGCTTCAAAAATGGGGATTTCGGGTGTCGGCATTGCGGGCTGCATTTTCCGCGATGGCAAAAATTCGGCAGCAGCCGACCATCACCATCGCCGTGGCGCCTAGGGGCCGGCGCACTGCCGGTGGCGGTGTTGGCAGGGTGGGCAAAGCACCCCCGCGGGCGGCCCAGATCTGCGGCTGTGATTTGAACTTGCAGCGGGCTGTGCGTGGGCGTTCTGGCGGGCGGGCTACGCTTCGGGCAATCTGATTTAACTTGCTCGAAGCAAGCGGGTCAAAACCTAATCTATAATTGATGAACGCAGCCCAAAACCAGAAAACACACTCCGCACCGGATCGCACGTATTCTGGCGATCGCGACCGTATGTCCTCGGTCAGCTCCCCCAGGAAGCGCGGCTGCGCCAAAGAACCACATCGCGCAGGAGTTGGCGCAAAGCCACGTGCCCGTACGTGAAGCCTTTCGTCCTACTAGAAAAACCACAACACTTTTGCCAGAAAAGCCTCCAAGGACGCGGATTTCGCGTGCACGTTTTCTTCGATATCGCAAGAACTGCGCGAGGTCGCCGAGAAATGCGCCCAGCCTCGAAAGCGCTTGCGCTGCGGCAACGCCGCCCCCATCCTGACGCCAGATAATCCTCGCCAAGGCCCAGCATATGGCCAACTTACCAGGGCGACACAGCCCAGGATGTACATGAATGGGCAGGCGCAAATCGCGTTTTCACAGAACAATTCTTGAACCTTGTCCAATATGCCTCGGCCTGATGCGTCGATCGACGATCTGCAAGCAGCAACCGCACGGTTCAATAACTTACGTGCATGGCGGCACAAACTGGGAAGCCCGCACCGATCAAGCGACACCGAAAAAAATCCTAGAAAGCCCTGCGCAAACGGTCAGGTCGAATCTGGCCTGCTCTACGCTTCTCGGCACGTCGGTGGATCGCAAGCGTTCCGCACTCTAAAAAATCAAGCTGGAACCAGACAGTTCTGAATTTTTTCAGAAATTATCTATAAATCTGATGGCCCCTCGCGACGCTGCATTCTTCCACTGGATTGAATGTAAAAAGCTATCGTTCGAGGAAGCCAGAAGCAATTGCGATCACATCCCTCCCCTGGGGAGGTAAACTCCGCCGCGCGCAGGGGCTTGCCTTGCAACTGCAGGGCTTGCGCTCAATTCACGTTGGGGGCCAAAGTCAGATCGCCGTTTTCTGGCCTGTACCCATGACAGCTGCACACCCTAGTCCGTATTCCTTGTCGCCTACCCTGGGCCCCGACGTCTGGGCGGCTGCATGGCGCCTACATCGGTGGACTGGGCCACGGCGGGGCTGCTCCGTAATTTTCCGCACCCGTCTGGAACGGGGCATCGGCCTAAGCTATATGGTCGGCCGACCGGGCGGGTAGCCTGCTGGGCTATCCGTGCGGCAAGGCCAACCGGCTGGATGGCGATGGGGCGCGGCTGGATCGGGCGCGTGCTGGGCGATGCTGGCGGGTCGTGGCAGTGGTCTATGCGGGTGGTCTGGCGTGTGCTGTCGCTGTTCGTGGCCTTGCCCCCAAGCTGCTGAATCGCAGGGTTCTGAACGCCCGTTTTTGTGGTGACCTGATCAATGAGTCCTGCTGGCAAGCGACAACGATGTCGGGACCTGGTCCGTCTGCAGGGCGCGAATCAATGATCCGCACAGACTGGACCGTGACGAAAGCGGCACTCGAATCCAGCGCGCCTGCCCTTCCCCCCCGAGCTATGCACGTGCGCCAAAACCCTTTGGGGGGGCACGTGCATCATTTGACCACCCGCGATCGAAACCCAGCCAAGCCTGCCAGCATCAAGACCGGCGGCTGCCCCGAGGATGCGGCTAATTGGCTCGCAGTCGCGCAGTAATGACACCGTGGGCGTCCAAAGCGACAAAAAGTTTGATGGGCGCACGAGGAGGTCATCGCAGCCGCCAAACGCGCAAAAGACGCTGGCGCACAGCGGTTCTGCAATGGGGCTGCATGGCGCCAGCCCCCAAGGACAGCGACATGGACAAGCTGAACCGATATGGTGCCGCGGCGTGGCTAATCTGGTGGCCTGGAGACCTGCATGACGGTTTGGGATGTGTCCCCCGATCAAGGTGAATCAAAGCTCAAAGATGCGGGCCTGGATTTCTACAACACAACATCGACAACTCGGCCCGAATGTTAACTAACGGCCGAGATCGCCTGCGACCCGCACGATGGAAGACCGCTTTGAAACCGTCGAACAGTGCGAAAGGCGGGAAATCAAGGTCCCCTGCTGTGGTGGTAACCTTGGCATGGCCGAGGCAAGAGCCGGACCGGATCAGCATGCTCGTCACCTCGCGACACGGCCCAGCCCAACCCAGACAGTGTGCCGGTAAATCCTGTGGAACGCGGTCTAATAGCGTGCCGGTGCAGGAAATAAATCCGAAAAGGTCAGACTCCTTTTGCGCTGGTCCGGGCCTGGTGGGTTTGGCGCGATTCTTATGCTGCATCTGTGGTTGCGTCTGTCCGCCGGCGCACCGGATGAGCGGACGAGCTGCAATCGCCTGTGCTTTCCTGGCGGGGGCGGAATTCGATTTTTGTCGGCAACCAGCTGCTGACTCACTGAAAATCCGGCCACCTGTGGAAGGATAAACGATCTGCTTCGGCGCCTCCGGCATGCATGTGCCCGCCTGCGAAACCCGCATCAGATCGGTGGACAGTTGGCCGCATCAATTAAATCCGAGCCTACGTATAAAAAAAGCCGCCTGATATTTCAGGTGGGCTTGTCATGTCGCGCCTCGCTCGCGCTTAGGCGAAATAATCACCGACTGCAATATGCCGTCCGCGACCATATCGCCATCGTATTTCCAGACGCGCATCAACCGAGGCTGTAACCGCCCGTTCCCGCCGTCGATGTTGCGTCTCCCATCATAATACCAGCCGCGCGCGTGTTTGGCATGATCGACAGCAGGTTGAATGATGCCAGTTCACGACGAATTCCGGCCCCCGGCCGTGTTCGATATCGAAGGCAGCGGCGGCAGCAACGTCGCCGATGCGATCAAGCCACCCTTCGAGCTGCCCCACCATACGCCGGATCGCGGTGCGGCCCAGAATCCGGAACATAGCCGCGATTCGGACCGCTGAAAACGGCAGGCTGCCTTCGATCAGTTTAACCTCGAAAATTGACAAAGAACCGCACCGGCGGCGCTTTAGCGCAGGCGGGAGAATAGGAATGGATGTGTCCGTCTGGCCCTTGGGGGCTGCGTGGGGCGGTAATGGCCCACGCTTCAACTGGCTTTCCTGCCGCATGCCGAAAGAACGTCCCCGTCGCGGCGACTTGCCGTCGATCTCGGCGCGGGTGGCGAATGGTGGGTTGTGTTACGCCCTCGCGCAGGCAACCTCTGAGGTGGATCGTAGGGGGCCTGTTGACACGGCGCGGTAAAAGTTTGATCAGGGCAGACCGAGCGCGGGCAATTCAGGGACGGTCCCCCGACGGGCAGCATTGCCAGCCAACGCACCGTAAAACCCGCCAAAGCTGTGGCGCCCTTGGCCCAGTTTTTCCTCTGGCACCTGAATTAGCGCGGTGCGGCGCCGTCTTGCTCTGCTGTGGCGAGTACCTCGCCAGGGTCACATCTGTCTGTCGGGTCCTTTAATCAGTCTGATCCGCAACGCGTCGGCGCGCCGCTTGCCAAGCGAGACCGGCAATATACAGCCGCGCAAAGACAAAACCCGCCCACAACGCCAACTCACCGTTCGGACAAAGCCCGCACGGCGAGAATCTGATGTTGGACAGCAAACAGGTATTGACGGATGCCTTGTATTTTACATATTCAAGGAATTATGGAATCATTAACTGACAGATCCGACTTCGCCACCCTGAGCCAATCCGCAGCGTTTGGCTGTAATTCCGCCTTCTGATGCGGGCGCTATCGCCGATGCCCTGCCTGCGGGCGAGATCGGGCCAAAGTACTTTCACGCTCAAACCAGCACCGCGTCGGTGAAATCCTTGTCGGCGCTGACGCAGGTCGGTCTGATCACGCAGCGGCGCGACGGGACGCGGCTTTTTGTATACCATCAACCTTGGAATGCCAGCGGCGAGTCGTCTTCCGGGTCTGTTTCGTGGATTGCTGTCGCGCGCGCGACTCTTGTGCCCGCCCCGTTCTCTGACCTCAATCAACAAGGCCGCAGAGGATGACCCAGCGAAAATTCAACGTGCTTTTCGTATGTACGGCAATTCCGCCCGCTCCCATCTTTGCTCGAAACGATGACTGCGCACATGGCGGCGACCGGTTTCACCGCTATTCTGGCCGGCACCCTGCCCGGTCCGAACTGAAACCCCCTTGCGTTGAATAGCTTTGAAAGAACCAAGGGCAATGACGTCGACACGCTGCGTTCAAAACATATTGCCGAGTTTTCCAAACGGCGGACTGCGCCGCAGATGATTTTTGTCTTTAACGTCCTGTGACCACGCCGCGAAACGAGGAATGCCCTACATGGCCCCGGCCAGCCTGTTGTCAGCCTATTGGAGTTGCCCGATCGCGGTCAAAGCCCGCAAGGGAACGAGGCCGAACGACAACCTGGCTTTTCAAAACAGACATATGGCGCGCTGCACAACCGCCTTTCGGCACTTTACCGCGCTGCCTTTCGATGCGCTGGACCAGCGCTCCTTGCAAAAAACGGGTTTGAATCGCCATCGGGGCGCGCCCAAGTGACCACAGATAAAATCAAACCATGACCAACCTATGCTTTGGAACGCTTGACGCATCGGGAAAAAACTGGCGGCGCGCCCTTCTGGAACAGGGCTCAAGATCGCCTTTAATCAACGACACCGTCCGGCGATCCGGAAATGCCACGCGCATCTTCTGGAGTTCGATTCCGTCCACGCCGCTGGCCTGCGGCATTCCACGCGGCGAAGCAGCGC
>Ga0163217_1019292_pt1 | contig 10156 bp, 9 predicted proteins | sample SynspAceP_FD_185933 | JGI IMG/M metagenome (GOLD analysis project Ga0163217, IMG submission 185933) | Saline lake microbial communities from Ace Lake in Antarctica - Synechococcus sp. Ace-P (PacBio error correction) | ecosystem: Environmental > Aquatic > Non-marine Saline and Alkaline > Saline ...
GTTTGTGCTCAAGGTAAAAACCTTTAAGCCCTTGGTAAAAAATCTGAATTTCAAGAAAAAATAACTCTTCTCTTTGGCAATTTCCTTGCACTGTCCATTTTTCTATTTGAAGAAAACACCTCACATCAGGCTCACTGCACATTCACATCACGGTCATCACACAAATTCAGACGGCAATCTGAAATTGGCCTTTTCTGAATTTGGGTTTCACCGTTTGAAATCATCGGAGGCATTATTACCCAATTCTGTGGCGATCCTCTTCGATGCAGTACAATGATTTGGGTGGAACAGCTTTCGCTTGGTCTGCATGGTATACGTCGCGGCGGCGGTGGGAGTGCGTAGCTCTAGATATATATGAGGAAATAGAAAAAGAGAGAAGCGACCAATTTTCATTTATCTATATCTGTTTCGTTGTCACTCGCTCAGGCCAGTCTCGCATTTAATGTAATGCCGTTGATTCTCTCTTTAGGGTTCGCTTGAGTTGCACGACCGGATGATTTATGAGTTATGAGAGCGCCTTCATAGCAATGCGAATCAAGAAACCCCGAAAATGGCAGATGCGCAATGGAATGATACCTTTATTTGCCGTTTAGGTAGGCAATGACAGTAACATGGCTACGCAGCATTAAGTGTATCTAAACAGGAACTAGCCAATGAGAGGACAATAGAAGTGATCAGCCTGGCACTTGGTGAAGATGTGGTTAGGTTGGGTTGCTGTACGTGATAGCTGGCATTCTAGGTGTATCGTCTCTCTATTGCTACAGTCTGCAGCGCATGGATAATCCCTTGCGAGTCTTGGAACGTGTTTCAAAAAATCTCAAATCAACCATTCTGATTTTCCCTTCAAGGCAGTCCCAAAGTATTCATTAGATGAAGCATTAAAAGCAAAATTTTGTGAGTAGTGGGATTTCAGTCCATCACAATGCATATCGGTCGCTTCAGGGAGAACATCATGTGTTTACGTTCCTGGTGAAGCTTAAGCCAATCGAAAGAATCTCGAGCTGAATGAAAATAAAAACTGAAAATAAAACGGCTGTTGGAAAACTTATCCCTTTTTTCAACATATCACAAACTCTAGAGATCGAGCCTGATTCAGGAGAAATGCCCTCATGATGAAGGAAGATTCGGAGAAAATTAAAAGGTTCTCTCTATCCTATTTCCACGCTATTTTTTGTTAAGAAGAAGACAAAATGGAAATCAAAGTGAGCTAAATATTTTTTAGAGATGTTGAAATAAATTAATGAAGGCTATTTATTGATCGACAAGTAATTGATCAACACATACCTTTCCAGTTTCCTTGTTGCTCTTTTACGAAATGACTCTTAAATAGGCTCCTCAACAAATCTATTCTCCTTATGAAAAAGATCTACTTCTTACCCTCCTGATTGTCGCGATCTCCCTCTGGTTGTTTGTCTCTCCGAAAAGACTATGTCCACAGAATACGACTACAACTACCAAGGTTCCTTTAAAAAATATAAAACCTTTGCTTTTGTAGAAACCAATGAGTTTGATTCCTCGCAAGTATCACCTGTGCTAATTGCTACAATTGGTGCGAGCTAAGGGAATCACAAGGATTCAGAAACAGGATGAAAAGCCAGATCTTTGTGAGTTATAAGAATTTTTACCGATTCGATCAAGTATAGAGGCTACCGTTCAAGCCAGAGTTTGACTATTGCTCAGGCGGAAAGAGGTTACAACTATCGAAGACGACGAGGGTGAGCTCGCTCGAGAGCAGCGAAAGGACGAGACTACAACCAAGTCAAGATCAATAAAATGATGGAATGTTGGTAATATTATGTGATGCGATAGCATGCAAGGCAATCCAATACTGGCAAGGCTATAACCGCACTAAGTTTGATTTTTGAGTCTCCTGTTCCAAGCAGACATCACACGAGCAGGCATATCGAGTCCATGAATGAGTTAAAATCCTCAACCGAATTTAGAGGCGAATTTTCTAATATATGATCAAAAAAACGGTCATCTTGTGATTATCCATCACTAATAGCTAAAAATCTCCAAAATTCATTTTGGGATTTTTTATGCCCTTTGCTTTATTTAACTCCTTCCATCGGCTTAAATCCTGCTTTTTTTTGAAATCGGCAAAATTGTTTTAGAAGTTTGGCTACTGCTCTTGGATAAACACTCCAAACAAGAAAAACGAATAATCTTTAGTGAAAGAACTCACTAATCATAACTTGGAGATGCCTGAGTTCCTGATGTTCTTTCCTGCGTGCCAAAAAAGAAATACACTGAATTAGAAAGTTAAATCTAGAAATATCTATATGAATTGGCGATGACAAATCAGAGAAAACTGAAATTAGAGGAAAAAATGGCTATTATCGAAGCCTAAGTTGCCCTGAGTATAATGCACACACACGTAATAGAGACACCAACGATGCCTTGTATCACTTCAAAATGATGGAATGTATCAGTTTGGAAGGGTGCAACTGTAATATCAAGAAAAGTCTAAGGATAAAATGAAAGCCTACGCTAGCAAAAGTAGAACATCCTGCACAATTGCTGAAGCAAGAAAACAATGGAGGAATTCTGTAAATCTGGCCGTATCCCTACAATTAAAAACAAAACATCCACTGAAGCACTGAAGAAGTACTGATGTATTTTTGATCAGTATTGACAAACTGTGGTACTGATTTCTGTATCTGACAAAACTTTCTCAAATACTGGTAGTTACAGAATCAATAGCAAAGCTGATCCTTTGCTGGCTAAACTGGCTGAGTTAATCAATGCGGAACCTGAGTCTTCAGTAATGATCGAAGGTCATACTGACCAGAACCAACTCTCCGGTGTGATGAAGATTAATTGGGACTTATTCCGTAAAGCGTGCGAACAAGCATCAGTCGTAAGCTTCAATATATTTTCATGTTTCTCCTGAGAAAATGATCGCTGCAAGGTTCGTGGCGAGTTATATCCCACTCATGTTAGCTAATGATACCCCCGAAAAATAAGAGCAATCACAGAAGAACTCGAATCGTTTTGATTCCAGATTTGGACACTGTTCTTGCAAGCTTTAAAAACAAACCAACTAAGTTCTATCAAAAAAGCAAGCCAGATTTGGCTTGCGTTTTTTATGTTTATTTTTACCACTAAGACACAAAAAGATCTCGCTCTATCTATATATATGATTTTTAACTACCACCGTACATTGAAAACGTAGGCATATAGTTAATTTAAAGCCTTACGTCTAAAGCGCCGGAGGCACGGGTATCTTCTAAATAAAGCATTCCTTGATTCAATCACAAATCGTCAAAATCAAGAATCCCAAAACACTATTCGAATACTTCCAATGTCCCCAAGGCAAATGCTTCATCAATACTTCCTGGAAAACAGGTATAAACAGATTGAGCCTGATCAGCCTGAGCTGCAACTAATTTGCTGATTGGCAGTTGCCAATCCAACAAAATTGAGAGTCAATCTAAATCGTTCTGAGATGGCAGCTGAGCCTCCGTTGCAGCCATTCACTTGCAACTCCTGGTATTTGCCTCTTGCGAACTGCGGCTTGATAGTTGCACTGATGGGCCAATCGCACGTCTTGAGTAGACTTTTCGATCTATTGAAGCTTATGAAGCTCCTGATTTTTGTAAGTAACTCTGAACTCCTACTTACATCAAGTCTACTCTTGGAAATTGTTTGAAAATCGGATATGGTCAGCTTAAACGCGAGGTTATTTTGAGGATAGGATTTTAATAATTGATCTTGAATGAACGGCCATCCAGCGAATATAAAAAAGGTGAAATAAATTATAAAAAAGCTGAAAGCCTTGGATAAGAGTCGCCTTGATAGCTTTTCAAACTTTTCGTAGAATCACCAGATTTCTTGCTGTTACTTTGTGCCCGCTCGTTAGACGCCGCTATTCATACACTCAGAATTCCAAGAATCTTGAAGGCTATTCTCACGAGAAGTGGGATCTACCGGAACCAATTCAGCCGTAACACCAACCGTGCAGTTTGCAATACTCAGATAAGTCCCAAAGGTCATTATTCCAATTGAACCTGCGCATCCACTAAAACAGATTCCAGTCTTGCGTACTTCAGATGCTGATTATATTGATCGAAAGGGTACGTAAACTGCGTCCAACAAACCATTGAACTGACGCAAATTGCTCTTTTTGAGATTTAGCTAAGTTCCTCAGTTTGCATTCAAAAAGCTCTTGGTCAGATAATACTTGCTAAATATCCTTCGAGCCACATCAAAAACCACCTGCTGACCTGCACGATCAACCCTTTCTCGCCGGCGTCCATAATCCAATTTTGCAGAATTGAGTATCTAGGATTCTTTCGCCTGAGTTGAAAATGGGCAAGTTCAACATTGAAGTCCTGAGGAAATGAAATCTCCATTGGTCACATTGTCACCACAATATTTCCTTAAATCGCTGCTGATAGTAGCTGAAGCGAGTACATAGCAGAGCGTTCTGATACTGATATAACGCGAGAGGAGATATAAAATCCTATTGAAGGAGGTATATATATAACTGCACATAGGTGTACCCACTTGTGTAATACTCCAAGGAGTAAGCCGGGTTTGGTTAACGTTTCACATTAGGCCTGTAAAAGCTAATTCCACCGCTTCTCGAAAATCGATCCTCAGGTAATCCTGAAGCTACTATTTTTTTTTCCGAAATAGAAAAATAAGCCCTATTCCAAAGGGAAATTTTAAATCCCATTAAATTGGCTTCATCACTTTCCATTGTCCATCTGCATATTATTAATCGTGCCAAAGTCTGGCGGTTTTCTCGAGCATGAGTGCCTGAATAATGGTGGTTCCTTCTCGATGAGTTTCTTGAAACTACTCCAATAATTTCTTTGCTGACCGGAAGGAGATTTCCTGTAGGCCTCGTCGGCGCAATAACACCCTCGTCTTCCTGCCACAGCTCTAGCAATCCAACTAACTGCTGCTGACCACCAGAAAGTTGAGCAGGTATAAAGATCTTTTTTTGCACCATATAAAGTCGATCATCCAAGATTGGCAATGATACCTTTACGCTCACTTGGAAGAACACATTTCGATAGAGCAAAGGATCTCGATGTTTCATAAACGTAAATTTCATCGATCAAATGGTAGGCTTGGAAAAATGTATCCGAACTCACTTTGTCAACGCCAGATCGCTCACGCTCTTTCATGGACTTGATGCTTCGATCTCCAAAAGAATACTCCCTTCAATATTCCTCAATCGCATAGTTCCAAGAATATTAAGCAAAGTAGCTTTCCGCTCCACTGTCCATCAAGGTTTAAAATTCACCCCTTCGTTAATGGTCAGGTTGATCCTTGAGGATGAAAACCCGTTGGAAAACGCGATTCGATGATTTATCTAAGTTTTTAAGTTGTAATCATTTTTTTCGGTTATCAGTTGTCCAGTTGTCGGTTGCTGTTCGTCGAATTGACGATTCTTCAAAATCGTATATCCAAAATCTAATATCATAAATCAGTTTATTCACTCTTCAGCGTTGTAGCCGGTCAGCGGAATACTTTAGCAACTTCGATAGCCAATAGTTAGGAATAGCTAAACGCATGACCAATAAAATAAGGATTACTAATGGCCAGAATGGTCCAGCGGGTTCGATTTGCAAAGGCTCCCAAAAGAATCTGAAAAGCCATATTCCTAAATCCAATTGCCAAAACAGCCGAAACACCCAGAAGCTTTAAGAAATCCATGATAAAACTGGAGCACATACCTTGAGTAGCACCAAAGGAACTTTTCGAATAAATGATCTCTCGTGTTCTTGCAAAGCTACCATAAGACACCACCCAAATAAGTCCCATTAAAGCGATAAACACGTGCAATTCCTGACAGAGACTAAATATTCAAATTTTTTTTTTATCTTACATTTGCTCAGATTGATAGAGACTTGCATATCCTGATCTATGAAATTTCGATTGAAAGGGCGGTCTGGAACAAGTTTTTTTCAAAACTCTCGCCAATCGTGGCGAGATTAGCTGTTGGTTCCAGCATTCAATTTTGATCAGCAAGATATTTGCCTCATTAGTAAGATCATTGAAATGACCATGCGGCCCCCACTTTTTGATGAAAGGAATTGAATAAGAAGTCTTTGACGACTCCTTTTAACCAACGCATTATTGGTGAATCCACATTGACCGTTTTCCAAATTGGCGCGCGCGTCCATCCATTTCTGCAACGCGGATTCCATTTCAAGAGAATTGGCATTTGTGAATTTTCAATCTTCAAAACTGCTTCGTGTGGGTCATGATTCTGAGTAGTTTCCTGCTCCTTCTAAGAGATCCAAGTTGATGTTTAAATCAAATCAGAGATCAGCAAGATAGCCCGTAATCATAAACTTCGCGCGTATTATCGCCACCCGGGAAAATCCTATTATCCTGCCTTTACATTATGAAGCATGCTCTGCTGCTCTTGAATTGAAATCGCCCGCACCGAATCTGACCCTCTCGTCACGAAGCGTGGAATAGCCTCCCGCATGTTATGATGGTAATTCATGCGACAACTTGCTCTTTCTCGTAACCCAGATTGACTTCTTGCATAAATGCAAGCTGAAATTTTTGACTACAAAAAGTGGAAATCAGCAAACCCATGGAGACAAAGAAGTTGGCAAAACGACGAGCGATTTCCGCACCCGAGTGCTCTCACCTCCGATTTTGAATTTATTAGCCCATTGCTTTTAAAGGTTTGCATCTGCGAAAGAATCCATAGATGATAAAATCCTGCTAAATAATCAACTATCAAGCTTAGTCCCAAGCAGCCCAGCCATTCCCGCTGGAAAATAAAAGCTCAAAATTCAAGGTACTCTCACCAAAATTCTCGAATGGAATGGCCGATCAGGTTAAAGGAGTTAGAATGCTTAATAAAAATCGCGCCAAATAGAAAAGTAACATGGATTTGGATACGAACTGCCCGAAAAAGCTGCATTCTACTGCTCCCATCGACTTTCGCAGCCTACTTCTTTATTTCGCTCAGTAGCTTCAGCAGTAGCGAGGTTTACTATATTAATTGATAGCCAATGCAAGAAAGTAGGATCGCTTACGATAGCCCAAGAAATATACAGGTACTGTGATCTCCGTCCCAGGTTTTGATTGGGTTTAAGTAGGAATTCCAAAATGAATGGAAGTAAGTGGTGCGTAAAAAACGCTGGTTTGAAAACCTACTCACCATATCACTTCCAATAGATACTTGTCTAACCATTTGGATCTCATATTGGACTTAAACTGATCCATATCTGCGTCCTGCTTCATTTTTCACATATGTTGTAATAATTTACTAAGGAGACCAATCGTGGCTCACGACTAATCTTCGGTGCGTTTTAAAACGAAGCTAAAAACGTCAAGCTCCATGTGGCTGGCAACTCGGAAAATCTTGCATTCTCCAGTCACGAGGTATCTTCCCATCGACTTTGAGTGATTTTCCTTCGGCATTTAGCAGGCTGACCCAAATAGTCCTGTTGGCTGTTGACTCGTAAGTACGAGTTGTTTGGCCTCTGAATAAAACAGTTTTCCTCTGTGCCAACAATCATCCTAAAACAAAAAACATCATAAAAGTATTCATCCACAAAAGCGAATTTAGACTCTTCCTGATTCGCCTTCCCAGCATCGACCATGACCGATGAGAAAATACTAAACGAAAACCAGCGTTGCTTTTTCAACTTCATAAACTCTCCCGCTAGCGTCACAGGAAGCAAAGCAGGCGAACTTCAACCGATTCACTCTCTCCATGTTAAACACAAATTCCTGATTGAACTTTTATAAATCCTGTCGGCATCAGTCATCATTCGATCATAGCTCCATTCGTGGATGATATGTAAAGTGAATCGCAATAAAACAGATCAAAGCGATCGTCAATCCAAAAGAATTAATGGCGGTATATAGCTTGCGCTCGAAGGTTCGGAAAGATATTTTAAGTGAAGTTTTTTTCCACATTGAGGTAAAGATTGAAATATTGAAAATCAAAGACTTGTCCGCCCGTGGCGGATTGGATATTTGGGTCGAGTGGTACTCAGTCTCTAATCTCTATTCTCCATTCTCATTCTTCTTTAATCTTTTCCACTTTATGCATAAAAAAGCCTCCCGAATTAGCTTCAGGGCATTTATTTAGGATTCCTAACAGTTGTTTTTCTCGAACATTTTTTGGTCGCTGGCGACGAAAGGTGTTTATACTTTCAATGCTTGATGTCAAATCCTGATTCTTAACCTAGAACTTCGATATTTGCCATTCCAAAAACTTATTTGCCTTCTTCTCCGCAAACTTTGCTTTTTTATGTTCCATGTTCAGGGTCTCAGTTAGGGCAAGCGTCCGGCGATCACACCGAGAAAGAAATCGTCTCAGTTAAAATTTTTGCAGAATAAGTCGAATAAGGCGGTTGTTTCCCCATTTTCCAAGGCAGGCATCTACAAACTGATGGTAGTGTCTTCTTACTTTCAGAAGACATAATCTTTCACCGGTTTGCCAGAGGTTGAAAGACTCAATTATCCATCTCCACAATACTTCCCATCAAACTATTTTGGCGAGGCGTTGCTGGTAAGTGCGGGCCAATAATGATAACGTCCATTTTCCCGGATAAACATCGCCCCTGATCAGGAAGCTCTTCCCCGTTTGGAAGCATCAAGTCCCTTCGGCTTTTGGTGCGCGCCTGGACCAGCATATCCCATACCCAGCTTCAAGGATTCTGCGTAAAGTGGCGTTTCAGGAAATCATAGGTTACCGTATTATTTAGCAGGAAACCAAAATCCATTTGCTCCGGGCATTCATTGATTATCGTTTCGAGCACATCAGTGCAAGTGCCATTGTTTAAGGGCGTATCAAAAATATGACGCCCATTATCAGCCCAATGTTCCGCAGGCCGTAATCACCTAATTGTTCTCCAATTAGCTGGATGATAACACGTTGCTTTGTAACGGACGCTCGGCAGCAGTTTCCAGCCACAGTTCCCAAGTCCAATGGTCTCTGGAATCGGATCCCTTCGAGTGGTTCTGGAACGCATCATAGCCCAATTTTTGGAGACCACACGAACGGTATGTACTTCCGATGACCCCTGACTGGATCAAAAGCGTTGGCTAAATTTGTAATCCGTAAAATGTGAACCTGATTCCCATTTGAGTGACGCAGATTTTTCTTCTTAGGCAAGCCTTCATCTTACGAGCCTTCAAACCACATAATGGGTCAGGGCTTCTGACAGTAAAAACAGGCCTTCTCTTTCATTGCCATGCGATCGACGCCGGCGCATGGGTTATGATCTGGAGTTTGAGACGTATCACTGCATCCGAATCTCATCTCAATTTCCTTCAGCATAGTTCGATAATCTCCATAAGTTTTCGCATTTGGAAAAGTTAGATGCAAGCAGCAAGATTATTGCTATTCGACATCACAAAGTGCAGTCACATCGACCATTGCATGTGAAGAAGCATGGCTTTTAGTCTCCATTCCATAAATTTCCTACAGCTCAATTGCCGCAGTCCGTAAGTCGGCCACCCTGCTTTTTGATATTCGCAAATACGCAGCAGGCCCTAAAAGTTAATCCTGAACAATCCTAGGCCGGTTTCTTAATGAAATTCCGACGCTGAATAAATGTGATTTTTCTTACTCAATTTTAGTTTTATGTTTAATTCTACAATTTTTAATGTCTAAAACCGCTATTGCATCCAAGTAGTAGGTAGTCACAACGCTATCAGATTAAAATAAAGATGAATAACAGGTTTTATTTAATTCGTTTTCAGTCACTCGTGCGGAGACTGCTAAAGCCCGCAGTCCTCTTATCTCCAAATCTCTTTTCTCCTCTCCTCAATCCCTTCTCTTATAATTCCTTTAGATTCCTAATATTCTAAAATGTACCACATCACCGTGACCTAATGAAATCCAATATGACCTTGGGTAATCTTTGCATAGCCAGGGTGATCTTTATGATCTTAGTGCTCCCATTTTTGCTCGCTGTCCAAAATAGTCCGCCTTCCAAAATGAACAGTTCATAAGGATGATTTTATATCTTGAGGATGCTTGACTGATCACGTTCTGCTGATTTCCATTCGCCTACAGGTTTGAGAAACCCTTTTTTTGCAGGAATAACTCCATAGACCGAACCTGAAATTGATATTCCTGAGATCTTATATTATCCGCAGGTATTGTCTAAAATCTGAAGTTCTTTTCCCTACATAGGCTGCATCGCCTTCCAAGGAGTGT
>Ga0163217_1006646_pt1 | contig 10155 bp, 8 predicted proteins | sample SynspAceP_FD_185933 | JGI IMG/M metagenome (GOLD analysis project Ga0163217, IMG submission 185933) | Saline lake microbial communities from Ace Lake in Antarctica - Synechococcus sp. Ace-P (PacBio error correction) | ecosystem: Environmental > Aquatic > Non-marine Saline and Alkaline > Saline ...
AATTAGGCGCAAACAATAGACTGTGACTGCGCCGAAACGCGGGCAGAGCGTGCATCAACAAGGATTGCTCACAGCCTCCAGCAACATCCACTTCGTGCGTGCTCCAAGCTGCTTCCTTCCCGGATAACCCGTCGAAGCGACTGTCCGGGCGCTAACCTGCCGTCTGCAGATGCTTCGATCTGTCCCTGCGCAGAGCCGAGCCCGCAAGGCATCGCTCCTGCACGTTTCAACATCCTTGGCCACCACATTCAGGTTGCCGCATTGCGCGTGCATCGTTGCGCTTGAGGCTTTGCGCAACACCGGCGGACAAGGCTCTCCGCCCTGCCCTAGATCCTGCCCGACCTTGACTCCCCACCGATCCACTTCGCGCTAGAACTCGGACTGACAGGTTCTCCGTCTAAGTGCCCTAGGCCCCTTGCAGCGACACCTCGTGGCTTCAAGGGATTATCATTGCTGCGGCACTCAGCTAAATTCACGCAGCGACCTGGTTTCACGTGATCATAGTATTATCGGGGTGTTGCCGCACAGCCAGTGCTTTTGGTTTCGCGATACTATAATTGCACCTTGGCAAGCGGCGGCGGACTAATGACTACCGGGTTCGTGCCCACGCGATGATAAGACAGCTTCCGTGACAACTAGAACTTAGTCGAACACAATTTTCAGAAACCATATCAATATCATAACACCTGATTCTTTTACTGATCCATCATATCAACGCCAACAGACCTCACAGTATCTTAAGAATTCGATAATACACCTTGGCTTGCTTTGTCGATATTTACGCTTAGATCAAATTGGCGCAATCACGTTCAATGCAACACGATCTTTTGCAATATTTTATACGGTTGATGCACACACTATCTACAGTTAGTTGAAAATTCCACCGTCGCTTATCGCTGTCCGAGATGAATCAAAAGCACTCATAAGTGCATCCGCGAGCTCAGAGCCAACCAATAACTGCGCGCCCACAAGCGCCAACAGTAGAATTAGTGCCTACACAAATTCGACGTCTGGGAGTCCGTTGCCATGACATTGCCCCAGGCAATCACGCTCCGGTGTGATGACATTCTGCCTAAACAAAGAATGTAGGTCGGTACTCGTTACTTGCATCGATGCTCACCCAAACGCTTCTTTGAAACGTTCACAGAGAACTGAATAATAACACAGACACTGAACTGTGTTGCTGGTCAGAAACCACCTTATACAATTTTCTGTTACATACGGGTGCGCGGCGCGCAATTGCGCCACTCCACCCACCTCCTCTTCGCCACACACCCACTAGCATGCCTCGCGTAATACGAACACTCTATCTAGATACCGGAAGGCTAACGTACATGGCGCGCATTACGCATGCAATCCGTTATTCGTCACACGGAGACAAGAAAGGCGGTCAGCACCTATTCTATTTATCTCAACTCGGTTAGCTGTATTATCGCGCGCCAACACGACCATGTGACAGTGGCGAAGCTCGGGTAGTGGAGCAGCCCTTATCCATAGAAACACAGACGCGCACTGCGTCGAGGCTTAGACTTCCCTATCCGATTGCGATATATAGCTCGTCGCGCACCTGCGCGGCATAATTGGACTAAAGTTCGATTATTAGGCAAAGCAGAATTGGCGGACTCGAGATTGGCGAGTTTTTTCGTAGGGGGACGGATTGAATACAGAAGCCATTCTTACGCCATCGCCCAAGTGTCGAGAAATCATTAAATAGCATTTACACCTTAGGTGACGATTTTTCTCAGAGCAGCCACATAACATCTACATGCCCTAACAGACAAAGCATCCTTTTGCCGTTGTACTCGCAGCAACCTTTGAACAGCTTGGTCCTTACCCCCATTTTGGACGCCATAAAACTAAAGCCACACACGAAACAGACAACTTCAACTTTAAGATCAGTTTGTTGTTATGGACAGTAAATGACAACGCACACCAATCTATATCTAGACAAAAGCGCACTCACCTTATTCGAAAACACTGATGGAACAACTTGAAACACCATCAAATGTATGAAACGTCCCGTAACAGCGCCACACACACCAAGAATTTTAAAAAATAATTCAACTCCCCGGCCGACCGCGACATTTGGTCAGCCAATGCCCGAAGAGTGTCGGTTTGTCAATCCGCGCAGATATACCTGGTTACTGGCCAGTAATAAGGACCAGTTTTTTTTCATGAAAACAATCAACTATCAAGCTTCATAAAGCAAAAATTTGCCACATGCTCGGTGAGACGCGTAGAAGAATCACCTTTTATATGCACAGAAGAAGAATGGTGCGAACTCTTGATTACTGATACGAGAAAACATGAGATAGAATTGAACACTCTTTTTAATATATAGAAGAAAAGTATTACGTTGTCATCAAGCGATGGATCTAATAAACGACCAAGGAACCCCGACCCTCTTATACATCTCTTTGCAACCCATATCCCTATTCTCCACCAGCTTGCAGAGCTTCTAGATAGGGTCATTCGCCATAGAACCACTATAGAAGATGCCCCTTATCAATTAACCATCTTGGCGACCACAACACGAAGCCACTAGCCAATTGTTGCTCGATACGGCTTCCCAAATAGCTTAATGTGGTGTTAGCAATATCCAATCACCCAAGGGCGATACCTGCTTCACGCACTCGCACCGACAATGGACAATACGTCGCTTTAGAACTTGATAACCTTCGATCCCAGACACAGAGATCATTGGCCCCAGTAACTGGCACCCTCTGCGGGACACCCGCTTTTCGCCATCACTCAAACACTGTGTGAAAAACAGCAACTCGCTTGTTGTTCAGTCCAAATCTTGAGCATTTATAAGTCTGCATTCCAGCGGCAGCAGAAACTTTCAATTCTACCTTGTGGCGCCCCGAACGAACTACAGATGTTGATGACCCGAGCTTCGTTGACGAATAGTACTGGCAGTCGTTGCGTAATGTTGTTTACGTTCCTCTGCTCACCTCAACAACCCAATGCAGGCCATTTATTACCACATAGACGAATACGCTTATCTCATAGATAGAAAAGCCCCAATAACCTTCAATACTGTTACCATCGTCGCCGATGAATTTATTCGACAGAAATTATATCTTTGGGATTCAAGCTCCGCTAGGACTGCTTGAAGCTAATGCCAATATAAGGACACTACAGATCTATAATCATGTTTTTTGATTTCCAGTCTCTTTCCAAAACGCTCATTCAGGAGCCATTACGCTCTGGTTTTGTGCTGCGACAATCTATAGTTCGCACAACCGCTTTTTTCTACTTGTATAGACCCCATTAGCCATGCCAATCACCAACCAAGAACGCGTCTATCGCCGCTTGGAATGATGAAGAACATTTCATTAAAAATCGCGGGCACTAATACACCCTAAGGTTTGATTCTGTTTTTGAGACTATATATTATCGCCTATTTATCGTCCGTCTTAAACCTGAAGCAGGCTTCTTACTTAATGGCCTCGCTGAACATAAAGACGAAGAATTTTTGCAACTTTACTGCGTATTCAAGAAAGAATCTTCGTTGTCGTCCTTACACGGAAGACTATGTAGGCCTCGAGAAAGCTGGAGGTAATAAACCCTGGCGATCCGCCACATTCTGCGTGCGCATTCGTCGCGGGAACGAAATTCTGAGAATGCGTTGCAGGCAGCAAAAAAGCAATTAAAGACTTCTCAGCGCAAATAACCCATACAATCTGTCTTAAACACCACGTGGCGATACACATGAGCCAACACAATCTCGCGTTCGTCCCTCGGTATCGGGACACCAGAAGCGGCAATTGCTAAGTTTTCTACTGCAAGCACCCAAGCTGAATGCCGAAAAAATACGCTGGATGCCCACTTTAGAACGCCACACAATAGTGAAGGTGGAAACTGCGACACTTGTACTGGAAAGAAGGCCGATCAACCGCTTACACATGAACCTTTTAAAAAGCGGAACATAAGAAACAGCCAGAGTTAGCTTCCGTTTAAAAGCTCTACTAAGCCACTTTATTTTGTGCTATTCGCCGCTGATGAAAAGCACCAAGTAACCCAGCAAAGCGCCTAAAACTTCAACTAATTTCCGCACCGCTTAGTCAAAACCTCACAAAATACAATATAGATGGTAGTTTTGAGCACTACTGATCCATACCGCATGGACCAAACGAAGCCCTATCGATGTACAGAGCAGCAAATCGTCAGAACTAAGCGCAGAGAGCCATGAAGGCGCACTATTGAACGGGTGAGTCTGACATTTCCCTAAAATGCTGACTTTGTTCCTACTGGGCAGGTGTCCGGTGCGCGCCGCCGTGTTCGGTTTAGGCGCCCACCTAGTCCTGGCAACCCTTTTGCTGGGATTCTCGGTTCTCAATGCTCATCCGCTGTCACTACTTGGCTGCTAGCATGGTGCCAAGGTCGTATTTCCTCGCTGGCCCTTGTCCGTCGTAATGGTCTGATCCAGGGGACGAGCTGCGCCACTAAATGGTCACACGTTGAGTACTGGCGGTGGCAAACATTGTCAAAAAATTGGTTTTTTTTTCTTTCTTTTCCGACCGAGCTGTCTATTTTTTTCAGCCAGTGTTTCCGTTTTACTGCGTCCGGCCACTTTGGGTTGGCGAAAATGCTTGATTGGTGCCAATGGCAGGCATTGGCATTGGTCTTGGTGATTCGCTGTATCGATAGAATCTGGGCTTGCTTCACAATCACTGCTGGAGCTCCAAAGTGCCCGCGCTCTCAGACGAACTCAAACAACAATCACACTCTAACCATTCATCGCCGGTACGAAACACGCGCACGCGAAAGTCATTCCTGCCTCCTAATCAGCGATATATTTTTATACACGTCGACAACCACGAAACTCCGACGCCGTATACATGCACACCAGCTACATAACACGAGCGCAGTCCAGGTCACTATAACGTTATCTTATATAGCTGAAATTCTTAAGCGCTGCGCAGCGCTCACGACGAGAGAAATAAAAAACACACACTACAACTATAGACCAGGAAGGCGCCAGTGCAGAGCGACTCGTAAAGGCACAAAATGCGCGTGTATAGCAGAAAGAATCATGCTGTAGACACTCATAGCATCTCACAAAATTGCATATTTTATACCCCATCGAAAAAACGCCACCTTCTGCGCTCGCGAATAGGGCTACATGACAAAAGCACACAAGTTGCAAATAACCCACCGTCACCCACCCGTTCTTAAGCTTGCGCCAACAGCGCCCTCTGGCACTTCTGCAACGCCCGCCCCGCACGATCCATCACATCATAGGCCCATGCTGCTGTGCCACCGTCTGAGCAAGCGGCGCCGGTGTGCACAATAACGTTGTCGATGTCGCGTTGATCAGCGTTTTCCTGCGCTTCTTCGCCAATCTGCTCGTCCGCTTCCAACGCGACCACCAGCTTGGCACAATCATATCACACGTACGATCACAGACAGCAGAAAGGGCTAATAGAAATAACCTTAAACCCTCGCAAAAGCCAACGAAAGCCGTAGATATACGGCGCTACCGAGTAATACCATATTACTATACAATTCCGAGAAGCGCGCCGGAGATCTACTCCTCAGTTGTCTGAGAACACACATTGTTGCAGGAAGAGATACATACAAACACCACACACCCACATCGCCCGAAGACATAGAATGTGTCCGCGCCCCCACCCAGAACATTAGGCGCCTCTCAATCGCGAACCGTAGAGCTGCAGCACACAAATCTGACACCTTCCGCCGCGAGTCAACACACATTCTGCAAACATCGCGCAATCAATGTAGCCGTATACTATGAGAACTTGCACGAGAAGTAGCAGCGCACACCAAAAGAATAACCGCATTACAGTGCGCTAGGCAGGACTAGAGAGTCATTACAGATAACTACAGACTCATTGTTCGTTTTCCGTGTTTCATAACTATTGTCTGCTATTCACGAGAATGTACTATAGCGTCCACGCTGTCGGGCGAGCGAGTGCACCAGATACCAGATATTAATAGAGGAGTAGAACAGTTGATCACCTGCTGGGACGGACACAAAATAGCGGTCATTAATCAGTAGTAGCAGCAGTGCATAGCTGCATATAGCCGCCACAGCAGCTCCGAGTTATCAGAAACACACACTCGCACCCGAAGACTGGGGCGAACCCCTACTCGCCGAGACGGTACCATCGAGCAACACACAGCTCAGTATCACATAAATCCCACATTAGTCAACCATCCTACGATCCTGGCCAGAACCCGGAACCCGAACTGTATCACGCGGCAGCCAAGCCTTCGCCCCCGTACCTTCGCGTTCCAGCGTCAAACACGCACATGGGCGCGGCACATCAGCTTTTGCCATCTGCGACAGCATCTGCCCTTGCGCGATAATCCGAGAGGCAAAACTGATGCGCACATGTTAACCAAGGCAATCACCTGACGCCCTCGCCGTACCACAACAGGGGAAATCCCTGCTGCAGTCGTAGCGTCATTCGCGGCAACTCCGTCACATCGCCGCGCCGCCGACGCAGTGCCGAGGTCGGGGCCGTGGATAATCCGTCCAGAATCATTCCACCGGGCAGCATTCAAGACCCACGACAACCTGATCTCTTCGATAGATTCAAACAAAGCCGAAGTTGCCACTCGCCGAACCCGCATCCCCCTTACGCTGGATAAATTCGAAGAAAATCCGGCCAATCACGTTTTAAGAGAAATCTGCAGCAGCACGCGGGTTCGCCCCGCCCCACAACCCCTCGACATCAATCAAAAATACCGCGTTTCTGCATCTGATCGATCGCTCTGGTGCCTCACTGCGGGCAACGGCTCATCTCGTAGTAGGGTCGCGGCGGCCCCTGGCAATGAAACCCCAGCCCTGCAGTCCGCGATCTTTTCAGTGCCGCCGTAGATGTTCATCAGAAGCAATGGGATATGCTGGAGCTGATGCCCTCGCCTTTAATCGCGCCCAAGGTATTCCTCGATCTTGCTGTATCATCCGCACTTTCGTAATGGGGATGCGATTTTACCCCGCGAGTCAGCGCGCGGCCTGGTCAAACCCTCTGCCTTCCCTTAGTCAAAAAACCGATTCCTTGAATGAGTACGGCATAACCGTACCGACGTGTTCCATATTGCCGCGATCCATGTGGTCAGATGTCGAGATAGTAGAACCCAAAACCCTCGGGCGCGGATCAACTCACAAGCCAAATCGTAGTCAGCATGAAAAAAGGATCCAATCTTCACCAATAGTTCCGATGAAATACAGCAAGCGATCCGCCATACCGTAAACGGCAGGTGCCTCTATCGGCTACCGTCACCGTGTATTCCGTTCGCCCCCAGATCGACAGCACGTTAAGCGCCATGTTGCGCGCCACGACACGCCAGCCCATGCGGGCACAGGGGCCATGTCTTCTACAAACTCGCAGCGGGTGCCGTCTTCTCTGCGTTCAGCAAATAGGTTTAATACGCCTGGCGGTAGATCGTGAACTGTCCTTGATTTATGCTTGCACTGGAACAAAGCCATCTGGCGAACGCTGTCTAGAACGTCCCGATCGCGGTGCGCAACTCGACGAATAAAACCCATCAGTCCCTGCAGGGTTCTGATCGAAATAGTGCCTTTGGCCGCGTCGTGTGGGAACGTCCATGGGCAAACTCCTCCCAATATAGTTGAATCCATTGTGCATCAGCGTCCGCGCATGGTGCGTGCATACCTAGGCGTGAATACACCTGACTTTAAACACAAAAATTGCATCTCAAAGTGCATTAGCGCTCCAAGAAACATACCCCTGTGTAAGGCTGCACGAATCAGGCAAAAGATAGGCTATATGTCGCTAGACGGATTCGATATCGCAATACTCCAGGGCGCTTCAGCAAGACGGAGCGCTGACCAACACCGTCTGTCAAAATGGTGAACCTTTCCCCCGGCGCAATGCTCGCGGCGACGTGCGCGTCGAGTCGCGCAGCTATTTCCGATACTCTGCAACGGTTTAAATGCGGACCGGCTGGCTTTGCGACTGCGCGCGATGTGCGCGTCATTGCGCAGCCACGGTGGCAACTACGAAAGTGGCTTTGGCCAGCTTTATCGCCCGCCACTCTGAAGTCCCCGCCGCCTTCTCCGTCTCTCTGGGGATGACAGGACTATTATCCTCGATCTGCCACCCCGGACCTTAGAGAGCTTTGCACGCTTCATACACGAACATTTGCTGCGCATGAACTTTGTAAGCGCAGGTAGGTCGGAGATTGTGGCGGAACGCTCAAAGACGCCCCGGCGTTATCTTTGCACAGCTTCCTACATCAGCGCGCTAGCAACTGAAGTGCTACCGCAAGCCTCGCGCCGAAAAAGATCACCCAGACGCCAACAATAGATTGCCCTGCAATACGCACCCAACTGAGGTTTTTAACTTGAGCTTTGAAATAAATGGAGGCGAGTAGAGAATCGAACTCCTGTACACGGATTGCCAATCCGCTGCGTAACCACTCCGCAACTCGCCCTCGGCGCCTTGTGCGCGATCATTCGACCGTGGCCCGAATGCTTTTGCGCTTATCCGATTTTTGTGGAATGTCAGCCCAGTTTTAGAGCAAAACGCGGAAAAATAATCTCCCGCCGTCCAGGTCCAGTTAAACGAGATGACCGGCTACGCCTCTTCCGGTGCTCGATTTGCAAGTGGTGATCCTCAAGGGATCAGGATGTTTTTCCACACGACAATCGCGCTTTGGTCTTGTAGCCATACGTCCTCGATCTCCATTTCGGGTCCGCGCCATCAAGAGGTCTCTTCGGGGAGAATTGTCAAGGCCACGTGCGAATCGTTGCCCTGCTCGTCAAGACCGGCAGCACGTCCCCTTTCGAAAACTCGCCCTGAATCGACACCAGGTCACACGTTGCAAGCCGCGCTCACTTGCGTATCGCACGGACAAGCATCGTCCGGATACAACAAGTGTACCGGCGCCTGAAAGTTGCTGAGCAGAAATCATCAAAAGGCGCAGCAACCCTCCCCCGAGGCCAGACAGCGCGTTATGGCGGCGTTCGCGTCAGAACGACGAAATCCGGACGTTCGATGATGCCGTCGGCGATGCTCGTCTCCGCCCTCCGCGTTTTGCCCATATGCCGCCAGCATTTTTGGTCAACATGCCGCCGCGCCCAATCGCTGATGCTCTTGGGGATTCGAGGTGCTCGGACAACTCCTCGATTCTCGATGAACGCGCGCCGGTCCGACGGATCGCGGTCATACAGGTCCTTCGACGCTGGTCCAAAATGATCAGGTGATCCGCTCGACCATCTTGGGCGACCTGGCCGAAGACGGTCCGTTGTCCCCACTTTCAAATCGCGCGTGCGATGGAGTCGTTTTCGTTGAGATGAAGGACTGTTTCAAACGCCGCAGCATGTGTTCTTGATGTTCAAAAACGCTCGTGACGAACGTGATATTCTAGAAATCATCTACTATGATAGCTAGCAAGCGAGGTCAAAACTAAACAGTGCCACAGTCTAAAGGTTACTGACACTGTCGAGCCAACCTACGATAGGCATTACCCAATCCTAGACAAAGCCGTGTGTCGCCGTACCGAACCAGGCGGAGCAATTCACTGCGGCGCGCCTTGCCTGCACATTTGCTCACAGAATAAACACCAAGGCCTGCCACAGGGGAGCCTTCTATCACGAGTATCATGACGATCAAAAAAAACCCGCATATGGGGTCTCGACGACAAGGAGCAATATCCCTGATAGCTATTTGTTCAGAGAAAGTAAAAAACGTCTTTCTCTATCTTGCAAAATCGCCCGGCAGGTCCCATCAAACCATTCCGCCATGAGTCCGTTCATGAAAGCATAGCGCAATGTCAGCTTTTCTTTCATTGGCCAGTAAACTGGATCCGATTTAAACGACGATACGTTCTTTCTGACAGAGGAGATTTCTCCGGTTTTAATTGTTAAATTCAATGCGTCACGCACCCCGCACGAAATGCGCGATTGCAAGAAAGCAACTGGTGATCCGTGAGTATAACATGTGAAGCGCTGAGCGCAAAGCACTTGCAACCGCCCAAGCCTGAAAACGCGCGGGATTACGCACGCTTAAGAGCGCGGTTTTGCAGCCCTCTCCAGCGCGCTACGGGGTCCAGCTAGAGCCAATTTCAGTCCGGTAGCGAGGTCACGCGCACCCAAACTGACGTTGTGCCAACAGGTGCAGAGCTGAATGGATAAGTTCCTGTAGAAAATAAGGGGTT
>Ga0163217_1049980_pt1 | contig 10155 bp, 11 predicted proteins | sample SynspAceP_FD_185933 | JGI IMG/M metagenome (GOLD analysis project Ga0163217, IMG submission 185933) | Saline lake microbial communities from Ace Lake in Antarctica - Synechococcus sp. Ace-P (PacBio error correction) | ecosystem: Environmental > Aquatic > Non-marine Saline and Alkaline > Saline ...
CACCACGACCCACATAACAACCCGTGCTAACATTCACGATCCCACCGATCAACGAACGAGACCAAGCGCGTCAGCCACACATACTAACCGCACAATCGACCACTAGAACCCCACCGCCAGGACCTGCTGCACCGAAACGCCGCTACAAAGTCCTTCCACCAGAAAACCCCCCGCGCACCAAAACCCCCTCCAAACCGCTCCACCGATCACACGCACGAACTTACCACGGGACAGCAAGACACGCTATCTATCGGGACCAATGCGATCTGTTGAAACTGCTTCCAAATCTCGGTCCCCGCTCACTTGTCGGCCTCACTTCTTAGGCTTCGTAATCCCAAAACTCATGCCGGAAACCTTCGAAACAAGTACGATACTCGGAATCAAAATCACCGGAACGGCAACTCGCCCGCCAACCGGAAAAACCAAAACTACTTACACCCGATTCTTACGCTACTCTCGATATCCGGCCGCTTCCCGTATTCACATCCCCAATCCTCATCCCTCACGCCTATCCCTCGGTCCAAGCTGTCTCCTTTGACATCTTGACTGACATTTAATCGTGTTCTCGCGAAGTCAATCACAGATACCTTTGACGGAAATAGAAATTTCTATATTCCAAGGCGACGAAAGCGAAAAAACAATCGGAAAAATCCGAAAAATTCTCTCGACTCACGAATGACCAATGGCAACACCGACGAAGAAACCTTGGGCGAAATCAAATCGCAAACCGGACACGGCGGCTCGGATCGAGACTACGAAAAAGCCAAACAGCGCCGCATAACATCGGGCTGGTCCGATCCACACGGATAAAACCCTCTTGCTTCAATCCCTCAAAACAAATGGTACTGCGCGTGCGTTGGCCGACGTTTCTCAAAATGGCATCACGCCGAAAAACTTCGCCTCCCAGCGTCGAACTTACTCACGGTAAAAAAGTCAGCCTCCGGCCTAACGGGAAACAAAGGGCCCGCCGAACAACCGCCTCTCACTCATCCATCGCCCAAACCGCCGAAGCCGAACGCTGGGGCTGCGGACGGGGCAAGTCAACGCCACGAACGCCAAAGAATCCCCGACCCTTGGCGTACTCGCCAAGGCGCCATCGACAACCCAACGATCTAGCACTTAAAAATCTGAAATTTCCACAAACGTCGAACCACCGCCTTCACCAAACCGTAACAACCCGCAAGGACCAGCGGTCCATGGAACCGGCCCGTCACAAGAAACCCGGGTGTCAACGAACGATGCGCGGCGCATCAACTTTCCCCGCACTTTCCCGAAGCGTTCGTAAATTACCGGCTCGGAACACAACGCCGAAGGGGGCCACCACCATTGCGAACTGCGGCTATGCATACAAACCCACTCATTAACCCCCCTGAAGACGATCATGCCGCAACCAAATCAAATTTACCGGGACCCAACTCGGTTGCACGTTTTCATGTTGGTTTCACAGCGTGCGTCGGGCCTCTTTGGGCGGGGAAGACCCACATTCGGCAGTCTATGAGCATCGGGGCAAAGGGCCGGGATCCCAGCGCCTGATCCTGCATCGGGGGATCTCGCCAATCGACGCCCTACTACACGTGCTCACAACTACATCATTGGGTCCTAAACCACGTACGATTGTGCCCAGTGTAGCGGATTAGACGCCCCGCGATGGCTGAGGCTGGGTCCCGTATCCTGCCAGAGAACCCCCGAGACGGGACCCCAAAGAGCCGGACGCATCCTGAAATCGAATACGTCAAGCAGCCCGAGTGCTGCGAGAAACACCGCGCTGGGAGCGATTGATTGTATCGATTTGCTGCTGAAACATGCCCGACTGCCAACCGTAAGACAGTGCACCGGCAGATTGGGAAAGGGGGCGTAAACTCAAATTACTCGGGGATTAAGCCAGCCTCTGGCCTTCGCCCTACGTTTTACCCAACCAAAAATTCCGTGCGGGCGATCGCGGAAAACCCCCAACCACGACCTACAACCGAGGCGAAGGACGCAACGGCGACCTCGTAGCGAGAAGATCGGGAACGCGCCCAGCACGCAAACGCACTGGAGGCGTACCCCCGTCGGCCCAAAGTCCGTGGATACCCCGATCGAAATTGAACGAACAGCACGAATGCGGGTCGCCCCTTTGAAACCCGGGGTCGGACGCGCAATTCCAAATGAATTCTCCATTCCGTTAGCACCGTATCTTATGGCTGAAGGACTCCGCCAATGCAAAACAATACAAAGTGCAAAGAACCGAGCACTGCCACCGGATCCTGATTGATCCGGATCGGCGACCACTCCGCTTGGGTACGTGTGCCGTAATCGGGGCAGTTTTCAGCACCGGCACCACGCCCGAGAGTCCGGCTCAGTAGCATCCGCGCGGACCAGGCGGTTGCCCCGAGAAATCCGCCGGAACCAGTCCTCGACCAAACGACTCGCTTCAATGCCCGATAGCAAAATCAAAAGATGCCGAGGTCACCGTGCCGCTGGCGATCGGCCTGTCCAAAAAGAGGCTGGCGTCACGGGACGAGCCAGAAATCGACTGCCGAAATCGCAGGGACACACCAACAATCACTGCGACCCCGCAACCAAGCCCGGGCAAATTGGTTTCCCTCTTCCTACTTATCACACTCCGCAACGGTGGCCCCTCTGTCAAACGATCAGAGGCACACGAAAAAATCCCATGCTTGTGGATTGGCCTCAAGAAACATCATTTCCACCTCTGCATCCCCCACATAAGAAGGTACCTAACCGATAACAAGGTAAACAGCTCACTGCACCGGGGTTATCACAGGCCATTATCACAGTACGTCACATCTGCAGGGCGTTTAAGCGTTTCCCATCCAACGGCGATAATCACTACTGCAATTTCTCAGTACTCGGGAACGCAATCCGCTACGCAACATGTGAACCACCAACGATTCCATTTGCTGGCAAACCGCTCGGCATGCCCGAACCTATTCCCAAGGACGAGCCGGAAACGTGGTTCTTCCACTTCAGAAAACCCCATGCCCCTGCCCAACCTCAACTCGCCGACAATGCCGCCGGACCCAAGCGTTCGAACAAACGCCGACACTACCGTCCCCATTCTTCCGTCAACAATGCCACCGGCGTTAACCCAAATCGACGCAACCCAAACCCGACAACAGAAAACTTTCCGAGTACGGCCGGCATCACCACCACAAGCCGGGACAACGCGAACCGACCGCCTCCCTGGCGATATCAAATGAATGCCGGCTGCGAATCGTTCTGGACCGATACCGCAAGCCTTCTGCACAACCGATCGCCGGACGATTCAGCACCAACACTGGAGCATCAAATGCAAAGTCGCTCCAAAAATCGCATCGCACACCAACCACCGACAACAAAAAATCAATTCCTCCGGATCGTGACCATACTCGACCGACTTTTCTACGCACTCGTTCTTCAATTTCGCAACGACGTCAGATCTAATGTGGATCAAACGCCACTCCTCTGTCCAAACGACTCGAAAGCGAACCGTTGAAAAACCCCAACGAACACCCGAAGCAACTTCGAATGGATCCGCAGCTACATATGCTTCCTTTTCAGGATCAACCAACACGAAAACGAATCTCAAGGACCAAAAACCTGAAATCAAAAGCCAACCTTCGAGATAACCACCGACCCAAGGCCAATAAAGCCCCGTTTTGCACATAATCACAACACTGACCGGAAAATTTCGGGACTCAAACTTAATGGGAACGACCGAATATACCGGGTACGCAACAGACAACGACGACAACGCTAAGGAAACTCCTCAAACGCAAAATCTTAACCATCCAGAACGCCAACGTCACACGCAGTTGCACGTAACGGGATAAGAGCCCCAGCCAAATCGGAGCCAACAACGGAGAACCCCCAACCCGACCGTCAAACGAAAAAAGAAATCCGAAAAACCTACCGGCTCACTGCGCCTGAAAATCGTCGAACCACGACGCCGGGAAAAAATCACCCGTACAACAGATCCGATCATCGAACCGGGACATCCACGGACGAGGATTCATCCAGCATTCTGAATCCTCGCTCGAAACGTGCCGCGGCAAGCAAAGAAAAAAGGCCAGTTCCCCTCAAACCTTTCCTACCAACACCCTCCCGGAACGGATTTACGACGTTCCTACACACAAGCCCGGAATAATTCGCTGAATCAACCCGGTTGTAATCTGCGGGTGGAAGACAATCTTCGCCCGCGCCGGCTATGATCCCACGCAACACACAGTACGGCGTAGCATGGCTCTGACCTCCACTGGGGTAGCAACAGCGGGTGCCATGGGCCAACTTGCGAGACACGACGTAACGATCAACCACCCCAAGATCGACGGCACGCTCCTGTTATCGGACGAAAAATAAAACCCTTAACACGATTCGACTTCAACCAGAGCTGACCGCATGACCTGGATTCGGGATATACACCCACCGTGTCGATGCTATGGGTACACAACGATTTATCTAATCCTCCAACAACAAACAACAAGGAAAAAAAAGGAAAAAAACCCGGGTGTTACCCCAAACCACGACCACCGGCTCCCTGAAAACATCCAAGACCACCATCGGCGTCCAACACCTGGTGAAATCAATACTTAAGGGTACTCTCGTCACGATACAACAGAGCGTCGCCCATCTTTCCCCAGGCTCGGGCTCTCATCCGACCGGGTCGTGTCATCGGACACCCAGCACTCGCACTGAGCAACCCCGCTTCCATCACTCCAACAGAGAATCAAGAAGCCATCGGCCACCAACAGCCCGACGTTGTCGTGGGGAACAATAAGCCCGTGCGCGCAAATGTCTTTCCACCGCAACCAACGGCAGAAAACAGCGAACATTCACGCGACTTGTGTGGAAGCACCTGAATCCGTAAACGAACCGGGGACGTCAACCCCACGACCAGCGGAACTGGCGATTCTTTTTGCACTCCCGCAGGCACGTCGAGCGACGGGACCCCAAACGAAACAACTCTGCTGAATCAAATCAATCGGCTCGCTATCGTCCATGATTCGGCAAATCTCTCCCTACACAACAATGCATCTCTCGGCACTCCTTCACGATTTCACGCGCAAGTACCGTAATTTCAATTTCTTTCCTTTCACTTCCGTTCCCCACGACCCCTTCTGCTCACTCGCTCCTTCTCAACCACGTCAAACAATCAACGGCGAAACTCGGGACGGTCCGTCACTACACCGGGGGAAAACTTAAAACAGCAATTCCACGCAGTTGCCACGTCTTCTCCTGTCCGGACACTCAAGCTCAACGTCAAACCAAAACCTGGCAAATCCATAATATCCCTCCGTCACCATGTTTGATTAATCCAAAGCAACAAAAAACCAAGGCTTAAACCTCGCGTACCCGAAAAAGAGGCTTAATCAAAGCACTTGATTCGTTGATAGAGACGTTTCGTCCCTGAACTCGGACTAAACCACCGCAACACAGACTAACGCCGAATCCAATCTCGAATGCCTCGCCGGTGAGTTTTCAAAACGTTCCGCTTCGGGGACGTTTGGACAAGGAAGCCTGACCCACATTAGAACTGGACAATCACCTCGAGAAGAACACAACAATGCCCGAAACAGATCGGCCTCGGGGAAATACTGCCACATCCCAAAGACCATGGGAAACGTTTCGCATTCGGTTCTAAAACAACATTCCGACGGACTGGCAATCAAATCTCTCCCAGGGTACCTAACAATCGGGCGGCGACGCTTGCGAGCTCGCCCGCCCCGTCAAAGCGAACACGCCCGGCCGGCCAATTCAATTGAAAATCATCGGCAACGCCTCGAACAGTTCCCTCCAGCGCGTCTCCAAACGGACGGCGAAAACCGCCACAAACGTTCCCTGTTATCGGTTTGGGAAATTCGTCGCCATTGGTAAAACGGACGCTACTGGAGCATGCCCGACGACAAACGGCACGTAATGCGGGGCTGGTCGAACCGCCTACGCACGCCTATCGGCTATTGAGATGGCAAAGCCATGGGGTCTCCTGAAAAGAAAGAAACCCCACCAAGATTCGGCCCTCTCACATGCATTAGAACGCCTACCGGCCACTGGGGCACATGGGCACAAACGGACCACTTCCCGTCCGCTGCGCTTCACCCAGTTGCTCGAAACATTTGCTTCGACGACTGCAAACATTGCAGTAAAGTGATCATCCGCTTGAGGGAAACGCCTAAACCGCCCCCTGCCAAATGGACCGGCACTGTGATAATGGGCTTGAAAACCGCACGACTTGTCATCAAACCATTCATCCTATCGGCCAGTCACCCCTCCATGTGGACATAGCAGCAGTAAATGATTGTCATTGACAAAATCCCACCAACCGCATCACTTTTCGTGTGCCTCGGCATCAGTTACCAAAGAAGGCCACCCACGTAATCCGACCTGGAATCAGTAGGGGAAAAGAAGAAACCACCCACAATCTCCGAGCTGTTATCCGGGTCGCCAGCGATGTTGTCCCTGGCGTTTCCCACGAATTCCGCCCGCCCCTCCGACCCGCCACACTCTTGGAAAAACAGCCGGGGATCGCAAAGCGCACGGTACCCGGCCACTCCTGATCGCTATCCAATGGGAAAGCGAGTCGCTTAGTCCAAGACAGCCGACCGACTCTCGCAACAAACCACCCTTCCACCCACGGGATCGGGCCCCTACAACTCTCTCCCTGAGGGGCTCGCTTGAACACCCGCCCGAACTTACGCACCAAACGTCACACCAACCAGGAGGAATCCACGCCCACCGCCAGACGGGCAACTCGGGATCTGCCCACTTGTCTGTTGCAATTGCCCGTCCGATACCACAACTCCAATAAACGGCTAACGAAACGCGAAAATCCATTTTTTTTTTTTTTTTTTTTTTATGGAACTCGCGTCACCGAGTCCTTCCAACACCGGGACCGCACGTGCTGTCTCAAATTCATCGGGCTCATCAACCGCCTGGCGCCGGAACGCGACTCCGCTCCCAGGCTGCGTGCGGGCCGCGTTCACCCTCCTCTCGCACACCATCGCGCCCGAGCACTATCTCCCCGTAGCGCTTGGGTCTCGGCTTCCGCGACAACGCCGGCACGAATAGATTGATGTCACGAGGCTCACCAAGCCACAGGCTGGCCATCGATAAAAATTGAGTTAAAACGCCCTCCCAAATCTGCCGGGCAACTCGCTTCACGTGCACTTTTCGGCACGTTTCAGCCACCAACGCAATCCCCCAACTCACATCGGGCTCAGCCCCGCCTCCTCAGCAAGCACCTCGCATCGACGGGATCCATATCATTTCCAGCTGCGTCGGCCTTCGGCGTCCCTCGTCTCTTCTTGCGTACGTAACAGCCTTCAAGCCATCGCCGGGCGCACTTCCTCATTCGCTCCAAACTGGTCGATCCACAACGCTGAACGTTTTCTCAGACCCATTGCATTATCCTGGAGTCACAGTATAGGTTCAAAGTGTAGTCGGAGGCCCTAAACTGAGCAAACCCAGCCGACCTGCGAATCCAGCCTCGCGATGCCTCAATAAACTGCCTCGCGAATTAACTCCCCCAAAGCAGCCCGACGCACGCATCGCGAAACCAAACAAAACCTGCAAACCGCCGGTTCGCACTTACCCCACCGGTGAAACTGACTAGGTTTTTCGGTCAAAGAAAATAGCAACATAGCGCCATCAGGGTGCCCCAACTTTCGGGGCCCGTGCGGACCGACGCCCCGAAATATTCACCGGACACCGCCTCGGCGAGATCGGAACGGATCAGCCGCGCATCACGGCCCACCACACCTCGGGCTGATCGTGACAAGTTCCAAGCTCGTTCCCATATGCCGGAATCGCTCGCGCCGAGCCGCCACACTTGAAGACTCGTGTAAACTTCACCCACGTCCGAAGCACGTTCGAGCCTCGCGTTTGGGCGATGGGAGAATGAAACCAATTCGCGGGCTTGTCCGTTGGCACGCGAGCCGCACCTTACTCCACGCACGACGAATACCCAGAAAACGCGACCCGCCCAACAACACCCATTTCGTTCTTGCGCCATTGACGCACAACGAGGGTTTACGCGGGACGACAACAGCCCGAACATCATCCCGGACCCGGGTTTAGCTCGTTCCAGGGGTCCCTCGATCAAAGAGCGACATCGGTTCAGATTTATCTTCGCAAACCGGTTCATAGTCAATCGGGCCATTGGTCCATCCGTGATCCGAAGAAATTTCCGGGGGTATTTCCGAAATTGGTTTTCACCTATCCCATCGCCTAAATAAGAAATCTCCTATCCCTCAACAGTACTCACGTGAGACTTCGACCGACCAACAACGATCAAAAATCGCACGATGCAATCACAGAACCCAAGCATGACGACACACAGAACTCACGACGATAAGGAGCAACGGATTGGCCGCGCCATCGGTCGAACTCGAAAGGCGCCGGAACTCACTCAGAAGCATACGAAGAAACTCGTGTCAGTCAACCCGTGTCCGGTATGAACGCGGCGAAGCTCGCTTCACGGGGTGACACTTATCTCGACTATCGGGCCGACTGTTCAGCGGGCCCGATAGATTCCCTGGAATACGAACGCCTAGAAAAACGCGAACAAGAATGACCCGGAAGCAGACGAGACTTGGAAGAATTTCAACAATCGCCACTGCCCGATAAGGACACGGGCCCGTCATAGCATCCATCAACCGATGATAATCCGCCTCTGATCGGCCGGAGCGTTTAGCGGTTTTGGTGCGCCGCGCCGTTCTCGGATGGAACTTGCGAAGTTTCGGCGGCGTCCCTGCGGAGATTCAACCGGGCCTGCCCGATTCATCGCTACACGTTGTCCTCTCGAAACTCGCTGCACCGACAACCGCTTCGCTACCTTGTTGTGATTTCGGAAGCGGGGGAACGCTCGGGCGAATGGAACGGGCCATTTGCGACGGACGCGCTTGCCGTACCGTCGTTCTCCCGGCTCACTCCCACGAAACTCAACGCTTGGCCCCCGCCTTGAGCCTCTGGGTAACCGCTACACGAACCGACCGCTATCGGCGTCGCTCAGCTCCGCCCTCGCTCCTAGACGTAGACGATCGGGGGGTCCGCCTTCTGTCCATCGGCACCTGCTCGTTCCCTGCGCGTCGTTTCGGCTTCGGCCGAAACCCACTCGCTCACGACGCCCGAGTCCCGCTCGCGCTGCGGTGCGTCTCTTCGCGCAAAACCTCCTCAACTCGCCTTCCTACGCTCGTCGCTGCGCCCGCCGACGCGCGTGCTTGGACCCGCGCGTCTCGGGGGCCTTCCATCCCGGGCTCCTCGCCGGTGCATCCCTGCCACCGGCTCGCCATAGCGCGACATCCATGTCGCCGGCTTCTCAGGATCACTCAGCTGCGCAACGTGCCAAATGCGACAACATCCGTCGCGCTTTCGCTCTCCCCAGTCACAAACGAAGAGCGCATGCCCGCATCCCACCGAAAAAGCGGCATCCTGCCCGCCAACGAAAACGGGGGGGCACCTCCCAGCTACCGTTGAAACCCCGAAACACGAGCCTGACCCCCACGCGAACTTTCTGACCCCAACGCGAAAGCGTTTCCCCAGGGATCACTCCAGCTGGCGCATCTGCCGAAGATTGCGACGACACCTTCGGGTCGGCCTCCTCTCCCTGGGCACAACCCAAATTCGATGGCGCATATAGCCGAGGATGACGGCATCCTGCCCCCAACGGACAACAAGGCCACCTTGCGTGGCCTCGTTTTACTCCGTGCAGAAGTGTAACACCCTAACACCCCCTCCCCTTGAACGTTTCGGACGTGTCAAATCGGCGATAGTCTTTCCGAGTTGACCTGCGTGGGTCAGCGGGCGACTTGTTGAACTCCCCCATCACAAAAAACGGCCAGCCCCTTTCGCTACCGCTTGAACGCCACCCCGGTCAAGTCATTGTAAACGACCGGACAACCTTTCCCTGGTTACTCATACAAAGACCCTGACTCGTCGATCTGACCCTTTAATTCTCTTTTCCGTTCGGGATATCCTGCCTAACCAATGTTTTGATCCTGCAACATCCAAAGAATTGAATCATCGCCTCCATTTTAATAAGATCTTCGTACTTTTGGCGACCAGCTCGCCTTTGCAACCCATACCCAAACAGAAATATCAATCCCGACGCTCTTTCAGAAATATTTGGGTTGTACTTAAGAAATCTGCAAATGCCAATATTTTTCGAACTGCATGAAC
>Ga0163217_1057264_pt1 | contig 10155 bp, 13 predicted proteins | sample SynspAceP_FD_185933 | JGI IMG/M metagenome (GOLD analysis project Ga0163217, IMG submission 185933) | Saline lake microbial communities from Ace Lake in Antarctica - Synechococcus sp. Ace-P (PacBio error correction) | ecosystem: Environmental > Aquatic > Non-marine Saline and Alkaline > Saline ...
TCAGAAAAATAAAGAAGATCATGGGTGAAGCCTGAAAAAAAGCCAAATTTTCCCCCCCAATTGGTGGGTGACCTGTGCCAAAGCCCCTGCCCTTGACCTTGTCACCTGGTTACCGACGTTTGGTTGTTTCCGTTACCTCAACCCCGCGTTACGTCAACACAGCGAATGCAAAGTCCGATTTCGACACGGGCGCCCTTCCGCAGGGCCCCCGCACCTAAACGCAGGCCCGTGCCGCGCGAAACCCCGCTCCGAAGCTTTTCGGCATAGATCTGTTCAACCGCGGCGAAAATCGCAACAGAATCCGCCAGAAAAACACCGTGTGCCACCACCTGCTGGGCGCTGCAGCTGCGGCCCCGCAGCACCGCTGCGAGCTTGGCCATACTTCCGGGTTTTTTTCACTTCCACACCCCGTCCCCCAACCCAATGCCCCCCCGTCGCCGGGTCCAAGCGCGTCTGACCGAAGGCAGAAACAGCAGCGCCTGCCTTCACCGCCGGTGTTAACAGGACGACCCGGAGCAGGGCCGCTTGCCTGTTGACAATCGCCCAGGACAGAGCCAAGGCAAAACATGGCAAGGGATGAGGGATCACGAGCCACGGGGTTCGCTGCCAGACCGACCCGACATCGCCCCTTGAATTACTTCCCCCCGATTGCCAGCCCGATTTCCATGAATCCGCCTGGAGGAAGCGCCTCATCGCACCCCGCGTCGGAAACGTCTGGCATCGCTACGGCAATCGCCTTGCTTGGGAAAGACTGGAATCCAAAGGGCATTCACTCAACCTGCGCCCGGGCGAACTGCTTGGCCCTGCGGCCATCGCTGGCGGCCAAAACCACCCTGCCCGCCTGATCGCCGTTGAGTCCCCAAGCCCTGCCGAATCCTGCATTCAGGGCCAGAAGTGCCGGGAAGCCAGCGCTGGGTCGAGCCGGAAGCGGCGCGGCGGCGTTGGCATGGTCTCCAGATACCCCTCCTTCCCCATCTCGACCGCCTGGCGCAACACCTGTTTTCGGGCCTGCGGCCACGCCAGGACCGCAGCCGCGAGCGGCTGCTGGAGGCTGCTCGAACTCAAGGCCTGAAGCATCGCTTTCCGCACGACTCTCAGGAGGCCAGCGACAGCGTTGGCCCTGGCCCGTGCCCTGCGCAGGCCTGCGCTGTTGTGCTCGTGAACCCTTCTCCAACCTCGTGGATGTGCGCCTGCGCCTGCCGCGGCGACTCCACGGTGGCTGAGCCGCTGCGGGCCCAGCGGTGTGAATCGGACCCACGATCCGTAGAGGCCCCTGGACGATCGTGATCGGTGCCGGGATGAGGCGGTCGCAATCCATCAGTGCCGCCAGCCCGCCTGAGTGGTGACTGAACCGGCCACGCTTTGTTGGGTGCTTCGTTCTGCAAACGCAACCTGCCTGCCGGGCCCGTGCAGCGAGCGGCGCTCACCCGCTGGCTGCTGGAGCGCCACTCCCAGGCCGGCAACGGCAATGGCTGGAATCCACATCTGAGGTGTGCGCGATCCACGGCTGGAGTTAAGTGACGACCCCAATGCGAATCCTGGGTGACTGCCGGCGAATCCTGGTCGTCAATGGTTACTCATGCAACTCAGCACCGGCAAGCCCCGATCCAGTTGCGCTGCGGCTGCCGCTGGAATCAGGATTCACCCGCCAGCGCTGCGGTCTGCGCGCGCCCCGCCCAGCCTGCCCCCTGCTCTTCCCAGGACTCACCGTCCTGCCCGTCGCAGCGATCCGCAAAACCAACTGAGCCGCAATTGCCTAGGGCCTCAAATCTGCCCCAAGCTTCAAGCTGCCAGCTTTCCGCGCCGCCGCTCCGCCAGCCGTTCCGGTTGCGCCTGCAAAACAGGTTTGTGGCGCGCTCCAAGGCGACGCTGGATGTCGAGCGCCGGCCGGCGCTTGTGATCACCTCCAGCAGCCGTGCCTCGATCGCCGCCCTGCTGGCCACGCGCCAGCGTGCGACGCTGCCGGCCCAGCCAGTTGGCGAGTGTACTCGGGCGCACCAGAAACCCGGGTGTCGCGGCAGGGCACAAGGCCTCAAACGAGCGCGCATCTGCTCCGCAACTGCCCTTCAAAACAAGCGCCCGCGCCACCGCGAACAGCTGTCGCCGCAGAACAGTCGCCGCTACCGCCGGCACGGCCGGCAGACAAGCCCAGTGAGAGCGGGTGTGCCGGCACGCCCAGCACCTTATGTGCGCCGACAAAGGTGAGCGCCTCACCGGGCCGTGAGCGATCGGGTCGAAGGGGAATGCCGCCGCGTCGGCGGCGGCGGCGACCCTGGGGCGCCAGCCAGCGGCCAGCAGCCCCGGGTGCCGCCGATGATCGCTGTGGGATGGTCGCAGCACCGCTCGAGGTCCAGCCGCGCGGCGCACCCACGATCACCGCCGCGCCACCGCCGACCACCACCCACCGCCCGACGCCTGTTGTGCAGCACGAACACGTAGTGTGTCGCGAGCCACAGATCAGGCCACATCCACCCGCCACGTCCACCGCCACATCAGGGCCCCGCTCGCTTCCCGTTGGGCCCATCGTTAAAGCCAGCTTGCGGTTAGTTCCATGACACCGTCGTCTGGCCCAGGGGCCCTCCAGATTTCGGTCGGCGCTTTGCGCTGCTCGTCGGATAGCACCCGCTTGAGAACGGACAACCCAACGATGTGCCCAGTCCCTGCGGCCAAGGCCCGGCCCTCTGGTGCGCAATGCCCGATGGCCCCGTGATTTGCCTACGGCCAGGCCCAGCTCGCATCGTCGTGACGAGTGCGCGTGAGCACCAGTGCCCGTGGCGCCCCTCCTCGACCTCGGTTTCGGTGTTCGCATGCGGGGCCGTCAGGGCCAGCAGGGCTACGCCGCGCCGCCGATCTGCCGGCCCACTGCCGGGTCGCCAGCAAATTGGCGCGCGCCGAAGTTTTCTTTGACCAGCTCGATCTGCCTGGAGCTGAATTCAGCCACCGGATCGGGGAAACCGGTCGATCACCGCATGTCCGAGGCGATCCGCGTCTGTTGCCACAGGCCGCACCCGCGTGACAACGGCCTGGGTGGCGATCGAAGACCCTGTTCACGCAGCACGCCCCTGATCGGATCACCGATCGGCCCTGCGCCTCGATTCAAGGGACGCAGTCGATGTGGAGCCCGGATGCGCCAACTCAAGCGCGGGCCAGCCCTGCGGGGGGGCCTGATGGCCAGGCTTGGACGGGTCCGCCTGCGCGGCTGCTTGCCCTACCTGGTCGCGACCGTGCCGCCCTTCTCACCCTGCTGCGCTGATTCCGGGCCTTTGCCCCCGCCACAGCCCCCTTGGTGGTCAGCGATCCTCGTTGCGGCCGGGAAACCACCCTCGTGCTTACGGCTGGCGGTCCCCGAGGCGATGCCGTCTGCTGTGTCCGCGCTTGGCCGTTGTTTCGGCTCGCCTCCAGGGTCCCCAGAGAATACACGTGGCAAGGCGGGGACAGGCGACGGCCCGGATCCAGCAACGACCTGTTTCGCCACGCCATGGAGCCTCGCTCCGCTCCACGACCGAACCCCGGGCAGCTGCCACGACCGCCTCACCAGGATAGTCGAGCCCTGCTGAAGTCTTCGCAGCGTGCGGTCGGTGTGGCCGAATCTGTCACCCCTGTTGGTGACGCCATCACCATGCTTCACGATCGAGTCTCGCTCGGGGCCTTGCTGCGGTGATCAGATCCCCGTGGTTGTGATCTTTGGCTGCAGGGCCGCTACCGCAGGACAACTACGCGTGCGGGAGAGCTCAGCCAGCTCACGCCGACCTCAGAAACCTCCAGGGCTGAGTGGTGCAGATTTCCGGCGGGAGAGCACCAATGCCCAGCCGCTTCTCTCACCACCGATGCCTACCGCAAGGCGGTGAGCACATTTTCTAACTGAACGCCTCCATTCGGCCTCCTGAAGGGTGTCCCTGAAAACGCCGGCCCGTGGTGCCTGCCTCTCGCGTGGCTGGATGTTACCACGGGGCGAATGGGTGGGCACCCTCACCACCTTCATCCTGTCCCCAGCGGCTGTTGCATCCGCTGCGCCATTGCGAACGCTTCACCAGACCAGGGCGGTCTCAACGGCCGCGAGCGGATCGCGACGCTCCCTCGAAGAACCGATTGAGACAGCGACCTGCCGAGTCCCCAGCGCAGCCTGCTGCCGTCCATTCCGGCCTGGAGCGCTCCAGCGCCGGCCGAGGGATCTTCGACAACGTCCTCGTTGCCTACCGCCCGATGAATCCGATCCTGAGCGACCTGAGTTTCCAGATCGCGCCTGGTGACATGTGGCCTTAAGTCGCCCCCACCGGCGCCTGGTAAAACCACCGTGGATCCGCCTGCTCGCCGCCTGTAAACAGCCCGCAACAGGGGCGATCCGCTCGATGGCATCGAATCCGCCAGTTGCCGATGCCACCCTGCGCCAGCGCCTTGGCTGTGTTTCTGCAGGACACCTTTCTTTCAGCGCAAGTGGCCGACAACCTGCGCCTCGAGCGCCCATCGACGACCAGGCATCGGCGCTTTTTGTCGCGACCTGGGCCTTGAGGCGGCTGCTGCGCGCTCCCGATGGCCTGGCCACGAACTGCGGGAGCGCGGCGCAATCTTCCCCGAAACGGCAGCTGCTGTCGGTGGCCCGGTCGCCATCCGCAAATCCTCGGCTGTGAGATGAGGCACCCGGCCTTCTCGATCCCTCCACCAGAGGCCACTCCTGCAGCGCGACCTCGACAGGCTGCGCAGGCCCGCACGGCGAACGGATGCCACCGCCTGGCCACTTGGAGGCGCTGATCGCATCCTCCTGTGCGGCGCAAGCCGCTGATTGAGCAGGGCACCCAACCAGTCAACTACGGCCGGCGGTGGCCTTTATGCCCAGTTGGCGAACTTCAACAGGGGAATGGTCAGGCTCTGAGCGCTGGGAAGCCCGGCCAACTTACCCTGGTCTGCCGCTGCCAGCGATCCCGTTTGTCGCAGCCAGGCCGATCATGGCGCCAGCGGCGGGGGCTCTTCGCGCTCGGCAATGGCCGCCAAACCGTCCGAGAACCCGCCACCTCAGCTGTCGCTATAGCCGCCAGTGCGCACGTACGGGGCTCCATCACCTGGTCAACGGCTGGCCGGCAATCCAGAGGCTCGGCACCTAAGGGCGGCGGTGAGGCCTGGAATACTCGCGTACGGCCGCCCGGCGTGCTTGCACGGCCAGCAAGCCACAGGCGGCCACGGCGATCAGCCGATCAGGGGACTGCGGATCGAGGCCGTTCCGGCCAGCCCGCCCCAGCCCACCTGGCCGGAAGCGCCAACAGGCGGCGCCCCCTGCCGCAGCCCCGGGCGAACCCGTGGCTGTAGACCCCCTCGCCGACGCCGAATCTGATCACCCCACAGCAAGTGGTCACCGGCAGGGAGCGCAAGCAGCGCCAGGCTGCACCCGGAGGAAAAATGGCCCACCACACGAATCGTTCTGTTTGCCGCCTGTTTCCAGGCGTGCCTGGCACCCAGCGGCCGTACTGGCCAGCTTGGCTCAGGCCCGGGGTCCCGGGGCCGCTGACCGAACCCCGCAGATCGGCGCTCCACCCGCACGCGGGGTGCCCAAAGTTCCTCCAGCAGGGAGCCAAAGCTGGCCGAGAGCAGCCATGCCATGCAGGCAGATCAACACGGGGGCGCCGGTGTTGCGGTGCTGCATCCCTTCAGCGTGGTTGCCTGCCAGCCTGCAACGCGCGCACGAGATCGGGCAGGCAAATCGTGCCATTGCGTGCCGCGCCCTCTATGTTGGAATTCCACGAACTTCCTGGCCAGTGCCTACGGCTCTCAGTCCGGGTCGCCCCACGCCCAACCGAAGCTTCACCGTCTTGAGCCTGGAGAGGAGAATTTGATCTGCTCGAACTCGAGAGGCCTCGATCCGTCGGTTGACCGCCGCCCACGTGCGCCGCTGCGCTAAGGCGCTTGAGCCACAGCTGCTGCGGGGGCTCTGGCGGTCCACGACCCCAATCGCCTGCCGAACTGGTGGGCTTTGGCCCGCTGCACGCGGCAAACGGTGGTGTGGAGCCCACGCTGGGATGTGGCGGCCATCCCACCTTACCAGGGCGGGGCTGGCAAGGAGCGATGGCTTTGTGCTTCGAAGCAGCCGGCAGATTGAAGTGGAGCGCGTCACCCCGCTGACCCCGACGTGACGGCTTCACATACAGCTGCAGGGGGTCACTGGAGCCCCGTCAAACACGCGGCGCCTTCCTGGACTCCCTTGAACGCGGCTTAAACGGTCGTCCCTGCCAGGGGCCCCCCCAAAAAAACCCCCCCCCCCCCCCCGGCCGATCGAGTCGGGCGCCCAGCGCAGCAGGCCGCCCAGGCCAGCCGGCATCACCTCCAGGGTCTGGTGCGCCGCCTAGAGCGGGACCGCTGGTGCTGGGCCTGCCCTCGACGGGCTACTGTTGACGGCAGAACCGTCCATCCCGCCCTGTTCGCGGCATCGCCTGGGCGACAGGCCGTGCGGACACAGACCGAAGGTGGCTCCGGCCTGGCCCTGAGACGCCCTGCTGCCGCGGCGGCCCGACCCGAACGTGGCCGGATCTGGGCCCCTGGCAGCCCGACCGTTTAAAGCCAGCCGTCAAGGGAGTACCAGAAGCGCGAGCGTCGTGGACGGGGGCCAGCTGCCAACCTGCAGCGAGAAGCCGATCACGTCGGTCACGAACGGGTGACGCGCTCCACCTCATCTGCCGCAGCTCTCGAGCACCAAAGCCATCCAGCTTCTTGCCCAGCCCCCCTGGTAGCGTGGATGGACCGCCACATCCAGACCGTGGCCCCTCCAACACACCGCGCCGTTGCAAGCGGGCAAACCCACCACTTCGGCAGGCGTGGACGTGCCGCCAAGCCCTCACCCGCAGCAAGCTGTGCTCAAGCGCCTGCCACGCGCGCAGGGGCGCGCTCCACGCGACGCAGCGCAGAGCCTCTCGATTCAGCAGATCAATCTCCCTCTCCAGCCTCAAGACGAGCGAACTTCGGATTGGGCATGGCAAGACCCGGAACTGGAGCCGTAGCACTGCCCAGGAAGTCGGGTAATCCAAACCAAAGGCGCGCAACGCAATGGACGATCCTGCCCAATCCTCGGCGCGCCGTTGCCGGCTGGAAGCAACCAACGCTGAAGGTCCAGCACGCAACACCGCGACCCCCTGTTGATCGCCTGCATGGCTGCTGCCTCCGGCCAGCTTTGATCCCCTCTGGAGAACTGCACCCCGCGCGGGTGGAAGCGCCGATCTGCCGGGTTCGTCAGCGGCCCCGACCGGGCCTGCAGCCAAGCTGCCAGCTACGCCGCTGGGTGTCCAAGCACAGCCGAACAGGCCCGCAACAGACGATCGTGGCTGGGGCCATTCACTCGTGGCAGCTGCGCTGCATGCCTCTCCCCTGCTCGGTGACCAACTTGCTTGGGTGACCAATCGGGCGTCGGCGGAGGGGTACCAGCCACGGGCCTTCGCCCGCGCGGCAGGGGCGGCCGCCCTTGTTGCCTCCGCCAGCTGGCTGCCGGCTGGCCGGGACCCGCCTCGATCCGCAGTCCCCTATCGCTGATCGCCGGTCCGCCCGGGGCTGCGGCCGCACACCAGCCGGCGGCCTACGCGAGATTCCAGGCTCACCGCCGCCCTCGGGCGAGCCTCTGGGATTGCCGCAGCCGTGACCAGGAGGGAGCCCCGCTACGTGCGCCACCTTGCCGCAAGCGACCAAGCATAGCTGGCGTCCTCGACGGTTGCGCCATCTGCCGAGCGCGAAGAGCCCCCGCCAGCTGCCGCCCTGATCGACGCCTGTGAAAAACGGATCGCTGGCAGGGGGGGGGGTGGGGCAAGAACCAGGACCAGGCCCCCACGCTCAGGACCTGACCAACCCCGCCCTGAAAGTTCCGCCAAACTGGGCATAAAGCACCCGCGGCGTATTGCTGGGGGTGCCCGCCAATCAGCCGGCCCTGCCAGCACAGGAGCGATCATCCGCCTCCCCCAGTCCAGGCGGTGGCAATCACGACGAACGTGCGGGCTTGAGCAGCCTTCGAGTCGCGCTGCAGGGGGCCCGTGAGGGACAGAAAGGCGGGGCCTCATCCACACCACAACCGAGGAGCGGAGCGACCCGGCCACCGACAGCAGCTGCGGTTCCCGAAAGGAAGATTTGCCGCCGCCTCCCGCAGTCCGTCCGGGAGGCCCATCGGGACCGGCGCAAGCAGCGCCTCAAGGCCCAGGTCGCGACAAACGCCAGCAGGCCTGGTCGTCGATGGCGGCACGAGGCGCAGGTTCCCACATGCCGGAACAGAAAGGTTCCGCAAACCACACCAAAGGCCTGCGCAGGTGTGGCAATCGGCAAACTGGGCGATCGAGCGCCATCGAGCAATCCGCCCCTTTGCGCTCTACAGGCGCAAGCAGCGGACACGGTGGTTTACCAGCGCCGTGGGGCCGACAAGGCCACATGCTCACCAGGCGCGAATCCTGAAACTCAGCGCTCAGGATCGATCATCGGGGGCGAGGCAAACGAACTTGTCGAAGATCACCCGCCGCGCTGGAGCCTCAGGCCGGAATGGACGGCAGCAAGCTGCGCTGGGACTCGCCGGTCGTCTGATCCTCAATCGTTCTTCGAGACTCGCGATCCGCTCGACGGCCGAACCGGCCCTGGATCTGGTGAAGCGTCCCAACTGCGGCAGCGATCAAACGCCGCTGAGAACAGATGAAGGTGGTGAGGTGGCCCAAACCCCATCGCCCCCGTGTAACCCCAATTCCCCAAAAAGGCCCCCCACCGAGACCAGCAACCACGGCCACGGCCCGTCAGGGACACCATTCAGAAGCCGAAATTGAGCTGCGTAGAAAAATCGGCCTCCACCGCTGCGTAGCACGTGGTGAACGGAGAACGCTGCTTGGTGCTCTCACGCGAACATCTGCACCACCCCAAGACCGGAGTTTCCTGCAGTCGGCCGTTGAGCTGCCTGAGCTCCTCCCAACGCGGTAGTTGCCTGCGTAGCGGCCCCTGCAGCCAAGAATCGACAACACCACGGGACTGATCACCAACACAAGGCCCCAGACGAGCCCGATCGGAAGCATGGTGATGCGACACCAACAGGGTGACCAATCGCCAACACGCTCCGAACCGCACCGCGCGAAGACTCAGCAAGGGCATCGACATCAACTGTGAGGCGGTGAGCAGCTTGCCCACGGGGTTCGTCGGGAAGCGGAGCGAAGTCCATTGGGGGTGGGGGCGGGGGGGCGTGCGAAACAGTCGGCGATCCGGGCCGTCAGCCCTGTCCACCGCCTCACCCTGTAGCTCTGGACCCCCTTGAAAGCGAGCCGAAAAAACACGGGCCCAAGCAGCAGGAACACCACAGAACGCCACGCCTCGGACCGCCAGACCCGTAAAGCAACCGAGGTGGTGTCCCGGCGCAACACGAGATCGCCTGACCCAAGCAGGGCTAATGGCGGAGACAAGCCCCGAATCAGCAGCGCAGGCGTGAACAGCAGGCGGCGACGGTCGCGACCCAGGTAGGGCAAGCAGCCGCGCAGCGGACCCGATCAAGCCTGGCCCATCAGGCCATCCCCCCAAGGCTGGCCAGCCTGAGGTGGAGCAATCCCTTCCACAATCACCGCAGCTCCCCTTGACGAGGCGCAGGGCGAAATCGGTTACCGACAGGCGGCCGTGCTGGTGAACAGGTCTTCGATCGCCACCAGGCCGTTGTCAACGCAGGTGCGCCGTGGCCAACAAATCGACGATCGCCTCGGACAAGCGTGATCGGACCGAGTTCCACCGATCCGGTAGCTGATCAGCTCCACCGGCAGTTGCGAGCTGTCAAGAGAAAACTTCGGCGCAGCGCACAAAATTTTGCTGCCACGTTTCCGCAGTGGGCCGCAGATCGGCGCGCCGCGTAGCCACTGCCGGCCCTTGAACGGCCACCGCCCTTCGACACCACCGAAACGAGGTCGAGCTCAGGGCGCACGGGCAACTGTGCTCACGCAGCACACGTCACCGACGAATCGACCTGGCCTGGCCGTAGCCACATCACGGGCACATCGCCCTGCCACCAGCAGGGCCCGGCCTTGCGCACGGACTGGCACCACAATTGCAATTGGTCGTCCCAATCAAGCAGGTGGCCCAATCCAGACCGCCAGCAGCAAGCGCCAGCACAGAATCCTTGAGCAGGCCCCCTTGCCAGAGCGACGTGATCAATGGAACTACACCGCAATCTTGGAC
>Ga0163217_1072170_pt1 | contig 10154 bp, 14 predicted proteins | sample SynspAceP_FD_185933 | JGI IMG/M metagenome (GOLD analysis project Ga0163217, IMG submission 185933) | Saline lake microbial communities from Ace Lake in Antarctica - Synechococcus sp. Ace-P (PacBio error correction) | ecosystem: Environmental > Aquatic > Non-marine Saline and Alkaline > Saline ...
AACAAAGAAAAAAGAAAAAGAAAGATGCAAGGTTCCCCATCCGGGGCTGGCGCGCAGAATTATGGGAACCCCCGCCTGCGATCCCAACGAGCAAACCGGGTTTGGACTATGCCCCCAAGACGCCCCAACGCGAAATCCACGCCTGCCGCCACGACGGCACACGCCGATGGCTTTTTGGGGCCGGCGCAAATCGCGAAAACGCGGAACTTGACGGGACGGGTCTGGTATCTTTCAGCCCCGCGAAGAAGGGTGCCGGCGGCGCGAGATGTGCGAAGATGGCAAAAAATGGACCGCGGGCACCCAAAAAGTCATGGCATGCACAACGGCCCGGATTCCCGCAGTCAGTTCAGCATTCGCCCCGCCCCGTTCTTTGGCCCACCGATCTGCCCTCGAGATCGGATGAAGCTGGCGCCACCGCCGAGCCGCATGAGACCATCGATAAACAGGCGTTGTGGACCGCGCATATCATCACGGGCCTGCAAACTCAATCGTCAGCCGAATCGGACCCTGTGGCAATACGTGGTGTCCAATTACCTCGATTAATCCTCCCCAAGGCATTCAACGTCAACCCGCAGCGTGTGAACCTGCTGGTCAACCGTGCGCATTGTCATAACCCCGAAACCTGCGCGATCTTGCAGAAAAACGCTGACAGAGATTGCCGAAGGCATCGCCAACCACCTTTGCGCGAACGGCACGGCGCAAAATCCCTGCCAACTATCCGGTAATGGTAACCAGACGCGCAAGACCGAAATTCGCGCGGATGTCCCGCGGTTTTCAGGGCAATGTGACGAGCAGCCCCTTGGTCATGGCGGCGAGGATTCGCCTTTATGCCCTGAAAGCGCCCGGTGCTTATATTCTTGGCGCAATGGCGACACCGCGATGGTGCAACCACCCGATTATAACTTTTAACGACGATATCATCCCTGCCGGCTGCAGCTGGTGACCAGGTAACGCCGAACAGCGTATGCCAATCGCTAAGGCTCATCGCATGGGGCGTGGGGAAACCCGCGCCCTATGCGGGCAGCATTTAGCGGTAAATTCTGACCAATGCCGCGGCTTCGCGCGCAATCGAAAAATCCGACACGACATAGCTGCGCCCGGCCTCTGCCGACGCCGCCAACGCGTCCGTCAGACAGGGCATCGCGTGTCGCGGCCTCCAAGCGCGGGAATTGTCTGGGTCCACCAGCAGCCGGTTTGCCTGCACCACAAGCTTCAAAACGCGCCCCCACACGGTAGCGACGACTGCACAACCATCCGCAGCACATCCGTCTTCGATCGGTGTCAGTCCCGAAACCTTCCCACGTTTGCGGGCGCGACATAAAGAATCCAGCACACGTAGACGAACGGCCCATATCGCCTACGGGCACCTCGGCAGAAAGAGGCATCCGGTCCGACAGGCCCTCGCACGGCGCGGTCTTTCAGGCCTTATCTCGAAAGCTCGATTTCTCGGTCGCTGCGCTCCTCATCACAAGGGCCACGACATCGGGGATGATCGCGCAGCGATGGCAGCAATGGCCTCCGAACAAAGCATCATGTCCGCTTTTGCGCGCTGGGATACGGCCATAGCAGCCCACCAGCGTCGCATTCACCGCGGTGGGCGCGGCTGTTAAGCTCGGCGCGCAAAGCGGCGCGGTCGGCGAGGGGGCAAAACCTTCCGGTGTTGATCATGCATGATTCACATGCCGGGGTTTTCCAGATAAGGCGTTGTCCCGTCCGAGTCGCATACCACGGTTATCCATCGCCGATCAGGCCAGCGCGTCAGGCCGGTCTGCTCGCGTTCTGCCGAGGTGAACATCAGCCTGAAGGCCCGTTTGCCCAGCAGATAGCGCAGCGCCAGCCGCTCAGCATCTCTACGTTTACGTTCCGCGCTGCCAGGACCCGCCAACCAGAGCTGAAGGCCCCCGCGCGACATGGTGATTCAGCGACGACCAAAGGCAACCTGTGCAACGTCCTCGGGGACAACAGGACCGGCGCTACATCGAAATGTCAACGTGATTGCCACCGGCACCGAGCCGCATCACAGTGCGTGACGCCGCTCAAAACCGCGCTGAATTCGGGCGATCCATCGGTGCGGGCAAGAGGGTGCGTCAGGGTATCCAACTTGAGAGTGGTGAAGAACGGCGGCTATCGCATCCACTGGTCGTCCTGCGCGCGATGAAACGGATCGGCTGCCGGTCACGTCGCGAGCTCTGGGATGGTCAAGAGCGACAGAACAGCGGGCGGTCAGGTCTTCGCTCGTCCGCCACAATTCCGCGCGGCCCTTCGGTTTTCAAGCCTGCGCATATGTCCTGCAAAAATGTCCGGCGACATGTTGCCTGAAAGCCACAGCAAGCGCCCGATGCGCCACCCTCGAACGGTTGTGCCCGCCAAATGGGCAAAAGAAGCCGCACTCAGAGAAAACCACGTCAGACAGGTCTGTACCACAGACCACCAATTCACCCAGCGTATCCGCCAATAGACTTGCCCGCCCGCGGTTCGCCGCGGCTCGCCGTTGATCGGTCAGGCAGCATCATGGGCCATACCTCGACCGCGTCGCCGCGTTCCGGATGCGGGGGCAAAGTATATACAAAGATCGGCAAAGTCGCGTAACAGCTTGCGGTGCGTCGCAAGAACAGTCCGTCCTTCGCCATTCCATGGTCAGGAGGCAAACCCATACGGCCGCCCGCAAGCGCCGCCGGTCACCCGTGCAAGCGCCTTGTCGTCGACCGGCAGAAGGGCCGGCATAGATTTAGATCACCCCGCGCGCACCGATCGCAGGGGCGGCATGCGATCATATATTGCGTGCCATCGCGTCATTCTGGGTCAGCGATCAGCGTAAAAACATCAAACAGATAGCAGGCTGCAGCCATTTTCCCAAAATCCACGGTCTTGTCCAGACATCCGTGCATGACCAAGGCCAATCGCGCACCTGTCGCATGGTCCGTGCGCAGCATCTGGGCCAAAATCTTCGCTTTCAACAAAAATCGCGCATCCGGCGCCAGTGGAACCATAAAAGCGCTTAAAGGGGGCCGCGCGTCAACGGGGCGAACTGGTGCATCGCTGCCGCGGCGCAGACGCTGCGCCACCAAGCTTGCCGAAGTCGCGTGCCCGATGTGATCAGGAAATTGCGCCGTCGGGGCAGCAAAATGATGCCCTGCGGTGATCAACGCCAGCACCGCAGCTTCTCCACCGATGCTGCATGGACCCAGACCAGTCTGCCATCCGTCTGCGCGAGCAGCGCGCAATACCCGCGTTCTCGCCCCGCAGGCAGCGGCACATCTGCCCGTGCAGTTTGCGGCCTCGCGCTGGCGGCAAAGGATCAAGGTCAGTCGGCTGCAAAAGCCCAGCGCGTACAGAAAGGGCGACCACGGTCGGGTCATCCGCTGGTGGCTCATGTGGCGGGGCATCTGCCCATCCACTTTTTGCCGTAAATCAAAGTCATGGCCCTTGGCTTAGGCTTACGCCGGCGTAATTCGGATGCGTCTTTTGGGGGCGTCAATCCTCGGGTGGTGCGCAAGGGCCACTCAGGCGCCACGTCTTCCCTTGACCCAGACACATATAGATCTCGCCGTGCAGGTGATCCGCACGCGGTACAGCTTTCGCAGAAATTATGGACATTACGCGTGATAAACCCGATCTTCCGACCTGGTCCTTCAAGCCGACAACATAACGCAGGCCCGCCATTGTTCTCTGCCAAATCGGTAACGGTACGTATCCCGAGGGCGCGGCGCACGTCCTTGAGGGAACCAGTACTGGCCCAAAACGGCCTCCGTCCGAATCGCCCATGGGCACATCCTCTAGCCACGTCATATCAATGCCGCCGCGTCGGCACCACCTAACGCGATCAATGCTGCAGCTCGGCCTCGTTTTAAAGCCCTTCCAGCGCCACGTGCGTGATTTGACCCGCCAGCCCCGCATTTTGCCGCATGCATCAATCCGCGCAGGACTTGGGCAGGCGGCCCCAAGCGTGTGATACTCGCAAACTTTGATCGTGCCACCGTATCCAGCGAGCCAATTCACTCGGCGCCACCACCGCGCGCATAAAGTCGCGGCGTAATCGCTCCAGCTGGCTGCCATTGGTCGTCAACGTCAGCTCTTGAGCGTGCCGGCGTCCAATGGCTGTCAGTCTGTTTGAAGACAAGTCATGATACCCTTGCGCACCAAAGCTCGCCCCCGTGAAGCGCAGCTTTTGCACGCCGAGATCGACAAAGTTGGCATCAGCGATCCACTCTTTCCAAGACAGAATTCCTTTGGGCAGGAAGGTCATATCTCGACATTGCATAAACACAGCGAAAGTCACAGCGACCTGTAACGAGACGCGCACCCTAGGTTGATAGCGCGGCGAAGGGTCAAATCAGAAGGTGCATTCATAATCCCATAGTAAACATCGCGCCAAAGCGGGCAAGTAGCATTTAGGAGATTGAAGCGGCTTCGTTGAAGTTAGATTAAATTTCATGAAAACTAATATTATTTAGTATCGCTTGTCGTGGTCCTGGCCGGATGTGCCGCGTAACGGATCGATGGGTCTGGGTAACAAGGCGTCCGACGAAAGTACGCCGCGTTACAGCAGAAACTGTGTCGAACACGGGCGAAAACGGCAAACACCGTCGCCGGCCACCACCCGCGCCGCGCCGCTGCCTGTTTCAAGCGCCTCGCAACGGCGGAGCCTTGATACCACGACGGCTGAACAGCCGCGGCCGAGGCGCCAAACCCTGCTACGTCGGGCAATCACTTGGCACGACGTGGCCTCGCTTGCAGTGGACCGAACCGGGCCTGTGCTGAAAACGCCGCCTGGTGAAATCAAAGAGATCGCAGGGCCGCGTGACGAATCCCCGCACATGGTAAAATCTCACGGTAAGCTGATCCCCTGGACGGACCTGCCATCGGCGTCAGCCGTATGTCACTGTCTCATTGCGTGACGGGTGCGTCGTGACGGATCTGACCAAGTCGAAGTGTCAACGAAACGGTGTAACTCTGGCGTCCCTATAACATCAAATGCAAACGGGCGTCCGAGGAAAACCTTGGACGCCCGTTCCGTTCAGGATCAGCCTTAGCAATTCAGGCTCCGACGTGCGTCGTGCATCGCTGCTGCTTCAAGCGGAAGTCGGCATATACGTGCCGCCTCTTGACGCATAAGGCTTAGGGGCGTGCGGTGCTTCGATATACTCTGCGGCCCGCGCTGGATCATATGACCCGCTGAAGGCGCGTACCCACCTCCGATGCCTTTGCAAGATACCCGTTCTGACAACGCAGATAGCCGCCGCCCAGCCAAGAATACGCTCGCGGGCGTCAGCTCTTCGGTTTTGGGTATCGCTTGTCCACGTGAATGTGGCGACCAAAGCTGCGCGCTTTGGACCAAAAACTCTCCGATGGCCCACTTTCGACAACAATCCAGACGCTGAGGAATCGGGCAAGCAACCGCTTTTGGCGCCCGCCATACAGCGTGAATCGCCGAATGGCCCACTGTCAAAATTCGGCGCACCCAAGCTTGTCAAACTGCCACGACCGCTTCGTCATCGGGGCCGCAGGCTGGCTTGGGTCAGCATTTCGCCGCCGCGAGCCGGCTTCGAAAATGTCAGTCTGCCAACAGTGCGCCGCCATTGAAAATCCCGTCAGCCACGACAGCTCGGCCCGCCAGGCTTGGTCAGATCGTTGATTGCGGTTGGTCACGCCCAATAGGGCATCCACTGGACGCTGGTGCAGCTTTGTCCGACGCATGGGGTCAGCCAATACTTGACTGCGCCATATGGTGGTTAGGTGCAGTCTACGGTCACCGATTTGGCTAAGGTTTCGTCTGGCGACATCTTCCCCTTGGCGAGGCATATATATGCCAGCATTGGCAATGGATGGCATAAAGGACGGGCGAGTCATCTGCAACTCCGCGCATTTCGATCTGCCCCCAGGTGCCTTCGGATTCTGCACCAGGTCCCTGCGCGGTCCGAAGATCCATAGATGACCCTGCTCCCTGCGCGCCCATGACTTCTTGCATGTGCTGACGTTTTCAACAACGCGTCGTTGGGGCCATACCACCACGGGACGTTCTCGTCATCAGTAGCGAATGGGCCCCGTGCTTTAAGCTCTCCGGATCATAAGCTCGGCGTGTATATAACTGATTCTTATTTCAATCACCTTCTAAGGGCAGGGGGAACATCGCGCCGCGCCCCACAGAAACAGCAAGACGCTGCCGAGACCAGCTTGTAGGTCCACCGCGCAAGCGCCTCGTTTTGGGTTCGAGCGCAGTAATTGATCAGCGACGCAATGGACCGCAGCCAGACGTAATCTGCCCTGCTCTTCTTGGGATGCACCGCGTCCACGGCGCTTCACACCATAAAGGAACAGGACGGTCAACTGGCAGGTGAACGCTTGGGAGTGCCACAGCCGACCTTACCCATGCACTGGCATCGGCAGCGCCAGATTGCTTTCACTGCAAATTGAGGACTCAGTAACATTAACCACCGAGCAATCAGATCACCTTGCCCGCGCAATAGCGCAGGGCTGCAAGTGATCGCGGTTCGCCCGACTGGCCTGACAAACAGGGCCATCGTCCCGGTCGGAAATCGGCGGGTTCGCGTAACGGGAATTCCGGAGCCAACATCGACCTCAAACCGCAGCGGCAATCTCTCGAACCATTATTTTGCCGGAGCAAGCAAAAAGCCGTCCCCGCAGGCGACCATGGATCCGGTGAGCTTGGTGAAATCGAGCCCGACGGCAGCATGATCTCTCCGTCCGCGTCCAGGAGCGCGACAGCGCCTCGCCGATAGAACGCAGCTTCCGCGATCTCTTTCCCATAAAGTGTTGTGGCCGCCTTGTCGAGCGGTGGTGTCGACTGATCTTCAACCACACGATCAACGGGCGCTCAAATGGCATCGAAAATCTTGGACCGATGTACGGGTCAGTCACAGGCCGCGGCCCGCCTTCTCAATAGGTCACTGCGTCCGCCACGCGACAGGGCGATCGCGTCGCTCCTATAATACATCTCGTTGTCGCCAAAGCCCACGGCAGCGGCCCCTTGCGGCGCCGATCATCAGATCGTCTCCGGGGGGCCGTCAAAACAGGAACGCCCACGCAAGGCCCCGGCAACGTGCGATGGTCTTGTCGGGCGTCAACCGGCTCAATCCTTCGCATGTATTCGGGTGAGCACGCAACGGTTCTGGTCCGTTCGGTCACGAATTTACGCCGCCTCGCCAGCTCAGCCCGCAAGTTCGCGGAAGTTCCAATGAACCGGTTTGCACACTGCCACGGGTCCCGCCTGAAGCCGGTGGCGTTGGTGACGAGGGGGCAACCGTGGTGGCCCAACGGGTGTGGCCGATCCTACTGCCGGCCAGCCGGCTCATGACCAGACAGGCGACAGGTTTACCACTTTCCGACTGCCCGGCGGCGGTCCAGCGCCTGCGTCAACCGTGCGAATCCGGCTGTCATAGCCGCGGTAATTTCAGCGTTTTCGGGCTTCGACGAGTAGCCAACTTGCGTGTTGGCCAAGGATACCGACAATACCACAACACCATAATAGCTGCCTCTCTGCTGGTTGGCCTTCCTGCCTTAACATCGAACAATTTCCGGGCCATGCCGGTTTTCTACCTGCGCGCCGCGCAGCGCCAGTGCTCTGCTCTAACATCCGACGTGATCACCGGGAACCTATCCTGTCATCGCGGCCGTCGCCGAAGCACGGTGCCACCAACCAGGTGTTGACCCGATAAACGCTTGGCCCCGAAATGGTATGTCTTCAATCACGCCGTCGTAGTTCAAGTATTGGCCCGCGCCGCCAGTTGGCTTGGGCCCGATGGCGTCGCCGTGTAGCTTAGGTTGGTTCACCTGGCCCCTTCCGCGATCTCGCGTCTTTATCTTCCACTTCGGACAAAGTTGCCGGATGCGCACATCCCCGGACAGCCTGCAAACCGGGCGCAAGACCGTAGGGCCATGATGCCACCTACGGCACATGGCACCCTTCGAAGTGGGCTGAACGCGCGCACTAGTGCACCTGGATCGATGTCACGGCCGGGGCCAAAACCACGTTGTCGATCACCGTATCGCGGCGACTATACGGTATCTGGCGTGCAAATAGACCGTATTCGGGCCATCAGCGGAATGCCCGTCTTCCCGCATCGCCCGCACGGCCCGGGCGATTGAACGCGGCAATCGGCAGCGGCAGATCAAGCGCGGGAATCACGCCCATTGTTCCGGCCTCGTCACAGTGACAGCATGGGCTTTCAGCCGCGATCCTCGGCAATGCCGAGATGTCGTGAGGTAGTATTCTTCCGACGCGTGTCATTGCTAACGGCGTCAACTAGGTCAAACAATAGATCAGAATTGCAAGCCAACAAAACGGCACTATGAAAAGCGTGATCGCGCGCTCTTCATCTCTGGCGTCTTTGTATTCGAACGATGCGAATCCAGGCTGTCGCCTGCATAACCACCGGCCATACCGCGGGAATCGGCAAGCGTCGAATCCCAACACATCTACGACATCGGTCCGACTCATCGCGTCACACATTTTCGAGGTTTCATCTGCACAAAAGGCGTATCTCCGTACAGCACAATGGCCGCCCGCGAACCCTGCAAGGCCTCGCGGCCTGCCAACGCAGCCGTGCCTAAAGCGCTCTCTGTCACCACAACCTGCGCTTCGTCGTCAAAGCTTGGGCTGCGCACGCACCTGACGGGGGCACCGGGTGACGCCAACAACGACCGTACGGGCAGCGATAATGCCCGCAGAGCAAGCGTGTCCCATAGCGGTGCGTGGGCCGACGGCGTGCAGAACCTTTTGCAAAGATCCGATGCATACGGGTACCTTTTGCCCTGCGCAAATAGATCATGCGACTTCCTGTATAAATCTATTTAATCATTTAAATGTCCGCCCTCTTTACCTGTTGACCGATTTGCCAAGGCAGGGCGCACAAGAGATTCCGCCTGCACAAACATTCCAGCAAAGGAATGCCGATGAAAAACGTAGTATTCGACCTCGACGGACCTGCAACCACAGCGTGACCTATGCCGCGGCCGAATGCGTGCTTACACGGATATGGGCGAAGGCGAATGTTCTGGACGCGAAACCGACGGCGGGCACGCCTGAAGGCGGGCGCGCGAATCGCGTTTGGAATGGGAACGCTGGGTCGGGCAGAAACGAGGCAAAACGATCGACCGCTATTATCCCATGCGCTACACTCTAATGCCGCGAATCTGGGGACACCATACGGCTTACCCCGCGCGGAAAAAAAAAAAAAAAATTGTGGCAAAAAAAAGGGGCCCCCCCCGGGGGGGTAACTGCGTTAAAGCCGCAGGTTACCGCGTGGCAATCCTCACCAACAAACCCGAACGCTGGCCCATACGCTCGACAAGCTCGGCGTGCGTGATGCCTTGCGCGATGGGGCTGACACGCGGCGATGCGCAAGCTGCCCCGAACATCTGTTCGAAACGGCCCGCCGTGCGGGGGGTGATCCGTGCGCTGTGCTGCGGTGGGGGGATACCCAACACCGGAACCGGGGGGCGAACCGGCGCGCGGGCGGCGGGGTGCCTGCGTGCGGTGTCCTTGGCCCCTCGGTGACGAAGGGCGGGCACTGGCCCCCGAAAGCCTGCCCTGACCACTATGACGACCTGCCTGGATACTCGTGACCCGTCGATCGGTGCAGCCTGACATGGCAGCAAAACAGCAGAGTTCTTCACCGGCAGCTTTTACCCAACAAGAAACCCATCCGAAACGCCAATGACCGCCGCCTGTCGCCGTAATGCGCCACGGGCGACTGGCACCGCTATAACACCGTGCTGGAGAGACTGCAGAGGTCGCTCGCTTGAGCAGGAATTCGCAAGCGAGGTCGGGGCGAAATACCTGCCGTCGGCATCGGCGCTATGCCATCGCGAACCGGCCCTGCAGGCTGTCCGCGTCAAACCGGGAACCGGGCTATCCAGCCCCTAACACGCCCCGTGCCCGGTGCGAATTGCCGGCGTCGCGGCAAGCCCTGTCTTGTCCGATGTTGAAGAGGGCGTGAATGCGATCTGGAAGATCCTGGCGGCAAACTGGATCAATGCCGGGTTCTGCTGCTAAGCCATATGCGGGCACATCTGCCGAATGACCGTGATGACGCTTGTGATGCCGGGCCGGGTCACCGCTGGTCGAGATTGCGCGCATACCATGGGGCCAGCTGAACGGCGTGCCTTCGGGGGCGGCATGGGCTGTGATGCTA
>Ga0163217_1101620_pt1 | contig 10154 bp, 10 predicted proteins | sample SynspAceP_FD_185933 | JGI IMG/M metagenome (GOLD analysis project Ga0163217, IMG submission 185933) | Saline lake microbial communities from Ace Lake in Antarctica - Synechococcus sp. Ace-P (PacBio error correction) | ecosystem: Environmental > Aquatic > Non-marine Saline and Alkaline > Saline ...
TCCTAAGAGCCATCAAACGCGCTTCGCGCTTGCAGCAGCAATGGACAAAGCCGCACTTGGAAGCCCCGGCGCCGCCGCACGCGCAATCTGGGCAGTTTCAGCCCGGGGGCCGGGTCCGCCGCGACGGGCGGGCACGTACCTACTTTACTCAGCTCGCTGAACAAGGAAGCAGCGGCCCGGGGTAGCCGACCCTGACCACGCCTGGCTAATCTAAGGACAAGCCCCTCCTGGTATGAAAAAGCTACGGCAAAGCCCCGGACAAATTGAAGCCTTGTTGATGAAATCCTAATGCACGAGATGAGAGACGGCTTCCACCGCATTCAGACGGCTTGACAAACTCGCCGACGGCTCTGGGGCCAGCCGCATAAACCCCTCGGTGCCGAACGGTTAGCCGCAGCGGGTAGCAGTTGAAATCCCCTCCCGCGGCGCCCTTCCGTTTTTGACGTGACCACGGGGGGCCGATGGCGACAAAGTCCATCTGAGGAAAGAGCGTTACTCGCGGTTCAAACCCGTCAACAAAGACGGAAGTGGTAGTCGAATTTACTGACTGGGCAGTCAATGCTCTTTCCGGGCGCTACTGCGTCATGGTGAAGGATTTTAACAGTGCGCCCACGCGAACCCATAGCCGGCTTACTGACAGGCGCAGGGCTTGCCGCAGTTTTCCGCGGCGAATTTCAGGTGCTTGAATCCCGCACGGCTTGAATCTGGGCGTGAAGAACTGGCCTTCAAGCCTGAATCTGTCTTCCAGCGCCACAGTACAAACCACGGCCCCTATGATCCACCTCTGGCCAGCCGTCACTGCCATCCACTGAGGCCGTCTGCCCAGGTTGCTCAGATTTTCGCGAGCTGGCAGTATCCGACAAGGGCCCGGGGATACCAACCACCTGAAGATCGGGCATAGAAATCTGACGACACCAATAATGCAATTAACGGGGGAAGCCGCGAACCCACAATCGCCCACTGATGGAACAATTCATTGGCGCCAATCCCAACGTTCATCCCCGGTTAATCTTACTTCAAAACCACTGAGCTCAGCTCATCCCGCCAGGGTGCTGAGCCAGAAACACCAGATCGGCCGCGCCAAACGCCGCCGCACGCTGGTTTAACCGTCGGGCCCCCAACAAGTTATGAACGCCGTGATCCACTTCCTCGTATTGTTAACTGGCGGTTTCTGGCCGTAAAGCCCTGCGCACCGACGACGCCATGGTCGTATTAATCGTCCAGCCCCGGCTAATGGAACAATAGGTTGACTATCTGCCCGGCCACCGTTCAGATGGTTGAATCCCGGCCCACCGTAATCAGCTGACACGGGCTCTACTGCCACTGGCGCGGCCGATAAGCCAACCTGCCCGCCCCATGCAAAAACCAAGCACGCCCACTGCCAGACACTTGCGCAATCCCTCGTAGAATTTCATGGCTCACACACGTCTCTGCCGGCCGCTGAATCGGTGCCCTTGCATCACAGCTCAAACGCTTCGCGGTGCCCGCTTCGGTATAGCCCAGAATTGGTTCGGTTTTGGCGCCGAACACCTATCCGGTCCAGCACCACGCAAGCCTCCATCGCATACTGCGCCACGGCACGAAATTGAATCGGTACGCCCCATAATTCCTGGAATTAGCACCAGCCAAGCGGCCCGTCACACCGGGTGGGCAAAGCCAGTAGCCGAAAACGTGTTTTGATTATCGGCGGTGAAATCGTAATCCATTTTTCTGAATGTCATTTCGATGCTTTCAATTATGCTCCGGTTTATATCTTAAAGCGCCCTGTAATACACAGTCCGGTTGAAATATAATGGCGTAAAGTGGTGGCCGTTTCGTGTGAAATTTATTCTTGCGAATACCGTGGTCACATGGCCTAGCTTTGGTAAGTGTTCGTTTCCCAAAATCATTGCACCTATTGAGTCCTCGAGGAAACAGATCTCGGCTACGCTTATTATGGTTGTGGAGCCCTTTTCCTTTCAGTCCGCGGCCCTTTCCAGCCCAAGCCATCAATCCCTTGCCCTAATTCAGGTGGAAGAAACAGCGCAAGCTCGCCAGCCCAAAAAAGCCTCATGTGAAAACGATTGTGATGAATTACGCCCCTATTGCCCGGGCCTGCGTCTGAAATACGTTTTCCCCACCTGCTTGACCTCAAACCCTAATTTTGAGGCGCAGACCTTCGCCTATATACAGTAGAAGCCCAAAAGTGGTCTTCTGTGCCTTTGGCGTGCTCACTCCGAAAAAAACAGCTGTTAACTCACGGGGCTTGACCAGTGAACTGGCCTACCAACGAATCAGTTTCCGCAAAGCTGCCAATTAATCCGCTCGCTGGCAACCGCGCAGACCTTCAAAGCGAACCACGCCCAAGGCTAAAAAAATAGCCTGACCATCACCAATGGCAAGCGGCTGGTGTAGTAACCTGCCGGCCGTGCGCCGTCCGTTGCCTATAGCAGTCCGTAGGCCACCAGAGTTCAGGTTACGGTTGCAGGCTCTTTACCAAGCGTTTGCCGTCGCTTGCTAATCGGAGCAGCTTAGCGAAAAAGGTAATTTCGCACTAACAAAAGCAAAAGCTGTTGCACCACGTGATTACGCTGCAACCCGAATGTTTATGGCAAGCACCCTGAGTCCTATTGAGCAAAGCGGACCTGCACCCCGTTCTGCGTATTTGGGCTTCGGAGTCCGCCCTGCAGCGATGCAGACGTGAGTTCACATCTTTCGCCGCTACGATACACAGTGGTGTAATTGCATTCCGCTACGCGCTTTCTTGCCTTGTAACCGAAGTGAAACCCTGGTGTCGATGCCGGGATTTCACCACGGAGCAAACTGAGCCCGCGGCAGATACGAGCTGCCCTGGCTAAAAACTCCGATCCCTGCAGCTTCGCGATCGAAACGGACGCTATGCCCCGCATTCCCAACGCGACTGATGCGCGGCAGAACGCTCGCGCGCCTTGTTAATCCAACGAAAATAAACACCCCTGTACTATCGTCCCTCAATGAATCCCGTGCGCTGGCGCAGTGCCGTGAGGACGCGCCGACACGCGATTGGGCGACTGGCTATTTCGCCCGACGCGCTGTATCGCGGTGGGAAAGCGTGTATTTCAAAAGCGCCCATCGCCCGTGCAATGATCGGCGTCCGATGGCAAGGGCAAATTTCACCCTAAAATCATCCGCAACGGTACTCCAAAGCTGACAAATCAACCTGTTACCCAGGAACACAACGGGCTCTACAACCAATACAACCTTGGGTTGCCAACGGGCCATAAAGGCGATAGCGGCCGCATTGCTGCTGGTGAGACTCAATGGCCCAGCCAGCCATTTCAAATGGAAATTTTTGACCGGAAACCATGGAAGTGAACATCACCGGTACGCGCGTGCAGGCTTATTGATCAGCGCGCTGGCCTTTTCAACCGCAAAGCCTGTTTTCGTTGCGCGCCGGTGCTCGATAGACCGAATTTTCTGCCAAGCTACACCAATCCTACCGTCAGCCCCTTCGACGTCATCGACCGGCTTGGATGTGGGCTAGACGAAATCACAGCAGTATGCTCTCTGGACTCGCAAACCTGCACATACCTCGGAGCAGGCCTGGGCCCGGATTTCCATTCATCCGCCAGTGCGTGATCCCAACGCGCAGCGAACGCCCCACGCGTAACGGTTGCAGTAGAGCCTGGAAGAAGTCTGCCGGTAAACCGCCGCCAAAAAAAATCGTGTTTCCCAACCGCAACCAGGCTGGATAGTGTAAAGCCGGCCCACGCCCAAAAGCGGTATGCAGCGGCACCGCCCCAAGTTGCTGACCAGTTAATGCTCGCAACGGGGCAAAAGCTAACTCGAAACCTGCGCTGGCGGCGAATTCAGGAAGAGTGGACTTATTACGACTTCGCACGGCGAAGCTGGATTACCGCCAATGAGTAATTAACGAACAGGCGTTCGCGCCAGCGGCACGCTGCAGTGAAACGCAGCCAGCAACCTTGGCCGCGACTCTAACCTTGCGCCTTGATAACGGCACCCGTACAGAAACTAGGAGCGTTACCGGAAACCGCCCAACCCACCAGAACTCCGCCTGCAAGGAGCCTGGTGGAGCACCTCTTGCGCCAGCGCGCGGTGCCCGACGTAATGGACCTAGCGTGTCCCTGATCCAAAACCTAACGCCGCGATACGTGACCGTGTCTATCAGATCCCCCCGTTCTAACCGGCAGCAGCAAAAAATCATCGCTGTCGACTCGGATGCGTTCTCAGCTGTTCCAATCAGTGTATTGGCTGATCAAAAGCAGTGTGGAATTAAAGCCCCGGCCGGTGCCGATCAGGCCTATTGTTGTAGAAAGCCTATCGCCAGGCGCCTGCAGGCTCTGCGGCGCTTGCCCGTGCTGGTCGACGCGGCCATCTGTCCATGCGAGCCGGAACGCGCTTCGCCGCCAGGCGTCTATGATTACCCGAATTTGACGGCCCGAACCAGATCGTGACCTGAAACAGTAAAATGCCGATGCACCGATGGCGCCACGCCTGGTTGTTCAGCGGTGCATATTGCCATTCTGATTTACCAATCACCCCCAGGCAGCTGCCTTTTGACTGTTCACCGGCCGCCAAGCGCGCCTTCATGCAGATCTGTTTGAGATCCGGTATGGCCTGGGTCACGTCTAGTATTACATTGCTGCACCAATCTGCGTGTGGGCCGACGAACCGCCGAGCCGGAACACCCATCGGCAAAACCTTTTATCGCAGACCATTGCCCTGCAAACCCAATCGGTGAAGGGCGTAATGGCAAAGCCCAAGTTACGCTTGATATTGGCCAGATACGAGCCGCCTGCGCCTGATGTAAATGGCTCTGATGGGCGCAACTCCATACAGTCAGCGACGAACTGACTGTGCTCGAGCGGGGTACGGTTAACTCATCGGTGGCCGCGTACCGTTACCTCGGGTGATCGTTTCAAGGCCGGAAGCCGCGCTTGACGCTGAACCGACGGCGAGTCGCAAACGTCGTTTCGAATGGTCGGTACCGGTCGTTCGAATTAGACCATCCCGCACACGCGTGAGTGGAGTGCCTCCGGCCAACCGCGAAGTATCCGTACCGGAACGGTGACCGCCAACGCAGGCATATTGCTTGCGCGTTGTAACATGGCAGATGGCTACGAAAAGACTACCAGTGGCCTTTATGCGCGCCCTCGGCGGCTCTTTGATACCCTGACCGAAACCCGAAAGACGCCCTGGTGCCAACAACCGAGGTACCACGATTTGTGCAGCGCTCGGATGAACGGCCGCGCCAGCCTGTCCGTCAGCCGCTCCGTTGCCCGACCGCACCGCGTTGGCGCTGCTTGTCGCGTTACCCCTACGGTTTGCCTGGAACAAACGGTGTCCCGGCTTTTTCCACTCGATTGTCGATGGATCAGACTTGCCGAGCGCGGCAATTTCACCGAACGCGGCAGCGCCCTGGGCAAAAAGCTACCGACGCATAGCCCGACTGCAACGCTCCTCGCATGTTCAGTAATGTGTGGAGTGGACGGTGGCGAATCAATAAGCTCAAGCTGTACCCTATGAATTTTGTTGTCAATTCCGTTGCCCGAGCGTTTTTTGAGGCCGACAAGCCCCAATCTGATCCTGCGCCCAGCCAAATGCTGAACGGATATGGCGCCCAATTTGCCATGCGGTGAATGCGCTCCCCAACAACACCGGGGTAAATATTTATGCGCCTCTACTATCGCTGCCAAGCAAACGCGGAATGTGGGCGAAATGCGATTAATTGCTGAGGCCCAACTGACGGGTTACTAGACCATGCCCTTCCCAATTGGCTATGGCGCTTTAGCCTCTAGGCGACAAAACCCAGGGCCGAGCAGGCTTTCGCTAATCGCACTCGGTGGATAGCGAAAGCACCGTATTCACCACGCACGCCGTTCGCCACAGGGCGGCCTGGCGCGTTACAATAGCGCGGAGCTAAATCGGACCAAGGCGAAAGTGCGCTGGCCCGCGATGACAATAGCGGTTAATATGACCCGGTTGAACACTCAGAAAAAGCCTGGCCCTATCTGGCTTAACGGATAGCCGACCCACTCCAGTGCAACGCCAAAAGCCGGCGCCTGGTCGCCTGAACCGCGCCGTAAATGATTTGGATCTGAGCGAAGCGAACAAAGCCTTACGCGACCAAATCATCCGCCGGTGTCTTGCACCTTACCTCTGGTGGCAACGGCACGCGCCGACCGCGCGCGAAAGAGAATGCGGTGAAGCTGTGCTAAAAAACCTACCATCAATCAACATTGCAAAACTGTTGCTGAGTGATGCCGAAGGCAAACCCGCCCCATGTTCAGCCTGAACTCAAGTTTCGCCATTGTGTACCAATATGAGCGCCCAGTGAGCAGCCTTAAAGAGGCGTTATTTGAACCTGCAACAGGGTGACTTCGGTGAGCAACCGTGCCCGGAAAATCAACCCGTGAGGCGTGGCGATGTGAATGGCTAATTGAGCAAAAAGCCCGCGGCGGCCCCTTGAAAAGATCGAGATCCTAATCTTGTCCAAACGAAATTAGGACAACGGCAGAAGTAACAAACCCCAGTGCCCATAATCGGTCAGGAACCGCCATCCATGACAACGAACCCATTACGAGGAAGATCAACCTCGGCACGTCCGTGAGTAGACCATCGACGGCGCGTCCCAGAGTTCCGGCGGGACCGAGCGTGGCGTGAGCATCGCGTTCGCGCGGTAAGCGGCGCGCGGTTCATCGAAATGGGGGGAGTCGGTTCGGATCACGGTTCATGGTAAATCACGCGTCAACTGGAGTGTCGATCCGCCGCCTTGGGACGGGGCGTGCGGCCGGATTTCCCGTAGCCGGCAGCGGCCCCGGCCGGCGTCCCTCGCCGCGTGTCAATTGCTTCACGATGTCCGCTGCGTTGACCGTCATTGTTTCTTGGCAGGCGGTCTAGCGTCCAACAACTCGCGTGCCATTTGATCGCCCGCCTGGTTCTTTCCCGCCCGTGCTCGTCGAGACCTTCGGCGTGAAGCAACGCGTCCGTAATCGCGTTTAAATTATCGACATCGCCACGAATTGTTCGATCAAACGTTTGGTTTTCTCGCCGAGCACACCGCATAAGCTCGTTCATGTGCCTTGCTCGATCGCGATTCCTGTTGCGTGGTCAAGGTCCGAGCAGTTGTCGAGCTGTGTACCGGTTCCGAATGTTTCTCGAGATACGGCAATCGTCGCATGGTGGGAATTCGTTGCAGGCAGGAAAAGCGATCAGTCTGATAGAATGACATAAACGAAGTTGCCGTGAAAGTCGCGTAGCCTGCCTCTCCGAGTCGCGGAACCTGACTCTCCCAGCGGGCAATCGAAAAGACCATCCTCCTCGACTCCCACAGAGACAACGCTATCACAAAGCGCAACTTCGAACGCGCGAAGCGAGATAAGAAAGTGAAACACGTCGCCTTGCGCGCGGCTTGTTCCTGCTTTCGGGAACCGTGCTGATATTCCAAAAGGCCACGCACGGAGGGCAAGTTTGCGGTGTCGACAACTTCAATAATTCCAGACACGCCAAAATTAACGAGGAATCTAAGATGAAAACGCAATGGATTACGCTCAATCGAAGTGGGTGTGGGTGATTTTTATCGCGTGTTTTGATTGGCGTTGTTGATCCCGGCGTCCACAACACCGCGCGGAAGTCGTACGCGGAATCAAGTTCGACCATTTGAAAAATCTTCAACTCTGTCGCGATCCAATACGAGGACGCGAATACCAATTTCCTGGTTGGTCGCTGATTTCGGTGCGTTTTGAACGATCGAGGACCGTTGTCCGATCTATTCGATCTCCACTGTGGACGCCGCACGCTCGTCAAACATCCGCAAAGATCGGGACCCTTGGGCGGTTTCGCTATTGCCCTGGCTCGATGGCCCAGGCCGACCTAATCGACGAACTGACCGAGGATCGCTATCCGATCGTCGCGGGAGAAACGAAAAGAGGTTAAACGACAGGCCGCTGCCGCGAAGATACACGAATTCTTAGCGCACCCAACCTGGCGATTTTCCAAAGTGCCCCAATTAACCAGACGCCCATCTCCAAGAACGGGGGCGAAACAGTTACATCGCGAACACTGAATTTTTCAACAGTCGCCTCGTCGCTCCGATGGCCCCGTGATCTCGATGGAACGCAAATGACCTCGATCGATCCCGCTCCGGTGCGTCCCTTGAGGATTTCAAAAGAAACGGTTTTTGTCGGGTAAACACGTGTGTTTGTTCAGCGAGTCACCCACGCGTTGGCCTGTGGACACCGATCGGGGTTCAGCGATCGGAGGATTGGTTTTTAAGCGGAGACCCCGAGGAGGTTTCTATCCCGATTCAGTCGCCTTGACCAAATGGTTTGGTATTGGCATGAGTGACGGGAAACGGCGGCCAAGCACAATCGATTCACCGGTAATCAACGGTCCGGTTCCCGGCGGCGATGCGTTTCGCGTGTGGTGATCACGCCGCAGAACGCCCCGATCTGCCCGCCCTTCCGGCACATGCCGATGTGTGAAGCGCGATGGCCCGACGGCGGAACGCGTATTTTCATGGACAGTATCGACATGAAAGGTGTGGCACGCGTTGTTGACACCCGCCGGACGGAGCGATCAGTCCGGATAGCGTTTTGAATGGGGATTTCACCACGCTGAGCAAGCGTCTCCGAACGCTGAAATTTGCTCGAGTCTGAGAACCTCGCCTACGTGCCAATCCTGAAGTCTCCTTCTCATCCTCTTTCTTAACTTGCGGTGCGGTTCGAACGCGACTCTGCCACACTTGAATTCGCTATTGTTTCCATTGGCAAACAATGCCAAGATCAGAACCCTTTTTTGGTACATACCGCTACCGTGCGGCGATTGGCCTGATCACCGACCGAAGACGGCTTTGGTTTTCGGTGATCGCGGCGGCAGCCCAGTGTCGGAACCGAGCCCCTTGGTGCATCTTCAAAAATCTTCGTGAGAAACCTCACACAATTTACGACTGCGTTCGATAATCTCCGTCACTGGTGACGAACGAACGCACCGTCCGAACGTGGGCGACTCTCTTTTGGCGTTCCCCTTGGAGCTTTCCGGGTCGAGCAGATTGCGTGTTTTTTGTTGTAACTGCGAACGGGTCCACTCCGCTGTCGCCTGGAATGTTCGAGCACTCTCCCGCGTATCGCCGACGACCGAACATCGTCCCATCTTTTTGCTTGCCTCTCGCCCCCGCGACGATTTGTGACGCCAAATCGACGATCCGGCTTTGATCGTTTTCAACGCCACACTACTTTCGAGCGTTTTGCAGATGCGACGTTGGAAACGCCCATCCGTTCGTCGAGTGCAGATGCTGAATCGAATCGAGCCGGCCCTGTTGGAAACCGCTGTTACATCCGCACGACTTCCCCGTTTGTTCGATAATTTCGTCCCGCCGCGCCTCGATAGGGCCTCTTGAGACGTTCGAGCAAGGGGCTTTTTTCTTTGTTGAGCGCCAACGACGCAACCCCGCTCGGCCGCACCATCGAGATCCCCCACGTATCGACCGCGATATATCCCAGTGTTCCTTGTAGATTCGTTCAACTCGGAGACTCGTTCTCAATCCGTGCCCCCCGTCCGCGAGCAGCAAGAGCAGCCGCGTCGGCAACCCCGTCGCTCATTAACTGAAACGCCCCGTGCGCGGATCATCGCAAGCGTTGGTGTTTTTCGATCAGTCGTTGAGTCGCCATGTGCCAAATTTTCAGGTCAATGGAGAGCAAAACGAATCGCGGCTCACCAGGTGGGGCGGTGTGAACCAGTCTTACACCCTCCCTTCGCCACTTCATCATAGTCGACAAGGGCGTGATTCGATCTATTTCGGTGCGCACCTCGCACACGATCGGCGGACTCGTGTTACAATCAGGGGCAACCTATTTCTTGCAACCCGAAATGATTCGACTAACCATGCTCAGCCCCCTCCACGAAAATGACAACGGTCCTCTTCTGCACCATGCTCTCGAACATTCCCCGGCCGCCCTGACGAACCAATTTGCCCGTCGTCGCGCTGGTCATACTGTCGTGTTTTTGTTCGTCCGCGATCCTCGTCAATGTTTTCCCGTTTTCCGCGACTATTCGATGGTGGATCAATCCGTTTTGACCAATGTCGGACATCCGGGTTTCTCCAGCCTGATCGCGATGACCGTTCCCGCAGGGTCAACGGCGCGGGCGATTCGTAACGTCGTCGTCAATTCGTG
>Ga0163217_1060214_pt1 | contig 10152 bp, 4 predicted proteins | sample SynspAceP_FD_185933 | JGI IMG/M metagenome (GOLD analysis project Ga0163217, IMG submission 185933) | Saline lake microbial communities from Ace Lake in Antarctica - Synechococcus sp. Ace-P (PacBio error correction) | ecosystem: Environmental > Aquatic > Non-marine Saline and Alkaline > Saline ...
CCAACGAGGAGATGCAATAAGGCGAAAGGAAATAAAAAACATCCAGAAACGAAAGCGCAAATGAACGGTGAATAGTATGCGCAGGTTAAATTCCGAAAAAAAGCCCCTGGGGTTTCCCCCCAACAATGAAAAAAAAAAAACATTAAAGAAGATTTTAAAAAATCCCCTTTTTTATGAAAAAAGCGGCTAAATCAAATGGCCCGCCGTTAAATTTTTTTCGGTAACTTTTGTTGCCCGCTCAAATCCAAACGTTCATTCATCAAATGATCTTTTTTAAAGTTTTTTCCTTGGTCCCTGGGGTGCCAAAAATTGCGGATGGAATTTTCCCCGGCAAGAATAGCGGGTAGAACTTTTTTCAACAGAATCGTTAGCATCACACTTACCCATTGCTGCAAGCAGAACGAAAAGAATACTGATCGGTAAAGACTTGAAGAAAAAGTAGCTCAGACTCTGGTTTTTAGAAATATTCCAGAACCAATAAGCGGCCGCCAGGTTTTAAAACACGAATAACATAGATCGCCGAGTGCTTTTGGATTTTATTCGGTGACATTACGTCAAAACCAAACGCGATGGAAAATGCAAATCGAAAGGTATCAATCAGGAAAAAAGGCAAATGCTTTCGGCAGAATTGGCTTGAACAAAACTTCACGTTACCATAATGCCGTTATTAGCCAATTAGGTCACGAAACCAATCCTTTAGCATTGAATCATTGATATCCCTAAAATAACGTGTCCTTTCAGCTGCCACTAAGCGTGAAAATTTAAGTGTTAAATCGCCCTGTTCCGCCACGATGTTCTAATACATACAATTCCCAGCGCGAGACACCCGATTGACCTATTGGTATGGCGTTTCCAAGGCGAATGAAGCGCCACCAGACATAAGATCATTCAATTATGTCGTATTTTGTGGCGATGGGCGGTAACTGGAAAAACTTGCGCGACGGCTTTTTACTTTTTTTCATCGTAAGGAATTTCTTAAAAACCAAAATCTGTGGTTTTTTTTCTGAATCAGTCTTGCATAAACTACTTCATCCTAGTGGTGGGCATCAGCCACGCCGCTTTCCTTTGTGTTAACAGCTCTTAACAGCTTTTGACAAGGTGTATTTAAATGGTGAGCGGTTCATTGTACCGCGACTGCAAGGCTTCTGATACCGATTTTCGGTCTATTTATCCCCATGACTTTATTTCGGCCCAGCCTCTTTTGCTAGATATAAGCTGGTTTTGTCTCTCGGGAAAGTAACGACTCTGGTTCTTTCTTGAGCGTTAAAGCTCGGCGAATAACCAATAGATATGGAAATTGAAACTGTTCAAACCCTGCAATATTGAAAGGTGTTTTGATCTACGCGCAAAGTCGAATGGCTTCTGCGTCGGTTTCAAATGGCTTGAGGAAGTGAGGTGTTTGGGAACGCAAATGACGAACTCTTTCGCCACCATAAACGGAACGATGAAGGTTTTTCTTTTATAAAACGCTGGCGAATTTCGTTTGGGTACTAGTCTTAGTACTTTGTCGCCCCTGCGAGATGCCCCCAAGAGTCATTTACTCTTTAAAGTTGATCTATGTCACAAACGTAACAAACTGGGTTTCTTGGTCTTCTGCCTATGATTTTACCAGAGTGCAGAAGTGGTGTCTTGATAGCTGTGCGGTTCGTAACGGTTAAGAGAAATCTGTCATCGCCTGAAGCAAGTTTTTTCTTGTAACAGGACGCAGTGATGCGGTGTCTTTTTTCCCATTCAGTCACTTGTTTTTCAGTGATGTGAATGGATTGAGCTGATTGCTTTCCTGCTTCTATCATTTGTGGCTCGATGTTCTGTCCATGGTACTTGAAATATGTCGACAGTCGATCATATAATGAGGTTTTTTTAGCTATCTAAATCTTTTACACATTGATTGCTAACGTCGTGTCTTCAAACTTGCATTGAAGTTTTGTGTTTAAAGCCTTCTCTACTTTCAAGACAGTGATTTTTGTGAATGGTAGCGGTGGAGATAGATTCATTGATGCTACATTTGTTTTATTTAGCTGGGTTAAATAATTCGTCAAACTTCTTGGGTTTTGCCTATGGCGCATCATGATTGAAAGTTAATAACTTCATCAAGCAATCTGGAAAGTTGTTTTTCGAATATTGCTATTTCCCAGTAATGCCCTCTTTAAGATCAACGATGTTTCATCATAGATGCTTGGAAGCGATAAATTATTTCCATTAGCCCCTGCAATATGTGTGGCTAATTTGCACCATAATGTCTTTGATCATTATTTTTAGGTGCTGAATCAAGGGTCCGGTTTAAAAAAGCGTTTTAAAAAAGAACTCTTAGATTGCTTGTTACGTCTCAGGTTGATTTAATGGTGTTCTCTGCAAGCGTTAAATAAGCCTTTTAGAAGCTGAGGCCATTGTGATGATGACTGGCCAGTTCGAGCTGTATTTGAGCTCGAGCTGCTTCTTTCTCATTTTGAGGAACCTCTGCTTGTTTGTTCTTCGAGAAGTCAATCAACTCTTGTAATGTATCTGCGAAACTTGCTTGGCTCTAATCTGTTAGGGCGTCGTCACTTTTTGATTAAGAGTGGCTCGGCAGTTGTTGAAGCACATCTTGTATTTCTTGGGCCTTTGCCCTTTAATTGACGGCTTGGCCGAATTGGCGAACAACGGAATCAAAGTTCAGGTCATTTCCTTCTGCCAGCATGCTGGTTTTCTGGAACCGCTTTAACGTAATACTCAATCAGTTATCACTCGATGATTCCGTCATACTCGCCTGCATTTTATATTATTTTTGACGTTCTTTTTCGAATCAGAAAATCGCTTACCTTTATAAATATTTTCAATTGCCGATTAGCGGTTTTCTGCGTCACGAGGTATTTCTGGCATTGACGATAAACCCTGAACACCACGAGCCGCCATAAGCACGTATTTTTCCGCGTCGGCTTGACTCAACGCTGTTGACAGCAAAAAGAAGTCGTACTGTTTACGGAACTCATACTTCACTAACGCCAATTAGTTTACAAAAAAGCTAGCAAGTGCGTCTTCCAGAGTTTAGGCTTACGAACGCTCAACATGTGATAGCATTAAAAAGAATCTGCACGCAGTTTATGCTCATACCAAGTAAAGTCTGTCCACGTAGAAGGCTTTTTGCTGCGCTAAACCAACCACGCGCCGAAAAACTAGCAGTAAGATTTGAAGTCAACATCATTGGCAATTCTCTCCCAGGCCCCGAGTGATGGGTTTAAGTTTGTAGGCAGTGCTGGACATCCGTACCAAAAGATTTCAGTCATTCTATTTTTGGCCTGGATCACTGGTGCGGTACCGGTGTTTTTGATGGTTGTGTAACCATTACCATCACTGTCTTCGGCAGCGGCCTGCCGTAAGGCGGATAAGGAAACGAAAGTACTCAGCGCTGAAAAACAGCTTTATCATGAAATGCTCTAATCTGTTAAATCAAAGTAATTTTTTTATATCATGCACAGAATTGCAACAATACAATTCTATTTTAAGGGCTGAAGGTTCTACTTTTATTAGTAAGTTACATATAATTTACATGAAGACAAACGTCGGCGAATTCTATTTTGCATTTTGTAATAATCGTAAATCGTAGAGCCTTAAATTAGGTCAATTGACGTGATTCTGCCGACTTGATGGTTTAACATGGCATACTCACCGTGTTTGCTGGCATATATTACAGCTAATCGAAATAAATATGGAATGCCAATTCGAATCTACTGACGAATATTCAACTTATGAACCCCCTTTTGACTCAAATTTCAGTCCGCACACTTTATTAAGAGTGCTGAGAAGCTTTCTCAATTGTTCGCTCTAGACCAAGGTGTAGGTCGCATTTGCAAGGCCGGCTCGAATGCCCGGTAAATCGATCGGCCATTAATACCTTACGAACCAAAAAGAAACTAGCGCGGACTTCAAAAACACCGGTCGAACTCAGCTTATTTAATCTGCTTTGGGTATAACGTTGAAGTATCGTCGTTAATTGACCTTCCAGGTTACGGTTTTGCCAAAAGTTCCTATTGCTAATGAAAAGTCTGGCAGGCACACATGCAAGACTTTTGATGAATCGTCGCTCTTGGCTGTGTTGGTTTTAGTAATGGATATCCGCCACCCATTAAAAAGAGTTTGATGAAACTGATGGCTTGGACTGGCTAGTCCAATGGAATGAAGGTGCCATGGTCTTAATTTAACAAAAATGGGACAAAGCTAAAGCGTGGCCGCAAAATCAACCAAGTATGCCGTTCAAAAGCGATTAAAAGAGGGCACGGCGTGTGAATGGCACGGTACAGACCTTCTCATCGTTTGAGTGGTTGACGGAGTTTGATGATTCTGCGTATCAAGCTGGCGAATTGGTTGGTACTGTGATAAATCTGAGGCATTCCAGTTTCGCCCAAATGCTTAAAGCCGGCATGGTTTTACTTGCGTTAACGAAAAAAAAAAAAAAAAAAAGCCTCATATGAGGCTTTTTTTTACAATCGTAGTGAACTTGTGTATCGGCTAATTTATTGTGGTGTTAAATAACCTTTTAAGAAGGTACGAATCCACCTCCAATCCGCGCTTCAAATAGCTTCTTGCTCGCGTAAAAGCGTCTGCTTTCTCCATGATTCGTGCTCAATTCGTCAGATAAAGGCAAGCCACCAGTTTGGCTTGTTGTTCTTTTGATAAGGTCAGCCAAACTGGCACTTTGGTAGCATTGTTCTGCTTTACGCGCTCTAATAAAAGAGCAGAAGGGCAAAGAGGGCTTTTCGTTGGTTAATTTTTCCTTTTTGAACCTCAACCGCTTTGTTGATAAACGAGGGTTGCCTGTTTTTAGTGGAATAAAAAATCCTGGACTTTCCGTCAGAGCATCAAGCATGTTTTCTGCATTTATCACGCAAGTTTTACTGGGTCCTTGGCCAAAATCGAAGTTCATGTTAAATCTCGGCCATGAGACCAATTCTCTTGCTGCATTTTCACGTAGCTGGTTGCATTCTGCACTGCCTAGGCGTTCGTCGCCGCGCAACATGCAATACAGCAAGAAGACATCAAATGAAATACAGGTAGAAGACTGCAATGCAATGGAAGAGCTAGGAATCTAGGTCCATAATACGTACTTTCATGTATTCAACGCCTCCGCTTGCAATGCAGCGCTTGGTTGTTTCGCCAGGCTGAGTGACACGTTTGGGCGAATGTCGTGAATACTCTTTTCAATTTGCAAAAGATTGGTGTTTAACTGGCGGTACAAGACCGTCGACCGTCACACAAATGTCTTGGTAGCGCTGGATATGGTGTTTGCAACGCTTTCTTGACCGGTAACTGCGATGTACGTATCCGACTTCGTTTATAGAAACGTACAATTCCGCTTTGAGCTTTGTCTGATAACCAGGTCGCTCATACGAAGCGATTGTCGCGTTTAGAGCCAAACCACGTGTGATTTTCAAGCTTTTCTAAGCGTCAGGCTTTTTCCGGTAAAAAACTTTCGTCAATCCGGCAGGGGAAAGCGCCTGAAACAATAATGAATTCGCATCCAAGAGCTACGGCCGGAAATTAACGAATCAAGCGAAATAGCTGTCCGATTGAAAGGCTGGTTTTCTGCTTGAGAAAGAGCCTGTTTTGCCTTTAATATGCTTTCTAAGAAAGACCAGAAGTCTTGATCAAACGAGAAGGTTTTAATGCATACCTGCAATACACTGCATGATACGACATAGCGATTAGACAAACTCTTCACGATAAGTGCGCTTTAAGTTTTCCTGTATTCGCATTCAACCAAAATACGCAATCGGGACATCTTCATTGCCCGCCAAGTTACACGGCATAAACAACTGGCAGGCCATAAGCATTCGTCTGCTTGTAGAGTTTCATGATACCAGTTATGGATATGTCAATTCTTTAATGACGCCTTCACGCTAGGATGAACCTGCGTAATGAATTCCCATCAAAGACTCTGAGTAATCCTTGTAATAGAGCTGTGAGTTAACGCAGAACCTATGCTTTGGGGTGGGGTTTGGGGTGCGAAATGTGCCTCGGAAACGATCAACTCGTAGCGCTTCTCGTTCCACCCAGCGATGAAATGTTAATGCAGGACGTTGTCGCGGCTTGCTGGCAATGAGTTGCCAGCGCTTGCAGGCCTTGGTAAAGTGTCAAGACGTCTTCCTCAATTGAATACGGCAAAATTAATTTTTTTAAGGATGTACTCGTCGAAGCTTCTTTTCGGCAGTCAGGCAGATACCTTGTGCAGCAAAAGCAGTACTTTCAACCATGAAAAAAACGCGATTTAACTAAACATCGCGTTTTGGATTTCTATTCACGGCAACCGTAGGTTTATAAAATAGCGGTTTATAGGCGCATTTCAATGCCGCATCGGTCATGGGGGGGGTTTTTTTGTTTTGGCTTCTTGAATGCTGTTATCACCAAAGTGAAAAATGCTGGCCGCGAGTACCGCATCTTGCTTGCTTTGATAACACCCATCGCAGGTGATCAAGGATTACCCACACCCGCAGAAGCGATAACGGGTACGTTGAACGGCCTCACTGATCGCGCGCGTTACGCCAAGTCAAAACCATTCTTTGTACCGTCACGATCCATACTGTTAGGAGGATTTCTCCCTGCACCGTATTCGATCCATTTTTTTCGCCATTCTACTGCGGTCTAAACCAGTAGGTTTACGCCGCCGTGGGTAAAATTTCCCCATTTATCAGGTTGCGCCTTCGGCACTGACTTTTTTTCGCGCTCAAATGGCAACCACAATGCATTGAGCGCCAAAACGTTGTTGCGGCTTCACGAACAAATTCAGGATTTAAACACCTGCTGCGGTAATTGATCGAACTTTGTCTGCTCCAGCGCTTTTAACATGCGACGAATATCGTCACAGGTGCGAATGGCCGGCGCCGACGGTTAAGGGACTGAAGACTTGGCTTGGCAATGGCTTCCCCCCATATGACGGTAGTTGCTCGTCGTCAGAGCGGCCGTAATGTCCAGAAGTGATTTCATCGCGCTTGCTCGTTGTAGCGTTTTGGCACTTCTACTGATCGCCAGGTCGCGAATGTCATGGAATTGAAGCCTTTGACCACTCACCATTGTCCACGCCAAGACAAGGAATAATACGTTTTGCTAAGCCCATAAATGACTCCTAATACTGGCGCAAAGATCTTCGTTGGATTGTGAATAAGTGACCGTTTATGGCTTGGCCACTTCTCAATGAAAGGAATTCTTGTAAAGGCTGTAAGGCCGGTCTTTGTGGCTTTTTTCTGGTGGAGAACTGTACCGCGAAAACATTGTCTCGTGCGAGCGCGACGCAGAATTCTAGGCCGTAATCACAGGTGCCGGCAAGACGTTCTGCTTTATCTCTGGCAAACATAAAAACTGTGTACAAAGAGTAGAAGCGGGCATTGTCCATCAATATCAGCCCAAAGCGGTGGGTTGATGGTATGTTTGGACTGAATTCCAACCCATGTTGCGGCAACTTTAGTTTGTAACCGTCCCCAGGCTGGTGTTTTTCGCCAAAGAACAGAGCGTTGCCTGAAAGTGGTTCAAACAGTCCAACACCACCGTTTCTTCACTGTGAGACCATTAAAGATTGGATTGCCCACGCAATGGCGAGAAACGGTTTCTCTCGCCATCGCTTTACGAATACTAGGAACAAGTCCCGCATGTGCATTTTCTACCAATACACACGAATAGGCCCGCGCCAACGCAGGAAGCAAAACACGATCACGGCATCATGACGGCTGGATGCTGGTCACAATAACGGAGGTGTTTTCATCCGCGAACGTGTTCCAAGCCGCTTTGGCAACCGAATGTAGGTTTGCCCAGACCGTAGTCGATGACTGCAACAGTAGATTTCTCATATCACCCATGGATTTTTGGCTGTTTACTCATACTAAGAGAATTCCTACAAACAACATTTATGGTAGGCTTTGGCCTGCCATATCGCTCGTCAACCTCTAACGCCATTTCGTAACGCACGACCGAGAGGCTTTAAAAATGGTTCTGCTTGTGGTGTGTGTTCTTACCACGAAGGTGTCTAGATAAGTGTTAACCTTTCGCGTGTTGGATAAAACCGTGGAAGATTCAGAGAACAGATCCACATCAAACCGTCCCACTGACCGGCGAGTAAACGGCACGTGCAGATTTCTTAAGCCGGGACGACCAGAGAAATCGATGACGAGCGAGACAATGCCTTCGTCAAAGGAACATAAGCATGGCGTAGCGTTAATACCTTTTTTATCGCCAACGGCGATTTCACATAGCTGTCCCAGTGGTAATCCCAAATCTTTCCACTGTGTGATGAGCATCAATGTGAATGATCGCCAACCGCGTGGATGTCTAAGTCAATGGCCATGACGTGCCACTTGCTCAGAGCATATGGTCAAGTAAGGTAGCGCCCTGTGACGCAATAAATACGGTACCGTCTAGGTTAATCGCCCTTGGGAAATCTGAGTTTCAGCGTATTTACGCTCGACACTGGCAAAATGCCGATCGACATTGATTGGTTTCTCCACAGTGATTGTGGCGAATAGTCGCCACCTGAATAAACATAAGTTGCCTTATTATAGAACGGGCGCTCTTGGCTTCTATGTTTTTATCTGGGCTGGTTTTTGATGACTTGTCTCTATTGCGTACGATAAACCGCTTACTTCGATGCTTATGATTATGGTGATTTTTAAAGGCAGACCACCCTACCCTCCCCTTGACAGAAAGGGGAGGGAACTTTACTCCTTCTTCTACTTAAAGGGGGAAGTTGGGAAGGGTAAAGACCCACCCTAACCCTCCCTTGAAGAAAGGGGAGGGGACTTTACCCCTCCTTCTACTGAAGGGGGGTTGGGGAAAAGTAAAGAAACACCAAACCCCTCCCCCTGCCTAAGGGGCAGGTTGGAGGGGGTTAATGTTTTGTAATCTAGGTTTAATTCAATTAAGGAGTTTTCATGGTTGGATAAAGCGACTTTCATTATAGTTGCCAGTTTTATTGGCGTTCTTGTCGGTACTGCTGGCGTATTCATCTGTTGTGAATCCATGATTTTAAGGATGAGTTTAAAAAGTGTCGCTTTGGAAAAAGCCAATGTTAATTTACGTTGTGACGGGTGATATCGAGCTGGTCGTTCTTTCTCTGCTTTGGCCTTGGCTTTGAAAACTCGGCGTGCGTTGGTACAGACCGCGAAATTTTACAGTTGGATCGCGCCGAAATTTGTTGCTATTTTGCCTTTATTAGAAAAACAGATTCAGTATAAAGTGAATCTTGTGCAACCTAAAAGCAGCTTAATACAAAGATGCACAGGGCAGGAAGACTGGCAATTGATTACGGAGTCAAGCGCTTCTAACTCCGTCAAGCGCAATCAGGAACTTCATCTGCAACGACAGCTTACTTCTGTCGAGGACTCCAGTGAAAAGCGTGACCAATGAATTTGCCTGATATCCAACTCGATGAGTTTACGCATTGACACGCGCAAGTCACATACCGTGATTGAACAAACTAAGCAATTGATAACGCGACTTTTAACGTGCAATAAAACGATGTGCAGTGGATAAAGCATTGGCCAATGGCCCTGGATGTTGCGCTGACATCAAAGTGATTGGCAAGGGAACAGCATTACAGTTTAAAAGCGACGTTGAACGCGAATTTAGCGTGTTTATCCAGAAAGGGAACTTTGTCGCTAAGACTCACTTGTGCTGTTCTGGGGATGTGTCAGGATGCGTTACAACTAGTCCAATAGAAGTGAAATTAAGTGCGACCATATCGATTTGGGATTTGCCCAAGAAAAATGTCTTGGTAGATAGGCTGCGCTCAGTAACGCTAGGATTGAATGTGAGCCAGATTCAAGCTTATCAAGTCTTGAGTATGCCCGCAATTTTTCGGGAGTATTATCGGGTAGGCGAATTCAATCCACGATACTTTAATGACGCGGTTGATCGCCTATACCGGATATGTCAGATGACACCGCGCTGACCAAAAGCGTCGAAGCAAACATTACTTCGAGGTAGCTTGGATCGTGATTTACCGCTCAGCCTGATCTCATTGCGATGGACGAAACGAAAATAGAAAGCCAATTGCGGTGGTGGATTTATATCCCCACTACGTTGGATGTCAGTATTGCGGGTAAAAACTTGCATGGTAGACCGTTACTCCCACCCCGGTTTGAAGCTAGCCCAGAAGAGATGCGGCAGCCAAGCGGATAATGTTCTGAGGCA
>Ga0163217_1079779_pt1 | contig 10152 bp, 11 predicted proteins | sample SynspAceP_FD_185933 | JGI IMG/M metagenome (GOLD analysis project Ga0163217, IMG submission 185933) | Saline lake microbial communities from Ace Lake in Antarctica - Synechococcus sp. Ace-P (PacBio error correction) | ecosystem: Environmental > Aquatic > Non-marine Saline and Alkaline > Saline ...
ATAGGCGAGGCATGGTTGCGCACCGGTGCAATCACGTCCTGACTGGGCAGGCGAGAAATCAGGTCGGAGCCTGCACATTACGGAAACTGCAGGCTTGAGTTCTCCAGGGTGGCAACTGAATATGCTAGCAATCGCTCGAACCTTCGGTAAGAACGCGCAAGGTCCGCACCGCCCAACACATCCGATCCCAAGCCAATCACTGCCAAGCTCTGCTCCATATCGCATCATGCGCCGAACCGGGCTGCCGGTGCGGGTGTTCTGGCAATCACATAGTCCAGTGCGCTATTTGAGAATCCTTCTCTTCAAACTCCGATCGACGGATAGAGTGGGCTGATTCAAGAACTCACTCGCTGTCTGCGTGTCAATTGTCATGACCCACAAAAACATGCGGCTGAAGGATGCCACATCTCTTTGGCTCCCATGCGATCTCGATCGAGACGATGTCAAACTCGATTACATTTACCACTTTCTGAATTCACAAATCAATCGCGCGAAGTCGTGCCTCGAAGTGGTGAGTCGAGCCACATGGTTTAGGGTTTCTAAATCCCCTTATAATCCACTTGCTAGAGGTAGGTCGTAATAGTGCACCGGAACCAAAGCCACTGACCAGGCCCTGATACTCAATCGCGTTTGGGTAGAGTGTTTTTCAGACTGAATATTCGCTAGGATCTGCGTGGAGCTTTCCAGAACGGACCACCGAAGGCATCCACTCAACCTGGGCTAGAGAGACTCGACCCTTTGGGATCGACGTGGCTCCTGAGGGGCACCGGCATTGCAGCCATGCGTGGCGGCAGAGAAAGACAAGTGCGCTGCGGCAAGAAAAAGAGCAAGACAGACTCTTTTGTGCGAGTATTAAGATGTGTCGTTTCAAGGATACCTATGATATGTAGCTGGAATTTGTTCTTTTGCTATGCCAAAGAGATTAATAATCCGACTTTGTTTCTGAGATTTTATGACTGATTTTTCACGATGCCACTTTCTTAGTATGATCTATGAATGGTCTCCACGGACCAGAGAAACACCATCAACTGGCCGGTCAGTAGTTCTATTGACATAATGAAGACGTCATGGTCAATTCGGTCAATAACAGACGAGAGAGCATCTTGCATACCGAATGTAGGGTTAATAGATAGAAGCCCACACAACGCACGTCAGGGAGTCGAGTATGCGTTACTATGAGATACTATTACGAAGCGCACCGATCAAAAGTAGTTGAACTCCTGAAATTCAACAATAAGTGCAACGCTCACCCACATGAGCGATATCCTCCAAACTTTTGATGCTTGCGCCCCTGTTAGTTTACACTGCTCGTACGGTCACGTCTTCCACGGTCTCTCAGGTCTTTGCTGTGCGCGCGTAAAATTTGTATCTGCCGGCTGAGGCGAGATCCTTTTCTTTATCTACCGACTCAATCGGTCATCGTGCTGAAATCGGCTTCCCTTGGGGAAATCAATGGCGTCATTATAGCAGACCATTGGTGCTTCTCATTAGGTGCCTAGTACGCGCTGCAGGACGCATAAGGGTCGGCAAAGTAAAACGCGGACAGCCGTTTCCAAGGCGATCCGTTTCTTGCCCCGCAAACTCCCTTGCCGTTGTCCTTTAAGCGTAATGCGTATACAACTGTGTTGCTTATAGTGAACAATTAATGGCGTCCGAGTCACTTCGGCGGAGCGCTTCTTCGCTTTGACCGGATAGGCGCTGAAGTAGCCACTTTTACATCATCCAAACGTGACCCAAGTTGGCACTGTCCTTGTCCTATGTCTAGGAGTGTCGCTTTCCCAGCAACGATTTCTGTTCTCATGGGTTCAGCCCTAAATGGAGCTCGGATATACGATTACCTTCGTATTACTTTCGAGAAGCTAGCTTCGCCTTGCTCCTGTCATGGTCATCAGCCGCGATAGTGAGTTTTCCGGTGAGCCTCCTTGCTGGAGTCGCTGTCCAATGGCAGATGCGAGGTAGAATGCTATCTCCACCATTATCGCGGGATTTTGTCGTATACGGTTAAAACTGCTATACTCATATGCAGTAGAGCTGATCACATAGTGCGAGGCGCTTTCAAGCGAAGGCGGTTGGCTATTAGTTGCTACAGAGGCTGATGACTTATCTATAGGTCTTCTCATGGACACACGGTATGGCAAAATGTGACCCTGTAGAGTGTTAACCACGCTCAGTGGGCTTACAGTCTTGCGTGCATTGTGCGTCCCAAGAGTTCTATGCGTATTGGCTAGACAACAGCTTCTGGGCTCTGCGTTCCGCAACGGCAATCAGCGAAGGAGACATATTTCGAACTATAACCCCAATGAACTTCGAGATGTATTGACGTATATTCCAATCTTAACATTAGGCGAGTACTGCACCTACAGGGACACTTGGCCTGAAGTCAATCCGCTTCAATCTGGGTACCGTTGGCTTCTGAAGTCATTGCCGGTCATGTGCATTAATATGCGCTTGAATCCTTCGTGTGAGAGCCTGGATCTGTACGGTAGCTGGCTACTCTTGCCTATGCGTTTCAGCGTTGCACTTATTCTATGAATTCAGGCGAAATGGGTGATTCATTATCCAAACAAACATGTGACTCACTCGATTTAGAGATATTAATGATAATAGACAATGCTCGCGGCCTTAATTTATAATACGCTAACCACAATATCACTTGCTGGAAAGTGATTCAAACTCTTTGAGTCGCGGCCAATAATCCAAAAACAAAACAAAACACTCATTTTACTCGGTACTCGGTGTTGCAGAGGGCCGTAGAGGCAGATGAAAAACTCCATCTATGAGCTACTGAATAATCTCGACTACTCCGTGTTTGCCGCCCAGCGACAGTCTGACTACACGGGTATCACCTGCAGCCAAGGACCGACGTCATCGAGCTTTGATACCCCTCTCTACCTTATGTGGGCGTTGCGCACCAGGACAAATGCTGGGCGGATCAAGCAATACAGTGGCTAACTCCATTTCACGATGAACAGCAGGCGGAAAAGCCTCGTGTTTCAGGCGGGGCGAATTGAAAGGCCCTACGCACTTCAGCATGTTTGTGCCACTGCTGTGCCGGAAATCTGGGGGCAAGGCCTGGATTCGAGCGTGCCTGTTTTTCTGCGCACTTTCAGAAATGGTCGTTGAGGGCGAGCAGGTTCGCGCCTTTATCGAACCGCGCCGCCAATGTGCACCCGGGTCGCGCCTGGCAGACGGCCGAGCACGCCCGTGTACTGGAAGCAGCGCCAGTCCTCGGCCCGGAGATGGAAGCCACGCTACTGGACCGAGGCCCCCCCCCCCCGTTATGGGGCCCCCAAAATTGCGCGCGCCAGAAAAGCTGGTGACCTGGCGGAATTGCACGTCGTATGCAGTGGCGCAGTAATGAGAAAGTACCGCATGGGACTGCGAGCAGCGAATGGGCGGACTTGTAACCTCCCTTCACTGACGCCAGAGCTCGAGGGGTAATTACCGAAAATTCGCCTGGTATTCCGAGTGCGGCCAGCACGCCTGGGCCGGCGGCCATCATTTCCATTTGGAGATGGTCAGCTGCTGGTTGAATACACAGCAGCAGGCGCCTCCAGTCAACAGCCCTGTTATCGGGCTGTTTCCGCTGATCAGGAAATTCGGAGTGATTGATGGCCCGCTGTCTGTGCGAAGATTAATCTCAATACGCCGCGAGATCGTTGCCCTGTCGAAGAGCAAACGCACCGACATCCTACTGGTACGCCAGCCGTTTTACGCGGACGCCAGCGGCGAAAACGCTCAAGGCCCGAAATGCTGCTAAATCACGCCACCCTGAAACATTCCTACGCCAACTAGAGGCGAGGCGTCCGCTTTGATCGCTAGGCAGTGCTGCCGCCAACCTGGCATCACTGCACGCGTATCAACGCTCGGTACTGGACAGGAGCAAGATCAGAAAGAATTTACTCCGCAACTAACTTAGAAACAATAAAACGCACCAACGGCACTCACAATGTAATGGTCGAACGCCAGCAGGAAGGCCGGCACCAGGCCTTCAGCCAGATAAGTCCAGGATGCCCTCTACAGCCCGATGTGAACAGAGAGACACCATCGAATGATGCCCGACATGATCATGCCATCAGAAAGGCAAATACAAACCGGCGTATTTCTTTGGAATCCCAGCTGATGCCCGCCATGATGCATCGAAATCGTGCGAGCCCGCTGCGCGCGGGCCAAGTTCTGAAGCAGTGATGATTACGCTCGACTCCCCCGAGAATACATACAGTAATCAACAGGTCCGAACTCCTCCTGCAAGACCCGCTTCAGATCAGAAAGAAGTCATTGTGCGCAAGGTAAGCGCTTTAGCGTTAAGCCATGGCGATGTACCAGCCAGATGAAAGGAAAAAACCATGCCGCGAACTTCAACCAAATGAGCCCGGGATGAATTCTGAAAAATTCAAAGCGGGCAAATCAACGCTTTTCTCGAAAACGAAACCGCAATCCGTGATATCTAGGCGAAATAAAGCGTACCGCTGGGAAACAGACACCTAACGCTCATCGTGCTTGCGTTGTATCGACTCCCCGCAACCTGCGGAGGTGTTTTTGACAAGGGCCTGGGGGATATCTTCATGCCGCGTGCCGGCAACTTCGTTAAATCCGAATCCTTGGATATCTGAATTTGCTTGCAAGGTTTGCGGCTCCAAACTGATTCTGCTTCCTGGGCCACAGTGACTGCGGTGCACGTAAGCCGCCGTGACGACGTCAAGCTGGGCAATACACCGACATGCTAGCCAACCCTGAACCCGCGTAGCGGCAGTTACCGAGACAAGGGCAAGGCACATCAAGGAAAGTGCTTTGCGCCGCGGTGCCAGACAGAACGTCTGTGACCAGGACAGAGAATTCTGCAAAACAGCCCGATCTGCTGACATGGTAGCCAAGGGGCGGTCAAGATGCCGGCTGCAATGTACGACCTGGCTAGGCTCGTTTGAGTTCTACGTACTGATCGGCATAACCTGCAATGCCCATGCAAAAAAGGCCGCTTTTAATTGAGCGGCCTTCGATCATTAAGCTCCCCGTTAGAAGCTGTAGGCCAACAATATCACGAGGTGCGCGCGCATCACTGCCCAACACCATCCGCCAGTATGGCCCAGCGCCCAACGAAGGTGTTCCGGGCACCCCTTTATATTCCAGCATCAGTCAGGCATTACCGTAATGGGCGGAGCCGCATTCAGCGTGTAGTCATAGAGTCCGTGAGAAAGGCAACGCCTCAATCTGGGTACCTTGCCTGCTACTGGGCAGAAAAGACTCCCAGCCGTGATTGTCCCCAAGGCTGGGTGTGCCAGAAACAGCTTCTGTCAGCACTGTTAAAGGTATGCGACAGAGGGGTGATAACTTGTTGGTCAGCGAGTCAGTCCGCTTAGCAGATGTAGCCAGCGCGGTAGGCTCATATCGATACCTGAACACCCAACTCCAGCAACTATAATCAGCGTCACGTGATTCGTACGACTCGCATCCGCGCTGAAATGGCGTATTCCACAAGAAGACAGAAACGCCAGCCGGGCATTGGTGAATGCATTCAAAGCGCACACCGTAGGTATTCCTCCGAGTTGGTAGGCTTCGCTTGTCCGTAGTCAACGCAACCGCCAATACAAGGTTTTCACAGCGTGCCGACACTATACATTTGATAAGCCCAAGTTATAGAAATGCGAGTCCAATGTCGGCGCGCCATTAACTCCGCGCGTTGTTGCAGAGCCACTCTGAGCACTCCGATTCAGGAACCGTATCAAACTTCAAACGCTAGCGTACGTCGCTCAGGGTAAACTTGAAATAACTGATGGTTTGCCGTAGGCCTGCGGTGCTGAAAAAACGTCCGTTGTTAAGCATAATTTTCCTGCGACCCGCGCGCCATCTGCAACACCCGCAGGAATCCCGCATACTGCACAAGGCCTGATTCATCTCGGTGCGCGGGATCAAGCGATCACGGAATAGTCGGGTTTGTCTGCGCCGGACGGTGGGCACGTTTGCTAACCGTCATTAAACTGCTCAACGGCTTCCAGCTCGGCAAAGCCTGCTGAATAGTCGCCCACATCTGGCCTTGGCCTTGGAGCCCAGGCCCGCAAAAGGGTCGATGCCCCTTGGAGGTTTCGTTGATATCGACCATTCGTAGCGGTAAGCGCAATCGGCCCCGTACTCCATGCTGACCTGAATTTTCGACACATCGCGATCAACAAGGCGCGAAGCCAGAACCCCCAATTTACAGTCCAGGGCGCGCGCAACGCCTTCCCTTGGGTTCCGCATTTTTATTATTCTTCTTTGGGTAACATCGCATTACGCGTGGATCAGAGGCGACGTTTCGCACTGCGCCCTGAGCTAATATCACCTTCTCGCTTTCCAACCACTGGAGTGAGCATATAACCACAGAATGAAAGCCCCGGCTTGGGATGAACCGGGCTTTGGCGGAGCGAGCTACCCTTGAGAAACTAGAAGTCGAACTTGACCCAACCGTCAGCTTACGACCGGCAGCAGCACTTATCCTGATCAGAGGAACGAGTGCTGGCGGGCTTTCCTCGTCAGCAGGGTTATTGAGCGCGGGCAATACAGCAGTACCGAGATCCCGCAGCCTGACGCGAATAGCTCAAACCAGCCGCCCCACATGGGTATACCCGAAAGTCGGGTCTTCCGTCATTGCGATGCGGCGTCTGGCCTTCACGCCGGTAAGTCTTTCCACTTGCCCGAAAGACCGCACTGATGCGTTGATCAAAACGCACGCCCACCGGCTCGCAGGAATGCGGGGCAGATTGCCGTCGCCTTGAGCTTGCCGCGTACCCTTCGCCAACAGGCCATGCCCTTCAGACCGTCAGTGGCCTGCAGACCTATAACACTTCAACCCCATGCAGCACGGACGTCACGCTTGGCGATACTCGAACTCAAGCGTACCCGCACCCGGATCGTGCCGCAAAGCCATATAGATTAAAGTCGAAATCTGATTAACGATAGACCACTCAGGTCGTAAGGTGATCAGGCCGCCAGCGCATCAGTGCCGAACTCGATTGTTGTAGCCCGTTTCCTTCTTCAATCGGATCGCGCCACTTCGATGACCCCGGTCGCCGCGGGCGGGTCAAAGGCATACAGCCTCCTCCGCACTGGGGTAATGCGGCGCGAGCGTGAAAGGCTACCGCGCAGCGCGTTAGTCCGGCGCATAAGCTGCCACGTCGCGCCAGCCGTAGGCCGGGCGGCTGGTGAACCGGTCTGGTGCCCGCCACAGCGGCGCGAATACCGTTGGGTCATCATATATTCGCTGCCAAATCATTGCCGCAAGCCCAGCCATAGCGCAGTCGCCGACCTTGAGCTCTTCAGCAAAAAACACTGCATGGATGCGAGCTCAAGCGTGGGTAATCTAGATAATCCTCTTCGCCCTCGGCGGAGAAATCACGTCGGGAAGTCTGCCCACCGACCACTGCCACAAACGTTCCAGCCATGGAAACGGCATGATGAGTCAGCTCCAAGATCTGCGCTTTCGGTACCTCTTGTTTTCTCAAACGAGTGCCCGACCTACCCCTCCTCGATTTCGTGCTGCTCGTATGGTATGCGACACGCGCAGCTTGGCCAGCCAAAAAACCGGCCGAAGGGATCAGCGTATCTCGCCGCGCACATTCCAGCCGGCGCTGAACATTACTGGATATAGGCACCGTGATGCTCAGGTTTCGTGATCATGATCGGGTCGTCGTGATCACCCGGAACCGCCACAGTGCATTCGGTTCTGGTGGTGGGTGTGGCAATCGATATGCTTCATGGCGCGAGCAGGCCGTACTCCTTTTTCCTGGCGACTGAAGCGCGCCCAGATAGCGCGCGCTCGCCAATCCAACCAAGCCAGGAGTAGGATCGATCATTTGAACGCGCCTTCCCTGCCTGTGAGAGGGTGGCCGGGTAATCCGATAGGTGATCGGCTTCCGAATTTGCTCGCTTCGATATGCCTCGGCATCTGGCCCGCACCCATGTTCACGCCAAAGCACCGCGCGCTCGTTTCGCAACCGTATTGCCGAGCAGGTGCACATTCCCTCAAATACCTCTTCTCGGGCCACGTAGGTAGGGCACTTGCGGTCAATTCCGATTGACCAGCCACCCAATGGCGCTGCGCCCGTAGACAGGGTCGCCGGTCCTTCTGAGTCCTCTATCTGTTCCACCAGCAGGCGTATCGTTAGTATGGCAAGGTCTGGGCTATGGCGAGGCATCCATTTAAACGTCGACGTCCATCGCTCAGGACTCCTGAAACCCGCGCGCCTTCAAGCCGGTAACACAGGGCGACCCAACACCCGGGCCGACCCGAATGCATGTACCCAGGCACGGGCCGTTAAGCGTATCGCCCAGCGTCGCTTAGTGCGCTGGGTCAATGCGTCTCCCTCGCAAGCACTCCAACGGCGTTGTCTCTCCGTCGGGCGCGTAATTCAAGGCGAAGCAGTAACGTTACTTCATCCAGCGCCCAGTGGTTTCAGTTTGGAGCAAACGCCGGTGCGCTGCAAGTCAGTGTGGCCATGGGCCAACCGACCAGGCTAACGGATGATGATAGCAATCTCATAATCTCCCCTTGTGCAGTAGTTTTTGTGTGCGCAATGTGCGTCGCCAATAAGCGAACGGGGAGAATATAAACGTTAATGTTATAACAATTAAATAAAGAATTGATCTATTGTCGCTCGGCCGCAGGCGAAGGCCATCAGGCCCTTAAGCTCCATCGGAATCTTGTGCTGCGGCGATCCGCAGAAAAGTGCAATGAGTATCGTAAATGGATAATTGTCGAGAAAACCATTGCCAGCCATAATCCGGAATCGATTCCCTGCGAGCACCTGGAGGCCAACAATTGATTTTAAACGCCACGGCCAGTCCGCTCATCTGTTAGTTTACCCAACCGCATCGGTTAACAACCTCAAAGACTGCATACTGGCGATCAATCGACCTGTTCCGATGCCCTGGCGGCATTCACATACTGCCGTCTTCCCCTCCAACGCTGACGGTGGTCTTTCGCCGCTGACCGCAACAAGGAAAGTCGATCTCGCGGGGTTTTGGCACCTGGGAGGACATCGAGCGGCATCGCAGGCGGAATACACATCTGCTCGGATCTAACCGTGAATCCACATCTCGATGAATCCGAGCAGTTCAAGGATTTTTCTGCAGAACGGCTTTGATTCGCCTATGCCGACTCTTGTATCATTAATATGTGTATATTAATATCCTCGAGACCGGCCAGATTCATATCCGAAAGAGAAGGAGCGCCTTTCGCGAGTGACCTCGCGTAACCGGCACTACCGACCGGTCGTGTGCGCCTTTACCGCGAGCGCCAGATCGACTGACCTGACGAGGCAGACATCACTCTACTTCGCTGATGGAGAGAGCTAAATACAGTTTCTTACCATGACAAGGGTCATCAGCTGCTGCACCTGGATGCCCGATTTGGCTACACAACCAAGCGGATCGGCAACCAGTTGCTTTCTGGTCGAGCCTGACGTCTATCGAATACTGGAGTGGGTCAATGAGACGGCGCACGGCATGGCGGCCGAGTGAGAGCGACACACAGCTTTCCAGTATGCGATCAGCCGCGCAATAATGCATCCCTATGCGTTCGCCCAGGGAGGGGGGGGGGGGGGGGGGGGGGGGGGGGGGGGGGGGGGGGGGGGGGGGGGGGGGGGCGGGGGGGGGGGGGGGGGGGGGGGGGGGGGGGGGGGGGGGGGGGGGGGGGGGGGGGGGGGGGTGGGGGGGGGGGGGGGGGGGGGGGGGGGGGGGGGGGGGGGGGGAGGGGGGGGGGGGGGGCGTCCCCTTGTTTGCTGTACACGCTGCTCGACAACAACAGCGTCTTACTTGAAGAACTGGGGCTGCGCAATGTGCAGCGGCACAGCATCACGGTGCTGAAATACCCAGACGGTATCTTGATCCCGGAGTCGAAGGCGTTGTTGCCCGGACACACACTCCGCGAACTGATCGCACTACGCGCAGCGCCCACCCGATCCTGCGGCGCTCCGCCGCGCGGTGAACAGCGTTCCGGCGTATCTACCAACTCACTTGCACCTGCTACGATGCTACTGATGAACCAACGACGACAAGCTTATGCATCTCGCCGCCCGCGCCATTCGTTCTGCACCCTGGGACTCCCCAGGTGTATGTACGTCGGCGCGCTGGAGACGAGTGAGGGCTGATGAACGACCGGCGAGCTGGAGAGATTAAAAT
>Ga0163217_1003488_pt1 | contig 10151 bp, 9 predicted proteins | sample SynspAceP_FD_185933 | JGI IMG/M metagenome (GOLD analysis project Ga0163217, IMG submission 185933) | Saline lake microbial communities from Ace Lake in Antarctica - Synechococcus sp. Ace-P (PacBio error correction) | ecosystem: Environmental > Aquatic > Non-marine Saline and Alkaline > Saline ...
TCAGGAAACACATTGGAGAAAATTTGCAAGAATAGCCAGCCAAGGTCCATCCTTCAACTAAGAAAGAGGATGAGAAGGCGCAAAAGTTTTTAGGGACTGAATTTTTGAATGGAGCGAAGCTTTAAATCGGCTGTCCCTCCCACCGCGTTGGCCATATTACGGGCGAAAATGAAGGCTTTCTAAAGGGTTAGGTCGGAAATTTGAATGACGTTATATTTATATTTTGCCTCTCCAACATGGAATAATCAGGATCATTAAAAGCAATAATGGTGCTACTCTCCTACACTCTCTACATTGGGCCATTTCAAGATGCCTATAAAAGAAATGGCTTTTTCTCCCTTCACTTTCAAATGAAATTTTAAAAGCGCCAAGGAAAAGGCAGATGAATAATCGGCTATTCAAGTATTTTTCCAAAAACCTAAAGCAGCTGTTGTTGGGGTCCCCTTTGGGCGAAAAAAGGTAATGTTCTTAGCAAGACCTCAGGATTCATGAACAGGCTGTTAAAGTAGTTGCTTAAACGCTCAGGGCGATTGGACACGATGAAACCATTTTATCCACACTGCACCGCAAAAACGAACAGCACTGGCGCTATAAAGAAAACTACCCAGTCTCACCTGGGCCGATGCCCATAAGATTAGAAGGGCGATGCTTTATTGGGTTATACGGAATTCCGGCCCCTAATGAACACAATAAAGCAAATATCTTTGATACAATATGGCAACGCCACCACCTGTATATCTAATATAAAACATCATTGCTAAATCAAAATGAAGTAGGCTGTGGTCTGAAAAGCCTTCACTAGATTGTGGTTACCAAAAAACACCCATAAATCAGAGCCTTAATAAAAAAAATAAAAGAGACTCTCCATGATCCTAGTGTTTAATACATGCGTGCCGTATTCCACGAGAATATTATTAGTCGTCGCTGAACAATTCCAAATTACGGATGTTACCGTTAAGGGGTGCAATATCCATTGGTAACGGAGCTGACGCCAAGGTTGGCCCGACCTTCTCTCTGATTGGACTCGAATTGGGTGACGCATAAAAATAGAAAGGGGACTGAAATATTCCGGAGTCGCGAGGCCATTGTGGTTAATGGGCTTCCTATAATTAGACTAAAGCAAGATGCTTATGTAAGACATGTCAGCATACATCTTCATCTAAGCAATATATTCTCCTCTTTGCACCACCTTCGGGCCGTTAGAACCAGTCGGTAAAGTTGGATCACTACAGTGTGGAAGAATTCTATTATTGAGCTGAGCATAAAACGGTACTCAAGGCTCACTGATAGTTACGCTTGACACTTCTAAGCGATCCAATTCAGAGGAATGGTTCATAAATAGCATGAAAATATTGTAGCCTGGACCGCCATAGTAAACGGTGCGATGTAACGTTCAAATCAACGGGATAAACTCATCAATCATTAAAATTATCATATTGCTCAAACAGCGGGAGCGAGGATCAGTGAGATTTCTCGTGAAAGTTCTTTTGCCTTTTAATTGGCTGGGGATTTACCCTACTGATAATTAGAGGAGCCACAAGTCGAAAACCAATCGTTACACACTAGTAACTACGGCATCTATTGAGGCCCTAGCACCAGTCGTCGGCATAATGATGATGTTGGGAAACGCTGTCAAGGTATCTCCATAATGATAGGTAAGTGGAATATCAAATGATCTCCGATCAAGACAAGGTGGGACCCTTTGCGTCAGATTCGCAGAAGGCAACTTCTTCCAGGCAGTGGCCATCAACAAAGTTCTACAAGCTGACATTCAATTTTGTTTTTTTCTTGAACGACTATAACGGGGTTTGAAATGGCTGAATGGGACATTGGTAACATTGAGTACAATGTCATCAGCCGGTTTTACGATTAACGTGTTGTGGCAGAGCAGTTACTGTTATATTTCGGAATGTAGCGTAGTCGCGAGAGCGATCTTTATCGCGCAGTTAACTTAGTGGGCCATGCGATAAAACAAGAAGATCGCAAGATAGGCAAAACCCACTTAGCCCGAGGCGCTATGTAACGCTGTATTTTAGAATGGTTCACTTGATATAAGCAAGAAGTTGACCAGATCTCTGGCTCATCCATATCGTATTGCGAGGACTGAGTGCGGCTTCTTGTGCCACACTGCAGATGACCTTCTTCATCGATAGCCTGGTACTCCTGGTTTGCCTCCCAGAGAACAATGTGGCTATACCTAACATCTTTGAAGCCCGGTTATGGTGCCCATGGGGCGGCTATCATGCGGAAGATAGAAGGTGCGCAAGAACTGTATAACCAGTCGGTACACTGGCGCGTGCAATTATCTGAAAAAGGGTCAAGAGGAAGCAACGCCAAACGCATCTTTTGGCATCTTCCCGGACGCATCGTCAATTTGCAATGGTTTGCACCATTTATCAGTGACCAAACAGTCAAGTTGTCAGCACCCTGATCATCGGTAGAAGACCTAAATCTTTGCCATACGGTTATAACGCATCAAAGATGCTCCATGACAACCTCATAACAATAATTCATGAATGTGTGAGCGGCCACGCTTTAATGAAAGCCTGTTATCGTCAAATCAATCTCGACTTTAATTCCAGTTTTGATGACGGCCCGCTGCAACAGCGGAGGCGTCGAGAACAGCTGAATATCGAAAGAAAGCAGTCAAAAGTCAAGTATTTTTCCTCCATTTGGTCGTTCACCCTTTCTGGTACAGTTAATCTTATCAAATGCAGTATAAATAGCCATGCAGGAGAAATGAAAGCAAAATACAGAACGGTAAATTCTGCGCCAGCAAGTGTAAAAGAATACGTTGCGGGTGGTGTCCCCCAAATAGCCCTGTGCTAAAAAGCTAAACAAACACCACTAGAGCCGTACGGAATAAGGCCCTCTGTAGCGGTATGAGCGAGTTTTAACTTGCATCCAGCCATGCAACAGAACAGTACAACAATGGCAGCCCTGGCGATAACGCAAATAGCTTTATCCGGTACTGCGCGCAAAGATGGCAATAAAAAAGGGTGTGAAGGTACATAAAAGAGAACAAATAGTTCCGGTTTTTAGGGGATCGGCAAGGTAATAGAAGTTATTCTTTTCCAGAACCAGCCCACCGAATTCCGCAGATAGAACAACACCAATGAGAAGTAAACAGGAAAACAACCACATCCCACCAGATTCCTTAGGTGTAATAGGGATGGAATGGGATGCCATCCAAAGGTTACCGTTGGCATCTATTTTTTTCCTTGATTTCCACACCGTCTGGATCTATTAGAACCAACTCAATGCAGCGCCAGGATATGGCTGCTACCAAGCTAATAACACGATGGCAGGGCAATAACAATGCATGGCAAAAAAAAACGGTTAACGTGCCTCAGCAACCACATAATCGCCAACGAATCCACCGAGCAAAGATCTTCACATATCGGTAAGGGCCCAAATTAAGAAATAGAATGACCTGTGCACCCAGTAAGACATTTGGACCAGGGCATACGATAACCCATTTAAATGCTTCACATCAGCACTACATATAACATGCATGGCCGAAAATTCCCAGAGTCAACTCACGTGGTGTTTTATAAGACCCGTAGTTGAAGCCGAACAAAATTAAATAGATAACAACAAAGAATGCGGAAGCACCGGTTGAGTGCAGGTAAGAATTAACCAACCCCACTCTTACGTCTTCGGCATAATATATTTCAACACGAAGCAAAAGCCAGTTCGCATCCGGTTTGTAATTCATGGTTAAAAGAGGCCGGTAACAATTTGCAGCACCAGAATTAAAAGCAAATGAGAACCGAAGAAATACCAGAAAGTTAAAAGTTTTTCGGTGCGTATATCCGAAATAAGCTCTTTTCCACATCTTCGTCGCTGGAAACGGGCATCAATCCAATCCCTCAGCGACAATCATGCGGCTCTGGGCGATCACCAATAATACAAATTGCACCTTTGGAATGATATGGGGGCCACTACGAGGTTTGTTGGCGCGGGACCACCTTGAAATACCACGGCCAGCTAATCAAAGCGGGGAACCGTACAAGGACCAGAGAATCGCCTTTCAATCACCCCAAGACATCGTGGGGCAATTTTTCCGGTCGGTAGTGGGGAGCAACCCAAATGTGTACAGAACCTCACCATGCAACCATTTAATTCACACGAATAGAACGTGTCTCATTTTTGACAATATTCAGGTGTTGATCTTTTTCGCTTTGCGGATCCGAAGAATCGTCATCAAAGTAGTTAATGTTCCAAGACCGGTGTGCGGCGGAAATCCATAACCGGGTTTACCGCGCATTCAACCGTGAGTAACTGGGCCCGGTTCTAATTGGCTGAATATCAATTTGTTACGGAGCATCCGGCCGCTTCAAGCTTTGGCACTTGGTGCAATAGATGAACAAAAGGAATGGCAAACAGCCACTGCGCCAGCACCAGCCTACCACACAGCAGCGGCTGTCAAAAACCCGGTCTTTGCCAGTATCTTATAGGTACTCATCAGATGAATACCCCTGATATGTTATTGTAATGGTGAATCCAGCAGAGCATCAAAGCTCGGATGCTGAGATAAAACCATAAATTTTAGCATAGCATGAATATTTTGGATCAAAAAAGCCGATTTTTAATGCGGGCTTTTTTTAGCTAAAATTAGGAGAGTTAGACTAACTGCTGCTAACTTTTGGGTTTTTTTCACCAGAACGTTTCAAAGCGCCTTTGGTTTTGAACCACAATAGCCCTGTAAGGTTGGTTGGTTTCGCCTACAACAATTGCGCCACCCTACCTGCACCCAATGAGGGGTCACCATTGTACCATGTAAACCGCCTTCAACGTTAATCGTCTGCTGGTTTGGAAGTTCGCCCATTTGGACATAAAACCTCAAGCACCTTCAGGGATGTATTTCGTGTTCGCCACTCGAGTCAGTGAACGTTCGTGTTAACCAGATGGCCGGTCATTCTGTCCAAGAAAAACCGTATCACCTGGTTAATTTTGACAACCATAGGATCAAAGACGTTAAACGATGCTGGATAACAACATGATTTTCAGCCATTGCAAGGCCGCAAGAAAACAAAGATGCAGCTACCTAATGCAGCCTGGAATCAAGGTGGAATTAACTATATTTTGCATGAAATCTTTCCTCTCTTTATTGAGTATTTTGCCTCAGTGCGATGCAAAGTCTCCATAACGAAGCTGGAACACAACACTGACACACATTTAGCTACGTGTTTTACCACGTATTTCTTGGCAAAGAAAAGCTAAAAACACAGCGAACAATACGATGTTTATGAGATATTGTCCAGCCGTATTTGAAAAATTGTGGTCAAATGACACATGATTTCCATCAGTAAGGGCCTGTCAACTTCCTGAAACCTATAGATAGTGATGGCCAACTTCTGCTGAATGTGAACTGTTGTGCAGAAAACTTAGTTTTAAAAATCCCAAGGGGTGGTTTAACTTTAAGCCACTCCCTTGTTGTTAATGAAAGAAGGGCTCATCAAACGCAAAGAACATGAGTCTAATCATCTCTGATAAATGAGAGCCAAGCTTAAGCCAACCAACTCAACTATGCTGAATCTATATTCATGCAAAGTCAAACTGTTTTAGTTTTTTTTTCCAGTCAACACCGTTCGAGATTAACTCAGCATCCGGTGACCCTGAAAGATAACAAACCAATGCCCGTAAAATGCTGAACCTCAAACTCAGAAAGATGTTTCGCCATTCGAAGAGGACTTAAAAAATAAACTTAAAGCTGTAATAACTCACGCTAAGCGCTTTAGAAGCCATGTTGGGAAAAATGCAAAGACTGAATTCCACTAAATTTTCGGGTATATATCAACGGTTTTAAGTTGGAAACAATATTTCTTGCGCATTATAAGCGCGTGTTTTTGATTCATTTTTAGGGATAACTCAATGCCGTTTTAATGAATATCGCTGTGATGCCTGTAATCATAATTTTGAAAGCCTTGCAAAAGATCAGTGATGACGCTCTTCTGTGATTGTCCCGGCCTTGTAATCAACCCAGTCCTGAAAAAACTGATTTCAGCGGCGGGTTTTCGCCTGAAAGGTCAGGGCTGGTATGAAACAGATTTAAATCTGGCTCAAAACGCAATCTTGGCCGATAGTGGGACTTCAACGGGGCCCTGCTGCAGAACTACCTGTGGGGACAGGGGTGCATCATTAAATTTTTAAAATGCGTAAATATTTAATTGCGGGCCTGTTGGCTGGATGCTCACTCGGGTCACTTTTTAGTTGTTCGGGCGATGTTGGTTTTTTAGATAAAAAGTCTGTGCTGTTGCCGATGTTTTTCAGCCCGCATAGCTCTGGGTTTTCATATTCCCGGCCTGGGCGGTTTATTAGCAGTGATACTGGTGTTGTTACCGGCAATGATATGGCGACTTTATGGGGCGACGGTTAGAGTTTGCGTTATGGGAGTCACAATTGGCAGAATTCCGCTGGTGAGAACACTTTATTCCAGCGTCAAACAGATATGGAAGGGTGGTTGCGACGGATGCCAGTCAAAGTTTCGGAAAGTATTATAATCTGATATCCACGTAAAGGGCGTTTGGACATGGCCTTTTTAATGACCTCGATGATTGGGCGAAGGTTCAGGATAAAACAGAGCCAATGTCATCAGCGTGTTTATTCCCACCACTCCGAACCCGCATCAGCGGTTTTTGGTGGTGATGTGCCGGCGTCGATGTTATTGAGTTGGATATGGCCCCCCCCCCCCCCCCGGGGGGGGGGGGGTAAGAAAAAAAAAAGATGGTGAAAATGATTATTTCCGAGGGAGTGGTCGTGCCAAATTCAGAGGCCTATCGAAAAGCAACTTCAACAAAGAAAAATGGTTGAATAAAATCTTGGACATCTCCTTATATGGAAGATGGTAGTGTTGAAACAGTTTATGAATGTTTGGAATACTTATGCGTAGCATTACTGGCGGCGAAATGTAAACGAAACTTGATTGAACAAAAACGTAAACGGTGGCGGTTGGAAATGCCATCGCGCCGGGATCATGGGTGTGATCTTATTGATTGCGTGATCGTGAAGGTCTGTGCAAACGCTGTAATCGGAGATGCGAAGCTTTGTCGTGCGAAAAAGTACGAGTGAATATGTATTGCAAGATGAAGGCGTAGAAACCCGCGCACCTGCTGCAGGAAAACAACCGATCTCAGAAGTGGCAAATCGAAATTAGCTAAGCGTGTCACCATTCCTGATATTCTGAAACGCTCCTTTCCCCCTGACAGAACAGCTGAGGTTAATAAGATATTCGCTTGCGTCATCGTTTATATTGATTTACGTCGTCCGGAATGCTGCAAAAAGCTGCGCTTCGTTAAGATTATTCCGTCAGTTACGTTCAAGATCTCGATAATCACGGCTTTATTGGATAGAAACCCAATACTGACTAAAGCCACCCTGGAAAGGTCAGCGCGATTATCTGTACCATAGCCGTACCAGCCAAGGTGACTTTTTCAATTTGCCGACAGTCACCGCAGTTTGTTCAACAATGCTGATGGTGGCAGGTATGGATCGCTACTAATCAAGTTGTACCTGCTTCCGTGATGAAGATTTTACGCGCTGTCGTCACCAGAATTTACCCAATTAGATATGAAACTTCTTTGTTGAGAAGAGGATTAATGGCAATTGAATTGGAAGAAAATCCGTGAGCTATCGCCAATGAATTAGAGCAGGCGTTCTACCTAATCATTCCAAAAATGACCTATGGCAGAAGCCATGGAATCGTTTATGGTAAGCGATAAACCGACTTACGATTGCATTGAGTTGGTCCCCGACTCAGTGACTTGATGCAAGGTGTTTGATGTTCAAAGTATTTCTTCAGCTCCTGCTTAATGATGCCAATGGGCGGGTTGCGGGCATGGCGGGTACCGGGGTGTACATCCATTAAGCTAAAGAAATTGGATGATTAACACTAAGTTTTTGTCCAGTATTTACGGTGCAAGGCCTGGCCGTATTATCAAGGTGGAACGATATAGACCCTGGGACTTCGTAAGGTGTCAATCACCGATTCTGAAATTCCTTCCGGATGATGTAGTTGATGCAATTCTGCAAAAAACGGGAGCGGTAACCGGTGGATCTGGTTTCTTTGGTCTGACAAAGCATCAATTGTGAATGAATCTTTTAGTGCAATTTACGTGTCAAAATTGGACCATGGACCTCGCATGGGTTGAACTGGCTGGCGTCCATTATGGGTTGGTCGGAATTCCCGATGTTTGAATGGATGAAAAAACCCAGCGCTGGTATGCCTTGCATCATCCCGTTACTTGCGCCACGTGAACGGAAATATTGATATTAAGCAACGAAGTCCGGGCAACTGTCTGTCTCGTGCTTATGACATGGTTTAAATGGACGGAGTTGGCGGTGGCTCCATTCGTATCCATATAAACCGTATGTACAACAGAAGGAATTTGAAATGCTGGGCATACCGGCCGAAGAAGCAGAAGAGAAATGTGGCTTTTTTACTACAGCGTAAAATATGGTTTGCCCGCCCATGGCGGTTTGGCCTTGTCTGGATCGTCTGGCGGATGTTGATGACCGGCTCTGCATCGGATCGTGATGTATGGCCTCCGAAAACGCAATCCAGCACCTGCCCTGTGACTAATGCACCCAGCGCTGTAAGTGATGAGCAGCTGAAAGAGTAACATTCGTTTGCGTAACAGTGCCGCAGTTGATTCCTAGTTATAATCTCAGATCAACTTGATTTAAGGAAAAGCGAAAGTGGCACAAAACTAGCAACAACGCAAATCCGTTTGAACAATTTTTCTCAATTGATGATGACGTCTGTGATCAACGATCGCTGTCGCTAAACAAAAGTGGGCGATGATTTGTGATTTAGGCCACCATTATCAGCGGTAATGAAAGTATTCAAAAACACGCTGACGTATTCTGGCGATTCATTGAAAATTATCCGTAAGTGCGCCCGATGCAAGATGCACTAGGTAATCGTGTTTCTGCGGAGTGCCATTTTATGGCCGAAGGTGCTGATATTTATCGCGTCAGACCAATTGCGATTTTGCCAGTAAGTCTGGCTGCAGGTGTTTCGATGGCCGATATGGGCGAATCGCGTTAAGTGGATCGGGCCCTGCAAGGAATGAGCGAAGTACTGGAGACCGATGAAATACACGTGCCGATCCTTACATCAACTTCAAGCTGCGGATCTGGAAAATCCTTCTGCGGTAAACATGGCGGTATGTCTGTACATCTACCAATGCAACCGCATTGTTTGGACTGGCCTTTGCCAGCGCGAAAAAGTCTGTTTTTCCAGACCAGCTCTGGGCCGTAATACCGGTTATAAAAAGGTAATTTCCACTGAAGAAATGGTGGTGTGGGATTTTTGATAAACCGGCTTGGTGGTCTGACGCCAAAGCGGTTGAACCAAAGCCAAAATAATCCTGGTGGAAAGGCTTTTGCTCCGTACACCAGATTGCCATGCGAGCAGTTGAAATTTTTCTGGAAAAAATCCAGAGACTAAAGTCATCTCGCATCGGAATGCAGTTTTCGAAGTTGTCAGAATCTGTTATGTCGGATCAATGAATATATTGTTAATACATTGCCAACATGAACCCAATACCCGCTGGCTGGTGGGGAACCGAACTGAACTGGTTAATCGTTTTGGCATCGCACGTTTTCAGATCAAGGTAAATCAATCATTTTATGTCGCCCGACCGGTGTGTAATGTGTTCAACCATGTTTCGCGTCGATCTTCAAGCATTTGTTATGGGTATGAAAAATCTGGTGGAAGGTCATGTGGTCAATCAGGTTTCAGTTGATGTCCGGTGACTGCCAAAGAAGCCAACTGGCTCTGGATCGATTGCCGCTTAACCGATTTAATACAGGGATAGCGCGTATGTCGGAGACCAAACAAGCCTGCAGCAACGTACGCTATGAAGTGACTAAAAAAGATTGCCCCTCAGTTTGTCCCAATGCGGATATGCCGGCATGGAATGTCCATCCCAGGGTGTATCTTGAAATCAAAGTCAATGGTGGACGTGCTCTGTCCTTACTGCGGTACTTGTTTTGTGGCCTGATAAAACCTGAAAACACGGACGTCCTGCAGTGGCTGTCGCCATTATTCTTTATATCAAGATGAACAAGTGTATTCCCGTCGTCATGCGCAATCAGCATCAAGCGACCTGTGGAGTTCCCAGGAGGGCAAGCGGAAGCTAATA
>Ga0163217_1074492_pt1 | contig 10151 bp, 9 predicted proteins | sample SynspAceP_FD_185933 | JGI IMG/M metagenome (GOLD analysis project Ga0163217, IMG submission 185933) | Saline lake microbial communities from Ace Lake in Antarctica - Synechococcus sp. Ace-P (PacBio error correction) | ecosystem: Environmental > Aquatic > Non-marine Saline and Alkaline > Saline ...
AGAGAGATATTTTAGGCAATACTTAAGGTTAATGTTGCCCTATAATTTCCCTTAATTATACTGAATAACGACAATACAAAAGGAATGCAAAAAAAACAGAAAAGTGGATGAAACAGAACCAACATTTTATTAAAGATCCAGAAAGACAAAACACCAACAATTTATAACTAACAAAAAGAAACAAAGAAAAAGACACTGATTGGCCAGTGGTTCATCATCTCCTTGTAAATTTCTAACTTTACTATTTGGTAGCATGCAATTTGTTTTTTTGTCTGGTCCCCTAAAAGCTTTTTGAATAAGATGTACAAAGGCATAACATTTATGCGGAATAAAAAAGGGGTGCGTTTTTAAAAACATCCCCCTTTTTCTACTTTTTTCTAAATGAGCTAAGTAGACCAATTTTGGCGTAAATTCTTTAATCTTTGGCCATTTTGTCTTTCCTTTCAAAGCAAAATTTTTCCTTGTGAATTCGCCTCTCATTTCTTCGAGTTCCTTGTCAATTGTCAACTCGGTAGATAAGTTTTTTTCATAGTTCAACAACACCATAATAACCTCTAAGACGCAACGCTGAGTTTAACATGTACCCTTCTGGATATTTGACTTTTTTTTGTGCTTTTTTCCAATCACGACTCCGCCATGCTGAATGTAAAGCAATTCCAAGGTATTGGGCCTGCATGGGTATGTCCCCTATAAGCGATAATCCCTAATCGTGTAGCGCCCATGAAAATTTTTCTTTACCATCATCAGGTTCTTTTTTAATACCGCTGTAAGGCATTAAAAAAACGGAGCCGTTTGTCTGCCACACTGTTTGTAATATCACTTCAAACATGAAATAATTTTACGAATCCATTCCGTAATTTTTTTTCTGCATAAATAACCGCCACGGTTGAACATTATTAGAGCTCGCAGAACCAGCGGAACCGGCTTCAACAAAGTGTTTTAAGTATGTTGTTCTTTTACCGGCTAGATCTATTAATACGTGTCTTGGACTTATCGCTGTTTTAACTAAGCAAATATTTCACTAGTCACTCGCTATATTTTGTACTGAACTTGTTCTGGTGCTGTCACTAATTTGTTTTTGCTTTTGAATTAACAAGCTCTACTCGAGTTTAATCTCATAATAAGAATTAAACGCTAAGCCTTTTTAGATTAATGCTCTTGATCTTGGGAAGTGTTAAAGTTGAAATTTATAAATTTTGTGTGTTTTCAAATCCTTTCCGAATTCATCCTTATAGATTTAAGTACACATAAAACAGGCTATCATCAGTAAAGGTCAAATAAGTCCTACATAAATCCACAATATTGGGCGGCCGACAATAACGCCATAGGGCTAATTCAGCGGATGCACATTTGTCTTCTTTTTAAAATACCAGGCGAATAAGAGATTATCTGTTTTTGTAAAACTACCACGTAATATACCATCAGGTAGATACCCCCGAAGGGCTTGAAGCTGTCTCCAGTGGCCAAGTGTGATAATAAAAAAGGTAAACAATAATACCGCTCTACGCTCTATACAAGGGAATTCAAGATCTACAAGAAACAACCGTCGCCCAGAAGAAGGGTTGTTCCAATATTAAAGATCAAAAGCCTTAAATGCCAACAATACCTTGTGAGGCCGCTACTAAAGGAATGCAAATCAGCGGGTTAGACTTCACATAGATTGTACATCTTTACCAATCATCTGTATACTTTTGCTTCCCATAGGATATATTCATCATACAAGCGATTTCTTTATAACTTGTTTTCTATATCGTAAGCATATAACTAAAGCATAAAGTACATGAATGCTTATCAGCAATAAACTATCATTAAAGTGCCACCCGCAAAACTCATGTTAAGATTTTTCAAAGATAACCACCGCCGCAGAGGCAGTCAATCTGAGAAGTAAGATCATAGCGCTATTTTATTTTTCTAAAAAACACCTATTTGTTCTTTTCCCGCCCTTGATCATTTTTTTTCAGAAGTTATCACGGCAAACTATTTTTACTTATCTCGTTAGCTTTAAAATAATCCCTTACTGGGATTAAAATTCCAACAACAGAAGCTAGCACAACAAGTTACCGCAAGGGTTTTTTATTCCAGCTTTTTCTACGAGCTTAGCCATGGGTATTCCCCGCATAAGAACATAATAGTTTTGGCACCAAAGGGCTACCCCAAGTGAGGTAAGGGTAGCATGTGATAAAAATTAGAAACTAATGATAAAATAAGCAGTACACAAATAAACAACTGAGCCCGGCATGGTTTTAGGGTTGATTGCTGTCATAAAAAAGGTTTTTTTATAGTTAGGTTTGGAATTATCTCACTCTGAGCCACATCATCGGTTCAATAAAAATTCCCGTATTCTCTTTCTTCAGCATAAATAACTAAGTGAATTCGGGCACTCAAATAGTATTAAGCAAGAATGGAGACCCCATAAAGAATGAGTACAATAGTGCCCTGCTGCACCGTAGGTAGATCCCGGATTTGCTTCTCCAAAATATATCCTAAATAGTGATGTCTTTCCATTGACTAAATAATACGGCTGCTAATTAAAGCACCTTTCCAAACCGTCTACCATTTAAATTTTATATCGGCGGAGGTAGCGAAACATTAAAGCAAAAAAGTATCGTTATATACATTCCGCATAGATACACATACAAGTCATGAATAGGCACATAAAGTAAATCCGTTCGGGAGCATATCTGATGTAATCATTTAATGCGGCAATACCCCGCGAGTTACCAATAAAGCTAATCAGTATAAAAAACCAATGACTAAAATAAAGGGCAAAACCTTCGAGCCTCTATCGGTGACTAATTTTCCACCAATAAGCATCCAGGGTTTGCTTTCACATTTCCACAATTCAATTAAGAGAAAGCTTTTATATTGAGTAAATGCTCCAGTGGCACGATATATAAGGTTTGCAAAACCAATTATGGAGCAATTAAGTTCTTATCTCGAATTAAAGTTTCAGATAATCATAGTTTCATAGAGGGCTGCTGGCATCACTGCCTAAAGGCTGAAGAATTTCGTCTCGTCAACTGGCGCTTGTACTATGATCTTCTCCCCAACCGCCCCTACGATACTTAATGATAATAATCACTTAGGAAGTCTGGTAACGACTACGCACGGAATATATAGGCTACCACTGCAACTTAATCGCACGGATTTTGAGGGCATCGCCAAGCTTTGTAGGTTTCTACAATTAACGGATGGTAAATCTTTAGTTTAAAATTTTTTATTATTTTTCTTGATTCAAATTTGTTCTGAGGCTTTTTAAAAAGGATGAAAATTTTGCCGAAAAGTAACAGCAAGAGTTTAACTCCTATATTAAATGTAATCCGTTTTTTATTTCTCCTAAAGATAGGGGCTTATGTATGTTTTAAGCTTGACTTCGGCCACAAGTTTTTCACATGGTTTTTTACGCTTACCCGAAGGGTCATATTTTTTTGATTCACTAAGCATTTTATAGTAAAACAAAAGAAATTCTTTATTCTCCGGTTTCAAAAAAAATAAAGCTAAGTACCATTGTAAAAACTGATAAATCATCATATAATTAATAAGCTCATGCTTCGTAACTTTAAGTGTTCTATAAAAAGCTATACTGTAAACAACTTCTTTAAGTCAGCATCAAAAAGTAGCGGAATTTACATTGAGATTGTATCCTATTGGATTTCTACCTTTATTATTTAGAGGAGAATAATTTTTATGAAGAAAGCTCTTAGAATCTATGTTTTGAAAAACCAAATACACCTAACTCTTTTTGAACGTTTGCAAGATAATAAGGCCATTTAGCATCAGCAAATGTCGCGTGGGCAGCTCTTTAAACTAGCCGTTAAAAAACACGAAATGAATTTGGGTGGTATGCTCCGAATGTAAAAGATGACACTTGCGATTTAACTTTATTGAGCAACAATAAACTAGTTAAAAGAAGCAAAGTTTGCATAGCTTTGAAACTTTAAACCTATTAAGTCCCGAAATATTTAAATTACGCTGGAGGTTATTCTAAAAAAACAGAAACCATAAATTCAAAAAATTGAAAAATTTAATTCCTTATCCTATCCTTGGTGGTTCTTTCAGGCTTGCGCATCGACAAAATGAATCGAACCTATAAAAACCCGGATCATGTGGTTTTTTACAGCGTATAAAGTTTTGTTAGTAGGTAATAACACCTAATGAGGAAACGCGTGTTGCCTTTGAAAACAAAAGCTCAAAAATGAATTTGAAAAGCGAAAACATAGAGTCAAATGCGGAGCCGTTCGACTTGTTTGACTGTGGAGTTTAGCCGGTACAGAAAAACTATGGATGAACTAGACATGTTGAGCAGCAACTCATTGAGAAAGATTTTGCATGCCGTTTTTTAATTACCAAGGTAACCAGGTACTGAAAATAAAACAAACGTTTAAGAAAGTATGCTGATTGGGCGAGTTATAAGGGGCTTTTAAGAGATGATTACATTCAATCCCAAATGTGTATTACGACACTGATTATTTGATGCTTTAAAGTGTATCATACAGAAAACTAGTTTGTATTGCAATCTCTGTGCGGCAAAGATCCGGTTTTTAGTTTTGGGCGCGGGAGTATCGATATAACAGACCCCAAAAATGTGGAACAATGCTATGATGGATTACGTTAAAACTGGTGTAACAGTATGGAAGTCAAAGATGTTATTTTAGAAAAAAAAGTAAACCTCTACGAACGATTATTTACGATAGAGGTTTTCTAGCGAACAAAAAATAATATTGTTTTTAATTAGATATACTTTCCAACTGGTTATTTTCTAACAGAACTATGTATAATAATTTTGTCCTTTAGTAATCTTAAATTTCAGCTTGAACCCTAATATTGAAAAATAATGTTTTGTTCCTTCTTCAGCAGCATAGTTAAAATTCCCATCAAAATTAGTACTTGCCTCATGATTCCAGAATTCTAATAGAAATGCTCACTCCAAGAATTAACGGAATCGCTATTGAAAACTTTACCTGAAATATACGTTTTGGGCCCATCTTTAGTAAAGCTTTTGGCTTCCCAACATAACAATATCTGGTGTTTTCGGAATTCAATTCGTTGAACGCTTTTTACTACTAACATTTCAATAGATTTCACCAACAACCCAGGGGCCCTTTTTTTTGTGATAACTCAACGACGCCCATTCTTTGCTTGTTCTCGCGTAATTTTTTTTCATGGCAGGCCTTATCTTTTAAAACAGTTACAACTTTCAAATTTCCTCAGGTTAAATACTATCTGATATCAAAAGACTTTTCTTTTACTTTATTATTCCACTACAAATACAGCATTACTAACAAGAATTTTTGGATTTTTACCCTTATCTTTTTCTGCTTTTTTGGTTAATCTGAATGACCCCCATATTTGCCCTTAATCGCCTGTTATATTCTGGTAGCACTTTTAATCTTTTAAAACCATACAAGCTTGCAATATCATTGGGGATTAAACCATAAGATTCAAAATTACCTGTTTACATTTTCCATCCAATATTAAGCTTTTGTCTGAAAACATTCTGATTAAAATCTGTTTGCTTTCTTTTCTTTTTTGTAGTATGATAATAACCCCCATTCTTTCCCTTTTTTACCATAAACAGCGGTGGCAATTTTTAAATCTTTTAAAACACTGAGACTTTCAATAGTATCTGGGTTTACGACATTTTTAAAATTGAATTTTCAGTGACTTTCTTCCAATCTAAAACAATTAAAAGGTTTTTCTTCTGATAATATATTCAATTAAACCCTTTTTTTGAACTTGCAGTATTCAATTTGGCGCTACAATTGTTGGGGGTCTTTTCAGTTTTTTTTCGGAGATTAATATTTTGCCGAGTTTTAACCACTTCGTTTTAAGCACTTCAACTTTTTTAATGGACTGTACATCAATGCTTTTAAAAGCGAGTTCCGAAGGTACAATCGTCAAGATCAAGTTCTTCACTTTGTTATCGTAACGAATAGTGAAGGAGTTTCGCGCCTATTTAAATTTTAAAATAGAGTCACGAGTGGATATGTTTTTGTGGTTTCTCCGTCAGTGAAATATATTATAAAAAACTATTTTCTTTTCCGGTGGTTTATATCCAATACCATTTAAAAGCACCTGAACTTGTTCTAAATCCATAACTAATGAAAATGCAGTTGATGTTATCACCTGATACACTATAGGTACACTTTTTTTCCCGTCTTTTGTTGTATAGGTAGATTTTTATTTTGATGATTTCTCCTTATTATTTCTTTTTAATTTTCGAAAATTAAGGCTACACCTCTTCTCTAGCGCCTTACTTTCACGTGCTAATCTTCATCCAGTAGAATTTTATTACGTAATCTCAAGACCTTGTTACACTTACCTCATAACTCCAATTTAATTTTCAATTTGCTTCTTGTTCTTTAACCTGAGCAATAGTCTCCGTATTAAGGCAAAAAGAATACCGCTAATAAGGTAAACATAAAACTGGTACTTCAAACTAATTAATTGGATTTGAAGGGTTTTTTGGATTAAACATGACGATCTCGTTTTTTTGATAGATGAATTAAAAAAAATGGATTGATGAGGTCTGGGTTTTTGGGCTACTTGCCCGCTTGAATGTAATAATAAAATATTGAAGGCTTTTTTTGTCTGCACTATGGCTTTGTGCTGTACTTATCTGGCAATATATTTCTAATTTTGAGCCATAGTTGTTTTTTAGGATAAATCCATGAAAAGGATTCATCCATTGAAAATTAGTAAGTAGACTGTGCCAACAAATATCGAGTGAATGTTGCTGTTTAACAATGTATTTTTTCATGTTAAAATAGCTTTTAATTCTTCTTCAGTATGCATTGTTGGGTTGTAAACAATGTATTGAAAAAAACGAAAACGGACTCACCCTATCGGTTCGTTTATGGAAAAAGTAAACTCGCCCTCTTTGAAATCGAACATTTTTTAAAACAAACGAAAGCGAAAACAATTGTTATGATACGTCCGAATACTAAAAAAAGGCACACCTACGACATAGTAATTCCTGCAATTTGGCCACCAATCCCGTTTTCTTCTGGAAAAACTACCTCTGTATACGCCCATGGTGTTAAAATCTAATATTTTGAAACTTTGCGCTTCAAACCCAGACTATTTTTTTTAAGGGTAACAAAGGTTAGAGTAGCGCATAAAAATCCAACCTACCAAAAACAATCTATGCGCTTTCAAAAATGTTTTCTTTGCTTAATAGAGTTTAAAAAACCAAGAAAAAAAACTTAATAGCAAACAACTTTTAACGAGATATATAAAAAATCTTCCATTACTTTTTTGTTTCAATGTCTGGTGAATGATTTCTTTTAAATCTGCTACACAATTTTTTCTTCAGCGGCAAAAAAAGAGACTAAATTCTTGTAACGAACTGCTAAAATAATCTTCTATCGCTTGGTTCATAAGCTTTTTCTATAACACTTCTTTCGTACAATCGAGGTAGTAATTGGTGGGTATTACCAAAAGCCCTGAATGTGCTACATACCCCTTTTCTTTCCAAATTCCTAATCATCGTAGATAGGGTGTTGGTAAAAATGAAGGTTTTTCTATTTGAAATTCTGGCTAAGACATCTTTTTACAAAGGCCTGCTTTAAATCCATAGTAATCATCATGACTTTCTTCTTCTCTTTGGTTAATTTTTTTCATGTGACTTACATTCCGTTTTGGTTGAATGAAATCAAAATGTAACTAAAAAAATAGTTTACTAACTATTAATTCAGTTATTTAACTATTTTTTTAAGTTTTTTGAAATTATTGAGTAGGGTTAAAGATAATAACCTAAGTTTTATACGAAGCTAATGCTGCGAAGATGCCTGTTATCCTTTTTACTTTGAAATTTAAAAAGTAAGACTAATTCAAAAAGCTGATGAAGAGCAATAAGGCTAAAAATAGCGACGTAAATAATAAACTTTCGAGTAAATATTTAATTCTTTCTTTCAAAAGAGATAATAGTATAAAGATCCCTAATCATTTTTGGCGTTTTCGAAATAGAATACCAAATGTAGCTTTAACCCTTGCCATTAATGTGGCTAATTCGATGATTGGTTTTTTTTCTGTGGCTGAATAGAAAGGAAGCTAAAGCCCAATGAAAAGTGTGCTTTAAACGCAAATTCGCCCGATAGTTTTTCTCTGTTTTGTCTCCGAATAGAAAGGGAATTGCTGCTTTTTATTCGCGGATAGAAATTAAGGGTATTCTTAAAGTTAAACATTGATAATCAATATTTAATGATTTTTTTAACGCGGAAATATTTTAGTATTCTAAAAAAACCTGTAATTTTTTTAGCGCGTAAAATTTTTTTTAAAACTTCTTGTTTTTTTTTCATTTTTTTTGTTTTCATTTTTGTTGTTTCAAATCAGCTTTAAAAAGAAGTGCCGATTTTAAAACCTTTTAGTTGCAAATAATGAGTTTTTTTTTATGTTTGGTGCATTGGAAAAGAGGAAGAAAAAGCCAATGTTACTTTTGAAAAAAAGAACCAAAAACTTACATATTTCTTTCTATATACCTACCATCGTGAAGAAGTCAAACGACTACTTTTTTTGTACCTACAACCAAGCTTCCAAATACTAAATCTAGGAATTTGTGACAATATTTTTCTTAAAAACAACAAAGGGTTTTTAAAAACAGTTTAAGTACCGTTTTATCGCAATTCAAGAAATTTTAAATGAATACAAAGTACATTAATTAATAGATCAAACGTATTAATTTTCCTAAGAAGAATTTACCTTAAACAGGGAGAAAACCTGAAATTTTCACGAAGATCCACTTATGGAACTGTTGAAAAATACGGAAGCCAGCCCATTAAAATTCCACCTATCTTACCGAAAATATCAGAAAACATTAATCGAGCTAAAGCCTGGTTTTAAAAATGCTATTGAAAAAATAATTATAAAGGCAAGTATCATTATTGTTTGCACCAAGAGCTCTCAATTTTCAGCCTGTAAATGAATGAAGTTTTAAACAACGATGTAACATATAGAAACTTCCTCGCTTATGATATTCAATAATTGTTTCAAAATTCTTAAGAAGAAGGGTAAAATAAAAGACGACACCTATGTATTTTTTTTGTAACGGTTTTAAACGTGTGAATATTTGATAAACATTGGCCGTTTCATCAAATGAAGGCATCGTAAATTGTATCGCCATAATCGATAAATTATCGAAGAGATGAATTACTTCCAAGACGTGATTAATGATACGTTCAAAGTCGGTATCAGAATAGCCTCAGAAGAAGAAGCCTAAATCGAATTTTATACCTCAGATTAGGTATTGGGTATAAAAACATTGTTCCTTTTACGAAAATTCAAATAAAAGATAAATGATACAGGTTGAACTTAAATGCTTCACACTTTTTTCATCAATACCGGTATTCGGGAACAATGCGTATTATTGAACGAGTTGGTGAATGTTCTAAAAAGGTCTTATCCCGTCTTAAAAAATGTGTCCCGTCTTTTAAGATAGTCTTAATATTGGAGGTGGGTTTCCTATAAAAAAATTCATTGGCTTTTTGAATATGAATTAATCATATATGATTGAGAGATTAATCCAATCAAATAAACATGCCTGTCAAGAGCCGAAGTTCTGTACCTCATATCTTTACAGAATTGGTTAGCTTTACGGTTGGTGAAAGTGGGTGGTGCCCATTATGAAATTTTATACCAAAAACAACAAAACATCGGTGGAAAAATGGAATATGATTGGATTCTTCGTTTATCAACGACCCTACCAGATACTTGGGGCAATAAATAAGCGTTTTATCATGTTCCTATTAATCGATGGGAAGATGGAATATGAACCGCGTACTTTTAGGCGGTTTTACCTGCGATAGTGACGATTAATTACAATAGCGAACAAAAAACATGAATGCTATTATTTGCTAAATATAAGAGAGATAAACCTTTGTAATATAGGGTTTTTTTAATACGCGGAGCTATCAAGAAAGTTTCGGAGGCGTACGGTGGTTTGCGCATTTTTAATTCCGCATCCAAAAGCATATTTTAATTGATAAAGACGAAACAAGGCACTATAAACAACTAAAATATTTAACGAACAACAAAAAAGCAGCAGATCTGCAAAATCTTTCGGTTATGACGACAACTAGCAAATTACGCGGGGAATACCAGACAAATTTTGCGCAATTGGAAACTGCGAAAGGTGGTTTTTAATACCAAGTACC
>Ga0163217_1088592_pt1 | contig 10151 bp, 12 predicted proteins | sample SynspAceP_FD_185933 | JGI IMG/M metagenome (GOLD analysis project Ga0163217, IMG submission 185933) | Saline lake microbial communities from Ace Lake in Antarctica - Synechococcus sp. Ace-P (PacBio error correction) | ecosystem: Environmental > Aquatic > Non-marine Saline and Alkaline > Saline ...
CCAACCGCGAAGCGCCTGCCCCCGCAGGGCCGATGGCCACCACAGCCCGCCGCCCACTTACCCCCAGAACCCTAAGGAAGCCAACGCGGCGACTGAAGAATCCTGGCGTCACAACCAAACCCAGAAATGGCCTTCAACGCTTGAATTGGCGATCTTGTCCCGCCAACAGCCTTGTCCGCCTCTGCCGATCAGCCCTTCTCGCAGCGCCCGAGCGGCAGGGGCGCTCACAGCCAGCGCACAAGGCTGAATACGGTTCCCACGCAAAAGGGGGGCGCCCCGCCAGCGCAGAGCATCCCTGCCCTGTCAAGTCCAGCCCGGTGATCTCACAGACGAACTCACCCCCCCGCCTGCGCAGAGCCGGCGGCCAGATCAATGCGCCAGGCTCTTCAACGGCATAGAGCCGCGATCAGGCCAGGCACCAATGGCGGCTGTAGAAGGGGCGCTGCTGCTAGCGGCTCACCAAGGTGAATATCAGGGCGTGCCGGCCAGGAGGGCCGCTCTGCTGTACCACTGCTCTGGCCATTCCGGCCACACAGGTGCGCAACACACAAGGCCAGGGCGTGCGCTGTGACAACGCCCCGGCCAGCACCAGTGGTGGGTTGGCGGGTGGGCACCCTCAATAGCCGGCGGGATTGGCCCGCGCAGCCCAGCCATCGCGGCAGAATGTCATCGAGTCCGCGCCATGGTGGCCGCCATGCCGAGGCGAGTCGCTCGGCAGCGGGATCCGCCACCGTGATCGCCACATCGCCCGGCCGCCGCGCCACCAGTCGGATGGGCCGATCGGCGTAGACCGCAAGGCACAACAGCCGCTTCAAAGGCGCTGCACCAGCTCCAGCACCGAATGGCCCGGCCGGCTGCCGAACCCGTAGGTTGAGGAAGAGGTTGCATGGGGGCCTGCGGCGAGCAAGGACGTCGAAGGGCGGCGCGGTGACCCTCAGCCCAGATCCCATCAAACGCTGATGTAGTCGCGCACGCCGGTGCGATCGGCGGTGGGCCGTGGGACCGTCATGGCCGAAAGACCTCGAGCCATGGGCCCCTGCCGCCCCACCGCCCCTGAGAGTGCCAGGAAAAGGGAAGAAGAGATGTGGATGGCCGCCGGGGTAATTCGTCCATGCCGCCTACAATGGGTGTCAGCCACGAACCGGATAAATAGCGAGGCACGGGATGCATTCTCACCGTCTTCCAAGCAAACATCGGCCCAGCACCGCTCGGTCGGCGCCTTTAGCGTGGCCATATGGATTGACCGTCGCAGCGGCGCCGTTTTCCGGGAATGGCACCGTTTCCGGCAGCCGTAGAGGTGCGCTGCTGCTGAACACGAATCAGTGCGGCAGCCCGTCTTCTTCGCCACTCGCCCATAAAGCCAGCCCGCTGGGTGCCCGCAGACTGACATCCAACGTTAACGGAGCGATCAGACCCACCCGAAATCCGTCTCACGCCTGAGCGCAACAGATCCGAAACTTGAATCACCAAGCGTCGATCGCACGTCTGGCCGCAACTGGCGAAGGCCCGCCGCCCGATGAATCGAGGAATGCCTCTCTCTCGATCACCTCTCAGCCGAATCGCCTGCGTCTGCGCCGGCCAGCTTCGCCAACCCGGCGCAGCGCTTTGGAGAGCCGTTGGAAAAATCATCCACACCACCAGAGTGAAGCAGGCCTCCAGCAACACCAGAGCGGTGTGACTAGCCGATAAGCCGGCTCCCCGTGATACAGCAGGGTGCATGGCTTGGAATGGCACAAACCATTCGAGCCTAACAAGCGATTGGCCGATCCCTGCTGTTTATCTAAAAGCCGTGCCATAAATCAAGCATTTTTTGCAGTTAAATAAAAAGCACAGTCCTTGCCAAGGATAACCACACCCGGACATCCTGCGCCAAGTTCAAGCCTGGTTTCAAGCCAAAGCTCCAATCGTGGTTCAGGGCCAGGCAGCAGATCGAGCGTCCGGCAGACTACCAGCTGGCTCCGAACAGGCCCGCTGCAATTCGGCTGGCCCAGGGGGAGCGCCTGCCTCTCACTGCTTTCTGCGCGCCATTCCACGCTTCCTGGCGAGCCAACGCCTGAAAAGCCGAGCGCCCTGCCGCGCCACGTGCCATCGAGCACGAAGCCGCGCTGGGAATCCTGCAGGTCGGGTGCCTTCCATGCCACTGCAGGGCAAGTGGGCTCAAATTGCAAGGATCAGCGAGGGGTAGATGGCTGCTGTGCCGGTAAGCGCGAGCCCCAGCCACCGTCGCCGAGGGGAGCACCCGGCCGTTGAGCGCAGGCCGGTGGGTTGGCGAGAAACGCTGCATTGGCCTGATTTCCAGGCGCCTGCGCGAACTGTCACGAAGCGGCTCGTGCTGCCGCCCCCACCGGGGTTGTCGCAGAGCAGGGGCCAAGGGCTCCAGGCCCGGCGGATCTCCATAGGCTGCCCGTCGCGCTGCAATCGAGCAACAGCGGAAAGCGACCACTTAACCCAGACTCGGAACGAGTCCGTCCAGCGGCAGTCCATCGCCCCGAGGCGGGCAATCAGGCCTTCCCAAGGTTCACTCCAGAAGGGCGCGCGGGAGAACGGGAAATTCGTTCTGGAGCCGCCACCGAACGGCTCCAGACCGCTTGGAAACGATGGCCTGGGCTCCCGCAGGTGGGGCCGCAGCGACGGTCGCAGAGCAGGCCGAATCGGGCGGTCCATTTGCGGCTGCGGCAGAGGCCTTCACGAATCGCCCGGAACCTATTCGACTCAAGCCCTGGCAGCCGCCGCCCCAAGGCGGGACCAGAATTTTGTGTCTGAAGTCTGAATTTCACTGCGGTGGGTGTTGCCGCTGCGAATCGCGTGGATGTGGCGCCAGGGTTTCGCTGATCATTGGCTGAAATCGCCCTCCGGCAGCGCCTCGATGCGTGTGGCCAGGGTCAGATCGATGCGTCTGAGGCGCCGCTATCATCGAGCCGGGGTGACTGAGCAAGGATTTCCGGACCGACCGAAGGTTTTGCCGAACAGATAGGACAGGCTGGGGTGGTTGCTGCAGAACCGCAGGATCCAAATCAGCCAGGCGGGGCCCTGCCAGAAGAATGGGTTCTGGCTCCAGGCTTGTCCGCCCAGAGCAGGTGATTGCCACCGCCGGTGCCCCTCGATCGAGGTTGCCCGTTGCGCTCCAGGAACGCCAGTCCAACCAGCGCGCCGGACGGTATCGAGGGTGTGGCCAATCAGCCGGCGTACTCGCCCAGCTGTGGCAAGACCGGCAGGTTCACCTCACACAACCGGGATAGCCGTCAGGCCGAGCACCGCCAGTGGCCGTCCATTGTCGATCGCAAGACGCCGCTCAGCTCCGGCCGACTCAGCCGGCAATTCTGCCGTGGATCACCTCACAGCAGTTGTTGAGCGCTGGCCGGCCAGGGGAGGGAGGAACAGGGTCCAGACATCGTGGATCTCCAGGGTGAGCACCTGCGCCAAGCACGCACTCCGGGAAGGATGGAGCGGCAGGCGCAGGCCGCGGCCCCGTGGCCATCAACAGGTGCGCAAGCTCCTGGGCCAGGGGCCACGGGCCGCCTGCCAGCCGGGCGGCCTCAAGCGGCCTCGGCCGGATCCTCCGGTTCGCTGATGTGGCAGAAGCGCCGCGGCCAAGATCCCGCTGTCAGCGGCGAGGGGATCGCGCAAGCTTGAGCGTGGGAGACAGGAGAATCTGCGCAGCGCTCCACGGGCCAGACATACGCCCACCTCGAAAAGCCCTCTGGTCATGCCTTGCGGCGTGCATGGGGTATGCGGCGGCCTTCCTTTGACTCTTTCGTGTCGTCCCTTGGCCGGCAGGAGGCGGGATCGGCATCCCTGGGGCCAGTGCACCACTGGCGTGGCGTCGGGCCCCGTGATCAGACACCGCAACGCCCAGCGCGGGATTGACTTTGCCGGCGCGCCGTCGTAACGGCTTGCCCAGGCAATACATCAAGGTGCTGCCAGGCCAGACCCTGAGACGCCAGCTCCTGGCCAGGGCGCGGGCGTAGTGAGTTTGGTTCGGAAAAACCTCTATTTGAATCGCTCGACCACCTTGTCCAGAATTCGGCGCCTGTCGGCTCAAAGGGCACATAGGTGGGCTTTCACACGCCGAGGGGATGCCTGATGCCGCCGCCCTGGCAGCCGGACCGTCGCGCAAGCAGCAGTTGCTTCCATCCAGTCCCCCCGGTCCTGGCCAATGCGACGGCGCCTATTCGTGATGGCAGCCAATCTCAGGCTTGGTCCGCCTGTGCGAGGGATCAGGGCGCAGGATTTGATAGGTGCACTGGAGACACCTTCCAGAATGCGCTTTCGGCGTACTCGTTTTGAATCGAAGCGTCAGCCTGCTGAAGAAAGCCAAGCAGCGGGCACAGTTCCAGAGCAGGGAGACATCTTGCTGACAGCTCTCGCTTCCGGCACCCCAGGGCCTTCATTCACCGTGTTCGGGACCCGCGAGCGTAATCGCCGATGATCGGCCATACACTCCGGAAGGGATCACTGCTGCAGCAGAGTTGGTGCTCAAGCAGGCGGAGGAAAGACGTCGCGGTCACCTCGCTGAAGTGGCCCGAGCCGCGATCCAGGTCCCGATGGCCTCGCGGTCGATCGGTCCGTATCTCTGTCAGCCAGGTGCAATCGGTGAGCGACTGCGGTTGATCGCCCTCGATCCTCTTCGGCGGTGTGGCGCCGAGACAGGAGAAAAATTCTCGGGCCGCACCAGATAACTGCGGATTTCCACATTTGAGCGGCCAATCGGAGGGTACCGATCGTCGACCGCCCCGTTCAGGGCCATCCTTCATGTTGCCACGTGCCGGAAGGAACCATCCCTGCCGGCGTTGAGATCTGCTCGAAGGTCGATACACCCGCTGGAATACACCTCTGGCCAAGGCTGACACTCGAAGTTCGCCCGAGGTAACCACACCGACCACGCATCCGGCGTCATGGTCGGGGATCCATGTTAGTACGATGTTCGCGAGCCGTTTGAATCAACGGAATAATCAGCTTTGGCCAATGGCGTAGCCCGGGGCCGCCTTGCCACCGAGATGGAAGTGCGCGGCGCCAGATCCCAACCGTTGCCCGACAGCGCAGTAGCGAGCCGAACGATCTATGCAGGGCGGCGCAGGTGCTGCTGCTTGTATTCGTGGATCCGCTTCACCTGCCATCGAACAGGGAGGAGGGATCCACCAACACCCACCCAGGTCCTGATGGATGGTGTTCGCCAGCCGCTTGTTATGCCCTGGTATCGCGCTACCCGGGCAAACGCCAGCGCTCCAGGGAAGCTGCGCGTCGAATCGGACGGAACGATCCAAGGCGCGCGATTATTCGCCGATGCAGCGGCCGCCAAGTTTGGCGCCGTGATTCGCCTCATCAGACGCACATATCAGAGATTGAGTTCTAGCGATCTTCTCACGCGAGCATTCGAGACGGGGCACATAGAATACGACTTGTTGTGATATTTGGCATCGACGATATGAGGCGCGAGGAACACGCCCGAGCGTGCATCTCTCTCATCTCATTGCCCTAGGAGCTCCGCCACCCACCACGTTTGAACTAGTGGTGGCTGGACCCACCACCGCCAAGGTTGGCATGCGGCACCTTTGCGGCTGACCGCCCCTCACGAAATCAGCGACATCCTCTCCTAGCAGGCCCGGTTGGCCGGGTAAGCGATGCGAACAAATCCGCAGAAAGCGGCTGTTGAGTTCGTAGATTGATCTGCCAGATGGCGGGACATGCATGCCGGCTACACAGATCCACATCCCCATTTCAGCAGCGCCTCGGTAACAGGCCGTGTGATTGGTGTAGCGATGCTGGCGGGGTGATTTGAACCAGCCCTGCGCGATGTCCCAAGTCCACTCGTGCTCATCCATCAGCAGCCCGCATCAGCTCCAGCCCACGGCGAATTGCCGGGTGGGTTCGTTGAGCTGAAACGGCGAAATTTGGTGTGGAAGTCGTACCGCAGCCCCTGCCCGCCTTGAGGAAATGCAGGAACAATGTCCTGGAAGGCTGCAGCTCACGAAGGAAAAGATCTGCTGCCTCGAGGCCGCAGCTGTTTTGCACCTGCTCCATCTCCGTCATTGGATACGAGCAACCTTCGAGAGCGTTTCCAGGACTGCAAATCATTCTGCAGAACCGCCCGGTGTAGTGCCGGCGTTGAAGGAGCGAAATCCGAACGCTTCCGGGCCTGGGCGACCAGAGCCGACAAGGGTGTGGCGGTGCTGACTTCCATAGCCAGAGAACTGGCGTGTCGTAGGCGACGACGGGCACCGCTGTTGATCGTTCCGTCGTGACGGGAGTCTCCACTCCGGGCGCACTTCACTCCCAGGGGTTGCCTGGGCCAGCCAAGGGGTCGGTGCATCTCCACCTGAAATTGCCGTAGCGAATCTGGCTGGCGGAAGAGCCCGAACCTCGTATACGATGCCGGTAGCCGATCGCCGGCAGCTCAGAGGCCCTTGGCCATGTGATTACTCTGAAGCGAGGCCGCCAGGCGACCCAGACCGCCGTGCCCACCCCGGTTCCGGTTCTCCTCGATCAGCTCTGCAGGGTCCAGGCCAAGTCGCTGCAAGGCGCTGCGGCGCCTCGCGCAGGCCGAGTGACCACGGTTGTTTTCTCCACAGGTAGAGGGCCGAGCAGTATCGGCCCGAGAGTAGCTGGACGGTCCGGACGTGGGCCCTGGGTAAGCTCGCGGTATCAGCCCAGTTTGTGCAGAGTTGATTCGCGTACCGCAGTGCCCAAGGGCGCGGTAGAAATCGTGCCTGGTGGCCAGCGAGGCGACTCCCAAGCTGGAGAAGAGCATGGTGCGCAATCCCTCGGGCCAAGGGTGTGCCGTCAGAGAAGGGAGCGTCTACCCGGGTTGGCGGGGAACGCTGAAGTCCGTAAGCCATCAAAGCGTGACGTGGTTGCTGAGAGACCTTCATGGTGCGGGAAGGGTATCAATGCTGCTCCAACGAGTTACCGAAAGGATTCCTGTTGAAGGAGGATGGCCCTCAGGCTAGTTTGGTTTGCTCAGAAGTAAGCAGCAGGTTCGGCAGCGTCGGTACGGCGTCAAAGCAATATTCCGTTCGATCAAACCAACTCACTCGCTTCTCCACACCCAATTGCCGACATTTCACAGAGCTTCTGGCAGACACGCTGGTCGCTAACTGGATTCGAGAGGTGGCCAGTGGGATGTATAGCGATCGTCGATGGCCCCAATGCCACGGATAAAGAAGGCCAGCCACCGCCAGACAAACCCCGGCAGTACAACCCACTGCCCAGGCCGGCCAGTCGCATAAGCGAAGCTCCAGGTTTCGGCTCCAGCACCAGGTGGTAGCCACTGACGAACCGCGCCGGCAGCCCCGACGCAGACGGCAGAGCACTTCGATCATCACACGCGCCCAGGTCCCGGCAGAAACCCCCACCCGTGATCCTTGAAGGGTCGTCCGGCCGGCCAGGCCCCGACGGTGATGGCCCCAGTAATGTATGTGTACTATCGACAACCGGTCCCTGAACTCATTTCTCTCGCACCAGTATCCTGCAGAAACACAGGGCGCGCTGATCGCTCCATCAGTGCTATCCATAGGGCAGTTCCACCGCCGCCGCCTCGTGCCGTCCAGTTGGGCACAACCCTACCCAGACGCCCATCAGAAAATCCCGCCCTTCAAACACTGGCCCACGGGATAGGGCGTTCCGGTCCCTCGTTCAGGGCCAGGCAGGCCTCTAGCAAGAGGAGACCACCTGGGTTTCCACTTCGCCCCGATCCGACCCAGGACCTCCAAGCAACGTCAGGGACCGGAGAGGAATGTGGCGCGCAGGATGTCGTCACCACTGGCGGCGATCCAACGGATGCAGGCCGTGGGCCGAAATCGGGGGAGAAGGCCAGATCAAAAGGCCAGCAGCCGTCTGAACACTCGATGCGAGCGTCGCGCTTCTCAGCAGAGCGAATGGTGTCCACAGCAAGCACCGGCGCGCGTAGCGATAGGTGGAGGTGTGGGTTATGCGGCCGCATGCTGGGACGTGGGAGCGGGTAGGGGAGGGTGGAGTACGCAACGACAGACGGGCGGATCGTGCCCCCAGTGTACGCCATTGGGACCGTGTCGGCCACTGAAATCGAAGGACGGGCCATCAAGAGCACGTGGCCGCGCCGGTTGGCTGAGTGTAAACGAAAATTAACGCTCCGTCAATGTGCGTTCATAAAGCAAGGTGTTTGAGATCGCTCTGGAAGTGATCGATGACGTCCTCATGCAGCCCCGACCGTGAAGACCAACTCAGTCGAGTGCCGCAATCACATAGCTCCATGACGAAGCATCAGGCCACGCAGGAATATCCCAGGTCCGTTCGGGGGACCTGGCACGGGGCTTTTTGGACCTCGGCTACCACACTTACTTTCCGCAGGGACTGTTGGATTGATGTCTCTCTCCAGTGCTATATGACCGCGCGAGGGTAGTCGAGGAATTATAATCTGGTCGAGATGCGAGAGAGGATAAGAGCAGACCCTGGACCTTCTGAAGAGCGAAAATGCCTTTACATGCTGCGCCGAGACTCAGCACAGGCCAATCTGGAGGGCCCCGCCGGCGAGCGCAACACGAGATCCACGCAGCTCCAAATAAAAAAAAAATCCCGGGGTAAAAGAAACACCCCCCGCGACCTTAAGTTATATTTATTTTTTATTTTATAAAAAAAAAGCAACCGCCGACCACCAGCGCTGGCAACAACAGAAAAATACCCTTGACATCGAGAAATCTCGGATTGGTCTTTCGAGGCGCGCTCACCAAAATCGGCCCAGTTTGCTGGGAATTGCCAGAGAGAGATCACGGAGCTTGACGTTGCATCGTGATGCATACCGAACAGGCTGCAGGCTGGAGCGGTCTGCGTGCAAGTTGCTTCTCTGGACTAAGCTGCTGCCAACTGAGTCCGCCATTTCGGAATGGGTGAGATAGCATGTCCCGTATTTTGAAAGCTGAAACCTCCACATCTCGGAGTGATACACCGTCCCGCATCTTGACGGGCCGTTCTTCACCGGCCGAGGTCGATGCAAGGTGACGAGATCCGCCCCGAGCTGGGTTCATCGTCGGTGTGTAATCAAAAACTGCGCCACACGATCGCTGGGCGGCCCTGCGACAGAGCTCGTCGAGACTCAACGACGCGCTCGAGGACATCGATCAGGGCAGCCACGACTACGCCGATGCCGCTGCAGATCGAGGGCCATGGCTTCCGCTGAACCTCCAAAGAAGCGCGACAAGTTTTCCGCCTAACGGCTCGATATATGCCCGTTTGAAATCCCAATTAATACGGCAGTCAGGCGACCGCGCTTCAGCATAGTGGCTTCACTCCCACGATCCAGGTGTTGACAGCCCCCGCCCTGCGGAGGAGTTCCACCACCAGGTTGAAAACCCCTGCGCCGCAGGGCGACACGGGTTGAGGCCCCGCCGGGGCTGACCCAAGGCGCCCTTCCCGCCCGCGCAGCACATAGGCATGAGATCCACGTGACACCGGGTAGAGCATCACGCTTCACTAGCGAGGCAACCGTTTGAAAGTCCAGGGTAGGGTTGCGCAATGAAATATTCTAACGTGGTAATACCGCCTGAGAATTTCTCTCAGCAAAGGCTGAGAAGATCTCCTCGGCGGAGGGCATGGGGGGCCCGAAAATCGCATGAGCCGTAGCCGCACCGCTTTCACCGACGGATTTGACCCCACCAGAGGCCTTGTAGGTGGGCCAGCAACGTAGGCCCCTGGGGGGTTCACCACGCCCTTCAGTCCCGCGCGCGAGATGTAGCCGTGGGCAATCTCTATTTCGATGAACGGACTCCTCGGTCGGAGATAGCAGATCATCTCCGAGCACACATTAGGCTATTTATGATTCAGCTTGGTCCCGCCACGAACCGGTGCCGGGGCCGAGCATATTGGACCAAGGATCAGAGCAAGCCACGGCGCGCGCCGTAGACGCTCCATCAGCCCGCGCACCCACCCAGCATCGAATCGAGCGGAACACGCTGGGTCACGGAAATCGTCGTCGATGCGCCGTAGATCACAAAATCCACCAGCTCCAGGCCTGCGGTGCTGCGCACCCAGACCCGGTTGTTCTCACAGACCAGATCCCGGCACTCACCCAGCCTGGATGCCCATCTGCTGGGCAGGAAACTGTCTCGAAAGTAGGCCGTTGAAGCACCCCCTGCGTGAGCAGTCACCACCTATGGAGGGTTCGTCCAGGGGGCGAGCGG
>Ga0163217_1006841_pt1 | contig 10150 bp, 4 predicted proteins | sample SynspAceP_FD_185933 | JGI IMG/M metagenome (GOLD analysis project Ga0163217, IMG submission 185933) | Saline lake microbial communities from Ace Lake in Antarctica - Synechococcus sp. Ace-P (PacBio error correction) | ecosystem: Environmental > Aquatic > Non-marine Saline and Alkaline > Saline ...
AAACCAAAAGAAAAAGGCCGAAAATTTAGTTTTACAATTTTTTTAAAGTTTTTTCAAAAAAAAGTTTTTGGTTAAAGTTGAATGCCGATCAAAAAAACCAAAGAAATATACAGCGAGTGGTTTCAATTTTAAATTCAATTGATGCTCCGGTGATTAATTTTAGCGTAACCAAATGTTCAATATTGGTTGATGTTTTTCCAATATAACAGTTCAGAAAGATGAAGAAAAGGAGGAAAAAGTTTTTGAGAGTTTCTTTGAGGAGCACAATTTTGTTAAAGATTTAAACAGACCTTTATATGGGGGGGGTGGCCCGTTGGAACCTTGTATTTGTCAAATTGACTTATTCCAGCAAGTACATTAAGCAATTAGACTAATTTTCCTCGGAGATGGAAATAACAGTTGTTTGTTGAGGGAAGATAATGAATTAATCCTAGTGAACCTTTAGAACTTACTACGCCTAGTGCTCAGGCAATCAGGCTTAAAAGCTAAATATGAATACCCAATTAAGAAAGGAGATTTTTTCGTAATACGTTCGTATTAAGATTGGGATGTTTCAAAATCAATTTGTTTAAAACGGTTCAGAAAAGTATATTCTTTAAAACGCTGTAATACGGGTAGAAGCAGAAGCAAAACTTCAGGAAGTATTTAAAGGCTTGTCACAGGAAGAAAAGGCCTAATGTGATGTTTTAGAAGGAGCAGTTAATTGAATATGTTTTTTTCTAGTAGAAATTTGTAATAAAGATCTGATGCTGTGGAAGGAAGATGAACCTTTTGCGACCACAACTTACTAATGAGCAATGGATATTTTTTAAATATTTTGAGGGTTTAATGCGGTTGATTATAAAATTGAAGATGAACTTGAAGGATATGTCATTATGAATAGAAGATATAACGTATTGGTAGGCCAAACACAAGATGTAGGAACAATAGAAATTAGTAGTTTTATAATATATTACTAGACTTATTGCGAAACTAAAAATTTAGAAGCTTCCAGAAATGGAGGCTTTTTTTATTCGAAGTTATTTTTATAGAATTAAAAAATAAGTTTTTTTTAAAATGGGATAAACCACTATTACTGACTAAATAAGACATTTTGTCCTAAATGCCCTCCATTTTATTGCTTTTTAAGCTTGGTTTTTAGGGCATAAAAAGATTGAATTGGATAATCTTTATTTTTGAGCCGGTAATGATATACCGGCTTTAGTTTTATCCTCTTCTTTTTGTTTTTTTCTTTCTAAAAGTTTCTTTAAAATGTATGGAACCACGTTGTTTTGCCCGAAGCGCCGATTAGTAGAGTAGTGGTAATCGTGTATGGATGCAAATTAAACTTGACATTTGCCTTGCTAATTCCATTTGTTTTTTGTGTATTATTAACGTACAGTCAAAAATAACACATATAAGTTGTCTAAGGTTCTTTGATTATAAACATTTTGCAAGGTATTGTAGTGGTTGTCTGTCATATTTCTTAACTAACAGTTTTTAAAAAAGAAAAGATGAATATGGAACAATTAATTTTGCACTAGTAGTACGTTTTACATCGCTAAAAATTAGTTCAATACATAGTCGCTTAACAAATTTACTAGGCGAATAATGTTGCAACCCCAAAATTCCCCCCCCAAAACCCAGGTTACGCAACCAATTTAATAATTTTGTAATGTTTTTTAGAACAAGTTTTAACTACTGGATGAAACTCCTCGGTTCGATTCCGAGACCTGTCGCAAACAAAAAGCCGCAAATTTGCGCTTTTTTAATTTTCAATAAACTTTTCACACATACTTATACCACCAATCTGTACTATAGTTCTGCCTTATTGCAACGCTTGCTTTGGTAAAGCTTTTAACCTGCTATTAGCGTTCATCAGTTTTCTTAATTCAAGACTACGTTTGCATTTATCATAAAGCTTTTTAAGGTGCGGCTATACCATCTGCCATCCATTTAGGAATTTCTTTTATCCTTAAATAATGTCAAAATATTGTTTCATTCTAATTTGAAAATCTTTTTTTGATTGGCTTCTCTTCTTAAATATGTGGTCTCCCAGGATAAGATAAGAAAATAACTTCTTTGCCTAATCTTCTTGCTGCGTTGTGAAAACTCAAGTCCTTGGCGTCCAATCTACGGCTCCATCAGCTGTTCCATGCAATAATAATATAATGGTAACTTTAAATGTTTTGGGCATGAAGACATTGGTTTTCTGCGCTGATGAGATATTTCACGATGGTGTCCATGGTGTAACACCTCTTCCCATTCTTACTTGTCCAATTTCAATAATACCAGTAATGTTGGTTCCTGTGTGTTCCCGTAAATATTATTGTAAAACTTTTTCAAGATCCGTAGGGTTGGTGCACCAGTTACGACACAATGACATATCTGTTTGTGTGAGTATAAATGAAGATTGGCATTACCCCACTCCAACTGTGGTCCTTGTAACCTATTCTTTTGGATCTGCATACCCTAAATCAATTACTTTCTTGAGGTTTGCAGATGTTATAACAGTCTAAAGAACTTGTTGCCTTGTTTTCCTACCTCATAAACATTATCTGGTTGAAAGAATAAATAACCATTACTAGCATACGTAGAACCATGTGGACGTCATCATAAGTAGGCATATCAATAACGATGATGTCTAATCAAGACGATCGTTTTCTCGTAAAAATCACAACCATAGGATACTTCTTCCGCTTTTCATAAATTTGCAGGAAGCGAAGTGTACCTTGTAATTTTTCTCCTTACTGTTGGTATAAATCTATTAATACTTTAGAACCCCATTTCATACTCTTTTTGCTGAGGATTAGCATCGCGTTTAACTTTTGTGGGGTTTTTTTTAAATGACTGTTATTGCTCACATAGTAATCTGGGAACTCGACAAAAGATTCTTTAGTGAACACCACCTTATCAGAACTTTTCTTGCTTTCACAATTGTTGTAAATGCATAGTCATCACAAGTAATGACTTCGTTTTTCACCTATTTTTATTCGTAAAAACCCGGCCTTTTTGTCCATTTCTCCATCGGCATTTAAAGTAGTGGTTCTTTTCGTATCCTATCTATGGAAGTCACTTAGGCGTTTTAGGTTTTGGTATCTAAATCGTGTTTATTCTGGGTCTCCCCAAAAGCCTTGTTGTAATATTCTTAGAAGCTGAACATTCTAGTTTTTAATGCCCACAAATCATATTTTATGATTTAAGATAATAGAAGTACCATCTTTTGTTCCATCCTGCCCTACACCATAAGGTGGTTTTTCATGAGGATAGGGATGGTTTCTATAATTCTAAAATTAACATCAGCAGAGTTGTAGAGATATTGGTTAGTGTCATTGTCTGCTAAGTTTATTATAGTGAAATAGCTGTGTCTTCTGTAGCAGCGTGTAATTTCCGTCAGGAGAGTAGTCTAAAGTCTTTTTTATTCAATTTAACTATAAGCATCTCTTTTTCCCAGTTTTTTAAGTTAACACGATTACAAATCTTCAGGAGATTTATAGCCCAGTTTACATCATTAATGTAAGGTTTTTGGATCGCTACCGCTACCAATACTCTGAGTTTCTAGAGAACAATAAATTACGCATACTATCATCTGTAAGCCTAGTAAATACATTATATTAAATTGGTATGATGCCGGCAATATGTAAAGTTTCGGTTGCTATTTTGCTACTTCTCTGTACAGAATTTAATAGTTTCATCCACTGTCCAATGAAAAACATCAAGATTGGCAATAGTATTCCTTATACCATCTTCACTTTTCTTCCTCTTGCTCTTTATTCCAAACAAAACAAAACTCCCATGCATTTACTAAATTGCAAGCTTCCCTCTCACTAATTACAAAGTTATTTCGGGAATTGGTTTTTTTTTCATTCACATTTAAAGTTTCTTTTTATTGGGTTTTGATGCACGTTAGAGAAGGTTAAAAGCAATTGTCTCTGTGGCGCTTGCGCTAACGTATCTATTGTTTTTTCTTTTAACACGGCATTTGAGTGCCTTTATTAGCCCAGTCCCTTTTCTTTAGTAGGTTACGGTCGTCCCAAACTAAGACTGCTTATATGTTTTTCTAATCACTGTCTAAATTTTGTAGTTTTTATTGTTAGTAAGGCGTAATACATATAAACCGTTACCAACCATTTCATCTGCTCAGTGTAATATGCTAGTGCTGGAGTTTTTATTAAATGCAAATTCGTTAAAAATACCAAAGTTATTAAGCTAGCTGCGTTGTTTAAATCTACGACTTCAATCTTGCCCTTTGTGTTTTGATTTATCAAACTTTCTGATTTTTTCTAAGAGATATTCGCAAAATACTTTCCATCTTCAGAAAATGTCATCGATTTGCTCTTTTAAATTGGAATAAGCAGTCACCCGTAATGGAGATTTCTTAACTCGCTGTTCTGAATACTTTTTTAACTTGACTTTTTTGCTCTTTAGTGGCTTTTTATTGTGGCGAAATAAGGTACCGCTGCCCCATTTACTATTGCTAGAAAATGAGGGTGAACTTCATGAGGGATACGATATGTAAAATCTAATGTTTTTTGCAGTTTGTTTTTTTAACAAATAAAGTGTCATGCGCCTCATTTGGGTCTAAGCATAACGTAAACCCTCGCCATCGGGTGAGATTCTTGATGATACAATACGTTCCATTTGTCTATACTCTTCTAATTGGAGTACTTTTTATCTTGGGCTGTATATAATACTAAAGAACAGTAAATACGTGCAATACATAACGAAGTTTTGTTTCATGTTATTTTAGTTTTGGTTAGTTTGTTAATTCTACAATCATACTATTTTTAATAAAGTAGTAAAGACCATAGTCTTCAAAACTACAGAATAGTGTTTTTTGTTATAGTTGTCAAGTGAGTCCTATCAGTGCTGGTGTCTGTTTACAATAATCGAACTAGGGAACATTAACTAGTAAGCGGGTTTGCTTTGGCACGGTTTTTTTTTAAATAATTAATGCTATCGCAATACACAAGAAAGCTATTAATAAATCGGGTTATCAAATGTTTTTTATAATTTAAGGATCAGTTTTTTGACCTTTACAATTAATATGGATACGAGAATAAACAAACGAAAAAGGCACATGTCTCATAAACTGAATTCGGACATAAGATAATTTAGTTACACATTTAACACTATTAAAAACAAGTAGCTTAGTAATGAAAACCGCTAACCAAGCTGATAAATTTCTCGAAGTGGAAGCTACCCTATACAGGTGAAAAATCAAGCCGAACCCTTAAATGGGTTCATAGTACCTGAAATATAGGACCTGGTGAGCAATGCAACAGAGTTATTCGAAAGTTATCTGATCGTTGAGCGCAGGATGATACCCATAAATCAAAAAAAATTAGCCTCAATTTTAATTTCAATGAATTATGCCTACGAAACGTAGAGCGAGAGAGTAGTTTGGAGAAAAAATAGATGTGATTAGAATTTGGTGTAGACTTCAAACAACTATACAAAAAACGACCTAGATCGTTAGTTTTTAAAGACTTAAGGTTCCTTACTACTTTATTATAAAAAATAGACCTGATGTAGAATTTTGTAACAAAACTTCAACCATAACTAAAAATAACATGAACAAAACTTTGCGTATGTGATTAGTCATCGTTATTTACTGTTTTCTTTTAGTATTATAAGTACAGCACCAAGATAAAGAAGGTACTTCCAATTTGAAGAGAAGAGTATAGCACATAGGAAACGTATTGTTCATCAGAAAATCTTCACCCCCGGGTATGGCGAGTGGTTTACCCGGTTATGGTCCCCCTGTAGAACCAGAATGAGGCGAATGACGACTTTATTTGTTAAAAAACGAACACTAACTGCGAAAACGTCTAGATTTAACAAATACGTAGTTCCCTCATAGCAGTTCACCCCCCTCATTTTCCCCTAGCAATAGTAAATGGGCACCGATACCCTTATTTGTTACTCGCCATCAATAAAGCACTAAAGAGGCTAAAAAATCAAGTAAAAAAGTGAATTCAAGAACAGCTGAAGTTTAAGAAATCCATTACTGGTGAACTCCTCATTCCAAGTTCGTTAAAGGGCAAAAAACTGGCGCAGATGACATTTTAGTCCTGAAAGAATGGAAAGTATTTTGCGATGATCTGCTAAGAGAAAATCAGAAAGTGATAAAGAGTCAAAACACAAAAGGGCAAGATTCTGAGTCCGTAATTTAACAACGCTAGCTAGCATTTAAACTTTGGTAATGTTAACGATTTCATTAACTAAAAACTCCATCACTTGTAGCGAGAGAGTACTTTATGATGCAGAATGATGGTTGGGGGTAAGCGGGGTTTTATAGTATACGCTTACTAAACAACTAGAACCTACAAAATTTAGACAGTGATAGAAAAAAACATTATCAGCATCCTAAAAATATTGGACGACGTAACCCTACTAAAGAAAGAGCTGGGCTAAAAAAATTTTAAAGGCAACTCCAAAGATTGAGCGTTTAAAAGAAAAACAATAGATACGTTACGCAGCCGCACAGAGACAATTAATATGCTTTTAACCTTCTCTAACGTGCATCAAAACCCAATAAAAGGAATGGGAATAAGGGGTCGAAGGGCCACACTCTTTCCCGAATGACTTTTGTCAATTAGTGAGAAGGAAGTGTGCAACTTAGTACATGAGGAATTTTGTTTTTGTTTGAATTAAGAGAGCAAGAGGAAAAGATGCAAGATGGATAAGGATACATTGCCAAATCTTGGATGTTTTCATTGGAATATGAAACTATAATTCTGTACATGAGAAGTAGGAAAATAGCAACGAACATTTACGATATTGGGCCATCCATACCAATTTAATAAATGTATTTACTAGGCTTACAGATAATAGTATGCGTAATTTATTGTTCTCTAAGAAACTCAGATAATTGGGTAGGTAGCGATCCTAAAACCTTACATTAATGATGTAACTGGGTATACTCTGAGATTTGTATCGTGTTTAAACTTAAACTGAAAAAGAGATTCTATAGTTTAAATTAAATAAAAAGACCTTAGACTACTCCCTGACGAAATTACTACGCTGTACAGAAAGACACAGCTATTCAGAAATTATAATAAACTTAGCCAGACAAACCCTAACCAATACTCCTCTACATCTGCTGATGTTTAATTTTATGAATATAGAACATCCCTATCCTCAATGAAAGAAACCAACTTTATGGTGTAGCAGGATGGACAAAAGATGGTACTTCTATTCACTTAAATCATAAATATGATTGTGGTCATTAAACTAGATGGTTTCAGCTTCTAAGATATTACACAAGGCTTGAGACCAAGAAAGAAACACGATTTAGATACCAAACCTAAACCCTAATACCATAATTATAATACAAAAGAACCACTACTTTTAAATGCCTATGAGAAGGACAAAAAAGGCCGTTTTACGATTAAAAATAGGTGAAAAACGAATCATTACTTTTTGATGACTATGCATTTTACAACAATTGTGAAAGCAGAAAAGTCTGATAAGGGGTGTATCACTAAGAATCTTTGTCGAGTTTCCCAGATTAACTATGTTAGCAATACATCATTTAAAAAACCAAAAAGTTAACGGATGCTAACCTCACAAAAAGAAGTATCATGGGTTTCTAAAGTATTAATAGATTAACCAACAGTAAAGGAAAAAAATTACAAAGTACACTTACGCTTCCTGCAAATGATGAAAAGGGAAGAAAGTATCCTATGTTGTGTATTTTTACGAGAAATGTCTGATAGATATCATCGTTATTATATGCCTACTTATGATGACCGTCACATGGTTCTACTATGCTATAATGGTTATTTTATTCTTTCCAACCAGAATAATGTTTGAGGTAGGAAAACCAGGCAAACAAGTTTCTTTAGACTGTAAAATCTGCAACTCAGAAAGTAATGATTTAGGGTATGCAGATCCAAAAGAATAGATTACAAGGGACACAGTTGGAGTGGGTATCAACTTCAATTTATACTCACACAAACAGATGTTTTGCATGTTCCGTAACTGGTGTCAAAAAAAAAAAAAAAAAAAAAAAACCACCACCTACGGATCTTGAAAGTTTTTACAATAAATTTTACGGAAACACAGGAACCAACATACTGGTCTTATGGGAAATTGGAACAAGTAAGAAGGGAAGGTGGTTAACCCAGGAACACATCGGAAATCTATCAGCGAAGACAAACCCAATTTCAGCCAAAACATTAAAAGTACCATTTATGAATATTGCATGAACAGCTGAATGAGCCGGTAGCATTGGACCGCAAGGACTTGATTTTAAACAAACGCAGCAAGAAATTAGGCAAAGAAGTTATTTTCTTATCTTATCCTGGAAGAACCACCATCCATTTAAAGAAGAAGAAGCCCCAATCAAAAAGATTTTCAAAATTAGAATGAAACAATATTTTGACCCATTATTAATGGATAAAGAATTCCTAAATGGATGCAAGATGGTATAACGCACCTAAAAAGCATTTATGATAAAAGCAAAGTATCTTGAATAATCCACACACTGAACGCTAATAGCAAGTTAAGCCTTTACCAAAGGCAAGGTTGCATAAGGCAATAATATACAGATTGGTGGTATAAGTATTTGAAAAAAAGAGTTATTAAAATATAAAAAAAAAGCCGCAAATTGCGGCTTTTTGTTTGCGACTAGGTCCGGAATCGAAACCGAGAGTTCATCCAATAGTTAAACTTGTTTCCTAAAAAACAATTACAATTATAATTGGTGCGTAACCTGTTGAATTGTGCAACATATTCGCCAGTAAATTTGTTAAGTCTACTTATGTAATTGAACTATTTTTCGCGATGTAAAACACGTAAACTTATAGTGTTAAAATTAATTGTTTCAATATTCATCTTTTCTTTTTAAAAACTGTTAGTAAGAATTAGACAGAAACAACCACTACAATACCTGCAAAATGTTTATAATCAAAGAACTTAGACCAACTTAATATTGTTATTTTTTGAACTGTACGTAATAATACAGCAAAAACAAATAATTAAGCAACAAATGTCAAGTTATTGCCATTCCATACACATAACCACTACCTACTACGTCGTTCGGCAAAACGGTTCCACTTACATTTAAAAAGCAACTTTTAGAAAGAAAAAAAACAAAGAAGAGAAGGAAACAACTAAGCCGTATTCAACGCTAAAAAATAAAGATATCAATCAATCTTTTTTAGTCCTAAACCAAGCTTAAGCTATATAAAATGATGCACTTTAAGACAAATGTATTATTTAGTCAGTAAAGTGGTTTACATCCATTTAAAACTATAATTCTATAAATAACTCGAATAAAAAAAGCTCCATTTCTGAAGCTCTAAATTTAGTTCGGCAATAATCTAATATACATTATAAAACTACTAATTCATTGTTCCTACAACTTGTGTTTGGGCCTACCAATACTTTTAAATATCTCCTATCATAATTGACATATCCTTCAAGTGCTATCTCAATTTTAATATCAACCGGCATTAACCTCAAATATAAAATATCCTTGCCTCATTAGAGATTGTGGTCGCAAAGGTATCTCCTTCCACAGCAAATCAAGATCTATACAATTCTACTAGAACATTATTTCAAGTTAACTGCTCCTTCTAATCATCATTAGCCTTTTTCTCCTGTGCACACACTCCTTTAATCTCCCTGAATTTGCTTCTGCTTCTACCCCGTACAGGTTTTTAAGAATATACTTTTTCTGAACCTGTTTTTAACATTGATTTTTTGAACATCCCAATCATACGACGTAACGAAAATCCCCTCTAATTGTATTCATATTTAGCTTTAAGCCTGATTGCCTGAGCACTAGGCCGTAGTAAGTTCCTAAAGGTTCACTAGGTAATTCATTATCTCCCTCAACAACAACTTATTCCATCTCCGAGAATTAGTCTAATTTGCTTTAATGTACCTGCTGGAATAAATCATTGACAAATACAAGGTCACGACCACTATAAGTCGTTAATCTACAAATTGGCTCCCTTTCAAAACTCCTCAAAACTTTTTCCATCCTTCTCATTCTCTGAACTGTTATATTGAACATCAACATATGAACATTTAACCGCTAAATAATCACCTGAGCAATCAATAATTTTTAATAGAACCCCGCGATTATATCTGTTTGAAAAATTGCGCTAATCACTAAACAAAAGAAACAACAACAGCACTTGAAACTTAAAAATTGTAA